>ERZ761610.60-NODE-60-length-113572-cov-26.361347_pt1 | contig 113572 bp, 90 predicted proteins | sample MGYA00512164_ERZ761610 | MGnify/ENA primary metagenome ERZ761610 (study PRJEB28899, sample SAMN02850038) | bioreactor sludge metagenome | biome: EBPR Sludge; feature: EBPR Bioreactor; material: flocular biomat | place: Australia: Thorneside Wastwater Treatment...
ATGCAGCCAATTGATGGGTCATAGGATTAGTATCAACGGACTGTTTTTCATACGGTTTAAGTTGTGGATATGCTCGTGAAAATAATTGCGATGCTGATTTTTTGTCTTCATGTTTGTACAAGAAAAATGCAGCTTGAATATGCCCCATATAATAATGGGGGTTACATAGTGGAATTTCTCGAATAATTTCTATTGCTTCATCTATTTTTCCTTGTTTTTCCAATAAATGAGCCAATCGTAAACGAGCACGAACAAAAGAATATTTTGCTCCAATAGCACGGCAATACCACATTGCGGCTTTATCATACTCTTGGAGATTATCGTATGCAATAGCCAAAGCAAGCATAATAGTTTCATTATCCGGTATATGCGTAAGTGCTTCGAAGCAATATTGTTTCACCTTGTCCCATTGGCGCAATGACTGAAAAAGCATGATGCGAGTATTCTGATATGAAAAACTTTCCTTATTATGCTTTACAAGTTTCTCAATACATGGTGCTACATCTTGTTCCAATCGTATCTCAGAAAAACTACCTGATAACCAAATCATGAGATTACTATACATTGCCAATGTTTTTTCATTGTCGTCAATAGCACGAATAGCCATTACTTTTTCGTATGCGGATTGTGCATCACCACGCCATAATAAAGAATGTGCTATTGTTAATTGAAGATATGTCGAATCTGAATCTGATAGAATATTGACCATTTGACGAGCTATTTCTTCTTCTTCCACAAAAGCAATATGCCATGCTTTTAATATATCAGATGACGTATTCTCAATCCCATCCACAAGAATTTCTTCGCCGACTTCTGCCGATGATGTAATATCACGAAAATGAGTAAATGCTAAACTCAAATATACATCTTCAAGCGAATTATCTAACTCAAATGCCCTGTTGAGAAATAGTCTTGCTTCATTAAATCTTGAGCGTTCTTCTAATTCAGCACCAACGCGAGACAAAGTATGCGCATCATTCCAATTCTTATAGCCATTTTGTAATAAATCTAATATTGTCATCATAATTAATCATTATCAGGTGAAATTATTTCAAATGTACTTACAACAGGACAATGGTCAGAAATTTTTTGTGCAATTTCTTTTTTTTCGGAAGCATAAAAATTTATCATTCCATCACTGCCGGTAAGAAAACGTTTTTTGGCGCTCTTTGAAACAACAATATGATCTATTGCATATAGTTTCTCATCTTTACAACTTTTTCGTTCTTTCGTTAAAAAGTCAATATTCTGATTATCCAGCAAAGCTGTTAATGTCGGGTCTTTTTTTCTTAGCGGAAAATCATTAAAATCACCGACTATGATAATATCTTTTTCTTGAGTTTGTGCAACGGAATCTACCCATTTCGTCATAATAGCGGCTTGTAAGCGTCGTGTTTCTCTGCTTTGTTGGCGCAATTCATCTGTTGAATCATAACGTGACGTAGATTTGAGATGTACAACCATCATTGTCCAATCAAAATTACCTTTTTTGCAATGGGCAATAAGCCCCGGACGATTTCTGCCTTTTTGAATAGCAACAGGCATATATTCTTCTATATTCTTGATTTCAATATCATTTTTATAAAGTAAAGCGACATTTTGACCACGTGCCGTATTTCCTACAAAGCATTGATATGATTCAAGATATTTCATCACTTTTCGAAGTGCCTTTTCATTCTCAATTTCTTGTAAACCAATAACGTCCGCGTTCATATCTTTAATAATCTCGGCGATGCGTTCATAATCAGTTTCCGAGCGTTTTTCACGGTCATTTTCACCATCGCCTAACCATGCTATATTAAATGTACCGAGAGTAACTGAGTCTCGATTTTTTATACCGACAGAGCATGATGAAAAGAAAACTGATAATATGATAATCGCACTCGATAAATGTATAGTATTTTTTTTCATGAGTTTGGGTTAAAAAAAGCTTTAATAACATTTCGTGCAACCGCAGGGTTTTCTTTTAAACGACGAATGGAATAGCCATACCAATCTTCGCCGAAAGGAACATAAATTCTCATACTGTGACCCGCAGCAATAATAGAATCACGTTTATTTTCTCTCACGCCCAATAACATTTGAAACTCATAATGATCTTTTGCTATGTTATGCTTATTAATATATGCCATTGCAAAATCAATAAGAATATCGTCATGGGTTGCTATACCTACTTTCGAAGCAGATTCCATGAGTAGATAAAAACACTCTTTATAGTTTTTTCTTATTTCTTCGGGATTTTTAAAAGCAACCGATTCAGCTTCGACATAAATCCCCTTACATAAACGAATATTTGGATTATACGGTGCTAAATCTCGTATATCAGCTTGCGTCCTTTTAAGATATGCTTGCAATACAACTCCACAATTCGATAATCCCTCCGCGCGCAGCTTTTTGTACGCGTTCAGTGTATCCGTTGTATATGGTGTATTTTCCATATCCATACGCACAAATATACCGTAAGAGTCAGCTTTTCTTACAATTTGTGCAATATGGTTATAACCATAATCTATATCAATACCTAATCCCAAAGAAGTTGGTTTTATGGATAGATAAGCTCGCAGATTATGGTCTTTGATTGCCTCGAGTACTGCCATTGAAGAACGAAATTCTTGCTCTGCTTGTTGTTTCGATTCAACAAATTCTCCCAAAACATCTATAGTTGCAAAAGCACCTTTTTGCTCCAGTTCCTTCGTTACTTTCACTGCTTGCGCTAATGTTGAACCTGCAATATACTTTTTTGCTACAGATGCAACTAATGGCTTAGGCATTAATGGCAATGATTTTATAATGAGAGTATTTAACATAGATTTATATAATAAGAAAAGTAAACAATTATATTATGGCAGCACAAATTATCTCACTTATTTCTTCAATAGATTTCGTACCGTCAATCATAACAATTCTTTCTTTGTATTGCGCTGCCAGATGATGATAGCCAAGACGAACATTTATGAAGAAATCATTTCCTGCATTTTCCATTCTATCTTTTTCTTCTGCCCTTTTATCCGCCCTTTGAGCTGCATTTTCTACTTGTACATCTAAAATAAATGTTATAGTAGGGAGTAAACCGTCTATTGCCATTGCATTACAAGCATCAATCATTGCAATGTCAACACCTCTTCCATACCCCTGATAGGCAACTGTCGAATCCATATATCTATCGCAAATTACTGTAAAACCATCTTTCAAAGCCGGTTTTATCACACTACTGACTAATTGTGCCCTTGCAGCACAGAACAATAATACTTCAGCAATGGGCGAAATATCTTCTTTACTTTGTAAAAGAGTTTCACGAATTTTTTCCGAGATTGAAGTACTGCCGGGTTCACGCAAACAAAGAACTTTGTGTCCACAACGCTCTAAATGTTCCCTCAAAAGATTGATTTGAGTTGTTTTGCCACTTCCATCAATTCCTTCAAATGTAATAAGCAAATCAGTACTCCTCTATTCAAATATAATGTACAAAATTAGCTATTCTCAGGACTTTGAATGCTATTACCTGAAATCACGAGCACAAATTCCCCTTTTGACATTTCTTCGTCCGACCATTGATTCAGAAGTTCTCTTACAGTACCAACTCTATATTCTTCAAACATTTTGCTGATTTCACGCACTATAAAAACACGCCTGTTGCCTCCCCCGGCTGAGGCAAAATTATTCAATAATTCTTGTACACGTGTTGGTGCTTCATACACAATAGATGAGTATGGATGCTCAATGATTTCATGAATAAATTTGCTGCGTGATTTCTTATGAGGCGGAAAGCCGAAAAAAGTAAAGGGTTCAGACGCTAAACCTGACATCACAATTGCGGGAATCATTGCAGTGGGTCCCGGTAAAACAGTAAGTGGAATATTCCTATCCAAACATTGGCGAATGAGGAAAGCACCCGGATCAGAGATACCCGGTGTTCCGGCATCCGACACTAATGCCACCTTCTTATGATTATGCTCAATTTCACCTAGCAAATACTCTGCGGTTTGTTGTTCATTATGTGCATGATACGCAACCGTTTTTCGAGGAGAAATTTGAAAATGTTTTAATAATTTACCGGTTGTACGTGTATCTTCACAAGCGATAATATCAGCTTTTGCCAATGTTTTAAGGGCGCGAATAGTAATATCTTCCAAGTTACCGACAGGTGTTGGAACAATGGTAAGTATTCCACTCATAATTCTCTTTTTGATTTGAAAAAATACTGCAAAATCTCAGAACATTCTTTTTCCAATATTCCACCAATCATGATTGGATTATGGTTAAGCAGTGGATGTGTAGGTATGTCCATCAATGAGCCACAAGCACCGGCTTTACTGTCAAATGCGCCAAAAATCACTCTTTGTACTCGCGAAAGGACAATTGCACCGGCACACATTGAACATGGTTCCAAAGTAACATATAAATCACATTCAGGAAGAAACTTGGAATGAAGAAATGACATTGCCTGTTGTAAGGCTATCAATTCGGCATGAAGTAAAGCATTATTCTTTTCTTCGGTTTTATTATGAGCTTTAGCAATAATGTCGCCTTTGTAAATGATAATGGCTCCAACTGGTATTTCATCGGCTTTTAACCCTTGTTCAGCCATCTGTAAAGCATAATGCATATTCTGCTCATGAACAAGCCGTCTTTCAGTTATTCCCACGCCGGAACTCCCCATTCTCTGCCAATAAATCCGGTAATCTTGTGCAGATATCAATATTTCCGTCTAAAAGATCATATTGTAAGCAATCCTCAATATCTATCCAGTGAATTTGCTCAAATACATGATTTACAATCATTCCCGAAAATTTAGTCACAAGAAAGAAATGGACATAAAAATCACCTTTATCGGGGAAAATGATTCTCTGCTTTTCTAACAATGTAAAACTTTCTACATTGATACCAAGTTCCTCTTTACATTCCCTCAAAAGAGCCGCTTCAGGTGTTTCACCTTCCTCAATCTTACCTCCGGGAAATTCCCATTTTAACCCATAACGAGCAGACTTCACTCTTTGAGAGAGTAAAACTTTATCATGATTTACAATTATTGCTACAGAAACCCCTGTCATGTATATATCTAATGTAATAAATAAAAAAACCCCTTTTGCATGAAGCAAAAGGGGTTGAATAATCTATCAATCAATTAATGATTTACAATAAATGAATTTACTGCATTGTAAGGACCATTAACGATGCGATATTGATATAAGCCGGAACCCCAATCAGAAACATTGAAAGATGATTCATATTGACCCGGTTTGAGTAATTGATTAAGTACTGTCGCAACTAAGTTTCCATTGACATCATAGACATGAATAGAAGTGTTTGCTTCTAAACCAACAGAGAATTTAATTGTAGCTTCACCATCTACCGGATTACGCGTTATACTACCCGGATCGAAGCTTTGACCTGAGAAATTAATTGGACGCAATGTAGGTGCACAAGCCGGATTAACTCTTACTGTACCCGGCTCATAATTAAGGGTTATACAACCAGCCCCCGGATTGCCGTTAACATCAGGATTACTTGCACGTACAATATTTAGCTCATAGGGATCAATTACAGATGTCAATTTTTCATCAAGCAATGCTAAAGCATCAAATCTGAAGAGAACATTCGATGATTTATTTTTTGATGCTTGAAGCGTCTGATTGCTATTTGCCGGAGCACTGAACTCAATATAGAATTCATTGTTTTTACCCGGTTCCATTGTTGCTTTGTCTATGATAAATCCATCTGTAAGTGTACCTGCAGTAATAATTTTATCAGCACCGAGATGAGGATAAAGAACATCAGGATCATATTTTACTCTGATTTTGAACTGGTAAATACCCACTTCATTCAAGTTATCATCATTAAGATATACAGGTATTCCTTTTGCTATTTCTCCCAAATCTACTGTGATGTCCGCAGTATCTTTTGCCGTAATCATGGATTCAAGTATTCTGCCTTCGCCTGTCATTTGGGCAACAAATGTCTCGCGTCCGATGGTAAGTCCTGACACTTGGTCAACCCATACTACATCAAGTTCAAGATTTGCTTCATACGTTCTTGCAGCATCAGGTGAGAAAGTTACTCTAATTTCTTGTTTTTGATCTTTTTTAGCTGTATTTATCTTGGTATCACGAGCCGTAAAATATTGTGCATCTTTACCTGAAATAACAGGAGGATTAGGGAAGGTAGCATCAACATTATCTTTAGATGTATTGTTAAAGACAACAATACCTTCTCTTGTTCCACAAGTTAATATTGGATTGATATCAAAACCCGCAATTGTACCGGATTTTTCACTTGTTACATTTGCTTTACCCAACAACTCAGTTTGCACAGTTTCCGGCGCATCATGATTTACTTTCAAAATTGCAGTATAATTTCTGTCTGCAATTGTTGGATTGAATGTGATTGGCAAATCTAATGTCTCTCCTGTCGGAATTGTAAATGGCATTGTGAGTGTTTTTACAAACGTTTCATCGATTTTGAATGCAGCAACATCATCAGGAGTACCTTCAATACGTATGTCTGTGATTGTACCTGTTAAGGTCAAAATCATCGAACCATCACTGGTGATTGTACTGTATTTAATTGGTGAAGTAGTATTGATTTCAAGTGTACCAAAATCAATTTGCGGTGTCATAGTAATGTGTGGTTGAACTCCAATTCCTTTAAGTGTATTCGTCGCACTCTTATCTGCTCCACCATCTTTTCCGGATAATCTCAATGTCACTTCATACGGTCTTTCACCATTACGCGTATTGACAACCCACTCCGGCTTGAAATAGACTTTATATGGACCATATTTTGTATTTGGATCTAAGCGAGTAGGTACAGAAGTTGTCGGAACAGTGAAGTAGTTACCATCAGTACCAAGTACCTCTAATTTGGCATCGAATAAAGGAGCATTGCCAGTCGTTCCAAGTTCAATCGAGAACTCATAACCATTTGATTTTTCAGGTTCTGTTACAAAATTGTCCAATACTCGACGTTCCTTCCAATCATGACCTGTTACATAAATTTCTACATCTTCGCCTTCTCCAACCCAATCGGAATAGAGTTTATCTTTAGTGGTATTTGCTGTAAACCATACACGTTCAGTATGTTTCACACCAACTTCACCGGCAGGAGTATATTCTACCCAGAATTCTTTTGTTTTTCCGGCTTTGAGAACAAATGGATATGTTAATTGTTCCATTTGAGGGAAATGTTTTGTATTGGCATAAGGTTGAACACCTGTAACAATAACATCCTCGCTACGAGCATTACGAATAGTAGCAACTAATCTGCGGGTTGCATTTTTTGGCAATTTGCCAAAGTCAAGATCACTTACGTGCACAATCGGAACAAATGCTTGCAAACGTAGTTCTGCAATTGGCTCCGGATAACAACTTAATTGCGCAATAAGTGAATCAAATTGTTTACCAGCATCATATGCAGTACCACATACTTGAATTTGTAATGTTTTTTGTGGCTCAATAATAATTGGAAGTGTAAGATCTTTCACAAAAAATTCTCGCAATGAGAACTTCTGTTTTAAATCTGTAATTGTAACTGGTACTTTTCCATCATTACGTAAAGTGAGAACTCTACATTGTGTATCACCGATAGCCACTGAACCAAAATCAATAATTTTAGGGTCAGCTACTAACATTTCGGGCTCATAATTAAACCACTGAGTGACAAATTTACCGGACATCGTAATCGCGCGAACCAATGCACGAGCGGGTCTGCGTAAATCTTCAACTGTTAACTCAAATGTTCCTTGTTTACCTTTAGGACCAAAGTCCGGTTTGCTATTAAAGATATAATTTGAAGAAGAATCAGCTATCATCTCAATGGCGAAAAGTTTTGCACATTCAAGATTGTCAGGAAGTGCTGTCGCTGTACCTTTGATATTGCCGCAAGGACCTGTTCCTTCTAAAGCTACTGAATCATCACATGGAGTAGCCATATTAAAGCCTGTCGGATAGCCATAAGCAAAACCGTCTTTTGTGTAATCCCAGTTACCATAAGCATACGCTGCAAATGGTGCTCCTTCTATTGTATGATCACCCGCAGAAATTTGGGCTGCCACATAACTATACTCCGTACCCGGAACTGCTTTAATTCCACCACCAAATTTTGAACGCAATGGCACATTATCAAATTTAAGTGCATTTTCATCAGCCGCTCTGAATGTCATATACATAAAGTTGTCAAGACCATTCGGCGAATGGAACACGGCATAAGAACACCAACGTTCTTTTGGTACTAATACCATCATCATACCGCAACCATTTCTCGAAGGATTATCAGGATTTTCACCTTTATCAACACCACTTGTGATGAATTGATTGCGCCATGCTTTACCATAATGACCAACAAGTACAGGGAAGTTCGACTTATAAGCAGCAGAAAGTTCCATATTTGTAAGTTCAAAGTATTCTCCTGCTTTCAAACTTTTTGAAACTGTCTTATATCCTGTACCATCTTGGCGCATTTGTTGGATAATGGTTTTGTCTTTGATAGCGACAAATCGAATTAAATCACCAATATCATCAGGGTCAATATTACGAACATAGCGATTGGTGTATAAAATCGGGGCTGATACATATTCAGTTCCAAGTAACTCTTCGGGCCACAACATATCTATCAACATATTACGCATGAAATTTGCAGGGCGACCCAACATTCTTTGGCTATAACGAGGGAAAGCACCTTTGGTATGACCTGAAATAACTGCTATGGGCTTATCAGCAGTAACCAATGTACCTGTTAAATCGCCATCAATGTGTGTGTAAGAACTTCTTTTTTCATTGTGGATAAGGAAGGTTTGTCCTTTATTCAATGTTATTTGTCCTATTTCGCCTTTTTTAACTTTTTGCGTATTGCAGGAAGGAACATAGGTAATGGAGGTTTTGTCTTGTGTTGCCGTAATAAGGATTTGTGAGGGTTTGATCTCATCTGTTTCATCTTGATAGAGGTTCAAAGTTCTATAACTTTTCCCTAACCATACAGCAGGAATTACTCGGTAAGCTTCACCTGACCAACGATATGATACAAAAACTGTCAATGAAACAGGCTCAGTTGAGGTTACATGTACACCCAGATTTTGTACTGTTTCATTAATTTTGTTCATATAGTCATCGCTCAAAGCAATCTTATGAACTTTATTCGGTGAAATATTCGCTTGGAATGTTGTCCCAAGTCCATTACAACGCCCGAAGACTTTTGTTGTTTTTTTGGAAGAAACCCAAAGTTCAACCGATGCTGCACCGCGAACGCCCTCTGCGGGTTCTTTTGCACAATGCGGAATAGCAAAGTAGTACTCTTTACCTTCCGTAATCTCGCTTACATTGTTCTTATTTTGTGCAGAAACAATGCCTGTAAACATTGTCCCCACAATAAGAGCTAAGAGCAGCGTTCTCAACGATTCAATTCGTAAAAAACGATTCATGACATATACCTCTAAAAAATGAATGTATTGTAACTAAACAAATATACAAAAGAAAAGACAAATGAACACATATTGGACAGTTTTTTTTTCGGTTCTAACTAAGAACTATATCAAGATGTTAGGAATCCATCACTCGAATCAAGCAAAAACACAGTAACTACCACAACTATACACTCATTGTCAACGGTTGTACCTTCACACTTTATACTACTCTGCAATAACTTCGCAAATAAAAAATAGTCGCAAAAACTGAACACTATAGCAACAATGCCGGATTATTTGTAGTCATCTTTCAGTCACCAACCTTCCTATCATTAAACTACAGCTTTGACTCAAGCTAAGTCGTTCACAACTTCACAACTTATTTTTTGCAGCGATGCAATTTTGCCCTAAATGTTACAAATTTTACTACAAAGTGTGTTTACTGACCCACAATAAGAAATTTTCCATATCCGTATTGTCCATTTCTATTGCTTATCGTGACAAAATATGCTCCATTCAATAACTCCATAGCAATGCCTTCACTCAGTTGTTCTTTCGATACATTCTCGATTGTATGGACTACTTCACCGATTGAGTTCATTATGCTCACATGCACTAAATTTTCTGTCAAATTATCAGCCAATATGGTTAAGTTTTTTTGCCGATAACCAAGCCGTACCGATTCATAAACACTTATCAACTCTTCGTCTTGTACTGAACTCAATGAATAATCATAGCGCAAAAAACCATCTTCTGTGGCATAATAGACAATCTCTTCACCATTACTGTTTTTAACAAATCGCAGAATCCACACATTTTGTTTTGTATTCGTAAACCAAGGAATTATAGTATCTTGTTCCCATATCTTTCCCGTTGTGACAGAACGACTAAGCACTCCTTTGCCGGGAATATCATCTACTCCACCAAAGCCATCAGACAAACCACCCACCCATATCTCATCATCACTATCAGAAAAAGGTCTTGTATCAATAGCCCATAAACTTGTATCCTGATACCCTATTCGCTTCCATGTAAATCCATAATCAGTTGATTGAAAAACGCCACCATTCGGCTTACTATCCGGAAAAAAATATGTCACAACAGCATACATAATAGCCGGATTTCTTTTACTTATAGCAATTTTAGGAACTTCACCATCGCCAAAGCTGTTTTTTGATAACTGCGCAATCTCTGTCCAACTTTTTCCTCCATCTGTAGAACGAGCAATCACACTCGGTGTACAACCACCATAAATGATATTTGTGCTGTCGCGGCGAGGCGTTAATGTGCAGAGAAAATAAGGCGTACCCGGCAAGACAGTACCGATGCTATCCCAGGTTAGTCCATTATCCAAGCTTTTTCGAATAATGCGTGAAGTAAGCTCCCCTGCAATCATTGTTGAAGGATTATCCGGCACTGTATAAATACTTTCACTCGGAGCAAAGTATGGACTAAGAGTTTCTATTACGGTACTCCATGTATTGCCGCGATCATTACTTCGACGCACTGTACCGAACCCTAAACCTGCAACAATCACGACTGATGTGTCTGCTTCACTGACAACAAGATTAGTAAAGCGGGATGTACCTGTTTCAAATTCCACAACTAAAGTATCCCATGTTTTTCCGGCATTATCGGTTCGGTAAAGTTTTCGTCCCAATCCCCCAACATAGATCGTATTTGGGTTTTTGGGATTTACGGCAAAGCCATAGGTGGGGGCATCAATTAACCGAGACCATTGTGCAGTTATAGGTTCCGAAACAATGACTGCAATGATACAACACATCAAATAACGAATTGCGAACATCAGATTTACTCCAAAATTTTCGTCGAATTTACTATTTTTTTCATAAGTAATGACATATCTATTCTTCTCCGCTATCATCATGATGATAGTGAACACTCAATACAACACAATCATAATCAAGGCGTTCTCTACTGAAAATCCATAATTTTGTACATATTTTGGAGTTCATTCAATGAAAGATATTCTTGCAAACCCTTACTTATCATTACTTATACGGCTTTTTATCGGCTTTTTGTTTATCGCCGCTGCCGTAGATAAGATTGCGCAGCCGGCGGAATTTGCCAAAAATGTTGCCAATTACCATATACCTCCCTATAGTCTAACCAATATCGTTGCATTAACGTTACCTTGGCTTGAATTTGTTGTAGGGCTTTTGCTTCTTTTGGGGGTCAGAGTCAAAGCAGCTTCTATTCTCACCTCCGGTATGCTCATCATGTTTATCATACTCATTGCTTCCGCCATGATACGAGGATTCAATATCTCCTGTGGTTGTTTTTCTCAATCCGATGCAGCCGTAGCAGAGGTTTCAACTGTCGGATGGAAAAAAATTTTTGAAGACATAGGTTTATTGCTCTGTTCGCTCTATTTGACATATTTCCCGCAATCGGCTCTATCTTTAGAGTTACCAACACCATTACAAACCTCGGAGAATACTTGAAAAGTTTATCATACAGTCCAAAAGTAAAAACTACTCTCCAAGAACGACTTTCACAAGACATCGCCATCGTCACAGATGGTTCACTCTCCATTGAGTTGTCGAAACGCGGGCTTACGGACATACCGATTGATGTGTATAATCTCAAAAATCCTGTGTCTGTGGAGCAAATACATCGTGATTTCATGGAAGTAGGTGCGGAATTATTGCAAACAAATACCCTCAATGCCAATCGTTTAATGTTGGAACAGCATGGACTCGCCGATAAAGTCTATGAAATTAACCGAAAAGGCGTATGGATTGCACGTTGCGTTGCTTTGCACCGTTGTTATGTTGCGGCAGTAGTTGGTCCGACAGGTAAATTCTTCACGCCCGTAGGTACACTCACGAAAGAAGAAGCCTTCCAAGTATTTACCGAACAAATTATCGCGCTTCTCGACGGTCAGCCCGATTGCCTTATGTTCAAATCATTTATTGATATTGAGGAATTGGAAATTGCTATACAGGCGGCAAAATTTGTCAATCCCAATTTCCCGATGATTGCTTGCAAAACCTTCCCCGAAGATGGAAGTGTATTGGCTACCTCCTTCCCTGCCGATATTGCGCAGCGGCTTGAACATAATGGCGTGATTGCACTCGGATCAAATAGTACTGTCGGACCACAAAGAATGTTCGACATTGTGAAAGCTATTTCTGCATCGAATATTCCTTTGGTCGCATTACCCGACACAGCCATACCTGTACTTGAAGACGGCAAAGCACTCTATAATGCGGAACCCGAATATGTGGCTCATGTTGTAAAAAAATGTATTGCCCAAGGAGCAAGAATTGTCGGAGCAGATGGCGGTGCATCCGTCGAGCATATTCGTGCAATAGCTGACATTGCGGCATTACATAAAATCGGTGAGGGAAAAGTCATAATCAAATCACCCAAAATCATTGATTCATCGCTTGACACAAATGCTACACCTTCTCATTTTGCACAGAAAATAGGAAAAGAATTTGTTTCGACTGTCGAAATTGAAATACCTCGCGGATTAGATATTGACAATGTTGTCAACACTGCACTTTATTTAAAAGAACATGGTGTGGATGCAATCAATATTTTCGACGGAGCAAGGGCGCGTGTCAGAATTAATCCCATTGCTTTATCACGCTTAGTGCAAGAACGAACAGGTATTGAATGTATAACCCATTTTGCTTGTCGCGACAGAAATATGGTTGGTATTCAAGCTGATTTAATTGGTGCGGATGCTTTATCGGTTCGTAATATTCTTGCCATTACGGGTGATCCGACAAGTATCGGTGATTTTCCCAATGCAACATCCGTCTATGACCTTGATGCCATCGGTTTAATTCGTACCATTAATAAAATGAATAATGGCGAAGATTTACATGGCAATCCTATCGGAAAAAAAACGAATTTCCTTATTTCCTGTGCAGTAAATCCCACATCGCATAATATTGAGAGAGAAATCAGACGTTTTGAACAAAAAATACAAGAAGGGGCAACCGTCGCATTTTCTCAACCAATTTTTGAGTATGCCGTTCTTGAAGAATTTCTTGAACGAACCAAACATTTACGATTTCATTTTATTCTCGGAATTATTCCATTACGTTCATTGCGTCATGCTGAATTTCTTCACTATGAAGTGCCGGGAATGGTTGTCCCCGATTGGGTACGAAAAACAATAGCGGATAATTCTCACACAATAGAACATGCCGCTGCAAAAGGAATGGAAATTGCAAGAACATTATTACAAAAAGCAAAAAAAGATATTGCAGGAGTGTATATTATGCCACCGGCAAAAAAATATTCAATGGCTGTCGAAATTATTCAATCACTTTAAATATTACTATGAAGGATTTTACTTGTATTACTGTCACAACACCGGTCGCAGGTGTGGCTGCAATTCAATTATCGCGACCCAAAGTTCTTAATGCTCTTAATTTGCAGACAATGGTAGAAATTGTCGAAGCATTAGAAAGTATTGAACAAAATAATGATATTCGCTGCGTGGTCTTATATGGCAATGAAAAAGCATTTGCGGCGGGTGCTGATATTGGCGAAATGGGTGATGCGGGCACTATTGAAATGCTCAAACGCGATCAATTTTCTCGTTGGGAAAAAATACGTACTTTTAAAAAACCGATTATAGCTGCTGTCAGCGGCTTTGCTCTTGGCGGAGGTTGTGAATTAGCAATGCACTGCGATATGATTATTGCAAGCGAAACAGCACAATTCGGACAACCCGAAATAAATATTGGCGTTATGCCCGGTGCCGGAGGCACTCAAAGGCTTACTCGCGCTGTCGGTAAAGCATTAGCAATGGAAATATGCTTGACAGGACGTATGATAAATGCTCAACAAGCTTTAAGAGCAGGATTAGTCAATAAAGTCGTGCCCGTGCAATCCTTTATTCAAGAAGCAATTGCTTTAGCACAAGAAATTGCCTCAAAACCACCGATTGCCGTTCAATTAATTAAAGAATCTGTGTTGAAATCATTTAGTTCAACATTAGAAGGCGGGCTTGAATTTGAACGCAAAAATTTCTATATGCTTTTTGCTACTGAAGATCAAAAAGAAGGAATGCATGCTTTTATCGAAAAAAGAACTCCTACGTGGAAAGGTCAATAATTTCTATCACTCCCCCACTTATTATTGAAAAATATGAATTACAATACTATACTTTTTGAATTAACAAATGGTGTTTGCACCATAACACTTAATCGTCCGGACTCTTACAATGCTTGCAATGAAGAATTAACTGCGGAATTACAAAATGCCTTTGCAGAAGCCGCTTCCAATGATAATATTCGCGCCATAGTACTCACCGGTGCAGGTAAAGCATTTTGCTCGGGTCAAGATTTAAAAGATGCACCCAAAAGCGGTGGAAAAAGAAATCTTACAGACTCCTTGGTACGTCGCTATAATCCCATTATTCGTGCCATTCGTGAAATTCCAAAACCTGTGATATGTGCCATCAATGGTGTTGCTGCGGGTGCAGGTTTATCGCTTGCTTTAGCATGTGATATGCGTATTATGTCTGCATCGGCAAAATTAGTAGAAGCATTTATCGGTATTGCTTTAGTGCCCGATTCCGGTGCTACATTTTTTTATCCGCGAATGCTTGGCTATGCAAAAGCTTTTGAATTTGCAACACTCAATAAACCTATTGATGCCGACACTGCTTTGCACTTAGGTCTGGTTAATACGGTCTGCCATCCGAAAGCATTTAACCATACGGTGGACACCATTGCACAACACTATGCTTCGGGTCCGACACAAACATTTGGCTTTGTCAAAAAAATGTTACAAAAAGGAATGACTGCTTCCTTAGAAGAAATGTTGGAAATGGAAGCCGATTATCAACAAAGAGCCGGAGATTCAGCAGATTACAGTGAAGGCGTAGCGGCATTTATCGAAAAAAGAGCACCCGTTTTTACAGGCAAATAATTTTTTTTTGCTCGGTCAATAATTAAAGTCCGTCAGGAATTTCTTGGCGGACTTTTTTTTATGTCTTACTAAAGTTTTGTAGTTTTGAACAACTATTTTCTTAACCGTGATAATTTCCATGAATCATAAACGCGCTAAGATAATGGAAGTAAAAAACTTAGAAAATATTCTGTGAATCTCGTTTAACCCATTAAAATAATTTTAGAATGCACAATGTTCGAACAAACTTTTAAAAATATAGATGACATTCTTCACAAAGACGCAGGGTGAGGCAGTGAATTAGATTATGTGGAGCAAACCTCTTGGATTTTGTTTCTCAAATATCTGGACGACTTGGAACGCGACCGTGCCACAGCAGCCGAGCTCACAGGCAAGACCTACACCCCTATCTTAGAAAAGAAATTTCAATGGACAGTGTGGGCAATGCCAAAAGGCAAAGACGGAAAACTCGACCACCATAAAGCAATGACAGGTGATGACCTCACCGATTTTGTAAACAACAAACTCTTTCCTTATCTCAAAAAGTTTAAGCAAAGTGCCGAGAGTGCCGACACCATTGAATACAAGATTGGCGAAATTTTCAGCGAACTGAAAAACCGCATACAAAGTGGCTACAATTTGCGTGAAGTGATTAATCGCATTGACGAGTTGCGTTTTAGAACCCACGCAGAGAAGCACGAAATGAGCCATCTGTATGAAGACAAAATTAAAAATATGGGCAATGCAGGGCGAAACGGTGGCGAATACTATACGCCCCGACCGCTCATTACTACGATTGTAAAAGTGGTTGCTCCAAAAATTGGCGACAAAATTTATGATGGTGCTGTGGGTTCTGCGGGCTTCTTATGCGAAGCATTCGACTATCTGCGTAAGGGCGGCCTTAATGGTCGTACCAGTCTATCTACAAAAGATTGGGAAATATTGCAAAAACGCACATTTTACGGCAAAGAGAAAAAATCATTGGCATATATCATTGGCATTATGAATATGATTTTGCACGGTGTGGAAGCTCCCAACATCATACACACCAACACACTTGCTGAAAACCTTGCCGACATACAGGAAAAAGACCGCTACGATGTAGTGCTTGCCAATCCTCCATTTGGTGGAAAGGAACGTGCCGAAGTGCAACAAAATTTCCCGATTAAAACAGGCGAAACCGCTTCACTTTTTTTGCAACACTTCATTAAAATTCTGAAAGCAGGCGGTAAAGCAGGTGTGGTGATTAAAAACACCTTTTTGAGCAATACCGACAATGCCACCGTTGCCATTCGTAAAACTTTATTGGAAAACTGCAACCTGCATACTGTGTTGGATTTGCCCGGCGGAACCTTTACCGGTGCAGGCGTAAAAACCGTAGTGCTGTTTTTTGAAAAAGGCAAACCCACCAAAAAAATTTGGTTTTACCAGTTAAACCTTGACCGTAATTTGGGCAAGACCAACCCACTAAATGAAAATGATTTAGCCGAGTTTATAAAACTCCAAAAAACAAAAGCCGACAGCCCCAATTCTTGGAGCATAGACGTACAGACGCATTGCAATGCGTATAGTAATTACGATTTAAGCGTAAAGAACCCGAACAAAAAAGAAGAAGTAACGCTTCGGCAACCACAAGTAATTTTGGAAGAAATGAAAGCATTAGATGAAGAAAGTGCGGAAATTTTGGAAGCCATCAAATCCCTTATTTAATGATGAAAGACGAAATTATTTTATATCGCCCCAATGAACTTGCCAAACATATTGAGGTAAGATTTGACGAAAAAACAGAAACTATTTGGCTTACACAACAACAAATTGCTGATTTGTTTGACACACAGCGCCCTGCTATTACCAAGCATTTGGGTAATATTTTTAAATCGGGCGAATTGGAAGAAAATGTGGTTAGTTCCATAATGGAACATACCACTCAACACGGTGCAATAAAAGGAAAAACTCAAATTTCTAAGGTTAAATATTACAATATAGATGCGGTATTATCGGTTGGCTATAGAGTAAATTCTGTCCGTGCAACTCAGTTCCGAACTTGGGCAACACGTGTGCTGAAAGAGTATCTTCTCAAAGGTTACGCCATCAATAACCGCATGAACAGAATTGAGGACAATGTTCAGGCACTAACAGAAAAAGTACACCAAATAGACCTTCAAATAAATACACAACTCATTCCCACGCAAGGCATATTTTTTGACGGACAAATATTTGATGCCTACGAACTCGCCTCGAAAATTATTCGCTCGGCTAAGAAAAGCATTGTGTTGATTGACAATTACATAGACGAAAACACCCTGACACATTTGGCCAAAAAGAATAAAGGTGTAAAAGTTCTTCTGCTCATTAGGAATATCAGCAGGCATTTGACTTTGGATGTACGAAAAGCAAACGAACAATACGGCGGCTTTGAAGTAAAGGTATTTACCCACAGCCACGACCGCTTTTTAATCATTGACCGCAATGAAGTCTATCATTTGGGTGCCTCGCTGAAAGATCTGGGTAAGAAATGGTTTGCGTTTTCCAAGCTGGAGACGAGGTCGGTGGAAGGAATTATGAACGAAATAAAGGAACTGATATGAAGCAAGGAAAAAATAGTCTGAACCACGATTCACTTGATTTACTTGATTCTTATGATTCAAAAAATAAAGCCAATCATGAAAAATACAAAAATCAAGGTTCAGATAAAATGAAGAATTGGGAGAAAAAGAAACTAGGCGATATATGTGGTTTTGTGCGTGGACCATTTGGCGGAAGTTTGAAGAAAAATATTTTCAAGCCAGAAGGTTATGCAGTTTATGAACAACAACACGCTATTTATGACCAATTTGACGATATAAGATATTTCATTGATGAAAACAAATTCAATGAAATGAAAAGATTTGAATTAAAGACAGGTGACTTAATAATGAGTTGCTCAGGAACAATGGGTAAAGTAGCAATTGTCCCAAATGAATTTAAAAAAGGTATCATTAATCAGGCATTACTAAAAATAAGTCCGAGCAATAAAATTTCAAATGTGTTTTTGAAACTTTGGATGCAAAGCGAAAGTTTTCAGGAGAGTTTAAAAAATTATTCAGGTGGAGCAGCAATTCAAAATGTTGCATCTGTTGCAATTCTTAAAGGAATTGAAATCCCACTTCCTCCCCTCCCCGAACAACAACGCATAGTTTCCATTTTAGATGAGTGCTTTGCCGCCATAGACAAGGCAAAAGCCAATGCCGAACAAAACCTCAAAAACGCCAAAGAGCTTTTTGAAAGCTATTTGCAGGGAGTGTTTGAGAAAAAGGGTGATGGCTGGGAAGAGAAAACTTTGAAGGAAGTTTGTGCAAAAATTACAGATGGAACTCATCAAACACCTAAATATTTTGATGATGGGATTATATTTCTTTCTTCTAAAAATGTAACCAGTGGCAAAATAGATTGGGAAAACATCAAATACATTGATGAAAAACAACATATTGAAATGCACAAACGAGTAGCTCCAAGAATTGGTGATATTCTATTAGCAAAAAATGGCACAACAGGTATAGCCGCAATGGTTGATAGAGATGTTGTGTTTGATATTTATGTTAGTCTTGCTCATATCAGAGTTTTAGATGCAATTATTCCTGATTTTATGTTGTATTTCATAAATTCTCCTATCGCAAAAAAGCAATTTAATAAGCGACTTAAGGGGTCAGGCGTTCCAAATTTACATTTAGAAGAAATTAGGGAAGTAATAATTCCATTTCCCAAATCAAAAGAAGCCCAACAAACCATCGTTCGCAAATTAGATGCCCTTCGAGCCGAAACGCAAAAGTTAGAAGCGGTGTATCAAAAGAAAATAGCGGATTTGGAAGAACTGAAAAAATCAATCTTGCAAAAAGCATTTGCGGGGGAATTGCGTGGTGGTAAGCCTGCCGAACCAAAAACTGAAAAATCCCGAAGGGATGGCAAGATTATAAAAAACAAGATTAACAACAACAAACAAACCCCGAAGGGGTGATTTACTATTATGGCAGGCACATTTTCACAAATTTATATCCAATATGTTTTTGCCGTGAAAGGCAGAGAGAACCTTTTACAAAAACCTTGGCGTGATGAAGTGTTTAAGTATATGGCAGACATTATCAAAGGTAAAAATCAAAAACCAATTATCGTAAATGGAGTTGCAGACCATGTTCACATTTTTGTGGGATTAAAACCGGCAATGAGTATATCGGATTTGGTTCGAGACATCAAAAACAATTCGTCCAATTTTATAAACGAACAGAAATTCATCAAAGGAAAATTTTCCTGGCAAGAAGGGTATGGCGCTTTTTCTTATGCTCATTCTCAAATTGAAAATGTGTATCAATACATTGCTAATCAGGAAGAACATCACAGGAAGAAAACCTTTAAAGAAGAATACCTTGATTTTCTTCAAAAATTTGAAATTGAATACAACGAAAAATATTTATTCGAATGGTTGGATTAAGAATTACACCCCTTCGGGGTTTATCAGACCTTTGGTTTGCATTGAGCTATAATCTTTACATCCCTTCGGGATTAAAGAATGGTTACATTATTTTATTGAGCATAATATGCAAGAAAATCAATAAATGCTCAATAGAATGCTCAATAGAATGCTCAATAGAAATCAAGAGAATACGCCAGCTACATACCATTTTGGGCTTAAAACCTTGTTTGATGGTTATTTGATAACTGCCAAACTCCTATGTGATGCTTATGTGATAGGTGGTTCCACATACCAATGTAAGTCATTGATATTCAATGCTTTTTTATGTGATGGTTATGTGATTTGGAGTCCGATTTTATTTGATAGTCATTTGATAAAAGAGAAATTATGAACGAAGCAGAAACAAGAGCAGAACTTATAGACCCAAAGCTAAAAGCATCGGGTTGGGGCATTGTTGAGGGATCAAAAGTCCTTCGTGAATACCATATTACGCAAGGAAAAATACAAACAGGCGGTGCTCGTGCCAAAAAAGAAATTGCCGATTATGTGTTGGTGTACAAAGGTATCAAGTTGGCGGTAGTAGAAGCCAAAAGTGATGAATTAGAAGTGGGCGAAGGTGTAATGCAAGCCAAAAAATACGCTCAAAAACTTCAAGTAGAAACCACCTACAGCACCAATGGCAAAGCCATTTACCAAATCTGTATGAAATCGGGCGAAGAAGGTTTGGTAAAAGACTTTTTAAGCCCTGAACAACTTTGGAATAAAACCTTTCCAATTGACAATGGAAAATTGACATTGGAACATGAATGGAGAGAAAAATTTGCATCTGTGCCGTTTGAAGATAAGAGCGGTAGTTGGCAGTTACGGTATTATCAAGAAATAGCCGTTCAAAGAACAGTTGAAGCCATCGCCCAAGGAAAAGACCGCATATTACTCACACTTGCTACAGGTACAGGAAAAACGGCAATTGCTTTTCAAATTGCTTGGAAATTATTTCAAACCCGTTGGAATTTAAAACGAGACGGCAGCCGCAGACCCAGAATTTTATTTTTAGCAGACAGAAATATTTTAGCAGACCAAGCATATAATTCATTTTCGGCATTCCCCGAAGATGCTTTGGTGCGGATAAAACCGAATGAAATTAAGAAAAGCAGAAAAGTGCCAACCAACGGCAGCATATTCTTTACCATTTTTCAAACCTTTATGACCTCAAGCCACAAAGGGGCGATATACACCGGCGATGCGAAAACGCCCCTCGCTAAAAACGAACAATTCAATTTCGGACAATATCCAGCAGATTATTTTGATTTCATCATCATTGACGAGTGTCACCGTGGCGGAGCAAATGACGAAAGTAATTGGCGGGGAATTTTAGAATATTTCAGTCCGGCAGTGCAATTAGGTTTAACAGCCACACCCAAGCGAAAAGACAATGTGGACACCTATAAATATTTTGGTGAACCTGTGTATATCTATTCGCTAAAAGAAGGAATTAATGATGGTTTTTTAACACCATTCAAAGTTAAACGCATCAAAACTACTTTAGATGATTATCGCTACACTTCGGACGATACAATTGTGGAAGGAGAAATTGAAGAAGGAAAACTCTATGAAGAAAAAGATTTTAATAAAATTATTGAAATACAGCAAAGAGAAGCTAAGAGAGTACGTATTTTTTTGGATGAAGTCAATCAAAACGAAAAGGCAATTATGTTCTGTGCCAATCAAGCACATGCAGCATTAATACGGGATTTGGTAAACCAAAATGCCAAAAGTAAAGACCCTTTTTATTGTGTGCGTGTTACGGCAAATGATGGTGAAGAAGGAGAAAGACTATTGCGAGAATTTCAAGATAATGAAAAGATACTTCCCACTATTCTCACCACATCCCAAAAGCTTTCCACAGGCGTTGATGCAAGAAATATCAGAAATATTGTATTGCTTCGACCTGTGAATTCAATGATTGAATTTAAGCAAATTGTTGGTCGTGGTACGCGATTATTTGACGGTAAAGAATTTTTTACTATTTATGACTTTGTGGATGCTTACAAACATTTTTCAGATCCTGAATGGGACGGAGAACCGATTGGAGAAGAACCCAAAGAACCTAAACGATATCCAAAACCTGAGCCGACTGATCCACCAATTATTTCAGAGCCCGGTGAACCAATTCCTAAGAAGCCAAAAATTAGAATTAAACTTCGCAATGGAAAAGAAAGAGAAATTAAATATATGGTGTCAACATCGTTTTGGAGTGCAGATGGAAAACCAATTTCAGAAACAGAATTTATAGATAATCTTTTTGGCGAATTGCCTAAACTTTTCAAAGATGAAGAAGAGTTGCGGAAACTTTGGAGCAATCCATTGACCAGAAAAACACTGTTAGAGAATTTAGATGCGGCAGGTTTTCCTAAAGACGATTTACTGACTTTACAAAAATTAGTAGATATGGAAAAAAGCGACTTGTACGATGTATTAAGATATATTTTTAATGGTGACTACATGGCGGTTACAAGAGAAAATAGAGCGAAAGCAGCCGAAGCGACAATCTTTGCTCTACTCAATGACAAACAAAAAGAGTTTATCACTTTCGTTTTAAGTAAATATATAGATGCAGGCGTTGACGAACTTGACCAAGAAAAGCTACCAATTTTGCTGACAAACAAGTATCAATCATTGGAAGATGCAAAAGAAATTTTAGGTGATGTTGCAAATATCAGCAGACTTTTCATAGAATTTCAAGAACATCTTTATAAACAGAAAGCAGCATAATAATAGGAAAATCACAATCGGGCAACTTTTACACAAATTATTTCCCCTGTGCTTTTTTTGCTGCTTCAAGTCCTTGTCTGATGAGATTTTCATCAATATGTACCTCAAAACCGGCTTGACTTTGCTGCGAACCAATGAGATGGCGTTTCTCTAATACTTGAGTAAATACTTTTTCGCTTTCTGCATATCTGCCCAAATAATAAAGAGCGTATGCTTGTAAGTGTAAAGCATATACCTGTTCCGGCACGGCTTCCAATGATAATTCCGCCCATCGTAAGGCATCGGAAAAACGTTTTGTATTGCCACATAATTGCGCTAAAACAGCCGTCGCACTTGCCCGAATATGGGGAGCAAGTCCTTTCAATTGCAAAGATAATTGTAATGCTTCCTCTGCCTCTTTGATAATATTCATTCTAGCCAATGTCTGCCCTAATTGAAACCATGCATAAGCATTTTCGGGTTGCTCTTTCACATGCTGTAATAATAATTGATAATTACGCTGTAATTTTTTTTCCATTTCCTCACGTGATAAATCATATCCCAAATGATCAATAATAACATCCGATTGAACAATGGATTTGCCAAGCGCAATAATAGAAGGTGAAATTTGTTCATGCACCCTTCCCTGAAACGCAATGGTCGGATACCCATAATTGCGAAATATTCTGGGATATGAACCGCTATGCATCTCGGAAACTTCATCTCCCTGACGATGAGGACTGTGAATAGTGCATAATAATGCGCCAATATCATCAGGCAAGGAATGTAATAATTGACGTAAATGTATTTTCGCTTCCGGGTGAATTCTTTCATCAGCATCAAGATACAGTACCCACTCCCCTTTTGTGTATGATAAAGCATAATTACGAGCTTGCGCAAAATCACCTTCCCAAGGATGAGTAAATACTTTAGCACCGTATCGTTGTGCAATAGCAACCGTAGAATCCGTTGAACCTGTATCCACAATAATTATTTCATCTGCCAATCCGAAAACGCTTTCTAAACAACCTTGCAAATATTTCTCTTCATTTTTCACAATCATGGAAAGACTAAGAAACGGTTTTTTATCACGTAGTATTTGTTGTTGCGGTGCGGCGGCAATCTGTGTTGCAAGAAAGGAATATATTTTCTTAATTTCTTGATTTTCGGGTGCAAGAGACAAAGCTCTGCCTGCATAATCATAGGCATCATGAAAAGCATTTTTTTTGAGTAAACAATTCGCCATGCCGACAAGACAACCAACATCGTGACTATTGACCGATAATCCTGCACGAAAAGAATGTTCTGCTTTATCCCATTCATTTTTAGCCGCATAACATTTGCCGATACGAAAATCCACTTGCTCAATAGGAACATTATAATCACCCAAAATCATTGCGGCAGTTGATTGTTCCTTCATATCTTTTATTGCCACATAACAGGAAATTGCCACATCATACTGCCCTATTTCATACAAAGATTCTGCACAAATATAGAGTGCAAATTTTTGCTGCGGGATAATATTCAACGATTCATTGGCAAATTGTACTGATGTAATAAAATCTTTATCCTGATATGCTAATAATGCTGCTTCATTTAATGCTTGCGGTTTTGCACTGTGATTATTGTTTAAATATTTCAATGCTTGAGTAATATCGGCAAATGCTTGACGATTGTGTGCTAAAGCCCTATATGTTTTTGCTCTTTGGAACCACATATACCCATCTTTGGGATTTTTTTCCAAATGTTTTGTCAGCAATTTCACATTTCGCTCATGCTTTTGTTTCATCTGATCGGGCGATAAATCATACCCTTTATGAAAATAGCGGACAGGTATATGTTGTATGGAGAAACCTGCACGCAGGATTGATTCTAATATTTGTTCATGAATACAATATTCCCATCGAATATGAGGTGAATTTCTAAATACTCGCAAAAGGTTAATACTGAATATATCTTTTGTGCCGTCGGGACGATGTGCATGACTTTCTAATTCAATAAGAGCACCGCCGATATTTGCAGGTAAAGCGACAAGAGAATCGCGCATTTTTTCCGGATTCATAATTATTTCATCGGCATCAATGCTTACAATCCAATCACCTGTTGCGTGGAGAAGTGCATAATTTCTTGCAGCAGCAAAGTCATCGTTCCAGATATAGGAAAAAACTTGTGTGGTAAACTCTTGTGCAATGGCAACAGTAGCATCATTCGACCCTGTATCAACAATAATAATTTCATCGGCAAAAGCAATCACCGACTGCAAGCACTCTTTTAAACATGATTCCTCATTTTTGACTATAAGACACACAGAAATTTTCATAATCTCTCCTCTACATATTGAGGGAATTCAACAATAAATGTTGCACCTTGTCCATAAATAGATTCGCAGTAAATTGTACCATTCATAGCTTCCACCAATTTTTTCACAATGGCAAGTCCCAAACCACTGCTATGTTCTCCGCCCGTTGGTTGCGCAGAAAGCCGCTGAAATTTGCCGAATAATTTTTGCTTGTCATCATCGGTAAGTCCGGGACCTTCATCTTTCACAGCAATACGAATAAAAGAACTATGCTCACGGGAAATTTCATCTACTGTTATATATACTTTTTTTTCTAATGGTGAGTATTTCACTGCATTACTGATTATATTTTCGATGACTTCATGAAACAATGTTGTGTCCACAAAGACAGAATACTGATTTATGATATCATAATGTATAGCGATTCCTTTCTTTTCAGCGGTTACATAAAAGGATTCAACAATTTCATTTATGGTCTTAGTGACATCAAGTTTTTGTAAATTAACGGTTAATTTACCTGATTCAACCGCATTAATATCAAGGAGATTTGTTATAATGGTTTTCATTCTTCTTGCTGTGGCAAGCATTGACTGAACAGTTTTCTCTTTTTGTTCAGGTTTCATATAATCGCCATAACGAATAATTGATTCGGCATTGAGAATGATTCCTGAAAGTGGGTTTTTCAGATCATGCGCGGCTATACCTAAAAATTCATTTTTTTCTTTATTTAACTCTTCAAGATAGATATTTTGCTGATGAAGTTCATTATTCACACTTTCTATTTGTGTCTTTTGCAAGAAGATAGTCCGTAAATTAATAAACTCACGAAGTCTGGCTGTATAGGTAAATCGTGATATTAACCATGCTATAAATGTAAAAATGATACTGTTTGTGATATGACCATTGGCATTAGGTGACTCTGTCGCAATAGATAGTGTGACAACAAAAAATACTTCGCCGAGAAAAAAAATAATTATCGAAGCTGCGGGGCGATAGAAAAAACTTGCAGCAATGCCGAAGACAGCAACAATATATTCGGTAATATTCGGACTTACCTTTTGAACAATCCACGCAGATAAAAAACCTGCCCATGCTATAATAATAAATCCATACAAAAAAGTCATAAGATTGACAATCTTGAATCTTGTTGTAATTTTCGTTCTCAATACAAACGAAAGGAGTGTAAAGAGAAACGAAACGATTACTAAAGCAATATGACTCAAAAAAAGTTCATAATAGGCAATATTGCTTTCCCATAAACCGGTAGCTTTGGACACAACAATATCTCGCCAAACAAGCAAAGAACCAAGAACAAACAAGACAAGCGAATAAAAGCGAATGCGCGTCAAATTTGATCCTTGTATAACCCTACTGTAATCATCACAAAAAGTAGGGTCGGGCAATTCCGGCTCTAAAACAAAATTTTTTTGTATATATTTTTGAAAAAGTCCCAGTATCCGTTTCATAGTATTATATGACAAATAAACCTGTTTTTTGAGCAATTTTTTCAGCAATCGCCTTGCCATCTAAAGCAGCGGACATAATTCCTCCCGCATAGCCGGCACCCTCACCGGCGGGATAAAGATGCGGAATATTGATATGTGCTAATGTTTCTTTATTTCTAGGAATTTTCACAGGTGATGATGTACGCGATTCCGTTGCAACTACAATTGCTTCATTCGTAAAATAACCACGCATTTTTTTATCAAAATCCTTAAAGCCTTGACGTAATGAAGTGCTAATATCTTTTGTAAATGCTTTTTCAACCGGTGCGGAAATTAATCCGGGAATATAGGACGATTTGGGTAAAGTATCGGATAAACGACCATTCACAAAATCAATCAATCGTTGAGCCGGAGCTTGTTGCGTACCATTTCCTAAATTCCACACATTTTTTTCTATATGTTTTTGATAATCCAAACAGGAAAAAACACCGGATTCTACATGCTCTGAGGCATGTTCGGGCGAAACCGCACAAATAATACCGGAATTGGCATACGCAGAATCACGTCGCGACATTGACATACCGTTCACGACAATTTCCTCAGGCGCAGTAGCAGCAGGAACAATGAGCCCACCGGGACACATACAAAATGAGAATACTCCTCGTTCACGAACATGAGTCACTAATTTATAGGAAGAAGCGGGTAAATATTCGCCTCTTTTATAACCATGATATTGAATTTCATCAATTAAATCTTGCGGATGTTCCGCTCTTACCCCAAGGGCAAATGGTTTTGGCTCAATCGCTATATTTTTCGCATGAAGTAAATAAAAAATATCTCGGGCTGAATGCCCTGTTGCTATAATACAATCGTCGCCAATAAATTCTTTTCCATTCTCCGTTGTTAAGCGAACAAATGTTTCTGCACAATGTATATCTGTAACATATGAATCAAAGTGAACTTCGCCGCCATACTCACAAATAGTTTGACGAATGTTTTGAACCACAATGGGCAGTTTGTTAGAGCCTATATGCGGATGAGCATCCACAAGTATATCCGTAGGCGCACCATGTTCGACAAGTAATTGTAATACTATGCGAATATCTCCCCTTTTTTTTGAGCCAGTATATAATTTCCCATCAGAGTAAGTTCCTGCTCCTCCCTCTCCAAAACAATAATTAGAATGAGGATTTACAATGCCAAATTGTTGAATGGCACGCAAATCACGTCGTCGGGCACGAGCATCTTTACCTCTTTCAAGAATAATCGGCTTAATACCATGACGTAATAATTCAAGTGCAGCAAAATACCCACATGGACCGGCACCAATAATTAATACTTTTCGATGTGGGGATGCTATTTGTAATTGTTTTTTAAGAATGGGAATATCAGGGGGATTTTCACCAATATAGACTGTGGTTTGCAAAGTATAATGTAACTTTTTCCCACGTGCATCAAGTGAACGCTTCTGTATTGTTATTGCACTAATTTCATCATTGCTTATGCCACACTCTTGTGCAGCAAATGTTTTTATTGCTTCTGAATTGTGAATATACTCGGGTTTTATGGAAAGTATAATTTCTTTTTTCATAACCCTTTACTTTCTTGTCGAAAGATTAATGAATAACAGACAGCGGTAATGTAATTCGTTTATTATCCTGCTCTACAACCACATAGTATATTCCTGTAGGATACTGCATTATGTCCAAACGAATATTCGTATGATTATATGAAGTAGCATGCACTTCACTGCCCGTAGATGAAAATACTTTAACAATTATGGGCAATTTTTCAGATGATTGAATATTCAGATACAGTTCATCACTAGCAGGATTGGGAAATATTTGAGCCGCCAAAATAGCATTGTCTTCTTGATTTTCTGCAATTGATGTATGAATTTGGTTAATTGGTACATATTTAAGTATTGTGCCAAATTGCCCAACTGCCCAAGCCGTAGAATCATCATATACAAAGAGAGAATGGAGAATATTTCTTGAGCCGGTAAATTGTGTACGCCATGTTGTTCCGCCATCATTCGTTATTGCGCTGCTGCCGCCTTCACCAACAAATATCGCATTTGTTTCAGAATAAAAACGTATTGCCATTATACTTTGCGATGTATTAAGTTGTAATGGTAACCATGTTGTTCCGCCATCATTGCTTTTTCGAGCAAAACCATTATCGCCTGCTATAATAAGAGTTTCAGTTCCTATTTTTTGGAATGTTCTCAAATTATTCTGTGTTCCCAAATCTATGGGTTTCCATGTTTGTCCACCATCAGTTGTGAAAATAACGACCCCTCTGTCGCCTATGCACCAGCCCAAGTCACGGTTTGCAAAATAGATTGCATTGAGGCGGGTTGAAAATTCTGTTGGTTGCACTTTCCATTGATTTCCGCCATTACTTGTTGTAATGACAATACCATTTTCTCCACAAGCCCAGCCAAATGATTCATCAACAAAATCAACATCCAATAAATTTGCTGTTACTTGCGATAATTGTGGAGTAATCTTATCGCCATTTTCCTCTATTTTGAAAACATTACCCGATTCTCCAACAATCCAGAGAGCATTATTATTTACAATATCTATTCCCCTGAGTGCAGGTTTTTCAGCTATTATCTGAGTTTGCCATTGTTCACCGGCATTCGTCGTTGTCATAATAATACCGCTATCGCCGACAGCAAAACCTTTCTTATCCGTGACAAATGCTACATCATATAAATCGAAGCGTTCGCCTTTGCTTGATTTTACCCACGATTTACCACCATCATTTGTCAGATAAACTTCGCCATTTTTTCCGGCAACTATTCCATTATTGACATTAAAAAAACGTATAGCTGATAAATTTTCTTCTATGGGTAAAGAAATATCCTGCCAATCCACACCATTTGTAGTGGCAAGAATAGTACCTTTTTCACCACATATCCATCCATGGGTATTATCAGTAAAATGTAAAGCAAGTAATCCCGAATTTGAAGGAGATTTTTGGACAGTCCAATTGACGCCGCCATTGGTGGTCATGCGTATTGTACCCTTATCACCTACAATCCACCCTTGTAAATTGGGAAGCACTTGAATTGCACGCAGATTGATATTGTCTTCCACTAAAGGAAACTGCGTAAACCACGAATCACCGCCATTGGTTGTAGCCATCACTATTCCGCCATTACCGACAGCCCAGCCCTTATTTTCATCAGAAAAAGCGACACCGTTCAAAAAAACGCTGAATCCGCTGACTACTCGCCCCCATGATGTACCGCCATTGGTTGTTTTAAGGATTGTCGCTTGCCTACCTACGCTATAGACAACACTATCATTGACTGCATAAACAGATTGCAAAGCAGCTGTGACATTGGATTTTTGAATCTCCCATTTGATGCCGCCATCGGATGTTTTCAGTACAGATCCATTCGTACCGACTGCCCAACCATTGGTATTTGATGAGAAAGTAACGGATAATAAATCCTGCGATGTTGCTGTTAATCTCCCTATCCAAAGATTGCCTTGGTCAGCCGATGCAATAATTCCGCCTGCTTCTGCGCAAGCGATTGCCAAGCCATTGGGCTTTATTGCAAGCGATGTAATGGTATTACCTTGAGGTTGAGGATTTTGCCACACCCATCCCTTATTTTGAGCACAAAGGAGGATTGGTGACAAAAGAGAGAAACAGAGTGTTATCGTAAGTGTTTGTAATAATGTGTTCATAAAAATATAGTGTGATGAGATTAATCAAAAGCCGATGTCTAATGGCTCAAATAGTGGTGTATTGATGTCTAAGAAACCTGAAAAGCCGATTAAAAACATGAACCAGTCTGCTAACCACATAGACAACCCGACGCTCAAAGGTATGGACAAATTGTCATCCATTTTCAATCGTATGGAAGCTGCTTCAATAATCCCGCCAATTATCGCACCAACAATACCGGCATAGACAAAAGAGATATCCAAATTGAGGATAAACCAAACAGCCACCACTACTCCGATTGCTGAAATGATAAAAGCAGCTGTACCTTCAACACTTTTATCAAAAAACTTGTGTCGTCCTAATTTTCTGCCGATTAACGCGGCTGCCGTATCGGAAACAATGAGTATGCTAAATGCTGTGATTGCTATGCTTTGCGGCAAAAAAAGAATACACAGAAAGGCAGCAATCAATACCCACGATGCACCATTTAGCAATAAACGGTCATCTCGAGTTTCATGTGCACGCAGCAATCGACCGAACAATTTCAGATACAGCTGTCGGAATCGGAGATTCTTATGGGACAGAACATCCAATACGACACTTACAATGGTGAATATGAAAATTAAACGAAAAATTATCTGCTTTCCAAACATCGCATAGACGATAGGAATAGACAATGACGATAGGTGTATTGCCTTTCGCAAAAGTTCGTTTGTATAGGATATTTCAGCTTGTTTCTGCATTTTTGCGTTAGTTTTATTTCTGACCATCATGATTTCTATGCCAAAATTTACATGTTTTCCTCCGGCAAAAATCAATCTATTTCTTGAAGTACTCGGAAAAAGAACCGATGGTTATCATAGTATTCACTCGTTCTTTATCCCCGTTACGCTATGTGATGAACTCACAATAGAAAAGACAGATGATTACACAATAACTCTTGATTCATCAATTGATTGCAGAATTGAAGACAATCTTGTTTGGAAAGCTGCACGACGTTTACAAGACTACTTTTCTGTTAAATCAGGAGCAAAAATACGACTTCAAAAGAACATTCCGACAGGGGCGGGTCTTGGAGGCGGCAGTAGTGATGCTGCTTATACGTTGAAAATGCTCAACTTGCTATGGAATATCGGAGCCGATAAAGAAACACTGTGTGATATAGCCGCATCATTAGGAAGTGATTGTCCTTTCTTTATCGAATCACGCCCCGCCATTGCCACAGGTCGAGGTGAAATTCTCCAAACAGTTGAATATATGCAGCATGGCTCTATACTCTTAGTTCATCCCAGAATACACAGTAATACAGCTCTTGCCTATTCACATTTTAACTTCAACCCGGAACATGGTATTAAAAAACCGCAATGCTTGATTAACAATATGAGCACATACAAAAATGACTTTGAGGAGTCGGTTTTTGCTCAGCATCCGATATTATATTCAATCAAAGACACTTTATATTCTTCAGGTGCGTACTATGCCAGCATGACAGGCAGCGGCTCAACGATGTTCGGCATCTTTGACAATACCGATACGGCAGAAAAATCTCCTCTTGTCCAACAATACACAACTCATATTGTTGGACTGTACAATCCTCATCTTTTCGAAACCTTTTTTCAGACATAGTATGAAAATTCTTACAATATCAGCAGAGGTTGCTCCCTTTGCAAAAGCCGGTGGATTAGGTGATGTCGCAGCGTCATTACCCAAAGCATTCGAACAATTAGGACATGAGAATCTTGTCGTATTACCCAAATATGGACATATTGACATACGGAAGTACTCTCTTCAACCCACAGATATTATTGTTGCAGTACCTATGGGTACATGGACAGAATATGCGCGATTATGGAAAGGTATTTTACCGGATTCTTTAGTGACTGTCTGTTTATTGGAAAATGCAGATTATTTTGACAGAGAAGGTATTTACGGTAATCCTGAAGGATTTACTGACAATGATCGTAGATTTATTTTTCTTACACGTGCGGCATTTGAAGCGGCTCGTACTCTTGGCTTTAGACCGGATATTATCCATGCACATGATAATCACACAGCATTGGCAATGCCCATGTTAAAAATAAATTATTCCCATGATGCCTTTTTCAATAAAGCCGCCGGTATTCTTACCATTCATAATATGGCATATCAAGGTCTGTATGATTCTCAAAGAACAATGCAATTTATGGGTTTACATAAAAGACATTTTTTTAAGGGTTCATGGTTTGAACAATATGGTGCCGTAAACTCCTTAAAAGCAGGTATTATGTTCGCAGATAAAGTAACCACTGTTAGCCCGACATATGCACATGAAATACGATGGACAAATTCAGGTGAAGGTTTGCAAGATGTTCTCCATGCTCGTGCAGCCGATTTGGTTGGTGTGCTGAACGGTGTAGATTATACCGAGTGGAATCCGGAAATTGACACAATGATTTACAAAAATTATGCTCAAAATTCGCTCGCTGAAAAAGAACATAATAAACACCGATTATTAGTTGATTTTGGATTATCAACAGAAGAAATTCTTGATGGCACTCCTCTTATTGGGATGGTTTCTCGGCTTACTCCGCAAAAAGGGATTGATTTATTGGAAAAAAGTCTTGAACATTTTGTGAAAAATAAAATTGCTCGTGTTGTACTTCTCGGATCAGGAGAAAATCGCTATGAAGACTTCTTTCGATATTTGAGTAAAAAATATCCTCGTCGTGCTTTAGTTCAAATCGGGTATAATAATTCCCTTTCCCATAAAATTACGGCTGCAAGTGATTTCTTCTTAGTTCCTTCTCGATTTGAACCATGCGGATTAACACAAATGTATGCCATGAAATATGGGACTATACCGATAGTTCGAGCGACGGGAGGACTTGCAGATACCGTTGTGGAATATGATGCTCGAACAGGATATGGAACAGGATTCGTCTTCCACCAATATTCTGCTCAAGATTTGAGCAATGCAATGAACCGTGCTTTATCACATTATCGTGTTAAGCCCCATTGGGATATCGTTCGTCATAATGCTATGTCACAAAATTACTCTTCACTTATTGCAGCACAGAACTACATCAATGTGTATCAATGGGCATTAGAAAAAGTACGCTGATTTGATGAAAAAAGCAAGAATATTTTCGAGTTTCGCTATAACTATAATAGCATTTTTTTTCGTTCATTCTCTGTATGCGCAGGTATCGGTCAGAAAAATATATCTGAAGCGAAAAGAAGTTTTTGACAGCAGTGGACAAGATTGGTTTTTTGCCGGAAATTTGGCAAATTCATTTCATACTTTGACAAAAAAATATGTTATTGATGATGAAATTCTTTTTGAGCAAGGAGAAGAATTATATAACGATGATGCAGAAGAAACTGAACGTAATTTAAGAAGCTCAGGTCTATTTTCGTCTGTGACAGTGCAAGTAGATACTATTGATGATAGAACCGCAGATATTACCATAACAACACAAGATATATGGAGCACTAATCTTTTTCCTGTATTCAATGTTGGGGGTGGAATATCTTCACTTGGTGGTTTTTTCCGAGAAATAAACTTTGCGGGAACAGGTTCATCAGTAATGGCTCAAGCATTATATCGTACCGAGAACTCTATTGGCTGGGATGGGATACTGACAGGAACATACCGTCGGGTATTGCGATCCGAGATTAATTTTTCTTTTGCTTTGTCGGCTCATCGTTATCGTACAGTGCAACAATTTTCACTTTTTCAACCCTTCCGTACATTGTCTTCGCCTCTCTCTTTTGGAATTTCTGCAACCAATTCTTTTGGGTCTGATTTTGTGTATAGCAGTACTGCCGTCCCTCAAAGAACACCTTATCATGTTCGCCGAGCAGAGTCATGGATTTCTTTAGGGATGCAAAGAAAAGACCGCCTGTTTTTTTCGGCTTATATAGCTTTGGAAGATGTGCAGCGCGTCAGCCCTACCTTACGCCAACCTTATGATAACTCCGGTAAAATATTACTTGGATTTTCTTCATTACAACAAAAATTTGCAAAGACATTGAAATTAAACGGATATGAAACCGAAGACATGGCGTATGGAGGATGGGGTACTGCCATTATCGGGCGTATATTCCCTATTGGCTCACAAGGTGAGGGAGTTTATTATGTAGGAGGTCAGATTCAACAAAGTGTCGGTATTGGTAAAGGATATTTATTTGGACAACTTACCGGTTCATCCGGCTTTGAACGTGGCAATCCTCGATATACATATCAAGAGTTTTCCGGTGTAGGTCATTATCGTTTTTCGGAAAACTTTTTGATTGCCTCGCGATTACGACAACAGACTGTATGGAACTGGAATGCTTTCAGACAATTAATCCTTGATAATGATGCCGGGTTGCGTGGATATGCAGCTAATACTTTAGAAGGAGCCAATAGAATCATTGCAAATACCGAATTGCGTGTATATCCGCAAACAGATTTATGGATATTCAAACTGTCGGGGGTTGTATTTCATGATATTGGAACAATCTGGAAACAAAGTGATCAAATTTTCAATATGAGATTTTACAATGCCATTGGTGGCGGAATTAGAATCCATAATACCAAAGCATCAGGCGCCGAAGCCATTATTCGTATTGATGTTGCCTATAATGCCCACGACAAATCTTTTGGAGGTATTATCCTTTCCACAGGACAACTTTTCTCTATTTTTGGCACGCACACATTTAAGTTACCTGAAGTGTATGGCATGACCATAGATTCAGAGTAAATTAAAAATTTTCTATTTTTGCCCATCACACAGAATGAAATTTTATGAATCGTAAACTCAAAGTTATAGGATATCCTCTCGATTTAGGAGCAGGTCGTCGAGGAGTGGATATGGGACCTTCGGCATTACGCATCGCAGGTCTCGCACAAAAGTTGGAGCAGTTGGAGTATGAAGTGCATGATATTGGGGATATCACTGTCCCAACACCGGAAACACAAGACATTTATGACGCACGTTTACGGTACTTGCCCGAAATTACCAAAGCCAGTGAAGCGCTTGCTCTTCATGTTAAGAACGCTTTAGACACAGGTTTTTTTCCTCTCATTTTAGGTGGTGACCACTCAATGAGCATTGGTTCTGTAGCCGGAATCTCAGCTCATTGCAAAGCTCATAATAAACGTCTCGGGGTTATTTGGGTTGATGCCCACTCTGATATCAATACACCGGAAACTACGCCATCAGGTAATATTCACGGTATGCCAGTGGCGGTGAACTTAGGTATCGGTGCAAAAGAATTAACCGGAGTCGGTGGTGATTTTGTTAAACTTCAACCACAGAATATAACAATGATAGGGTTGCGGTCTGTTGACCCAGGCGAACGTGAGTTAATCAAGCAATTAGGAATTGAAGCATATTCGATGACAGAAATTGATAAACTTGGTATGTATGCGATTATGCTCACTGTATTGGAACGAATGAAATCACGCATTGACCATTTACATATCTCATTTGATTTAGATGGCGTTGATCCTTCCGTTGCCAAAGGTGTAGGAACTCCGGTGTCAGGCGGTCTTTCCTATCGTGAAACCCACTTAATTATGGAAATGGCAGCCGAAAGCGGTTTGGTAAAATCGTTCGAAGTGACAGAAGTCAATCCTATTCTCGATGATATGAACCAAAGTGCTGATTTCGCCGTTGGTGTGGTGACTTCATGTCTCGGCAAAAGAATCCTTTAATATTACATTATGAAATCTTTGTTATCATATATTTTTCTAGTATTGTGGCTCTGTTCCGTGACAAGAAGTCAAGCACAAAGTGCGGATTCTAAAGAAATTATGAATATGCTTTCTTTCTATGTAGGACCAAAGTTTGGCTATGGCTCTGCCGATTTTACCAAAAACTATTTCCAGTACTTTGGTGGCAGAAATAATGAATATGATGCAAAATTAGCAATTGGTGGATCTGCTAAATTTGAGTTTATCGAAGGCATTCGTTTCGGTATGACCGCAGAATATGCCAATACAGGTTTTACGGAAATGTACACACAAAGTGTACGTTCTTCGCTTGATTCGCAGACAATCGGACAAAGAGCAATAGAGCAACAATTAGCAATAAATTCAATACCTGTTTTACTTACAGCCGAATTTGTGCCATCGAGCAATCAATTTCGCACTTATGTCGGCGGTGGACTTGGCATAAATATTGGGAAAATAACTTGGACTGAAAAATTACGTTCATCATTTCCGAATGATATAAGAACCGGTGGTGAATATATTAATTCGACTTTAGTAGGACCGGCATTTACGCTCTATAGCGGTATTGAAATGTCTTTCGACAAGAAACTTAAACAATCGGTCATTGCCGGTATTCTCATTGAGGCACGATATGTCTATTCCGGTTTGGATGCGCCTTTTTTTGAAAAGGCAAAAACACAATTTGTGAATCCGCCGGCTTCTTGGAATGATACGTTTTACGCAGGAACAAGTTCATTTGCAGTAAATGTGGGAGTCTTTTTTCAGTTTATGAAGCAAGCAAAGAAAATATCACAATAATTACAACAAAAAGTTGTCATACAGCAAGCCGAAAGGCAGCATTTTTATTAACTATTATATAGATGGGGTTCGTTATGGTGATTAACATCTCAGCACGCCACTTCAAAGCATGGCCTGAATTAACAGAAATTGTTACTGCTACAGCAAACAAATTTTTAAAATATGCCGATGGCATTACTCGTACGGAAATAGTACTTGACGACGATAATGGAAAAATTGTAGAGTTTACAGTCTATATACAGGATCACGTCATCAATGCAAAAGATTCTTCTGATTTATTTGATAAAAGTATTCATGGCGCGTCTAATAAAATTATCAGTCAATTAAAAAAAGTTCGCGAAAAACAATCCAATCATCGTAACGCTGAACACAGACCTTAGTTTATGAAACGCCTAAGTCATCTTGGGCGTTTTTTTTTTGTCCTGTCATGAGTTCATTAAAAAACATACAGTCTATACAAAAAAGTAATATTCCAGTTGATATTTTATTACAATCCCCTGTAAAACTCATACAAATAAATCCGTCTATAAATACAAATAAACCAATTATTGATAAAAATATTCATAGACCACAATTGGCATTAGCCGGATTTGTACAATTATTCACTCATAACAGAGTACAAGTTTTTGGGAATACAGAGATGTATTACCTCAAATCATTAAGTTCCTCTGAAAGCCGCAAAGCATTTTCAACATTATGTACATTTGAAATTCCATGCATAATACTGACAAATAATCATGAATTTGATGAAGCTCTCATGGAGGAAGCGAACAAAGCACATATTCCTGTATTCCGCACACACTATGAGACAACCAAAGCTATTTATTTACTCACAGAGTTTTTAGACGATCAATTCGCAGAGCAAGCTACTTTACATGGCTCTTTTGTTGATGTTTATGGGGTGGGTGTATTGCTCATAGGAAGGAGCGGGATAGGTAAAAGTGAAATTGCTTTAGACCTTGTTGAACGAGGTCATCGTTTAGTTGCCGACGACATTGTGATGTTCACAAAAAAGAGAGAATCAATTCTGATGGGTACCGGTACAACACTCGTAAAACATTTTATGGAAATTCGTGGCTTAGGTATCATTGATGTAGAAAAAATGTTCGGAATTCGTGCAATACGCTTTCAAAAACGGTTGGAAATTATTGTCGAATTAGAAGAATGGGATAAAGATAAAGAATATACGCGCACAGGGCTTGATGAATATACTTCCCCCATTTTAGGTGTTGATATTGCTACCGTCAAATTACCAATATTTGCAGGAAAAAATATTACGGTAATCACAGAAGTCATTGCTCTTAATTATCTATCTAAAACGTATGGGTATAATGCTGCACATGAATTTGCTCATAAATTACAACAACAAATTAAGAATAGATCACAATCCAAGCATAAAGACAGCCGACTAATTACTTATTTTCAGAGTGATGAAGAATAATTTGTTTCATCTGACTTCAATGACTCATTGGATTATTCAGCAATATATCCAACAAGGTGATACCGTTATTGATGCTACATGCGGAAATGGACATGATACTCTGTTTTTATCCGAATCAGTTGGTCAAAACGGTCATGTATTTGCATTTGATATTCAAGAGTCCGCTTGCAAAGCAACAGAAAAAATTTTACAAGACAATGCGACATTCCATAATGTGACAATATTCAATCAATCGCACGACTCTCTTTATTCTTCAATTCATAATCAATTCCACGGTCATATTATGGCTGTCATGTTTAATCTTGGTTATTTACCACAATCAGATAAATCAATCATCACACAACCCCATACCACATATTCAGCAATCGAACAAAGTTGCTCAATTTTACAATCAGGTGGAGTAATAACTATTGCTGTTTATGTAGAGCATAATGGAGGAAAAGATGAGTTACAATCAGTAAAAAATATATTATCTCATTTACCTTCATCTAATTTTTCTATTGCTCATTTATGTTACCCTTACAAAAAACGTTCTGCACCGGAATTATTTGTTATTTATAAACGGGGATAATCAAAGTATGTCAGTAAAATTATTATTATACAGTCTTTATCAGCTTCATACAGCTTCGCTATCGGATAGTGTAGTAAATCATAAATGCACGGATTCACTTTCTACCGATGCCGCAATCGTACATACGTTAACAACAATTCGGAATCCGGAATTAGTGTTTACATCAAAGCTTATCAGCAACAGCTTAGTACCTGTATCATTAGCAATTCCAACAATCCACTTAGTGTATGGTTATGCAGAAAAGAATCGTGATATTGTCTTAAATGGATTGCTCATTGCCAGTGCAGAAGTTGTACAGTTCGGTGTAATGACAGGACTAAAATCACTTATTCAAAGAGAACGCCCATTTATCGCTCATAAAGATTGTATTATTCCCAATGACACGGAGTCCTTTTGGTCATTTCCATCAGGTCACTCAAGTGGCAGCGCTTGTTTAGCGACCATTCTTAGTTTACGCTATAATAATTGGATTGTGACATCTACGAGTATTTCTTATTCACTCTATACTCTATTTGCACGCTTACATCTTGGTGTTCATTATCCGACAGATGTTGCAGCAGGTGCATTGATCGGCATTGGAACAGGCATATTAATACATTCTCTCTCATCACAGTTTGAAAAAATGTTTGATTCAATATTACCGCAAGGAAGCAATGAAATAGGTGTAATATCTCCCCCTTCGACACCGCTAATGACTTTATCATTACCTTTATGATGCGAGATTCTATCTCGGAGTACGTTTATAGACTAAAAATCCATAATAGGAACCATATAATTCGGCACCTTGAATCGCTTCAAGATGATGTTTATCATGTACTTTTGCAACAAAATACACGGGTTTGTCAATAGTGCCGGACTTCAACCATTCTTCAAATTCACCCGGTGACATATTTTTGGATGCGGCACTTTGATTATATCGCCTATTTCCATAAAATAAATGCGAATATGTTTTATAGAATATAGGCTGTACATAACAATTCTCCGTTGAAGTTTTTTGATAGAACTCAAGTATGGATCTTTGTGTATAACCTTCGATTTTAGGTGCAACAAGTGGTAAAAAAATACTGATTGCAAGAATCACCGCAATAAAGCCAAGAGCAATGGAGTGAATATACTTATGTTTGCGTAGTAAGAAAAATGAGGATAGAATTCCAAGTGCGAGAACTATGGGGACAATAATTTCATAACCATTCCACACTACTGGTGCCGAAAGGTTTGCTTTCTCAAAATCACGCTTTGTAATAGAAATAATAAATTCTATATGCGTTCCTATATACCAAATTGCAGCAAAAAGCCCTACCCAAACTACACTCAATAAACTATAGACAGAAATAAACGGAATAATAGTTTTATTTCTGTTTTTCAAAAAATTAGTAATAACAAAAGCAGCAAGATATGCAACGGGATAATACGCTAAAGATGAATAATGGACTATCTTCGTTTGTACTAATGAAAAAAGAATCATCACGGTGAAAAATAAAACTATCATCCAGCGTGAAAAATTATGCGTATCTTTCTTCCAAGCACTACGAAATCCGAATATAGCATAGACAGAAGCAGGAAAACAACCAATAAGTACAATAACAAAATGATAATATAATGGTTGAGAATGTCCGGCATCACCCGTCGTCAATAACCTAATTTGATAAAGAATAAACTCTTCTATAAACCAAGATCCATTAATAAAATACTCAACACCAAACCACAATGATGCAACAAGTATGGATAGTGAGACATAGCTCAGAATACTTTTCATCACAAATACGGTAAAATTTCTTTGCAACAATAACATGGTAATACCTACTAAAGAGGGTAATAGAAAACCGACAGGTCCTTTGGTTAATACAGCTATACCTGTTGCAATACCGGCATACACACTATGCTTGAGATGTTCTTGTTTGAGTGCCTGATGAAGAAAATACACAGATAAAAATATTGCAAGATTAAATAATGGGTCAATGATTCCTGATTTACAATAAAAATGAGGTAAGAATGACCCCGCATAAGCAAGTACCCACCATAAACCAAATTCTAATGAGTGTAATTTTCTTCCAAGATAAAGCAGAACTTGTAATGTAAAGACACCAATCAAAGCGTTAGGTAAACGTGCTGCAAATTCATTAATGCCAAACAGGGACATCGCAATCGCTTGCAGCCAAATAAATAAGGGGGGTTTCTCCCAAAAAGGAGCATAATCTATATGAACTCGTAACCAATCTCCAGTAATTACCATCTCACGAGCTGCCTCAGCAAAGTTAATTTCATCCCAATCAAAGAGATGGACAGTACCCAAAAACGGGATAAACAACAGTAATGAGATAAGTGCTGTTATCCAATGTGCACTCTTATTGCGATCTGAAAAGTCAAACATAATGATTGTGTATGAGTTGTAGTATGTATTTTTGTAAAAGTACCTTAGTTTTCTTTGGTAAGAAGATAATACAAAAATATAACATAATTTTATCGTAGGTTGTTTATGATACTATATCAAGTCAATGTGACTGTCAAATCAATATATGTTCAAGAATGGCAAACATGGATGTGTGAACACCATATACCCGATGTTATGAAAACAGGATGTTTCTTGAATGTGAGAATGTTGGAGTTAATGGACGATACGACTAACGGAAATTTTGTCATAGAATATGTATGCAAAGATAGTGCAACCTTATTGCATTACCGTCAAGAGTTCTCACCCGCTTTACAAGCACAACATAATGAAAAATTCAAAGATGCGGCAACATCATTCAGAAAAGAGTTCACCATCGTATTTGAAGCTTGATGTCTTAACGCAAATCAATGACCGTCATATCTTTTGATGGGGTAAAGACAAATGCAGAGTTATCTATTTTTTGATTCAACTTCATTGACTTTATCGTAATGCTGCGAGTATCGTTATTATCTTTATACTCAATAGTTTTTATCTGAAGTGTCTTTTTATCAACAATCATAGTGAGAGATTCTATTCCGTTAATAACGTTATCTTTGTTTCTCGGCTTCATAACTATATAATAATTGCTTCCCAGCTTACTATCATTGACAGTCATAGTTTTTTCTATGATATAAGTATTCAATATTCCCAAGAATATATCATCTATCGAAGTCGTTTCATTATGAATGTCACGATTCGATATCATACATTTATTTGTTACTTTATTTACATTCCAAACAGTTGTTCCATCACAGAAAATAATCACAGACTTTTGTTCCAAGATAAATTTATTACCCTTTTTTGCTTTCATAGAAAAAAGGTCAAAATTATTATCTACAGTAAATTTAAGACTGATGGAATTAAGTTTCGAATACTTTTTGAGAAAAGCATTACGAATATCTTGACCATTCATGGCAAGACATGAAAGTATAGATAAAATTATAATTTTCGACAACTTAGTGAGCATAAGATATAAAGTTATGAAGATTATTTTTTATCACCCACCGGTTTGGCATCCGCCGGATTTTTACCTTGCTCTTTTTTTGCTTCGGGCGGAGATTGGAAAAAGAGAAATTTCTTGAGATTATGGAGTTTTATCAACTCTTTAACAGGTAATGATTCCAATGGGTTATCAGATAAATCTAATGAACGTAATTTTGTTAATTTTCCTATACTGCCGGGTATAGTTTTCAGATTATTTTTTCCCAAATCAATAGTAAGTAAATTTTCCAGATTTCCTATAGATTCGGGAACCTCTTTTATGGAATTCTCCGAAAAGTCAATCATATCTAACTGCTTTAACTCTGCCAGAGAAGACGGTAACTGTGTAAGTTGGTTTTTGGAGGCATTGAGTGAACGCAATTTTTGGGCTTTTGAGATTGTTTGTGGCATTGATTGTAATGAATTACCGGAAACATTGATAACTTTTAATTCAGGTAAATCAAATAGAGCATCATCAATTTTAGCAATATTATTACTGCTCACATCTAAATTCTCAAGTTTTGACAATGCACTTATTCCGGAGAGATTAGTAAGTTTATTACTACTTAAATCTAATGTGACAAGCGATTTTGATGCACTGAGTGATTTAGGCACAGAAGCTAATTGGTTACCTCTGACATTTAATGTCCGCAATTGTGGTAAATTACCTATATCCTCAGGTAATGCACTTAGTTTATTATTCGCCATATTTAAATCAACCAATGATGACAAACCAGAAAGATTTGAAGGTAAATCACTCATCATATTATTGCTCAGGTTCAACATTGTCAGCTTTGATAATTTGGTAATGCCGGATGGCAATTTCACCAATTTATTGCTTTGAAGGTTAAGCTGAGTTAATTCTTCAAGTTTACCAATTTCATCAGAGATTTCAGTAATTTGACTGTTTTCGATTTGTAGAATTTTTAGCTGACTCAACTGTCCCAAACCAGATGGAATGGATTGGTACTTACCACCACGGATTGCAAAAATTCTTAGATTTTTCATTTTAAGAACTTCACTTGGAAAAACATCTTTATCGTAACGATTAACACGTAAAGTTCTTACTGCCTCGGGATTTTTAGCAGCTTCTTCAATAGATGTGAATGTTTTTAATGAGTCAGGTATTTGTGCAAACGCTGTTGATACACTGAGCCCAATAATCATACTTGCTATGCCAAACGATACTTTCATTGCTATAATGTAAATGAGTGTAAAAAGAAAAAGCCCATGAAAATCATGAGCTAATTTTTGTGGGCGGTGAGGGATTTGAACCCCCGACATCCTGCTTGTAAGGCAGGCGCTCTGGACCAGCTGAGCTAACCGCCCGATTATTTTCGGTTCGCAAAAATACGGATTTTATTCTTTCTAACAAACTTTTTGATAAAAATTTTTCCTCAAATCGAAAAGTCTGTCGTAATTTGGAATCAAAAGTTTCTGTAAATATTGATTTTTATTGAACATCACACCATGGCACTCCTTCTTTGCAATCAAGCTGCTCTATCAGCCAACCTTCATCAATCCGTTTACGAAGAGATCAAGATTGGCAATTGTGTGAGAATAGTTCCGACTGCGCGGCTACAAAGATTACTGCAAAGGAACACAGTTCGAACAAATTTTTTGCAGAAAGCAATGCCTGTTAAATCACCACCGATTTACACACTTTCTACATTTATTCAGTATATAGCATCCACTGTTCCAAGTTTGGCGAAAATTCATGTCGTTAGTGATGCCTATAAGCTTGCATTGTTCGAAGAAGTAGTCGAGCAATCAGCTTTATCGTATTATCGTATTGCCGACGAAACTCTCTCTCTTCCAATTATAGAGCGACTCAATAATGTCATACAGGGCTTAAAAAAAGATGGAATAACTCCATTGAAACTACAAGATGACTTAGAAAAAGTAGCCGACACTTCCCTATTAGGGCAGAAAAAATTGACAGATATCATCACACTTTACAATCACTATGAATCTAAATTACAAAACAATATCACGGATGAATATACATTAACTCATACGCTGACACATTATCTTGCCCATAATCCTTTGCATTTGTCATCTATACTTGAGAAGAACTTATTCCTTTATATTTCAGGGTTTACTGAGTTTTCACAACCTGAAATTGCCCTTTTTAATGTTCTTTCGCAGCAGAATTATCCCATCATAATCTCAATTGAATTTTCAGAGGATAATGGTCCATTGTTCGGAAATGTTCAAGGAATGATTACACAATTGATTTTACAAGGATATAGTGTCATAGACCAACCACATCAGACTACTACAGTTTCCAATTTACAACATTTAACACCTGTTTCTTGCTTACGACGTTGGCTCTTTAACACTGAAAAACCAATTAATAATCCATTCTTTTCCCGTTTTGTCTCTATGTGGAAAGCTCAAGATCGTCTGCACGAAGTTGAATCCATAGGCAAATTAGTTAAACATTATCTCTTAAAAGAAGGGTATCATCCGGGGGATATTACAATCGCAGTGAGGCAACCGGAAATTTATACTCCCCTCTTTCGTGAATGTTTTAAGAAACTTGCGATACCTCTTAATATTACCGATCGCTATTCATTAGCTAAAGCACCTGTCGTTTCGGCAATATTTTCTGTCTTTGATATTGGCTTACGTGGATGGCGAGTACGTGATATACGACGAGCATTATCTAGCCCCTATCTTCACTTTTTTCAATTAGATGACGCTGAATCTGAGAATATAGCATTATATCAACGTGAGTCAGCTGCCACAATTGATGAAGTAGCTCGTTTATTGAGAATCACAGATTATAGGCGTTTTCATAATCCCAAACAGTGGATTGAAATTATAGAAAAGAGAATACTTGCAATAACAGCATTAGTTAATAGATGGAATGATGCCGGCTTAGTAGATGAAGCAGAGTTACAACAAAGAAACAAACAACTGCGACAATTAGAAAAAGCAAAAAATGATATTGCTCTTTTGATTGAGATAATTGATATTCCTGATAAACAGATGTCTGTCCGGGACTTTCGCAATCTTGTTGTAAAGAATGTACTCAATCGTTTACGAATACGTCATGCAATAGAGATGCTTTTCCATCATATTTTATTGAAAAAAAATAAATTAACAGAACTTGAATATATAGTTTTAGAAGAAGAAGTTGAAAAAGATGCACGCGCTTTAGCAGCATTTATTGATGTCTTGAACGAATTTTGTCATGTCCAGAACCAGCGTTTTCCAGATAAAAAACGTTCGCCTATCCACTTTTTTTCGCGGCTGAAGAGCTCTGTACATGCAGCAAAATATCAAATTCGAGAAAAACATGGATACGGTGTTACCATTACTTCACCGGAACAAACTCGTGGCATTCAAAGCCCTATTTCTATACTCTGTGGTCTGATTGATGGTGAATTCCCTCAATCTTACAAACCGGAACAATTCCTTGGTATTGAATTACCAAAGTCTGAGGAACGGCATATACGCTCTGAGAGAATGCAGTTTTTTGAATGGTTCGCAAATGCACTGGAAAGCTGTGAGACCCCGAACATACATATATTTTTGCCAAAATCAGATGGGAATACAGAAACAGTTCCATCACCCTTTTTAGATGCCGTATTGCGTATAACTACGCTTCGTATTGATAATAAATACAAAGATTTAACTGATAAAAGTGATAATGATACTCCGGCTTGGTATTGTTCTATAGCATCCATGCAAGAATTTCAATTATCTGAGGTACTTTCTGCACCAAGTGTCGCAAATCCGCGCAACAATGTATATTCCGAGAACACCGTAAAGCATTTATTACAGCGGGGTAAATCTCCTATATCTGTTTCTGCATTAGAGCAATATAATGAATGTCCGTTTAAGTATTTATCTTCCTATATTCTCTATTTACAAGACAAACAATCGGTGATTTCATGGTTTAACAGTCCCGATATAGGTAATCTCTTTCACACCATAGTCTATCGCTTTTATACCTATTTACAAAAAGACTCAATACCGGAAAATCTCATTGAGTATAAGAAAGAAGACTACAAGTCATTATTACAACAGATTACAAATGAAGAACTTGAAAGACTTAAATTTGATCATCCTTATTTCCCGATTGAAGTCGCTCGGCTATTAGGTGATGATGTTGCTGAAGGAAAGTTATTTGTATGGTTAGAAAATGAATTACAAAAAATTCAAGCAGGATGGGATTTCATTCCCGCTTTATTTGAATATTCATTTGGGCAATTTAATAAATCCGGAAAAGGTAATCAGGCACTAAAATTATCGGACACACTTACATTAAGAGGAAAGATTGATAGAATTGAAATTAAAGAACATAATGATGCTGTGGAGTTCTTGGTAACCGATTATAAAACCGGCAATCCCCCAATAAACAAGGACATTACAACTCTGCGTTCTTTACAATTACCACTCTATATAGCAGCAGCAAATCAGATTATTGCCTCAAAATATGGAAAACAAGCTTTTCCCTCAGGTGCTCTCTATTATGTTCCCTTTGCTCGCGAAGAAAAGAAAGAAAAATATGTGCGCTTGCCACTGATTGCAGAACATTGCTCAAATTTAGTTCAGGCGGCGGGTTATACGAGGATAAAAGTGTATGACTCCGCATATCTGAATGATGTGGCACAACAAGCCGTTGAGATAGGTGGTCATTTTTGTGAAGAAATCGGCAAAGGTGAATTTTCTGTATCGCCAAAGCCTAATGCCTGCCAAAAATGCTCCTATCAATCTGTGTGCAGAATATCCGAAATTGACCAAGAGGATGCTTATCTCTCTATAGAAGAAATCGAATGATTCTTTCATGATGAATCGAAAATGAAATGATATTTTTGTACAACTTTTGTTAATTCTTATCTTATTTTTATGATTGAACGTTATACAAGACCCGAGATGGGTAAAATTTGGAGTGAACAAAATAAATACTCTATCTGGTTGGAAATTGAAATACTTGCTTGTGAAGCCCAATCCAAACTCGGCATCATTCCGAACGATGCTGTTATAGAAATCCGTGAAAAAGCTCAATTCGATGTACAAAAGATTTTAGAAATTGAAGAAACTGTGAAGCATGATGTAATTGCATTTCTGACCAATGTTGCAGAATATGTTGGACCTAATTCACGTTTTATTCACCTCGGCATGACTTCCTCTGATGTGTTAGACACTGCTCTCGCAGTTCAGTTAAAACAAGCCGGTGAGCTTATTTACAAAAAATTGGAACAGTTATCGGAAGTCTTAGCTCGCCGAGCAAATGAATTTCGCTATACCGTATGTGTAGGGCGTTCACATGGCATTCATGCAGAGCCGACAACATTCGGGTTAAAACTTGCGCTCTGGTATCAAGAATCTTTGCGCAATTTGAAAAGATTAGAACAAGCCAATGCCATTATTTCCACGGGCATGATTTCCGGTGCCGTTGGAACATTCGAACATCTTTCTCCGAAAGTTGAAGAATATGTTTGCGAAAAGCTTGGCTTAACTCCCGCCCCTGTTTCGACACAAGTAATTCAAAGAGACCGCCATGCTGAATTTCTCTCAACCTTAGCAATTATTGCATCATCATTAGAGAAAATTGCCATAGAAGTGCGACATTTGCAACGTTCGGAAGTGCTTGAAGCCGAAGAGTTTTTCTCTAAAGGGCAGAAAGGCAGTTCAGCCATGCCTCACAAACGTAATCCTATTGTTTCTGAAAGGCTTACGGGTTTAGCAAGATTACTTCGAAGCAATGCTATGGCTGCTATGGAAAATAATGCTCTTTGGCATGAACGTGATATTTCACACAGCAGCGTTGAACGTGTGATATGCCCGGACAGCACTATCATTATGGATTATATGCTCCATTTAGCGATAAATCTGATTGACAGATTGCTTGTTTACCCCGAAAATATGAAAGCCAATATTGAAAAAACATATGGCTTAGTCTTTTCTCAAACTATTTTGTTAGAATTAGTTAAACGTGGTCTTACAAGAGAAGAAGCATATTCCCGCGTTCAAACGTGCGCTATGAAAACATGGGCTGAGAAGATTCCACTTCGTCAAACTTTGGCAGAATCAGAACAGATAACAGAAGTTATGCCTCTTGATGAACTTAATGCGATATTTGATGGTGGTATTTCATTAAAAGAAAGTGTGGATTACATTTTTGAGAGATGCGGGCTTTAATTTTACTATCTACAATATTTTTAAAAATTTAACAATTTTACTTTATGCTTATTTTCATTGCAGCGGATATGGAAGGCGCCACAGGTGTTGTCCATCATGATCAACTTATGCCCGAAGGAAAAACATACTCCGCAGCTCGGAAATTATTAACTCAAGACATTAATGCAGCTATTGAAGGTTGCTTACGTGTTATACCTGATGCAGAATTTATCGTTGGTGATGGTCATGGCATAATGCGGAATGTTCTCTTTGAAGAATTGCATGAGCGAGCATCCTTGGTGATTGGTCCCGCTTCCCCATCCAATAAACCATTATGTCAACTTGAAGGAATTAACGATGAAATTGATATGGCTTTTATGATTGGCTATCACTCAAAAGCAGGAACGCCCAATGGTTTATTAGCCCATACGTATGTTGGCAGCACAATTTGTCGTTTACGATTAAATGGTCAAGAAATTGGTGAAATCACCATGAATTCTGCCATCTTCGGCAGTTATGATATTCCCGTTGGGCTGATTGTCGGTAATGATGATTTGGAAGAAGAATGTTCGGCAATAAGTTCTTCGATTGAGTTTGTTTCTACAAAAAAGGTATTGGGTTCTACCGCTGCAATCTGCTATCCTATAGCACGAACAAAACAAACAATTGCCGATGCTGCCGAAAGAGCTATTCGTAAGCGACTTCAATGGCAACTACAACCATTCAAACCGACTTCTCATTATTCTCTTGAATGTGATTTCTATAGACGAGAACATACATTGCGGGCACAACGCATTGAAGGCGTAGAAGTACTTAATGAACTGACAATTAAAATCGAAGCGGAAACCGCAGCATCTGCATTTCGTGTATTTTGGGCGGCTGTGTGCAGTGCACAAGAGGATTTCCCGGCTTGGCTTAAATAAATGATTGAAGCTCGGAATGTTAATCCAATGTAATGGTAAACCTATAAGGTTTCAAAAACCTTATAGGTTTGGAAAAAACATTGAGAATTTGGGAGCTGACTATTTACCGTACATATATAATACATTCATTTTTTGTATAAAATCCTGAGCGGAAATTAACTATATATATCCCATTTGCCAAATTTGACAATGAATATATCAATTGATATTCTCCACGTATGTCCACTCTCTGTATCGGCTCTCCAACAATTTCACCCATACTATTGATCAGCGTACACTCTGTTTTTCCATCTAAGCCCGCCGTATAATCAAGAATTAATTGATTATCTTCCACACGACTTGTCATCGTATAGGGTTGTCCCGTCGTCACTGTTCTGCCTTCTATAAAACAACCGCCCATGCTTATTGTTGCCTTCGACGGGGCTATGCGATAACATTCATTCGTCGTTTGGGTTGAGGTCAGTACCGTAAATGAAGACGAATCGCCTAAATATGTATCTGCTTCAAATCGCGCTATTTCTTGTTCCGATGGATAAATATCTATGCCTTTTCCACGTATAGTCACATATTCAAAGCCCTCTTTTTCTTCTGTTTTTTCGACAATAAATTCACCGGTAACAATGGATTGTAAACTCTTGTCCGTATATTTCATAAAACGTGAAGGATAGGATATGGTCATTACTATTTCTTGCAGTCCCGATTCTTTATTTTCCATAAATAAACGAACAGGTATGCGACTGCCGGCAATAATATCGGTGGTGTCATGTGGACGAATATTCGCGCGTTTTTCTTCATATTTTCCTTGGATAAATACATTCAGCTTGGTGGATTTGCCCTCCCCTATGCTATATTCCGCGCTATAAGTACCTTGATTTTTTTCTATCATTGTTATTGAGATTGTACAAATATCATTGCGTGATAATTCTGTGCCCGGCGGAACAGAATATTCCACAAAAAATGCATTAGTATTTCCGCGTATAAAAATCGGTGATTGCACCGTCAGCGGATTATCTGATAAATGAATATATGTTTTTTCTGCTGATATAGTTTCACAATCCAATGATGCCATAAGTGTGATGGTATCTTGTGTTTGAATGACACAACTGTCCACATATACCCATACTTTTTCGCTCGCTATACAATTATCCGCATCATATAATAACACCGTATATTCCGTTGATTCTGTGGGACTTGCCAACGGAGAATCGCAATCCGTACAACTTAATCCTTGCGGCGGTGACCACACAAATCGTCCATTACCTCGTGCCCACATCTTTGCCGATGTGCCACGACATATAGTTGTGTCCGCCGACACCGTCATTTGTGGGGTATTTATCGTGATATACACAGAATCTTGTGCTGTACAATTATTATCGGTGGTAATTTCTGCATAATAATATCCGCTTTGTGGTGCAATAAATTTTTGCTCACGGCAATCTATGCAATTAATACCCGCACCGCGCCATTGCACGCTTTTACCGCCTTCGACACGTAATTGTATGCTGTCTTGTTTGCAATATCGTAATTTAGAAGCTATAATATTTGCCGTTGCTTTTTCTACCGTAATAAATACAGAATCATCAGCATAACAATTTGCTGAAATAAAAGAACGCATGCGATAATATTGTGATTGTTTCGGAGAAATAATAGGATTGGCACAATCGCTGCAACTCAAATCGGGAGATTGTTCCCAACGATAATAATTTCCGCCCGAAGCAAATATTTGCACCGATGACCCCGCACAAATTATGGTATCTTTGCCTGCATCCGCTATCGGTTTTCCCACACTCACCGTCACCGAATCAATACCCACACAACCATATTTATCGGTCATGGTCACATAATATGTTTGTTGTGTCGTAGGGCGAGCAAATGGTGAACGACAATCGCTGCAACTCAAGGTATTCGACGGTGTCCATGAATATGACAGCCCTTCATTGACGGTTAATTGAATGGAATCTCCGGCACAAATTCCCAAATCTTCACTTGCTTTTACCGTTGCTGTTTTCACTCGCACGCTGACACTTTGTTTCATCGTCGGACAACCAAAATAATCTTTACTCACAGCAGTATAAAGTATATCTTTTGTGATTGTTGCTATCGGTGAAGGGCAATCCGTGCAGGATAATCCTTCTTTGGGTGACCATTCAAATGTGCCATCGCCGCCGTATGCTTGCAATTGCAGACTTTGTCCCGCACACATCGTCGTATCGCTCACACTTGTCTTGACAATAGGATGTGACAATGATGCATTATTCATAGAACGACCCGGAACATAGCCATAAGCGTAGTAAGCTGATTTCAATGGTCCATAACCGTAACAACTGATACCAAAGGGAACATTACACTCTAAGCGAAGTGAAGAAGGTCGGGTCATAATGGTTGCATACGACAATTCGGAGCAAAAACCCGATGATGGAAATGATGGTAAAGGTTTAAATAAATTTTTATTAACTGCTTTGCCATTCATTGTTATTTGATTGATTGCAGATGTCGGCACAATAATATCAATATAATTATCAGGGAATATCATTCCATCATATTCTTTCTGATAATCCATAAAGATATCATAGCTTTTCTGCCAATATTCTTGAGGGGCAATATCTGTCATAAAAGGATTGCCATAGGTATTAGGTATCTCATCATGATAATAATCTATGTCCGAATAGGAAGAACGTCGTAAGACAATAACTGCAATCGGAGATGTACCATATACTAAAGAGTATTTATTTAAAGGTAATACTATACTTTCACCTTTTTGGAGTTTACTGATCTTATTACCATTGACATAAATAGTAGCGGTATCGGTCATGGCAACAATTTTATGATAATTGGAACCCAAATCATCTTCATTGCGAGACTTCACCGGATCTATGACAATATATCTTTGACCATACGATGAAATCGGAAGTAAACTTTCGGAAGTATTATTAATTGAGAACCACTTATTTGTTGGATGAGTACCAAACCCCAATATACCACCGCTATAGACAGCAATTGGTGCAGAAGCAACAATTCTCATTCCAGTCAAATCTGCCGCAGTATCAAGAGCACTTGGGCGTGCTTGAATGAGATAACTCTCACCTTTTTGTAATGTTGCCGTTAATGTACGCTCACTTGCTCCTAAGAGGTTCACAGGCGATTCAATAGTAATAGAAGTATTATTTTCCGTAGCCACAATACAACACTGAGAATACAGATAATTCTGAACTATTTTGTTATTATTATCCGTATAGGTAAAATATTTTGACTGAGGGGCGACAACAACATACTCCTTACCGTATGCCTTAACCGGATACAAAAGTGTAATTTCATTACCATTACCATTCGGACCCGTTAAACACGTGGCTTGTATATCATGTTCTGCTCGGATATAAAGAGAGAGTTTCTGTGGTTGTAAATTGTGAATAAAAGAATTGGATCTATGGTCACCTCCTCTGAGTCCTATCTTCGAACCATCATATTTTATAATTATGGGCTGTTGAGCTTGTTTCAGTGAAAAATACAAAGTATCAGTCAATGAACCGCCTTTATGCAAAACTATATATCCCTTTGTGACAGTATCAGATGACAGCATAAGTACACACTCAAAACCACCCCAAGGTAATTCAGCAAAGTAAAACTCTTTGCCTTTGTGGGCATCTTGCGAAAACAATGTCTCGCAACAACACAGTATGACAAAACAAAGAACAATGATATGTTTCATGCTTATATATCCTTAGTATCAAGTATCCGAAACTGCAAACTTACGCAATATGCCAATTCTGTATCATCTATCCTTTGCCACATAAGGAAAGTGGGCATATAAAGTTTTATTGAGAAACTCAAAGAAGTATCTCATATTTATTTTTCCTCCGAACCTGGTGGAATAGTACCTTCAGGAATATTCAGCCAATATGTCAAACCCAACACCCCTCCGTAATCTCCATCAAAAGTCCATTTTAATGTAATAAAATGAAATTGATATCCTCTATAGGGACGGAATTCACTTTTTTTATTAATATAGGGATTTTCCGGCTGATAACCATCAGGATAATACCATGTTTTCGGTTTCCATTTTTTTACTGCCTTGCGAATGCTATCTTCTAACATTATCCAAAACTTGTCTTCTTTCGGAATATCATTACCAACATTGTATAATGGATTGATTATTATATGGTTTATCTCATTTTTTGTATTAAATACAAGAGAGACGGATATATATATTTCTTTTATAAGCAAAGACATATCATGATGACTATACCGAATATCGTCTTTTTGTTGTTCGTATAAGCCTGGAGGCAATCCCGGATAAGCAAATTCTTCAAATAATGAATCGGGTTTCATTCGTTTATTTGAATACTCCTTTAGATATACTTGTCCATATATATCTGACACAACAAATAAACACAGAATCAGAGCAATATATTGTATATATCTCATCATTTTTTATCCTTCATATCATGTTTTCCTAATTCTTCTATCAATCCTTTCAAGGGCGCTAAGCACTCATTACCGCCTTCAATTTCTTTGAGTAAAGCCTCTCGTAATGCTCTATGTTCTTCGATTTTACCGGCATCCGAAGACAGATGATTCAATTCATCAATAACTGCCATAAGCGAAGGAGCATACATGTTTATATCGCCATCATCTGTATCGGTTATTCCATCAAAAGCATTACTTTCTAAAACTATATCACCCTGTCCATTAGAGGCTTTTGTTATTCCGGCTGCTCCTATTTTACTTGCTTTTTCCCAATCGGATGTTAATTTTTGATAGCCAACACCTGACTTTAACTCATCTCCATACTCTGCAATATGAATAAATGCTTTCGTTGTTGAAGATTCCGCCTTATCAATTATAGCATTGATGGTAGAGCTCTCTAAAGAACGAAGAAATGGAATTATACGATTTGTTAATGTATTCATTTTTTCAGGATTAGTTCCTTCAGCTTTGAAAATAACTTTCCCATTTCTATCAATCATAATCATCGGATTATTTGCGGCATACTGATAAGTATTAAGACCTCTATACTTTTCCCACAAAGGGTCAACCGCCATAAACCTACCCGTAATATAATCATATTTTCTCACACCATGATCGGCAAGATCACTTTCACTGTCAAGCTCTTTGCCGATGAATCCCTGACGAGGGGAAATAGCATTTACAAATCTTCAATGTCTTCGCGTGTAAGTCCAGTTGCTTGAATTATTGTCTCTATGGCAACTCCTAATTCTTTCAAAGATTTTGCAGTTTCAATCTTCCCCTCAATCTTGCCTTCATCATACGCTGTGTCTATAACACTTTTTAAATCCCTATATATCTTCAAACTATGCTCATAATTCGCATATTCTGCTGTGCCAAGTTTCGCTAATTCTGCTTTCGCAAATGCTTCACTGAATACTTCATCAGAAAATATTGATGGAATTGTTTGAAAATCTTCCAAATGGCGAATAAAATAAAGCCATTTATCCAATCGTGTTCTAAGTTCTTCCTCTTTTAATCGGAAATTCGGCATTTCTATATAGATAAATGTTAATTTATCGTAAAATACTTTACCATGTTGATTTTTCAACTTTATCGTGTGAACTACTTCGCTCTTTTCTGGCTCTGTTTCATAATCATCAAATGTAAAATCTAATATACCAACACAATACACCGCTTGTAAATTATAATTCCACTCCCCTTTTTCTGCTTGTTCTCTGATTGGGAAAGTCGAATAATATATTGTTCGCTCTTTGAAATAATTTTGCTTCGCTTTCTGTAATTCTACTATAAATTTCTCGCCTTTTTCATTCTCACAATAGATATCATAAATCACTTTCCTGTCAATATCGCTTTGACCAAGATGTTCCGTATTCTTAAAGTTCAGATCTACAATCTTTTCTTTCAGAGGCAATAAAGCATTCAGAAAGTCAATAAGCTGCGGCTTACTTGCTTCCTCGCCAAATATCTTCTTAAATCCAAAATCCGTAAACGGATTGACATATTTTGCTTTCACGTTTGTACCTTCTGTACTTAATTATTACATTGTTGATTTTGCCGGGACCGACTCTTCCCATGTGTGAAGCTGTCATCTACTTCTTCAAAACTACAAAACGGATATGAGATGACAATCAATATTCTTGCGCCATAGTCCAAACTATTTGCTTCTCCTTTTATTTCATTGTCTTTTTCTTTGCCATTATACCCATAGCGGTAATCACTGCTCAGATCATAGTTGCCTGCCGTACCCGTCTGCTGCATTCCGAATGGGTAATAGTTCGCAATTACATATTTTTATTGTAAATGGCACTGTACTGACCGCCCGTGATTTGATGTCATTACTCACCACACGCACATTGTGATGCAAATCAAGAGAATCATACATGAATGTCTCTTTATCACAACAATGGTAGCGTACCTTCTTTTGCAATATACGGATTAACTGGAAAATTCTATGCTATTATTATGAGGTTTTTTCAATTTAATCCCATGTGGGATTGGCTTTAAGTTCAATTATTTCGTGTGTCACAGGATGTTCAAAAGAAAGATATGTGGCGAAAAGTTTAAGATTAATGGTTTTTGTATATGTTCCATATTTACCGTCGCCAACTAATGGATATCCCATTTCTGCAAACGTTACTCTAATCTGATGATAACGTCCGGTAATGAGTTCAATTTCAATTTCTGAAACATCATTTCTTTTATTGAGAAATCGCCACAATAATTGGGAGAGTTTTGCTCCGGGAGCATTTTGATGTACAATTTTAGCACATAATTCAACTTCATCTTTGAGCAGCCATAATGATTCTGAAATCCACTCACCACTTACTTTCTTTTCTTTGTCAAGTAAATGATTATACTCTATTGAAATATCACCGCTGACTAATGCACGGTATATTTTTTTCATTTGTTTATTTCTAATGATTTCAGCCAACCGTGATGTTGCTTTTGAAGTTTTACCGAAAATCATAACACCGCCAACAGGACGATCAAGACGATGAACAAGCCCGCAATAAACATTACCGGGTTTATCATACTTTTCTTTCAGATATAACTTACAATAACTAAGGACATCATAATCACCGGATTTATCTGCTTGCACAGGAATATTAGCAGGTTTAATTATTCCCAGAAGATGATTATCTTCATAAATCACAGTAATGGGATTGGTCATGGAGTCCATCGCGCTGTTATCCCGCAAGGCAAAAGCATTGTGGGTTGTTTTTGAATCGGCAACGCTAATTCACCATATTCGATAGTGCCGGAAGGTAATTGAGAGGTAAGAACATTTTTTAAGACTATGGGAGAAATTGCCGTGGTGTAAGAATTAACCAAAAAGAATAAAGGTTTATCACTTAATAGACAAACAGATTCTTTGACAAGTTCGGCAAAATGTTTTTCAAATTTCCATGTTTCCCCATCCTTGCCTCGCCCATAACTTGGAGGGTCCATAATAATGCCATCATATTTTTTTCCTCTTCTCTGTTCTCTTTGTACGAATTTCAAACAATCGTCCACAATATAGCGAATTTTGTCATGTTCAATTCCATTACATTGAGCATTCTGTTTGCACCAATCAACCATACCTTTTGCAGCATCAACATGGGTAACATGAGCACCTGCAACCGCCGCCGCAATTGTGGCTGCTCCCGTATAGCCAAAAAGATTCAAGATTGATATTGGTCGTTTTGCCTTCTGTATGGATATCATAGTTTTATCCCAATTTACAGCTTGTTCGGGAAATAATCCTGTATGCTTAAAATCGGTAGGTCGGACAATAAATTGTAATTGTTTGTAACGAATAGTCCACGATTGCGGTAATTGATTTTTTGTGTTCCATGAGCCACCGCCGGAAGTACTTCTTGTATAGACAGCATCGGCATCGTTGATATTCATACCGGAGGGATTATTCCAGAGTACTTGCGGGTCAGGACGCACTAATAATTTATCGCCCCATCGCTCTTTTTTCATGCCGCCATGACATTCGATTATGGCGAAATCTTTCCAATCTTCTGCAACAAAGGTCATAATTACTACGAAATATTTTTCAAAGATTGATTTTTCATAAATTTCCACATTGCAACATTATCTTGCATAAAAGGCAGAAATTCGCTCAGTGGCAATTGGGTAGCCGCATCAGACCAAGCTTGCGCGGGACGTGGATGTGTTTCCACGAATAATCCATCAATACCTGTGGCAATAGCTGCACGTGTTAATGCTCTGATAAATTTCGGTTGACCACCGCTTTGTTCGCCACCACCGGGTTGTTGAACAGAATGAGTAGCATCAAAAATTACAGGAAATCCACTCTCTTTCATTACAATAAGACCTCGCATATCAACAACTAAGTCATGATAGCCGAATGTTGTTCCTCTTTCGGTGAGCCACACATTCGGATTACCTTGGGCAGTGACTTTTTGTGCTTGTTTATACATATCCCCGGGAGCAAGGAATTGTCCTTTTTTGATATTGACCGTTTTACCTGTTTTAGCGGCAGCAATCAAAATATCGGTTTGTCTGCATAAAAAAGCAGGGATTTGCAAAACATCGGCAACCTGCGCCACCGAGTCGGCTTCTTCTGCACTGTGAATATCGGTCAATATTGGTAAAGAATATTTTTTCTTTATCTGAGCCAAATACTCAAGCGCAATATCATCACCCAAGGAAGAAAAAGAACTAAGACTTGTACGATTGGCTTTTCTATACGATGCTTTGAAGATAATATTAACATCACGTTCTTGTTCTACACGGACGAGAGTCTCCGCAACTTCTTCGAGCATATCTAAAGATTCCACCACGCATGGACCGGCAATGACAGTCAATTTGTCGGGGTTAATTTTTGTTTTTTCTGAAATTATCATACACCTTTCCTTCTAAGTGCTTTTTGACGATGTACATTAAGCACAGCACCAATCATGACCATATTAATAACAAGTGAAGTTCCGCCGGCACTCATAAAAGGAAGCGGAATCCCCATAACTGGAAACCAGCCGATTGCCATCCCAACATTAACCACTACATGATAAAAGAACATTGTAGCTACGCCAAAACTAAGTAAACTACCATAACGTGATGTTGCAGTAGTTGCAGTATCTACACAACGATAGATAATCGTTCCCATGAAAAAGAGTATCGTTACACCACCAATAAAACCAAATTCTTCGGTTGGTACACAAAAGATGAAATCTGTCCATTGCTTGGGAATATATCGTAACTGTGTCTGTGTACCTTGTAAAAACCCTTTACCCGTAAAACCTCCGCTACCCACAGCAAGTATAGATTGTATGACATTATAGCCACGACCTTTGGGATCGGAGTCAGGATTCAAGAATGTTTGAATACGTGCTTTTTGGTGGGGTTTCATAATACTATAAACATAGCCGGAAGAATATCCTGCACCTACGAGAACTGAAATACCAATAAGAGTAACAATTATTCCTCGTCTAAACAGCAGTGAGAAAGCAGAGAAAACAGCAGCAGTGACATAGAAAGTACTTTGACTCCAAAAAGCAGAAACTGCTACCAGCGGTGCTGTGACAATAATATAGAGAAAGTAGATATCTAAACCTGCCCATAAAGCCATACCGACAGCTAAAGCAATAAATACACTTGCAGAACCAAAATCAGGTTGTGCCATGATTAAAGCGATTGGAAGTCCAAATATCAACACCGTTATTCCAGCATCTCGTAGCGTAGTGATATCCGTTCCTTTTTGAGATAAATATCGTGCCACAGCAGCAATTGTAGCAAATTTTACTAATTCCGCCGGCTGAAATGTAAATGTACCAAGGGCAATCCAACTTCTTGATCCATAAACCTCCTTACCCAACGGTGTTAGGACAGCCCCAAGCAGGATAAGTCCAATAACAAAACCAATATATGATAAATTAAATAAAAACCGTTCGGGCAAATATGCAACGATAACCATACAAACTAACCCAACTCCGGCATATTGAAGTTGTTTATTAAAAAACTCACCTAAACCTGTATAGTATGTGGCACTATAAATAGAAATCAGACCACAAGTAATAAGAAGTATAGTAGCAAAAAATAAACTTAGATCGAATGTTTCAGCCGTTTTTGGTGCTCGCGTACTTGAATAGTCGGATTCTATAGCACTATCATATTGCATCATTAAACCCGATTAATAAATTCTACACTATAATTATTATCTTCAAAGACAAGTTTAGTGACTCCTCCATACGCCAAACGAATATCAAAGGTCTTTTGGAATGGTATTTCGAGAGCAAAGGATAATAGACAACGAATAACTCCGGCGTGGGTAACCATAATAACATTCTGATTATTCTTCGCAGAAACCTCTTTGAAACACTCGATTGAACGATTATACAAATCGGTATAACTTTCACCACCGGGACAACGAATATTCACAAAATCTTGCATCCACATTTCCAGAATATCCGGTTCAATGTCATCCCAGCGTTTGAGTTCCCAATCACCGAAATGGAGTTCCATCAAACGTCTATCTTGTACTACAGGCCTTTTTGCCAAAACTTCCGCAAGTTGCACACATCGTCGAGAGGCACTCGTAATTGTGTAAGCACTTTGTTTGTCAGGTATTAGACGCGCAGTATCATTGGCTTCTTGAAGAAAAGTAGAAAATAAATTTACTTCCGCCTGTCCATAACATAGCCCTTTTTCAACATTGACAGAAGTATGTCGGACGATATAAATATCCACAATTATTGTATCCGGGAATTAATAAACGAAATTCGAGAAATGCTATGTTCAAGGTTCCATGAATTGTAAGAACTAAAGCAAAGTGAAACGACTTTGAGGAAGATCACTCATTGTACTTATAAAACTAAACCCCAGAAAGTGATGCTCACGACTGGGGTCTATTCTTAATGGTGCCCGGGGCGGGACTTGAACCCGCACGACCTTCTACGGTCCCAGGATTTTAAGTCCTGTGCGTCTGCCGATTTCGCCACCCGGGCAGATATTTGAGTGCGAAAATACGAAAATGATTGTGTTTACCAACACTAAACTTACGATTTTTGTGTAGAAATTATCTATTCTATATGAAAAACAAATTCAGTTATATTTGTATCTCTTTGTTATTATTTGCTTTGGGCGGTTGTGCATCCAAGAACGAAGTTATTGCCCCTTCTCCTGAGCAAACTCCGGTACCCTTCATATCAATCATTTCCATTCCTTCAGCAATTGAAGGAACGACTAATGTACAATACACTTTTTCGACAATACAGAAAAATATCCCGAATGATGTCAGGTTTCATTGGACCATGGATGATTCTCATAATCCTGTCATATTATCCCCCTCACAAGCATTTCAATATACCTTTACTACAGATGGATTCTATATACTGCGACTTGAGGTAGTACATTCAACCACTGCTTCCCTCATTACATCCGCCAGACTCAAATTAAATATCAGAAGCACTCTCCCGAAAATCAAAGAAGTTCTTGTACAGAGCGGATCATTCACTATGGGCAAACAAAATGAATTTTCAGAAAGTCCGGTACGATCGGTCAGAATTAGCTCCTCATTCTATATTGCAGAAACCGAAATAACTCAAAAGCAATGGACTGATGTGTTCGGGCACAATCCGTCATGGTTCAAGGGTGAAAATTTACCTGTAGAAACAATTTCATGGTTCGAAGCTCTCGAGTTTTGCAATTCTCTTTCGATACGCAGTGGTTTGGAACCATGTTATACGATCTTTGAAAACGATAGCGTACAATGTGATTTCACTCGCAATGGATATAGATTGCCGACAGAAATGGAATGGGAATATGCAGCAAGAGCCGGAGCTGTATGGGACACACCCAATGGAAATATTTCAAGTACGATTGATGGTTGTTTACCATTAGATAATGCTCTCAACTCGGTTGCATGGTACTGTGGTAACTCAGAATTTACCACACATGAGGTTGCGAAAAAACAGCCCAATCAATGGGGTTTATACGATATGTTAGGTAATGTACAAGAATGGTGCTGGGATTGGTACGATACATATTATTATGAAATATCTCCTGTCTTGGACGCTAAGGGACCATCTTCTGGAAAGACGAAAACATGTCGGGGTGGCTCTTGGTATAATCAAGTCTTTTTATCTCGCCTATCAGCACGAATGTTTTATCGTCCGAGTAATAGAACAAATATCATTGGCTTCAGAATTGTAAGAAAAGCGGAATTATGAATATAAACATAAAAATACCATTACTTCTTTTTTGTATAATCACAATCGGTCTATTGTATGGTTGCGGTGAAGAAACCATTATTCACGATCAACCCAATAACACCGATTCAGCACATATATTTCGCACTGCCTTCACAGAACCCGAACAATGCGCTTCATGCCACCCTAAGCATTTTAAAGAATGGCAAATTTCAATGCATGCTTATGCGATGAAAGATCCTGTGTTTCATGCATTAGACAGCATAGGACAAATACGAAGCAATAATCGGCTTAATCAGTTTTGCAGAGAATGTCACAGCCCAATAGGTTCACTCGGCAGAGAAACGCCGATTGGATATAACCGTAACACAATCTCAAAACTCGCAGCTCACGGGATAAGTTGCGATGTATGTCACTCAATGAAATCCCCGAATCCGGGTGGAAATATACCAACATTTCGTACAGATAAGGTGAAGCAAGGAAGTATTCCCAATCCTATCGAAAACAGTTTTCATAAATCTGAATTTGTTCCCAAATACGCTACATCAGAAATTTGCGAACCATGCCACATGGTTACTTCACCCAATGGTATTGTTGTTGAAGAAACATTTAAAGAATGGAAACAAAGTGTGTATCCCGCCAGACCGGTAAGTTGCCAAGAATGTCACATGCACTATAGTGAGGCTCCGGCAGCGATAGGTGGTCCAATACGAAAAGTACATGAACATAAAATGATTGGGGTAGATATTCCGCTAACCGATGATTTTCCGGGCAGAGAAGAAACAATTAAAGCAGTTGATTCTTTATTGCGCTTTTCCTCTAAATATTCGATTTTTGCTCCTGACTCTGTACGTCGTAATACATCTTTCAAAGTCAGAGGAACTGTCTATAATTCTACAACAGGGCATAATTTACCATCCGGTACAATTTATGAAAGACAAATGTGGATTGAAATGTTGGCAATAGATAAAAGCACAGGTGATACACTCTATAAATCAGGTACGCTTGATGTTAATGGAGATCTGCGCAATCACAATAGTGAATACGTGAAAAAAGGATTAATCAGTAAAGACAATGATTTAACTATTTTTAATGGTATAGCAAAAAAACATGGTAAAGAAATTGACTTTTTTTGGGAAGCAGATGCAATTGAAAATAGAACTATTCCGCCATTTGAATCAAGAAGCGGGCTTTACTCTCTTCCATCATTAAATGTCAATGGAACAATAATCATTATTTCCAGATTAAAATTCAGAGCACTTCCCCCCTATTTACTACGAAAAATAGGACATTCTTCACTTGTCAAGAAACTGGTAATCTTCACAATGGATGAACAAAGAAAAGAAATTGTTGTCTATTAATTAAAAATTGTTTCAATTTGCGTAGATAAAATATCATCTAAGGTTTCTCTGCGTCGAATAAGAATATCTTTGCCTTGATAAACCATGACTTCTGCAGGACGCAATCGTGAATTATAATTGCTGCTCATCGTAAAGCCATAGGCACCGGCATTCATAAAACACAGAATATCGCCTTCGCGGATTTCAGCAATTTTCCTATCCCAAGCGAATGTATCCGTTTCACATATATACCCGACTACTGAATATACCCTCGGAGTCCCCTCAGGATTAGAAACATTAATAATACGATGATAGGCATCATAGAACATCGGTCGTATAAGATGATTTTGCCCTGAATCTACGCCGGCAAAAACAGTAGAAACAGTTTGTTTAATAACATTGGTCTTTACAAGAAAATAGCCTGCTTCACTTACCAAATATTTACCGGGTTCAAACCACAGTTCTAATTTTTTACCGTATTCATTACAAAACTCATTAAATGCTTTTGAAATTTTTTTGCCCATATCCTCTATGTCAGTTGTAACATCATCATCTTTATAAGCTACTTTAAATCCACTGCCAAAATCAATAAATTCCAAATCAGAAAAATTACGTGCCGCATCGAAGATAATCTCTGCTCCTTGTAAGAACACACCAGCGTCTAATATATCAGAGCCGCTATGAACATGTAAACCGTTCACTTTAATGTTATATGTTTGTACAATACGTAATAAATGGCGCAATTGATATATTGAAATCCCAAATTTAGAATCAATATGCCCCGTCTGAATATGATGATTACCACCGGCAAGAATATGTGGGTTTAATCGGACACAACATGGCACACTATTACCATAATCATGACCAAATCTTTCAAGAACTGATAAATTATCTATATTGACAACAACACCTTTACTAATAGCAGATTGGATTTCCTCATAGGAAACACAATTAGGAGTATAAATTATTTCATGTGGTTCAAACCCGGCATACAAACCAAGCTCCACCTCTTGAATAGAGACAGTGTCAAGTCCGGAACCAAAAGAACGTAAAAGTCGCATAACATTAACATTAGATAATGCTTTACATGCAAATTTAATTTTCACATTAACGTCAGAAAAAGCGTTTAGCAATGTATCATACTGGCGTTTTATCACTTCGGCATCATAAACATACACCGGTGCACCATAACGTTCCGCTATATCAAGAAGATTTATTCCTTGAATATTCATAGTAAACTCTGACGTTTTCATATTGTAACCTTTAGCATTATTTTAAACAATTTTTCTTGCCATCAGACACCGATCCAACCATGCTTTTTTTTGCAATAACTCAGGAATACTCATTAATTCTTGAGGTTTACCAAATCTTTTTTTTGATTCGGCATGAATATGACTGATTTGCAATATTTTTCCTGAATTTCTTAGTATTGTTGTTAATCGCGATGCTAATTGCGAACATTCTTGACGCAATTGTTGTTCACGTTCGGCAACATTAATGATAGCCGATGCAGAATCACTTTGAGTAGATTCTTGCGTTTCAGAAAACAATTGAAGATTGTGAGTGAACATATTGTGCTGAGCCACTTCTGTCAATTCCCATTTTGTCTCCGGTTTTGTTATTGGTGTCATTTGGCGTGGTTCATCCAATAATCTTTTTTGTTTAACTGCAATCCCTTGCTGTTCTTCGTTTGCAATCCAGTCTAGAATTTCTACTATACCGGAATCTTTTGCAACAAAAATATCACAAATATTATTTTTCTCACCAAAAGGCGCATAATACCTCATACCTCTAAATAATTGTTGCAAGGTTTTGGAATGTGCGCGCACTAAATCTGCTTTTACGATAATGCTGATAGGTTTAATATCTGTGCCTTCACCAATCATATCAACTTGCACCATTACATCAATTTTACCATTTCTGTAATCATCAAGATACATATTTCTTTCCTGTTCAGGGACATCCTGCCCAATTCTTTCACTTCGAAATTGCGGATAGTATAATCGAATAAATTCGAGCATAGCTGCCGCATGTTTATTACTCATTGCAATAACGAGTAATTGATGATTTCTGGTGCCGGAATTTTCTAATGTAGATATTTGCAATTTTCGACGTGTATAAATTTCATCGAATCGTTTAAATGCCGGAGCAAGCAAAGACTCTAAATATACTTCATGAAAACGCAATTTTTTACGAGCCAAGAAAACATCAATATCATTTCCATCACCAAGACTTGCCATTTGTTCAAGTGAAAATACGACAGTTTCACCTGTTTCTTTATTCTTTAGGCGAATACTATAATCAATGACATGCGCCTGCACCCTTTTAAGAATTTTACCCTCTGTATGAGCATCACGCAATGAAACTTCATGCAAAGCTACATAATATTGCTCAATTTTTTCACCGTTTCTGCGAAAGTCAAATGGTACACCAAATAAAGTCTTATTATCTGCTCGCATCGGTGTTCCTGACAATGAGACAGTACATGTATGACTAAACTTTTTTATTTTCTCAGCCCATAAACCATCATCAGATAAATGATGTACTTCGTCAAATACAAACATACAAGGAGCGCTTTCACAGAAAGTCAGCAGTGCTTTATGTCCACCTTTTCCGCTGGCATATTGATATGTCGTAATAATAATATCTGTGGAAATATTTTTAAGGAACGCTCTCTCGGAATCAGCAACGCAAAAAGAAAATGACTTCGATCCAATATTTGAGAATAGTCTTTGCAACTCATTTTTATCGGCATACTGATCACGCAAATTTCCTCTTGGTACAAAAACCACTAATTTTTTTGCTATACCTATTGTATGCGCCACAACGAAGGATGCAAGAGCCGTAATTGTTTTACCATAACCGGGAACAAACACGCCCAAGTGATTCATTTCATTTCTTTTGAAAGCATCACTCAATTTAGTTAAAAAAATTTCCTGTCCTCTTCTGAAGCGAAATCCATTTCTAAGTTTTATTCCTTCAATAGGTATTTTCACTTCCGTACTTACTGCTACACTCATCATAATATTTACTACTTTTCCCCCATCATTACAACTTTTTTCACATTACTACTTACAAAATACAATCAGAATTTATCTGTGATTATAGAAATATTATATCATTATTCAGTTTTAGTTGTCGGATTTTTCAAAATGGGTGGTTTAGCTTGTGATTTTTGCTTTTTTTGTACCTCAATCGTAGATACCAACAAACTTGGTGAACTTGCTGATACAGGTACTCCGCCGGATTCAGCACCGCAAACGCCATTAAAAATTCCTAAATCATCGGCAGCTGCAACTATATTATTAAATGTAGTAAGAGGTGTACCTATTAAATCCACTCCTCGTACAATCTCATCCGGTCTTCCATCAACAAATACTTTATATACTAATAAAGGTTGAACATTAAAGGCATTTGGAACCGTTCTGCCGGTAAAAGTAAAACCACCACTTATTTCAACAAAATATAAACCATAATCCTTTTTTTGCTTTTTACATTCTTCACGTAAACGTTGTTTGAGTGTATCGAATGGGATGGAGTTTTTTGCCAGAACCATAAGATTTGATTGTCGTGCTACAGGCGGTAAACCGGCTTGTCTGCGTCCATGTCCATTGGAAACCGGAAAGTTTTCAATGGGTGATCGTGACATCAGAAAATTCTTAAATACTCCATCTTTCACAGCAATCACTTTCTCGGCTTTTACACCTTCATCATCATATTTAAAATATCCGACTATATCTCTGCTGCCTAATTTTTTCTGCGTGGGATCAAAAACAACATCAATAAAATCTGGTAATATTTTTTTATTCAAGAACGATTTGAAAGTCTGACTGGAATTAGGGTCTTTTTGTCTATGTCCTTCAACTCTATGACCAAATATTTCATGAAAAAAAACACCACTTGCCTCACCGCTTAATATAGCGGGACCGGTAAAAGTTTCCGCTAAAGGTGCATTACGTAAAAGTCCTAGTAATTCTATGAGTTTACGAATATCATTACTCATTTCTGTTTCAGAAGGCAATCCTTCTGTTGTAAATCCAAAATAACTGCGGTACAATGGTAAAGTCATACCATCCGATGCTTTTGTCATACCATTAGTAAAACATCTGACATTCGTTTCGCTTTGTTGTATTTCTGTGCCCTCACTACTTACAAAATATTTTGTAATAATGTCAGCTTGAAAGTAAACATCACCCGAATAAATTGCGGGATCAGACGAGTAAAGTCCGGATAAACGGCGTAACCGTTCTTTCCAAGCATTCGTATCTATAACAAATGAAGGTATCGGTTCGATATACTTCTCAGCTCTTTGGCGTGAAAAATCTGCCGATGTATCTTCATCCTTGACTTTCACAGCCATATTAGTCAGAACTTTACCGTATTTCTCTACTGCCTTTTTAAAATGTTGATCAGTAGCTTGCCACAATATTTGACGTAAGGATTGTTCATCTTCAGAAAAAGGGATTTCAATAGAACGACCTCGCCCACCAAACTCAAATCGGCTTCCGCGAATAGTATGCGAATTATCTGTTTTATAGTTTCCAACGCGCAAATCAATATCTAAAATTCTATTTTTTGTGTTTGTTGATGCCTCAATTTTACCAAATGAAGCAGATAGTACTATTGACTTCGTTTCCGTTATTGAGTATGATAAAAAATATGGTGGATTTTTTTCAGATGCCATACCTGACATCGTACGATTTATTTCTGATTTCATTGCTTTTAATACAACCGTCTCCTGCGATAACGATGTTGAAACAAAAGCATAAAACAATATGATGAATGACAGTTTTCTTCTCATAATATGAACAATGGTAAGAGATAATTACAAGTATTTCTTTTCTATGACTTCAAGAGAGTCTGTTAATGTATATAGCAATGGTATTCCTGTCGGTATATTGAGTTCTAAAATTTCTTCTTTGGTCATCTTATCCAATTCAGCGACTAATGCACGCAATGAATTTCCATGAGCTACAACGAGGATATTAGCACCTTGTGCAAGTTTCGGTTTAATAGTATTTCGATAATATGGTAATACTCTTTCTTGAGTCATTTGTAAAGACTCACCATTCGGTGGTGGTATATCGTAACTTCTTCGCCAAATATGTACTTGCTCATCGCCATATTGTTGGGCAGTTTCGGCTTTATTTAATCCTTGTAAATCTCCATAATGCCTTTCATTGAGGGCTTCACTTCTTTCAGTAGGAATATTATATTTTTTAGCAGTTTCTAAAGCAATTTGTGAAGTACGAATTGCCCTTGTTAAAACTGAAGTAAACACATAATCTATTGTATATGGTTGAATTAAATTTCCTGCATTAGCAGCTTCTTCTTCACCTAACGGTGATAAATCAACATCAACCCATCCTGTAAATCTGTTTTCAAGATTCCATTGCGATTGACCATGTCGTAACAATATTAAATTTGGCATAAATTTACTCACGTATTAATTCTGAATTATGTTGGCATAGCTCCATTAAAACACCACCTGTACTTTTGGGATGTAAAAAACCAATAAGCATATCATGTGCACCATGCGTTGGAACTTTATGTATTAATTGTATTCCTCGTTCCTCAAGCGTACCTAAATCGCTATGTATTGAGTCAGTCGCAAAAGCAATATGATGAATTCCTTCACCACGTTTTGCCAAAAAATTTGCTATCGGTGATTGCTCGTCGGTTGGAGCAGTTAATTCCATCATCACATCACCAACTTTAAATGATGCCACAATGACCTTTTGTTCTTCAACAATTTCTTCATGAAAATGCTCGACATTGAATATTTTTCGGTAAAGTTCTTTACTTTCTTCTATATTCCGAACTGCTATTCCTATGTGATTAATTGATTGTATCATGCTATTCCCCCATGTAATTCTTTCATAATCAAAGATGCTTGATATAATTCTTCGGCTGTATTTATTCCGAGAATTTCTCTGTAATCATCACATTCCATTGCAGATACGGCATAACCTTGTTGTTGTAAAATACCAACGATGTCTGTTAAGTAATACTCTCCTTGGGCATTAGCATTATTAATATTTGCCAAAGATGAAAATAATATATCTGATTGAATACAATACACACCTGAGTTAATTTCATTAATTGTACGTTCTGACTCAGAAGCATCTTTATGTTCTATAATTTTAAGAAATTGATTCTTATTATCGCGAACGATTCTACCATAACCGTCAGCATTGGGTACACGTGCCGTCAACACACTGACAGCAGCATGTGACTCTTGATGGCTTGCAATAAATTTTTCAAGAGTACGATGTGTAAGCAAAGGGACATCACCCGATAAAATTATCACATCACCCGTAAAATTGTTTAGGACTTCCGCTGTTTGTTGCACGGCATGGCCTGTTCCTAATTGTTCATCTTGAACAGCCGTTTCAATTACCATGTCATAACGTTTGGCAAGATCATCAAGATATGCACGAACGATTTCTTTGTGATGACCTACAACAACAACCGTTCGCACAGGATTCAATGACCTCACACAGTCGATGACATGCCCTAGCAAAGGAGTATCGTTCAGCAGTGCCATAACTTTGGGGATATCCGGATTGTTCATTCGCTTACCTTTACCGGCAGCAAGAATCACAATACTCATTGCTGTGGTCATGTATTAATCCTCAGCATAAATTGTGTGTGGCTCAATAGAGAATTTTTTCTCGACAATATCATTGTGTTCATTCACTAAGACTATAGTTGGTTTATGGGCTTGAGCTTCTTCCGGCGTCATAAAAGCATAGGTTATGATAATGATACGGTCACCGGGCGCACCCTTTCTTGCTGCTGCTCCGTTCAAACAAATTTCTTTACTACCCCGTTCACCTCGAATAAGATACGTTTCAAGTCTTTCACCATTAGTTATATTAACAACAGCTACTTTTTCATACTCCAACATGCCTGCGGCATCGAGTAAATCTTCATCTACCGTAAGACTGCCTTCATAGTGCAACTCCGCTTGCGTGACGGTTGCCCGATGGATTTTTGATTTGAACATTGTTAGTTGCATAGTGTCGCTTCAAAAGAATAATGTGCAAAATTACCATGTCCAGCATGAACGACCAATTCTTCAATAAATTTTGGCGAGTTTACCTTATAGCATTCACAACTTTCAAAAATTATTGAAAGTTGTGAATTTTGTGTATATTTGTATTATGGAAACAATTCAAGCAGAACAAAAATTTCAAGAGTTATGGGGAGCAATCGGCACTTCGTGGGGTGTAAATCGCACCATGGCACAGATACACGCCCTCTTACTTATTCATGAAACTCCTCTAAGTACCGAAGAGATCATGGAGCGTTTATCAATTTCCCGAGGCAATGCTAATACAAATATTCGCGCTTTGATAGATTGGGGATTAGTGTATCGTCATATCAAATCCGGGGAACGTAAAGAGTATTTTACCGCAGAAAAAGACATTAGCAAGGTATTTAGGGTAATTGTACGCGAAAGACGAAAACGTGAATTAGAGCCAATGCTAAAAATTCTCCATGACCTCAAAACGGATTCTTCTTTGTCGCAGAATAATCAGCATCATTTTGTTGAAATGATAGAATCAATTGAACAATTTGCAGGAAATATTGACAAAGTTCTCTCAATGATTGAACATTCAGATAAATCTTGGATACAAGCAACAATTTCATTCTTGCTGAAAGGTAAACAATGAAAACACTGCTGTGGTTAACAGATAATATATCAAGCTCACAATCGCTTATTTCAGAAATTAGTTATACTTCACATGTTAATCGTGTTATAGATATTTCACAAGAATCTCATTTTGATTCACAAATATATTCTGAATATAGTTCACTTATTATTCACATCACCGGCAGAAAAATCAATAATTTCTTTCATGAAAATATTTCCACACTTTTAGAAGAAAAATCAACTACTGTTCATTGTGTTATAATTACACCGATTGGGAATTGTTTTTTACCCGTCAAAGATTCTATAACAGAATTAATACAGACATGTTATACGTATGATAATACGAAGGTTATAGGATACTCATACATATTAAAAAGCGGCAGATACAATGATATTACTGATACTTTTTTGAACAAAAATAACACATTTTTTCAACCAATTGAGCCTCAGACATTATCACACATTATTGATATTTCTTTGAATCAGCAATGCGATGATATACTTATTTTTGCTGTATCAAAAGACGCACATAACCCAATACAAAAACATAATTTTTTTAGTAAATTATTCAAGAAAAAATCACCTTCGTCACTCGATATTTTCACAACCCCAAAACTCATAGAATCTACATTATCAGAGCAACGTATCAACACTATGTCTAATAAGAATAAAAACTCTATACCTCAATCCACGGAAGTGCAATAAATGTCTGAACAATTTTAGACTTTAATCTTTCCGCATGAAAAAATTCACCGATTGAATGAGTATCTGTAAAAATCGTTGAATCAATCTTTAATGTTGCGATTGAAGCAAAACGTAGATAAAAGGGTCCATTTTCGATAAGATTATTGTGTAAAATTGTCAGTTCAACTGCATCATTATTGCTGTAACCTGTTAACACCATTTTTTTACAATATCGTAACCCCATATATGAAATTGTACACTCTTGTTCTTGTACAACAACATCACGAAGAATTAAGCAAGTATTTGAATTTCTGAGGAATAGACAAGCCCATTGCAATAATGTCTGTTTTGGCTTTTGAGGAACATAATAATACACTAATGTACAGAAATCACACACCACTTTGCCCCAATACCATGAATGAAATTCATGAAAAACAGGTAAGACACCAACATTGTGATCATGATAAGCATGAGCATTAAACATTGTATGAACTTTTCTAGACTCGCCCTCCCAAATTTCTAAAGTACACTCACCTGATAAGACAGGAGCAACAGCCAACCACGTATGTGCAGAGCTATCAATATGTTGCTGATTGTTATTATAAGTATTTGATTCTACAAAATTAGCTTGAAATCTAATTCTTCGTGAATCAATACCCTTTTCGATATCTACGTATATTGAATATATATTTGAATCATACATTATTTGATTATTTTGAAAATGTACGCTGTTAGTGGCATCATTAACAACTGTTTGATATTTTTTACTCCAGAGTAATTTCTGAGCAATCTTCTTTTTTTTATGATAAACATTAATACTTATACCATCATAATAATATCCTCTTTTTTTTGGCGATAGTGTTCTCTCTTTGATACATTCTGGTAACATGGGAATATCACGAAATATTATAAGGACAACAGCAAACTCTGAATCCTCAGAAACACAATCATAATACCACCATTCATAGCCACACTCTCCTATATCGTGTAAACCATCGTACTCCGCACCAAATGCAATATTCATCATCTTAAGACCGTTATGAAAAGAAATTGTAATATGACTATATGAATTATTGAAGCAAAATTACTTCATTTCTTTTATTTACAGATACTCTCAATGGAAATTTTATCAATCATACCTTACATAATATATACAATCTTTGCGGTTCTTATCGTATTGTTAGGAGTAGCGATGAGAAACATATTTCGCTTTTCAAAGCTCATACCTCAAAGCAAAGAAGATTATTCTCAACTTTTAGCTATTCATGGATTAACACAATCTCCATTTGTCTCAATATTGGTTCCTGCCCGCAATGAAGAACGCCTCATAAGACAATGTCTTGAATCATTAGCAAAGCAAGACTATGACAATTATGAAGTAATTGTGCTCGATGACAGATCAACGGATAGAACCGCTAAAATACTCGATGAACTGTCTCTGCAATTCCCACATGTCCGTATCATAAAAGGAAAGGAGTTACCGGAAGGATGGGTCGGTAAGAACTTTGCTTGTCATACCTTGTCTTTAGAGGCAAATGGCGATTATCTGCTGTTCACAGATGCTGATACAATTCATAATCCACAGACACTGACTTCATCAATGAGTTTATTTTTAAGACAAAAACTTGATTTTATCACTCTCATTCCTTATGAAGAAATGGTGTCATGGGGCGAACGAATAATCATTCCAATGATACACTTCCTTTATTTTGCTTATCTGCCTAATGACATCATTACAAAATCAAAAAAAGCATCAGTTTCAGCCGCTAATGGACAATTTATGTTTTTTACACGTGAAGGATACCAAAAAATCGGCGGTCATATCACAGTGAAAAACAATATAGTAGAGGATGTTTTTTTGGCAAAAGAAATTAAAAGACATGGACTCCGTATGGCATTAGTTGATGGAACAGATATGGTTTTTTGTCGAATGTACACATCATTTATTGAGACATTTAATGGATTTTCCAAAAATTTATTTGCAGGTTTTGGATTTGATTTACCACTTTTTATTTTTTTCTTGGTACATTTGTTCGTTCTGTATATAGTTCCTTATTTTACTGCTATTTTTCTCGTCATCTATAATAATGAAATCCCCCAAGCTCTCATAATTCTCGGAGTAATAAATGTAGTTATTCCGATTATTATTCGCTTAACAATGTCTCTTCGGTTTCGACTATCATATTCAGCTGCATTTCTTCATATTCTTACGGCATTGTACTCTATTGCCATCGGTATAAACTCTCTACGTTGGACTTACTCAAAACGTGGAATTCAATGGAAAGGTCGTGAATACAATAAACAATCCTTACAATAAATAAAAAGGCATATCAATAATGATATGCCTTTCATAATTATTTTTGGTAAAATTAATTATCTCATTACAGTAAAAGCACATCTATACTCACCTTGCGCTGTTATGATATATGCATAGTATAATCCTGTAGGTAATGAGCTTACCGAAAATTGTGAATTATCTATCAATCTTGAATCTATAATTTCACCGATATAACTTATGATGAGTACTTTAGTGTTTTCGGTAACATTAAATGGCAAGGATACGGATGTGTTTGCCGGATTGGGGTGAAGACTAATACTTGTAAGCTCATCATTAAATACATGAGCTACTGTTCCAAAATCATCATTATTTCTCGGGACAATAGAATATGTTTGATTATTACTGGATAGAATACCACGTACCCAAGAAATATTATGTCCAATTATGGGTTTTTCACGTTTGAGAACTTGACGTAATGTATCAAATGTCGTATATCTAATCATTCCAATATTTGTTTCAATATTAAAAGCATTTTGCCTTAATGGATTAAAAAATGACGCTACGGCAAATGCACCGGTATTACGACCATTTTTAGCATTAGTATCCAGAATCGTTAAATCTTTAACTTCTACAAGCATACCGCGCCATTGTTCGATTGATGAGTTCCAAACATTAGCTTTGCCTAATGAATCAGCATGGAGAATAATAGGTTCTAAAGGATTGTTCTCAGAAAGTACTTCATATTCTGTTGGTGCTGTTATAGACCAACCATTATTTGTGTTGGAAAATTTTCCACTGATTTTTACTTTATCACCACGCTTAAACTCATAAATTGGATGTAAGGGATTAAATGCTGATATTTGTAGTGCAGAATAAGGATTTTTGGAATCTTGAATTGTAATATAACGTCCGACTATACCGAAACGAATATCATTTGAATCTGTTGTTACAACTCCTTCAACCGAAACCCCATAATTATTTCGTGCCATTTGACTATTGGGTACTTGCGACGGATTTAGAATTTCTGCAATAGATGCTGTACCATCTTTAACCAGATAATGTAATGTACCGGAAAGTGGAAAACGTGAAGATACTCCCATTTTATCTGTTGCAATAGCATAGTAACGCACAAGTGTATTATTAGGCATTGCGGGAATTTCGGCAGTATAACCGGCGCCATCCGCATTAAATTTTGTTGAGACAAAAGGTTCATTGTCTTTACTATAATACACTAAAAGACTATCAGGATTTAAAGGATTTTTTGTAGTATTGATAACAGCACTTAAACTTACTGAGGATTCGGATGAAGGAAATAGTCTATCAAAACTTCGGCTTAATCCCAATATTTCAGGTGGTACGGGACCTGCTTCAACATCAGAAGGAAATATTGGCACAAGAGTAAAGAGTTGTAATTGATTTAAGGCAAATGATGGTAAGATAAAACCGCGAATTTTCTTAATTTTCTGACCATTTGTAAATACTTCATATTCAGAATCAGAAAAACGGTGGGGTTTTTCAGTAAAATAACCCGATAAATCAGCCATTGCTATAAATGTTGAACTTGTTTCGTCCCATAGCAACACATCACCTCCATTACGAAATACAGTAAGATTCTCGAATGTTACCGGCATTCGTAAATATGGTGCGCCTTGAACAATATTATATTGCTGACCAAATTGAGTATTTTGATAAAATTGTGGGGATGTCACAGTAGGATATTCATAAGACATTGGCTTATTTTCTAAGACGGTTAAAGCTGACTCCGTACCTGAAAGAACCAAACAAGTTGGGGTGCGATACCGAGCAGGAAAATTATTTCCCCCGCCGCCGCCGCCATTAATTGGCGCAACCACTACAGTTATTTTAACAATGTCTCCCATTTTGAGTGTATGAAACATTGATTCTTTAGCATTGGTATCCATTTGAAGTATTGAGACACCTGCAAATGTTGTTAATTTCTGATTTGTGTCACGCAGCACACATACATAGGTTCCATTCAGACCGGCTAACAGTGGACGAAAGTCATTTTTTGATGCATCCACACATGGCGGTACAGCGACCATACCGACAAGTGTTATCGTATCATTTTCAAAAGGACTTCGCAATGATTCTACTTTTAATGAATCATCAGAAATTTGTGCAAATTGGGCTACACTCAATGTCGGATAATCAGCTTTCGCTGTAGTGATTATCCCAAAAACTATTGTCAACACAAGGAGAAAAGTTTTCATACTACCTCTAAAAATATAGAAACTGTTATTGTATCGTGAATCAGACGTAGTTTTGTACTTATAGTTACTTTTTAATATGTTAAACTTTGTGAAAATGAAACTTGATACTTTAGTTCAAGGAATAATCCATAAAAATCGGAGATACTTATCAAGAGCAATTACTCTTGTTGAGAGCACACATACGGCTCATAAGCAAATGGCAGGCGAGCTTAATAGTACTTTAACCGGAATGAAAAAGCTAAGCCATTCAAAAAGAATCGGTATTACCGGTCCACCGGGAGTAGGAAAAAGTTCTTTTATTGAAGCATTCGGTTTATTTCTTCTGAAACAAAATTACACCGTAGCAGTTGTAGCTATTGATCCGAGCAGCAAAATCAGTCATGGCAGTATTTTAGGTGATAAAGTCAGAATGTATAACTTATCAATCCATCCACATGCATTTGTTCGACCTGTACCAAGTGGTTCAATGCTTGGCGGTGTTAGTCTCAATACATCACATATTCTCACAATTTTGGATTATGCCGGATTTGACTTTATTTTTGTTGAAACAGTCGGTGTGGGGCAATCCGAAACAATGGTCTATGATTTAACTGATATGTTTATTCATCTCTACAATCCATTATCCGGTGATGAGATCCAAGGTATAAAACGTGGAATTATGGAATTATCTGATGTTTTTCTCATTACAAAATGTGATGGTAATTTTATTCATGAGGCATTGCTAACAGAGAACAAACTTCGAAATGCTCTTTCATTTTTGCGTCCGACATATAAAGAATGGACAACAAAAATTCTCCGTACAAGTTCAGTGGAGAATATAAATTTCGATACATTACTTGAAACCATCCATCATTTTTTTTCCATCGAATCTATTCTTATTCAATCAAAAGAGCGACGACACAAACTGTTGGAGCAACAAGCTGTTGATGGAATAAAAAATACACTCATGGACATACTTATCTCCGATGAGTGTACAAGAAAAGAATATACAGAAATATTAACGAATCTTAAAAACGGTAAAATCTCTGATTATAAAGCCGCACGAAATTTACTTGATTCTTATTTTAAGCACTCTATTCCGCCCAAGGACATGCAACAAAATGAGAAGGCGTAATTTCCGATAAGACAGGAATATCCTGTGCACAAGATGGTTTTGCTATCGGACAGCGTGTTCGGAAGCCGCAACCACTCGGTTTATTTAAAGGTGTGGGTATATCCCCATGGAGAACAACTCTTTGCTTGTTTTGTTTTGCTCTTGGATCTGCCAAAGGCACAGCCGACAATAATGCTTTACTATATGGGTGCGATGGCTCAAAATATACTTTATCAGCATTACCTAATTCTACCATATTCCCCAAATACATTACAGCGATTCTATTCGAAATATGATGAACAACAGATAAGTCATGCGCAATAAATAAATATGACATACCAAATTCTTTTTGAAGATCTTGCATCAAATTAATAACTTGTGCTTGCACTGAAACATCAAGTGCTGACACGGGTTCATCACAAATTATTAACTCCGGATTTGTTGCCAAAGCTCTTGCTATACCTATTCTTTGTCTTTGTCCGCCCGAAAATTCATGTGGGAATCGTTGGGCATATTCTGGTTGTAATCCAACTTTTTCAAGTAACCAAGCAACTTTTTCTTCAATCTGTTTTTTGGATAAATCTTGCTTATGTATCTCTAATGGTTCAGCAACTATCTGTTGGACGGTTAAACGTGCATTAAGAGAAGAATATGGATCTTGGAAAATCATCTGAATTTTAGATCTGAAGGGTTGCATTTTTGATTTAGATAAAGGTAAAATATTCGTTTTATTACCTTTTTCATCAATATAATTGACTTCACCATCTAAAATAACATCCGGATTTACAAATCGTAAAATATTAATAAGAGCTCGTCCAACTGTTGTTTTTCCACAGCCTGACTCTCCAACAAGCCCCACTGTTTCACCACGATTAAGTGTAAAAGAAACACCATCAACGGCTTTAACCTCCGCAACTTTAGTTTGTAATACGCCGCCATAGACAGGAAAATGTACTTTAAGATTTTTTACTTCCAATAATGCTGTACTCATTGTGTTACCTCATCCAATGAACCGGGTTTTACTAAATGACAACGCACGAAATGTTCGGGAGCAATTTCAATTAACGGTGGTTCTGTTGTTTCACAAATATCTACTTTTTCAGCACATCGCGTGCAGAATTTACAACCTACCGGAAAATTGAGAATACTGGGTACATTCCCGGGAATTGCTTCTAATCGTTCAAGTTTACTACCTTTGGATGTATGAGGTATAGACTTCATCAATCCGCGGGTATATGGATGTAATGGTCTATCAAACAAGTCCATAACTTCCGCAATTTCTTGGATTACGCCACCGTACATTACTATCACACGATGGCACATTTCTGCGACTACTGCCAAATCATGTGTAATGAGTAATATAGCCGCTTCTTTACGCTTTTCCTTTAATTCAAGCATCAACTCTAAAATCTGTGCTTGGATAGTAACATCTAATGCTGTTGTCGGTTCATCGGCAATAAGAAGAGAAGGATTACAAGCTAAGGCAATCGCAATCATCACACGTTGCCTCATACCTCCCGAGAATTGATGCGGATAATCATCCAAACGTTTTTCTGGATCGGGAATACCGACAAGTTGCAACATTTCAATAGCTTTTTTACGAGCATCAGCTTCGCCTAATTTTTCATGTACCATAATCACTTCTGCTATCTGCATTCCTATAGGAAATACCGGATTAAGCGAAGTCATAGGCTCTTGAAAAATCATAGCTATTTCTTTACCGCGTATTGTGTACATGTCTTCGTAGCTCATTTTCACAATGTCACGATTTTTAAACCAAATCTCTCCATCAACAATTCGCCCCGGAGGGTCTGGAATAAGCTTCATCAATGAAAGCGATGTCACGGACTTACCGGAACCCGATTCACCAACTAATCCCAGCACTTCACCTTTGTAAATATCAAAAGAAACACCATTAACGGCTTTTGCCCATTTTCCTTCGATATTAAAATGTGTATGGAGGTTTTTTACCTCAACCAATTTCTCTTTTTTTTCAGAAATCACGATAATTTACAACTCTTTAATGATAGAATTAACGAAGACGAGAAAATACTTTCGGATCAAATGCCTCTCGGATTGCTTCTCCGATAAACACCACTGCAATAAGAGTTAAGAACATAGCGCTTAAAGGAACAAGAATTAGCCACCAATAACCATTCGTTAAATTTGCCAATCCAACACTCACCATTTGCCCCCAGCTTGGTGTGGGAGGCATCAGACCAAAACCCAAAAAATCCAAACTTAGGAGTGATGTAATCCCACTGACAACGGCAAAAGGCAATGATGTAACAATGGGAACTAAAGAATTTGGCAGAATATGCTTAAATAATATTTTGTGGGTTGGTACTCCAATAGAAATAGCTGCCGCGACATAATCTCTTGAACGTTCACGATAAAATTGCGCACGCATCTGACTTGCCGGACCTAACCAAGCGAATATAGCACTTAACACCAATAACAATGTAAACTGAAATATTGTACTTGTCGGATTTAACAATGCAACTAAAATAATTATCAAAAAAAGACCGGGTAAGGTTCCCCAAATTTCCATAAATCTTTGCATAAGGATATCAAATTTTCCTCCCCAATACCCCATTGCTGCCCCAATAGGAATACCAATCAGAAATTCAATAATCGTAAGTATTAAAGCAAATGTTATAGAAACTTGAAAACCATAGAGCATTCTTGCAAAAACATCTCGCCCTCGATCATCTGTTCCAAATATCCTACCACTTGCGCCATCTTTATCTTCCAGTGGAGCAGCGAATGCTGGATTACCTGCAGTAATATCTTCCAATGGACCATAGGGATACATAGGCATAATTACATAGTTCTCAGAGCCGGCATCTTGCTCGTATTGTTCTTGTAATTGCCTATAATTACATTCGCCTTCATTACCGATTTGGCCCAAACTTACACCGGAAATAAATGGAGGACTGGTTAATAATTTCAAACCGGGTACATCCATTAAATCACGAAAAGCCGGAAAATAAGTCTCCCCTTTATAATGGACTATCAATGCACGATTATTAATAATCAAAGGTAGAAAAAACGAAATTATATAGCAAATAGAAAGAATGACAAGAGAATAATAACCACGACGTAATGTTTTGAATTTCCGCCATCGTCGTTGATTTACGGTCAATGGTTTTTGAGATGATTGCTGATTTTTATTTTTCATACTTTGTTGAAATTATAAAATTACTTAAATCTTATGCGAGGATCAACCAATGCAATCGCTAAGTCGGAAATTATTGATGCTATAAGAAGAATAACCACATTTATTACCGTAAAAGAAAACAAAATGGGATAATCTCTTGAAAGGATGGCTTCAAATGATAACTTACCAATCCCTTCAATATTGAATGCTAATTCAATAAGATAGCTGCCGCCGAGAAATATACCGATAATTCCCCCAATGTGAGCTGCAATTGGAATAATCGAATTTCTCATTGCATGCAACCAAATTACACGAGTTTCTCGAATACCTTTTGCAAAAGCAGTGCGTATATAATCCTGCCCGAGTGTATCAAGTAATGAGTTTTTCATTAACATAGTCAAGGAAGCAAAGCCAGCCATCGTATAAGCAATTGTAGGCAATACAAAATGCCATGCCCTATCGCCAATTTGCTCCCACAAAGTCAAATCATAGTAATCATCAGATTGGAAACTACCTAACGGAAATACAGGCAAGCCACTATCGGAAGCGAAAAACACCAAAAGAACAGCACCGAATGCCCATCCGGGAACGGAATAAGCAACAAAAATGAGGGTTGAACTTACAAAATCAAATGTGCTGTTATGATTTATTGCTTTTAAAATACCGAGATATAAACAAACGGAATAGCTTAATATAAAACCAATAAGTCCAAATTGCATACTGACAGGTAATCTGTCCGCAACAAGTTCAATCACGGGTTTTTTAAATTTATAGGATGTTCCAAAATCCAGTGTAAAAATACCGGAAACTTCCTTGCGTACAATGCGAACTAATGGTTCTCCTTCATCCGATTTAGCATCTTCAAATTCCCAACCATCTAAAACGATGGAAGGATTTGAAGCATCAACTACTTGATAACCGGTAGCGTTTTTTTCGACCTTCACGAAACGTCCGCCACCGATAAGTCGAGTTTCCCCTAGTTTAAACTTGAAGGATTCTACCTCGCCGGGATATAAGCCGAGCCATATTACATAGCGCTCATACCATGGTCGGTCGAAATGATATTGCCTTTTTAGCTCATCAATAGCACTTTGAGGTATAGTCTGATTTGCAGTAGCACTGCCGGCACCTGACTCTTGACCGGCAGCGCGAATTTGCATCATCTTTTGCTCAATTGGTCCACCGGGGGCTAATTGTACAATCGTAAAGACAACTAAAGTACATCCGAAAAATGTCGGTATTGTCAAAAGTAGTCTGCGTAAAAAATATTGAAACATACTAGTAATTTATACAAAGGAAAAAAGAATTTAGATTGATTTTTTAATATCTTTCCAGAATCTCACCACACGAATATCAGTTGAACCTTCAATTGGTTTTTTCGCTTTACGTGCTTCTTCTAATTTTTTTGCTTTTTCTACATCATACCACCATAATCCCATTGGATATGACTCAATGTAGCTTAAACTACCTGTGCGCGGTAAAATATATTCCGGCATTCCGAATTTATCCCAATAAACAATTCTTATTCCCTTAGGATTCCATTGCATTATATCAAATACCATAGAATGAGTGATAGAATCAATTTCATGGATAATTTTTATCTGATTACGTGTATCGAAAGTTGTGTCATAAATTTTACATAATTCATCAATTCGAGGGTTTTTTACACCTTGTATATTGTTATTGTTTTTCTTATCTGCTAATGTAGATAACAATGATGTTTCCGGATTAGGAGTTGAAAGTCCACTATATCCGAAAGAAAACACATTAAAATTACGTTCATCAATATTACGAATTGTAGTTGCCCAATCTTCAAATTTTAACTGCATATCAATTCCGGCTTTTTTCAATTCTTGCTGATATGGGGTTACAAATCGCTCACTGGATTTTTGAATAGCGAGAGTAAATGACAATGGTTTTCCGCCCTTTGTTCGGATGCCCTCAGCATTACGTTTTGACCATCCCGCTTCATCCAATAATTGCGATGCTAATTCAGGATCATATTCTATTGGAGCATTACTGGGATTTGCCCATTCAGTATTCGGATAATGTGTATCATACGGTTCATATTCATTATAGAGTAATTTCTCAATAATTTGCTTTCTTGGCAGTAAATGCGCCATCGCTTTACGAAGACGTATATCATCAAATGGCGGTTTTCTCATATTGAATGCATATCCGGCAGTTCCCATCGGACCATCTGTGAATACGCGAGCACGTTTGATCCAGCCATTTTTGAGTGCATCATATTCTGTGTCATTAATCCATTTTTCCGTCGTCATCATATTAAAACGGAAAATATCAGCATCGCCATTTTTGAATTTTTCATACTCTAAGCTTGGATTATCTGCTACAATTTGATAGCTGTATTTGTCAAAGTTTCCTGCATATCTGGCTAATTCCGTATCTTTTGCCCAATAATCATTTCTGCGTGTCAAAGTGATTTTAACCCCTTCTTTTACATCTTTTTTCAAGACAATATACTCACCCGAACCTACAGGCATATTGTACTGATATTTGTCAAGAAATTCTTTTCCCGTTAAGTTTCCAATCTCTTTTGCGGACATAATAAGCATGGCTCGAGAAATATACAGAAAATTACGGAAATTAAGAACTTTACTCTTTACTTGTACTAAATATTTACTCAATGCAACCGGTTGTTCATATTTACCATAAACTATGATATTCGATGGCTCATTAAGCCCTTCATCCATAAGTAATTTCCAAGAAGCAACAACATCTTCAGCCGTTACTGGATTACCATCAGAAAAACGTGCATTGGGGTCTATTCTGAACGTATAGGTCATTTTATCAGGTGAAATTTTCCAATGGGAAGCTAATGCGGGAATATCTCTATTATCAAGCGGATGTTGGGATAGTAATGCTTCATAAACTGCACCTTTAATCATGGTATTATAAACACTATTACTATTTTCGCCTTCAGGTCTTAGTGTTGCGGGGAATTGCCCCATTATCACATTAAACTCACCACCGGTCGTTGCACGCGGATCACCAAAATATTGTTTCTCATCTTCGGTGGGTGTATAAGTTAAAAAGCCCATAGACTCGGCAAGTTTTTCAAAGCCATTACCACCTAAAGAGTCAGGAACGGATGGATCTGCTCCGGGCGGGGTCTCCACTTTTTTCCATAAAGCCGTGTTTAAACAATCCGGATGATTAAAGTTTTTACTTTCTGTTGCACTTTTTTTATTACGACAAGCAGGCAGTAAAGCAACTCCGGCTAGGAGAGCAAGAAAAACAACAATTTTACTGGTTGAAAAACCTGTTGAGAATTTCATGGATTTAACCTAAAAAAATTTATAAATTATACATACTAAAATATTAGACTTGTAAAACACCCGATTTCCATTCGGGTATAGAATCTTGATGAGATGCACATGCAAGTCCAATAGAAACTATTGAACGAGTATCTGTCGGCGAAATGATACCGTCAATCCACAACTGTGATGCTGCATATAACGGTGTTGTTGTTTCATCGTACTTATCTTTGATCTCTTTTAACATTGCTTTCTCCTCGTTTTCAGAAAGTGTCTTACCTTCTTTACGCAAATTGGATGTCTTTAAAGTGAGAAGGGTCTTTGATGCTTGTGCACCACCCATCACTGCAATCTGACCTGAAGGATATGCAAAAATAAGTCTTGGATCGTAAGCTTTGCCACACATTGCATAATTTCCTGCTCCATAGCTGTTACCAACGATAAATGTAAACTTAGGAACTACGGAGTTTGCGACAGCATTAACCATTTTTGCACCATCTTTTATAATACCTCCTTGCTCAGCCCTTGTACCAACCATAAATCCGGTAACATCTTGGAAAAAAACTAAAGGAATACCTCTTTGATTACAGTTGTTGATAAACCTCGCAGCTTTGTCAGCACTTTCAGAGTAAATAACTCCGCCAATTTGAATCTCGCCTTTACCATTTTTCACAACTTCACGATTATTTGCAACGATTCCGACAGCCCAACCGTCAATTCGAGCATAGCCACATATTATAGTTTTACCATAATCTGCCTTATATTCATCAAGTTCACTGTTATCAATAATGCGAGCCAAAAAGTCATACGTACTATATGGTTTTGCTCTATCAGTAGGCAAAATACCGAAAATTTCTTCGCTATCAAAAAGTGGGGGGTAAGATTGGGATCTTTCGAAGAGATTTTTCTTGCCTTTCAGAGGAGAAAACTTTGAAACTAAGGAGCGGATTGTCTTTATTGCTTCACTGTCATCCTTCACCTTATAATCAATCACACCACTTACTGTTGAGTGCATCATCGCGCCACCCAATGGATCAATATCTGTTTTTTCACCTATGGCTGCTTCTACTAATGCCGGTCCGGCAAGAAACAGACTACCATTTCCTTCCACAATTAATGCCTCATCAGACATAATCGGTAGATATGCACCGCCTGCAACACAAGGTCCCATAATCGCAGCAATTTGAGGAACCCCCATTGCGCTAAGAACAGCATTATTACGGAATTGACGACCGAAATGCTCCTTATCTGGGAAAATTTCATCTTGCATTGGCAAAAATACCCCCGCAGAATCAACCAAATAAATTATTGGTACCTTGTTCTCAATTGCAATCTCTTGGATACGCATATTTTTCTTTGCTGTCATTGGGAACCATGCACCTGCTTTCACTGTAGGGTCATTAGCAACGATGAGACATTCACGACCATGAATTAACCCGATTCCTGTGACAACTCCGGCAGATGGGGCACCGCCTTCTTGAACATACATACCATCAGCAACAAATAACCCTATTTCAAGGAAATTACTGCCCTCATCAATGAGAGCAGTAATTCTTTCACGTACAGGCATTTTATTTTTTTCCTTGAGCTTTTCTTGTGCTTTTGTTCCGCCACCTTGTTTCGTTTTGGCAGCTCTTTCATTAATTATTCGGAGCAATTCTTTATTGCCATCTACATTTTTTTCGAACGCTAACGTTCTTTCAATTGGCTTACCAATCGTCTTTGCCATGCTATCCTTATGATGATTACTGTATGATTACCTTTAATACTTTTGTCATACCGCAACCTTCAATATGCATAACATAATGACCTGCCGGTAAACCATTCACACTCAATGTCGTTTTTGTATCACCATTATGCTCAAAACTCATAGTTCTTACTTGTATTCCAAGCGTGTTGTACAAGGTAGCATTCAATGTTCTTGCACCATCACATTCACTTTGAATATAAATGTCATTCGTTGCAGGATTCGGCATAATCGTCACGGAAGTACCATCATTCGATTCTACAACATCTGTTCCATCAGCAGTAAATTCTTGCACTGAAGAAGTCACCACACAACCGGTAAAAGTAGTAATACGAACACTAATTTTTTTCTTGTTATACTGTGGACCACCCTTAAATGTCGGCGCAGTTTGTCCGGGCATTGCTTGTCCATCTTGTAACCATTGATAGTACATTCCCTGAAGAGGTGTTGTAAACACTTCTTTGTCTTGGGGAGCTAATTCCAGTGAATCACCGGGAATCACATATACAAAAATGGTATCAGATTCTTTAATGCACCCTTCTGATGTTGTTCCTTTCACAGTTAATTTAGCAGTTGATTTGAATACACCGGAGCGCTCATTTAATCCATTTGACCATTCCCAAGTATCGAAGCCGGTAGTAGCTCGAATTCTCACACTATCCACGCCACAGAACACATTTGCTACTGGACTTGTTGTCGTGGAATTGGGCGTTACACTTACAGACATATCAGGTACCTCTGTTACCGACACTTTGACGCTTCTTGAGCCAAATGGACATCCTTTGTCATCAAGTGCCGCAACGCTGTAATTACCGGATTTAGTGATTGTGATTGATTGTCCTTGTTCACCATTTGACCAAGAATACGATGCATAACCGGGTTGAGCTTCAAGAACAACACTCTTACCTTCACAGAAGGAAGTATCACCTTTTATACTAATAGATAAAACACCACCTTGACAAGCTGGAAGATTTGCTTCCCATACTCCTCTACCCCATGTTCCAACGATTAATTTGCCGCGGCTATTACTGATTTCTAAGTCATTAACAAATACAGCAGGGAAACCATTGTTATAATCATTAAAACTACCTGCAACTTCATCCTTGTAATAAACACCAATATCAGTACCTACAAAAATTCGATTATTGGATTTTTCATAAATACATGTATTGGCAGGTACTCTCGGCATACCGGCAGAAACATCTTTCCATGTTTCTCCGCCATTTAGTGATTCATACACATTTGCAGCTCCGAATCGGCTTAAAGTAACACAAACTCTTTGATGGTTTTGTTTACTTATTGCAATAGACGATATATTTCCTGCTCCGAAAGGTAAACCGGTTCTTTGTGCCCACGTTACTCCGGCATCTGTTGTATAAAACAATCCGGCACCACTGGATGCATAAATCCATGAATTGTTTGATTCTGAAACTGCTATACAATTAACTAAGGCACTGGGGTTATTGGGAAAATTACCGGTGGCTCTCCAGGTGGATCCTTTGTCGGTTGATTTCCAGACTCTGCGATACCCTGCATATAAATTGTCCGGTTTTGCCATATCAATAACGAAAGGTGTTACCCATTGACCACTTTCCCCGGTTGTGTTATCTGTAAGCATTGGACCAAAATTTTGTCCTCCGTTGGATGATTTCCGTAAATCCCCCTGCGGGTTAGAACAATACATAATTTGTGAGTTGGTAGGATCTATGCCATTGTCCATACCATCCCCACCATTGGCTTCTCTCCACTCATTCGATGAAAAACGATTCGTCCCATTATCTTGAGAACCGCCTAAAATTATGTTTGACTGCTCGGTAATCGAAATTTTGTAAAATTGCATAATTGCTTTAGTACCATTAATTTCTGTCCATGTCGTTCCATTGTTCGTTGTTACATACAAACCACCATCTGTCGCTGCATAGATTTTACCACTCACCGATGAATAATCAATATCATGAATATCTGCATGCACATACGATTTACCTGAGCGACCGAGCCAATCACTTACTATAGTCCATGTTTGCCCATTTGTTGCAGATCGCCATATATTTATTCCACCTACAAACACAGATTTCGCATCAGTTGGCGATGCTAATATTGCTAAATCGTACCATCCTTGTCCTTGACGTCCCGTATTGACAGTACCATCAATGTTATCTTCGAGTATGGAAGGTGTTGTAGAACGACGAGTCCACGTGTCACCACCATCAGTTGAATGGAACAATCCGGCGAAACGACCATCTCCATTTGCAGCAACAAGGTAAATAAAATCGGAATTAGCTTCAGAGGATGATATGGCTAAGCGTCTTGTGCCACTCATTCCTGAAACAGTTTTTGATGACCATTTTACACCACCGTCAGTAGAAAGAAAAAACTGTGTGTTACTGCATGCATACCAACGGTCAGGGTCTTCTTTATGAAAATCCAAATCTCTGAACCAACCCGTTTGTACACGAGTCCATGTGGCAGCCGCATCAGTTGAACGGTAAATACCATCAGTTGTAGTAGCAAGAAGAATAGAAGAATTTTGTGGATGAACCAATATTTTTGAAATAGTTATTCCTTGAGCAATATTCCATTTCAATCCTGTTTCTTGCCAAGTATTTCCTCCATCAGTTGACTTCATAACACCGGCACTATTCACATTACGATAGATAGCCCCTTGCCCCCAATCGTCCCCCGTTCCTAAATACACAATATTATCATTTTTAGGATCAAGAGCAACATCATTGATTGCTAAAACGGCAATCTTATCTGTTGTGGTAGTCCATGATTTTCCGGCATCAGTTGATTTCCATGCACCACCGCCTGCTGCTGCAACCCATATTAAATTCTCGTTATTTGATGATAAAGTAACTCCGTTCAAACGTCCATTGCCGGACATATTCCCTAAGGGTGACCCCAAAGGACCCACTAATCTCCATTCCGGATTATTTTGAGTTGAGCCAAGCAAAGACTCTGATTTACGATTTCGATGGTATTGGTCAATATATATTTTTTCTGTTCGCCACACATCAGGCCTTGGGAAATTACCCTCATCATCAACACGTGATTTCCAAAAGTGCTTCCACCTTTCAAATTGTTTATTTACTTTACTTTTCATGAAAGTTTTCGAATTTTCATTCGAACTTTTTTCTTGCTCTTCGACCATCTGAAAAAAGTTTTTCTCACTCGGTGGAGTTTTAAGATAATATGGATTTTGTTGTGCATTTGCAAACACCGATAAGCTAATTCCGGTTGCAACAAAAATTGATGAAAAATACAATTTTCTCATAATTATTTTGTAAGTATAAATGGGATAATAATTTCTTTATTTTGTAACTGTATTTTTATATAATACATTCCGGCTGAGAACTGTTCCATTGTTAGTGAGAATAGATGTGTATTTTCTGGGATTGAACCTTGATAAAGTTCGAGGCCACACAAGTCCATAATTCTAAAATATGCCATTTCTCCAACTGTTTTTTGGATATATAAAATATCTTGCACCGGATTAGGGTACACTTTTATAATTTCGTCTTCGCTCACTATATTATCAATAGATGAAATTTGATATACAATTTCATCCGAAACCACTTTACAATCATTCACCGTTGTGATTTCCACCGATATTTTTTTACCCACAAGAGATGAGTTCGGAGTAAACGTTTTACTATTTGCACCGGATATGGCTACTCCATCCAGGCGCCACTGAAACTTAGCTGCGTCAGGGGCTGTAAATTGACCATCTATTAATTGCAAAATTGGTTTTGGTGTTGTTTCAACAGTAACTTCACTTGATACACTATTACAGCCGTCAACGGTTGTACCAATAACAGAAAATTTACCGGAAGTTTTGACAAAAACAGACCTACCTTTTGCTCCATTCGACCATAAATAATCTGCAAAACCCAAACTTGCAGTCAGTCTTGTACTATCTGTGCCACAAATAACTGCATTACTGCTATTTTGTATTGATATCGTTCGTTTTTCAAATACTTGTACATTAACAATTGATGAGTTAAAAGGACAGCCTTTTGCATCAGTAGCGGAAACACTGTAGCTACCACTTGATTTTACAATAATGGAACGAGTCTTTGCTCCGTTCGACCATGTATATCCATTATAACCTGTTGGTGCTTCCAATACCAAACTGTCACCCTCACAAAATGTTGTATCTCCTTTTCGGGTAACAGTCAATGTTCCTGCTGTACAATCGGGTAATTGTGCTTCCCAGATACCTCTTCCGAATGTAGCGACAATAAGTTTAAATGATTTATAGTTGATTTCAATATCTTGAATACTGACATTAGGTAATCCTTCGTTAAAATCAACAAATTTAGGTGCGCTTTTCTCTTTATAGTAAACACCAATATCTGTTCCAACAAAAAGTCTGTCTGTTGGTGTTCCTTTCTGATATTTGGCAATAACAGCGGGCGACTTAGGCATACCATTAGAGATATCATTCCAAGACTGTCCACCATTGGTGGTTTCATATACAGTTGAACCGCCATAACGCGCGAACGTAATACAAGCGCGTAAATGATTTGTTGGATGGACTGCAATGGAAGTTAAGCTATTTGCAGGCACAGGTAGTGTTCTTGCAGTCCAAGTATTGCCTCCATTGGAAGAAACATTAAACACTTGTTTATTACAGACATATATCCATGATGGATTAGACTCAGCAACTTCTAATGCATGAATTGGGCTGCTGGGAGATGTAAGAGCACTCAATCGAGTCCAATCTTGTCCAGCATCATTTGAAACCCATACATTGAGGTATCCAGCGTAAATTTTGTCAGGATTTTTAGGATCTAATCGAATTGGTGCAATCCAATCACCATACTCTTGTGCTCCCTTATTAAAAAATAAAAATGATTGATTAATCATGGATTGCATCGTATTTCCTCCATCTGTTGACCTTTGGAAATTACCCCCTTGCCATGAAACATACACTTTATTCTTATTAGTAGGATTGATTGCATTATCCATTCCGTCGCCACCAAAAATCTGTGACCAGTTTCCATTAGATAATCTATTTGATCCATTGTCTTGAGCACCGCAGATAAGAAAACCGGGATCACTTTCAATAATCGAAAGTCTATAGGGTTGAAGTACCTCCATGTTCCCTGATATATCTACCCATGAGTTACCATTATTTGTACTTTTGAACAAACCACCATCTGTTGCAGCAAACACTTCATTTGTTAATGTTGAATAATCAAGATCATGGATATCTGCATGAACATAAGGAGTATTATTTTCACCGGTCCAGTGAGCTTTTATAAGCCATGATGTTCCGGTATTTGTAGATTGCCAAATATTAATTCCACCAATGGTTACATGATTTTGATTCGTAGGATTGGAAGCAATAGCCAAATCGTACCACCCCTGTCCGCCCTGTCCACTACCCGCAACACTACCACTAAGGATATTAGGTGTAGTACTTCTGCTTACCCATGTAACCCCTGCATCTGTTGAGCGAAATAGTCCTGCAAATGAACCATCGTTTCGTGAGCCGATTAAATAAAGAGTGGATGGTTCAAGTGTTGATGCAGTAATTGCAGTTCTTCTACAATTACTTAAACCTGAAACAGTGACATTTGTCCACGTTTCACCACCGTCAGTCGATCTCATAAAAGCATTATTAGTACCGGCATACCAGATTTTTCGGTTGATTGGATGGATTTCTAAGTCTCTACATCTTGTAGAATTTTTCTTTTGCCATGTTTTGCCGGCATCATTTGTTTTATAAATGCCATCACTCGTTGCAGCAATAACAACATTAGAATTTGAAGGATCTACCAATAGTTTCGCAACACTTTCCATCTGATTGGTTTGCCAAACCAATCCTGTACTTGCCCAAGTTACACCACCATCTGTTGATTTCATTATGCCAATACTGAAACTTACTCTGTAAAGCTCACGAGCACTACTTTCAGCTATCCCTGACCCCCAATCATCACCGGTACCCGCATAAACGATATTGTCGTTATTGGGGTCCAGCGCTATATCATTAATCGCCAAGGACGCAAAATTATCTGTCATTGGTTTCCAATTTTTTCCTCCATCAGTGGTTTTCCATGCACCACCGCCTGCTGCTCCTACCCAAATCAAATCTTTATTCTTAGTAGATAGTGTTACACAATTTAAACGTCCGGCACCACCACCTGAAGATGGTACAACTTTAGGTCCTATTGCTTTCCAATTAGGCGTTGCCGATACATTGAGCTGGTTTTCTAGTTTGTCTTTGATTGCTAAGTTTCTCATTCTTTGATATTCGAGAAACAAAGCGTCAGCTCTTGGAAATTCGCCTTTCTCATTGACTCTTTTTTCCCAATAATGCTCCCAACGTTTGAACTGTTTCCAACCGGGAACCTTCATTTCTGTCTTGAGTAAAGACTCATATTCCTTATTATAGCGTTCAACTATATCAAAAAAATTTGCACTTTTATCTGTGGTCTTACTATAGTAATCAATTGATTCTTGTGCACTCATAACTGAAAGAAAGACACAAGAAAGACAAAGAAAGAGGAAAGATTTGGATAGAACTTTCATTAAAAACTCCACGATTAGATGATTGGTAGCAATGCAAGTTACCTTACGTTGATGAAATACACAAACAATCGGTTACATTTTTTCGATTTTTGCGTAAAATTTTTCATATGACATGCATTTGCACGGTTAATTATGCCCAATTGTGTATTTTTGCAAATATTTGTTTCACTTACTATATACATCAATGTTTACAGTTATTGTAATTCTCACTTCTCTTCTGGCTATTCTTCTCATCGCAGTCGTCTTAATCCAACCGGGTAAAGGTGACATGGCAGCAGGTTTTGGTGGTGTCGGGATGGGACTTGGTTCCATGTTCGGCAACCGACGTGCAACCGATTTACTTACAAAAATTACTATAGGTTTGGCAGCATCCATTTTGATTTTATCTGTCGTATCCAATAAGTTTCTCTCAAATGAATCAGGTGAAGAAATTAATCCGGTAACACAAGGTGTTGAAGCAGTACCTTCTGCTGCCCCTAATGTTCCCGTCCAACAAACTCCGGCTCAACAGAACCAACAGCAAAACCAACAGCAACAGCAAAATCAAACCCAGCCAAAACCATAGTTATTCTCGTTTACGATAAGCGTACACCTCATGATGATTCATATCATGAGGTGTATTGTTTTGATTCACAATTATGATGTTTATTTAGTTTGTGGGGCGTTAAAGACACCTTTACCACTTTCATCAATAAGCCATAATGATGATTCGGGGTACATTTCAATTCCACCAATTCTACCCTTCACAGCTATTGATCCTAAAACAGCTCTCTGATTGCCATTACTATCATTAATTTCAAGAGCAGGTTGTCCTGTCTCATCATTAAATCCAAGTTTCATACGTGATGTTCTATTCTTCATATAGTAGAATTTACTGTTATCAAGTGCTGTAACTAAAGTTGCCTCCATTACTCCTTTTTGAAGAGCATCTCTGCGAATTGTACTAAATGTCACATCATCCTTTGAGCAATTCAGAAATGCACTTGAAGCCCGACCTGCATTCTCCATCGTGCAGTCTATATACGTACCGGGAGTAGTATGGGCATTGGCTTTTATTGATATTGTAGAAACAACTTCTCCACTTGAAGGATTATTTGACTTTGCTGACATCATCAAACCAACATCTCCACCATAATTTGCCCATTCGCCGGCTTTTTGTCCATTTTCATTGAGTAAAGTAAACTTTTTCGCTCGTATTTCTGCCGGATCATCAGCAAACCAGCTTACTAATAGCGCGGAAGTGAACAATGCGAGAGTAACCATGAAGGTATTACGGTAAAAGAGAGATTTCCGACGAAGTAGCATTACTTCGTTCTCCAATGAAGCTAATCTGGATTCTAACATCTTTTTTATCCTTGTAGATTGTGAAACATTTACTAAGTTACGGACTAAATTTGAAACAAAGCAAGTTTAGGTGTCATCATTTTCTATAATCAACCCACTCATTATCATGATTATGAGAACATTGTCTCTTACAATATTGGTCATCGTAATGACCACATGTATATCAACTCGTCTATCTGCCCAGAAACAAATAGATTGGACTCTTGTGCATACCAAAACAATGGAAAGTATTAATGCTCTTTACAATCTTGACTTTCAGATTGCAGAGAAAAGATGTTCGGAAACAATAAGTATTGCTCCCAATGATCCACGTGGACATTTCTTCAAAGCTATGGTGTACTATTATCGCTACACTCTTGTATCTAATACAGAATCGGACTATAAAAAATTTGTCATGCTTTCACAAAAAACGTCTGAGGTATGCGACAGACTGCTAAATCAAAATGAAAACAATGCGCAAGCATATTTTTACAAAGGTGGAATATTGGGCTATAGAGGGCTGACTAAATTCAATAGAAAAGATATAACGGGTGCATTCTGGGACGGCAAAGAAGCTCTTTCGGCATTAGAAGATGCGCTAAAATTAGACCCCAAGAATGCAGATATTCAAATGGGGTTCGGACTTTTTAACTATCTCATAACACAAGCACCCTCCTCTATTCAACCAATGTTAAGAGCAATTGGTTTAAAAGGTGATAAAATTGCGGGGCTTAAGCAATTAGAAAATGCTGCTCAAAATGGTATATATTGCAAGTATGAAGCAAAACGTTGGTTAAGTATATTCTATAATTGGGAGGAAATGTATAATAGATCTGCTTTACAATACAAATCTCTCATCGCAGATTTTCCGGCAAACTCATGGATTCGAGTAGCGTACATTTCAACCTTAGTCAATGGAATACGTAATCCTGCTGAAGCATTACAGCAAACAAAGGATTTAGAAAAAAACAATCATTCTACTCAACAGAAACCGCTAAGTCAAGCATATCTATTGTCCGGGATTGCCTCTTTTAACTTATGTGATTTTGAACAAGCTAAACTTTGGTGCAATAAAACCATTACATTAGATGTTGACTCGCAACATGTAGAAAATGCACACTGGCTCTTAGGAAGATGCTATGAAATTACTGGAAATCGAAATGAGGCATGGAATAATTATGTGAAATCACAACGCAATAAATCAGAATACCTGCAGCCACTCACTTCAAGCGAGATTACGCTTATTAAAATTGAGAATCATATCAAATCAAAAAAATTTCAATCAATTGTTGATCTTGAAGACTTAATAAATGATACAAAATGGAATAACGACGATAATGTATTAGCTAACTATTACTTAGGTAGAGCTTACTTTGAAACAAATCAGTATGAAAAAGCAGAAAAAGTATTATCGCAAATCTCTCAAATGAAAACACAGAACAAACACTGGATTAAGCCCTATACCCTCTACCGTCTCGGTCAAGTTTATATTGCTAGAAAAAAAAGAGATGATGCAAAAGCAATATTTGACAAACTATTGGATGACGATAAAGTTTCATCCGATGAAAATCTCAAAAAATTAATTTCTAAAGAACTGTATAATATGTCCAAAAAATAATAACAATGATTATTCTTGATGACTTTTATGTGACGTAGTATTATTGTGAAATGAGTAATACTCCTGCGTATATTCATTCATATACTTTCTTAAAAGCGTTGTTTCTGTATCCATCAAATCAACAACAACAAGCGCATCTATACAATTATTAAAATTTTTGTCAGTCGAAAATGTAGCGAACCTTCCCCCTATTTTAATATAATGTTTGACCAAAGGTGGTATTCCTTTTCCGTCATACTCCAAATTTGTAATAATATCATGCAGGTCATCTAATGAATCATGTGTGTATTCTATAATCTGACTACGAAATTGCTCCTGAAGAGAATACAACTCACTAGTATTTTTACCTTTAATATCTACATACTGATAAGCACATGAATAAAACTTTTCTAAATAGTTCAAAATAAGTACTTTAGAAAAATCAGAATATTCATTACTTATACTTACAGCTCCGAACAAATATCTGTATCGTGGATTTTTTGCAATAAAAACCGCTATACCTTTCCAAAGTAATAGTAGTGGTAAATATGATTTTTGGTATTCAGGATGTACGAAAGATCTACCCAACTCTAAAGAATTATTCAATATATTATTTCCTAAATTAAACAATGTTGATGTATATAATCCTTCTATTCCGTATGAAGAAACTATATCATTCGTTTTCCCTATTCTGTATGCTCCAACAATTTCACTACGTATCTTATCCCAGATAAACACATGAATATAATATTGATCATACGTATCACTGTCTGATGGTTGTCCTGTTCCTTCACCTGCTAATCGAAAACTTAACTCTCGTAAACGGCAAATTTCTAAAATACAATATGGTATCTCTTCATAGTTGGCAGAGTAAACAACAAAATCACCGTGTGTCAATAACAGATTCTCATGTATCCGATCAATATTTGCTTGTAAAAGATGTTTTGAGACCGGGTCTGCTATACAATCTCCTGCTGATAAGTAATAGGCTGCATCGGCAAGAACTTCGGATGTTTTATACTGAAGCATATACACTCTTTTCCTCATCAATTCTTTGATTTCATTCATTGATTTACCGAGTAAAGTTCTTTCGGGTATTGGTTTACCAAATGTTATTTTCAACAATCTATTTCTCATTCTTAGAAATTCGTGCAAAAGAAACAGCAACTTCAACTTACTATGAATTAAACCAATAATCTGAAAAAAATATGAGTTTGAACCATGAATAAACGCCGGAACGACTGCGCAACGCAATTTTAGAGCAAGTGATATATATGTTGAATGCCATTCTTTATCTTGTATTGATTTATCTTTAAATGAGAAAAGTGAAACTTCACCGGCTGGAAAAACGACAAGCATTCCACCGGAACGTAGCCAATCAACACTGGTTTTCAATGCTTTGATATTGATAGCTTTACTTTGTTCACTTTCATTAGGATCCACGAAAATCATGGAATCACCAAACTCAGGAACAGATTTAAGTAAATGTGTTGCGACTATCTTTACATCGCTTCTTATTGCAAACAAGGTCCTCATGATTGCAATTCCCTCAATGCAACCATACGGATGATTAGCAATAACCATACATGCACCGTTTTGGGGAATCTTGAGTATCTCCCGACGATTTGTTTGAATCTCAAAATTCAAAGCTTCAATTATGCCATTATAAATATTATTCTTATCGGATATTGCTTGACGATATATCTTTCGAATTAAAGTAATACCCAAAAGATATTCCAGCGGAAGACGCAAGAGCGATGGCAAACTCAATGTAAAGATCTCAGAATTTTTCATAGTATTCTTTATTAGTCTTGTCAAAATTCATAAAATGGTATTACACATATGTAAACTCAATATTACTTTTTCGCAATAGTTATGAAAGAAGTGTATTGTTGGTATGATTCTATTTTGTAATTTCGCAGTCAACAAATACAGAAACAATGCAAATTACATCTTTACATATGGCGACGAGTTCAATGCACATGACAATGTGTATGATGCGTTATTTTGTGTAAGATCGGTTTCAAGTATCTATAAATCATATATTTATCGAGCCGTTCTCTAAATAGAACGGCTTTTTTTTTGTGGAGGTAGAATGATAGTAACAGTAAAAAGGCAGAACGAACCTTTTCATTTTATTGCATCTAATGAAGAAGGTCAAACTCTATCAATGGATGGTGTTCATGAGAATGCCAAAGGATTACGACCAATGCAATTATTGCTCGCAGCACTCGGGGGGTGCAGTGGTATTGATATTGTTTCTATTCTTGAAAAGCAGCATTATTTTCCAACGGATATCACTATTACAGTGAATGGTACTCGTGAACGTGAGATTATTCCTTCACTATTTAAAGAGATATTTATCACATTTTCGATTGAAGGTGATATACCACTTGATAAAGTTCTTCGAGCCGTACAATTATCACTCGAAAAATACTGTTCCGTGGCGAAAACATTAGAACCAACAGCAGTTATATGGTCTGAGATAGTGTTAAATGGTATTAATATTACGGATGGAGAAAAAAGTGATTTTACATAAACCCGAAACCCTTGCCATAAGAACACAAATAGAAAGAACTTCACATAAGGAACATTCAGCTCCATTATTTCTTACATCAAGTTTCACTTTCGATGATGCAGAGTCTATGCGATCAATATTTGCCGAAGAGCTTGAAGGAAATATTTACAGTCGCTTTTCTAATCCGAACTGCCAAGAGTTTATTGATAAATTATGTGTCTTGGAACATACTGAAGACGGAATAGCAACTGCAACCGGAATGTCAGCTGTATTTGCAACATTTATGGGATTATTGCATTCGGGTGATCATATTGTTTCATCAGCTTCTGTCTTTGGTTCTACTCATACACTCTTCACAAAAATATTTCCTAAATGGGGTATATCTCATACCTATTTTTCATCTGACTCAATTGATTCGATAGAACAGCTTTTACAAGAAAATACAAAAATTCTTTATTGTGAAACTCCTTCAAATCCCGGTCTGGAAATTTTAGATTTAGCACTTCTTTCCGATTTATGTCGTAAACACTCAATTTTGCTGATAGTTGATAACTGTTTTGCTACACCATATTTACAAAATCCGAAATTACTTGGCGCAGATATTATTATTCACTCCGCTACTAAATACATAGATGGGCAAGGACGTGTTCTGGGTGGAGCAATACTTGGTTCTAAGGAAATAATTGAGAAAATCCGTTTTTTTGCCCGTCATTCTGGACCATCTATGTCACCATTTAATGCTTGGCTTCTATCAAAAAGTTTAGAAACCCTATCAATTAGAATGGAACGACATTGTCAGAATGCAGAAAAAGTTGTTGAATATCTTGAAAAACATCCGAGTATTGAGAGGGTGATTTATCCATTTTCTTTATCACATCCGCAATATAATCTTGCAAAAAAACAAATGAAATTAGGCGGCGGGATTGTCACCTGTATCATCAAAGGCTGGATTGATAAAGGCAAAAGATTTATTGATGAATTACAAATGTGCTCGCTTTCTGCGAACTTGGGTGATACTCGAACAATCATAACGCATCCCGCTTCAACAACTCATTCGAAGCTCACCGAAGAAGAACGACAGCACGTTGGAATATTACCGGGATTAATAAGAATTTCAGTTGGCTTGGAGCATTATGAAGATATTAACAACGATATTCAACAAGCATTGGAGAAATGTCAATGACACCGCCTGAAAATGCACAGTTTTATCATCACAAAAAACAGTTTATCCTTGAAAATGGAGGAATTTTACTTGAGTTAACCATTGCGTATAATACATATGGTACGCTTGCTGAAGATGGTTCTAATGTTATATGGGTTTGTCATGCCTTAACTGCCAATTCTCATTGTGTAGATTGGTGGCATGGTCTGATTGGTACAGATACATTGTTTAATCCTGAAAAATATTTTATCGTATGCGCTAACATTATCGGCTCTTGTTATGGCACGACATCTCCCTGTAGCATTAAAGACAGTATTTTGATTCCATCTCATACATCATTTCCACTTATTACTATTCGTGATATAGTCAAAGCACATATTCTTTTGCGTAAGCATTTAGCGATACGTTCAATTTATTGTCTCATTGGCGGATCATTAGGTGGACAACAAGTCCTTGAGTGGGCAATTATGGAAAGTGATATTATTCGCAATATTATTCCTATTGCTACAAACGCACAGCATTCACCTTGGGGCATTGCATGGAATACTGCCCAACGTATGGCATTAGAGTCAGATCCGGATTTTCATTCAGCTAAATGCGGTAAGTGTAAAAACGGTTTAAAAGTTGCAAGAGCGATTGCAATGCTTTCCTATCGTCATTATAACACATTTGAAGTAACCCAAAAAGATTTTGATAATAAGATTGAGCATTTCAATGCAGATTCATATCAACGCTATCAAGGTGATAAATTGGTGCAACGATTCGATGCGCATTGTTATTATTCTTTAACAAAATCAATGGATTCACACAATGTAGGAAGGAATAGAATTTCCTGCGAATCAGCTCTTGGAGGCATTACTGCAAGAGCATGTGTTATTGGTATTGATTCTGATCTCCTTTTTCCAATTCGAGAACAAGAGTTTATTGCTAAATATATTCCTTCGTCGAGATTTCATATAATTTCTTCTGTCTATGGTCACGATGGGTTTCTTATCGAATATTCACAATTAACAACAATTATTTCACAATTTTTATCAGAGAATTATTAGAATGAACAAACGATTGAATATAGGTGTTTTTGGATTTGGCTGTGTAGGGCAAGGTTTATATGATGTTTTACATAAAACACACGGAATGAAAGCAGATATATCCAAAATTTGTGTAAAAAACAGAAACAAACAACGTTCTCTTCCCATGGAACACTTTACTTATGATAAAAACGATATTCTCAGCAATCCCGACATTGACTTAGTGGTTGAACTTATTGATGATGCAGACGAAGCATACAATATAGTAAAACAAGCAATTACAAATGGTAAGTCAGTTGTCACAGCTAATAAAAAGATGGTAGCAGAGCATTTTGAAGAATTGTTTACTCTTCAAAAAAAGCATAATGTTTCTTTTCTTTATGAAGCATCTTGCTGCGCAAGTATTCCAATTATTCGTAATCTCGAAGAATATTATGACAATGATTTAATGTCCGCTGTTGAAGGAATTATTAATGGGACAACAAACTATATACTTTCCAATATGTTAAAAAATAATCTTTCTTATGCAACAGCATTACTTCAAGCTCAAGAATTAGGTTTCGCCGAGAGCAATCCATTTCTTGATGTCGAGGCATACGATGCAAAATATAAAATTTCCATTATTGCAGCCCATGCCTTTGGCGTTTACGTACACCCCGATAATATATTCAATTATGGTATTTCGCATGTTTCGCTTCATGATGTACAATATGCAAAAGAAAAAAATCTTGATATCAAACTCATTGCTCACTGTCGTAGAATTGGCGATATATTAGGTATATGGGTAATGCCACAATTTATACATAATGACCATAAACTGTCACATGTCACCAATGAATATAATGGCGTAATAGTGGAAGGTGCATTCTCTGATAAACAGTTTTTTATGGGTAAAGGTGCCGGTGCATATCCTACAGGTTCTGCTGTTTTATCTGATATTTCGGCTGTCACATACAAATATCAGTATGAATATAAAAAATTCTCGCAATCCGAACGTCCCCTTTATTCACTCAATCATGAAATTGATGTATATTGTAGGTATCATAATCCATCTGACATAGAGAAAATTCCTTTGCATTCAATCCATGAGCAATATATAGGACGTGAATATAACTATATTATAGGTTCATCAACTATTGAAGCATTAAAAAATTCTACAATCAATGAACTGAAAAATACTTTTGTTGCCCTAATGCCTGAACGATAAAACAAAGCCCGCTTTTGCGGGCTTATTTTTTAGATATCATCATCAAGAAAATCATCCTCATCATCGAAGAAATCCTCTTCGATGAATTCTTCTTCGATTATTTCATCCACATCTCCGAATTCATCGTCGAATTCATCTTCTTCATCAATTCCATATTCTTCATTGTAGTCCATTTCGTTGTCGTCATCATCGTCATCATCGTCATCATCTGACTCAAAGACAACATTTGAACATAGACTGTTTATTTCTTCGGCTAAAGGGATGACAGCATCATACCACGCTTCATTCTGCGTTTCAAGCTTGTCATAATTAAGCATGAAAAAACTCCTCAAATACCCCATATAACGTTGGGATGTACGCCGTTTTCTTTGGAGAAACGGAAACCAAACCATAATTTGACCGCAAAAATGCAGTATTTTATGATTCTATGCATATATTTTGCAAATCTAAAGTATTTTTGTAACAGAATCAATGGAGAGCAGTATGGAAGAATCAGAGCAGCAACTACCAAGAAAATTAGGGCTTATGCAAGCAGTGGCTCTCAATATGATTGATATGGTCGGTATTGGACCTTTTGTTGTATTGGCATCTGTCATCGGTTACATGAATGGACCTCAGGCAATACTCGCTTGGATTGCCGGCGCAACACTGTCCTTACTTGATGCAACTGTATGGTCTGAATTGGGTGCAAAGATGCCCCAAGCTGGGGGAAGCTATGTTTTTCTTCGTGAACTTTACGGTAAACATACTACCATCGGAAAACTGCTTTCTTTCTTGTTAATCTGGCAAACAATGTTTCAAGCACCACTTGTTCTTGCTTCAGGGGCAATTGGGTTTTCTGAGTATGCTTTGTATCTTTATGATTTTTCCTTTTGGGAACAAAAAGCGATTGCCGGTTCTGTAGTCCTTATTATTGTCGCATTGCTTTATCGTCGCATCGAAAGTATCGGGAAGCTCTCCGTCATTTTATGGGTATGTGTCATTGGAACAATTGTATGGTTAATAGGAAGTGGTATTAATAATTTTTCACCAAATCTGGCTTTCACATTCAATCAAGAGTCAATGGACATTTTTTCACTGGTTTTCTGGGCTGGCTTAGGACAAGCAACAGTTAAAACCATGTACAGCTATCTTGGCTATTACAATGTTTGTCATTTAGGCGCTGAAATTAGAAGTCCGGAATCAAATATTCCTCGTAGTATGTTCATTTCAATTATTGGTATAGCATTTTTATATTCCTTGATGCATCTCAGCATTGTCGGAGTCATACCTTGGCAAGAAGCAAAAGAATCAAAATTTGTTGCAAGTTTATTTTTTGAGAAAATCTATGGACACGATATTGCTCTCATTGCCACGGGGCTTATTTTAATTATTGCTTTTTCTTCACTCTATGCAGTATTATTAGGTTATTCGCGTATTCCTTATGCTGCCGCACTTGATGGTAACTTTTTCAAAATATTTGCAAAACTTCATCCAACAAAAAAATTTCCTTATATATCACTTATCTCAATAGGAGTAATAGGTTTTATTTTTAGTCTGTTGTTCAAGTTAAAAGATGTGATTTCTGCAATTTTAGCAATGAGGATTATTGTACAATTTATTGGACAAGCTGTGGGGTTGATTTTATGGAAGAAACAACATGGCTCAGAAACATTTCCTTGGAAAATGTGGCTTTATCCCTTACCGGTAATTATTGCAATACTCGCTTGGATTGGAGTTTTCTTCTCTACCGGAACTCAGTTTATGTACGGTGGATTAATTGCTATAAGTCTTGGCATTATCGTATATTATAGTTTTCTTCACAATAAATCTTAAATAGCACTATGAAATCATACTTATTTTTTTTCTTTTTCCTATTCAATACGATACTTATTGCATCTGACTCACCCAAGGTTTTATTGATAAATGCGCATCCTGATGATGAATCCGGTTGCGCTGCAACAGTATATAAAATTACTAAAGAATTGAATGGGACTGTTGATCTAGCCGTGATTACCAATGGCGAAGCCGGATATAAATACTCTACTTTAGCAGAATCAATTTATGGTGTCGAACTCACAGAGGAAAAAATAGGAAGGAAATATTTACCCGATATTCGTAAAAAAGAACTCAAAGCCGGCGGTTCGTGGGTAGGTATTAGAAACTACATCTTTTTTGATCAATTAGATACTTATTATACATTAGATGCAGATACCGTACTTCGTTTAGTATGGGATACAGCATCTGTAACTAAGTCGCTTCGCTTATTAATTCAGAATGAACATTATGATTATATCTTTTGTTTATTGCCAACTCCACAAACTCACGGACATCACAAAGCAGCAACAATATTAGCTATAGAAACCGTACGTCAACTCCCGCTAGCTTTGCGCCCTACTATATTAGGAGTATCAGGCGCAATGAATAAAGATACGTTAACGAATTCATTCTTGGGATTACCTTCGTATCCAATAACAAAGATTGAGAAGGATGCTCCGATTTTTACCTTTAACAGGAAAACACCTTTTGGGTATAATGGTAAACTTAACTATAACATTGTTGTCAATTGGTTAATTGCAGAGCATAAATCTCAAGGCACAATGCAAACATTCATGAATCAAGGAGATAAAGAAGTCTTTTACTTTTTCGCAATCAATAATGATGCAAAAAAAGAAACAACAAAAGACTTCTTTTCTCGCATGACTACACCCGTATTTAGAAAAAGAACATATAGATAATGATGCTGTTTACCCAATTTGCAATTCTTCTTCCAGTTTTTGTCGTTCAAACATATCAGCGTACAGACCATTCATGGAAATTAGGGCTTCATGTGAACCATGTTCTATTATACGCCCTTCATCAAGAACAATTATTTCATCACAATTCTTAACACTTGTTAGGCGATGTGCTATAATAATCGTTGTTCTATTTTTCATAACCTCTTTCATAGATTGAAGAATTTTACTTTCTGTCACAGTATCAACTGCACTAAAGCTGTCATCAAGTATGAGTATTTGTGGTTGCCGAACAATAGCTCGAGCCAATGCTGTTCTTTGTTTTTGACCGCCACTTAATGTAATACCTCGTTCACCGACAAAAGTATCATATTTCTTGTCAAAAGCCATGACATCATCATGCAACTGTGCTGATTTTGAAGCTGAAACAATATCTTCTTCGCTGCAATTGTAAACAGAAAAAGCAATATTTTCCCGAATTGACATAGAAAACAAAAAGGGTTCTTGGTTTACGAATGAAATTGCATTTCGCAATTGAGACAGCGGTAGTTCTTGCAAAGATTTTCCACCAATCAATATTTGACCTTCTGTCACATCATATAATCGCGGAATTAATGATACGAGTGAAGATTTACCACTTCCTGTTGTGCCGACTATACCAAGTGATTTACCTTCTTGTAATACAAAAGAAATATTGTATAATACAGGTATTGAACCGGGATACGAAAAACTAACATTTTTGAATTCGATTGATGGCGTTAATGATTCCGAAGATTGTAGGAAATCTGGATGATATACCGGTTCACGATAAATAACCGAACGTAAACGTATGGCAGAGGCTGCTGCTCTTTGTACAAGATTTGTAACCCAACCAATGGCTGCAACAGGCCAAATCAATCTATTGACATACAATAAGAACTGTACCAAGATTCCTTCAGTTAAACCTCCATGAATGACGAGATATCCTCCATAACCTAAAACAATAACATTCGATAATCCAATAAGTGCCATCATGGCGGGCATACTTAAAGATTGAATCCTAGATAATGCTATATTCTTTTGGGCGTATTGTTTACTGACAAGTTCAAATTCTTTTTGTTCATATTTTTCTGTACTATATGCTCTTACAACACGGATACCACTCATAGATTCTTGAGATCGAACAGTCAGCTCACCGTAGGTTTCCTGAACTGATTTAAATGCTGCATGTACTTTTTGCCCTACTCGATACGTGACATAAGCCATAAAGGGTAAAGGGATTAACGCAGATAATGCCAATCCCCAATGCAAAGAAAACATTGCTGAAAAGACAAATGTAAAAGAAGTAAGTGTATTAGCAGAATACATAATTGCAGGACCCAAAAACTCTCGCACCGAAGACACATCATTTGTACATAATGCCATTAGAGAACCTGTTGGATATTCTTGAAAAAAAGCTGCTTCTTGCTTTTGGATTGCGGCTAAGAGATCATTACGAATATCATATTCAATCAATCGAGAACTAACAATTATTGTTCGTCGTGTAAGAAAAAGAAATGTTCCAGCAATTGCTGTTAATCCAAGTAATATTGTCAAATCTAAAAGTATATTTTCAGTATCGGGAGGTGATTTGCGTAATTTATCAATAATTCCACTTACAACAAAAGGTACAGTAGTAATAAGAACATTAAATAAAGTAATAAAAACAAGACCTAAAATGAGCTTTTTTTTATATGGACGTAAATATGGAAATAATAAACGTAATGCTTTCATGAAAATACTGGTTATCGTTGTAAAAATTGTTGTTCGGCTGCATATTCTATTAATTGTTGCGCAAAATCCCAAAGTTCTTGTGAACCTTCGGCTATATGTTTATTATGATTATAGACCTGTTGAACAGAAATAGAATGATCAATCCATGTTTTTCCATCAGAATACACGTTCATCAGCATTGGGTTGAGTCTGTCCAATGCAGCCGCAAAACGCGATTCTGTCGTTTCTCTTTGCTCAAACTCTTGCCAAAGTTCCTGCATTTGATTCTTTTGATCTTCGGGTAAAAGCCCGAATATTCTCTCGGCAGCAGCCTGTTCACGTTGAGCTTTATCACGTGCTCCAATAGTATCATACACAAAAGTATCACCCGCGTCGATTTCCACAATATCATGAATAAGGAGCATCTTCAAAACTTTGAGAATGTCAATATCATGATTGGAGTACTCGGCAAGTATCAAAGCAAACAAAGTTATATGCCAGCTATGCTCTGCGGTATTCTCTCGCCTATGTGATGTAATATGGTTACGGCGAAGTATTGTTTTAAGTTTATCCACCTCCATGATAAACCGAATTTGCTTGTTCAAGCGTTCTGAAATTGTCACAGATTCTAAGAGTTTGCTCATTGCCTATAAATAAATATTACTATAAATCGTTTCATGCGACACTAAAGTACAATTTTTATTTCACAATCACGAAAGGGGGTGAGTGGATGTCGCTTGCAATAGGACAACTCGCACCGGAATTTGAACTGGTAGATCATCAGAGTACAAAACACAAGTTATCGGATTATCGTGGCAAGAATGTGATTTTAGCATTCTATCCCGCAGCATTCACAGGCGTATGCCAAAAGCAACTCTGCACAATGCGCGATTCGATGGATACATTGAATTCAGCTTCGGCACAAGTGTTCGGCATTAGTGCCGACATTCCTTTTTCCAATGCTGTTTTTGCTCAACAAAACAATATCAATTATCCACTCTTGTCGGATTATACTCTCTCGACAATACAAGCATACGGCTTGGAACTTCCTAATTTTGCCGGATTAGAAGGGCTGACACGTTCTCATCGTGCCACCGTGCTTATCAATAAAGAAGGAGTTATCAGCTATATGGAAGTAACTGCTAATCCGGGGCTTGAACCCGATTACAATGCTCTCATGAATGCTGTTCAATCTTTGGCGTAATTGTCTCAACATCAATATTCAAGCAATGCCCGATGCCTCTATACTGCATCGGGCTTTTTTTCATTATTTACTAACTACTTATGAAAAAACTTACTCTTTTAGTCGCAATTATCGCATTCACTTTTGCTTCATGTTCACAACAAAAAGAGCAAGAGTCGCTTCCACAATCCTCTGCTGAGTCAAATGCTCAAAATACGGATACTCAACAAAGCGCACCAGAGCAAAATGTCGGTATTGAAGTTGGTAATGCTGCACCGAATTTTACGATGAACAATACGGAAGGTAAACCCGTATCACTTTCTCAGTTCAAAGGCAAAACAGTCGTTATTGATTTTTGGGCAACATGGTGTCCTCCTTGCCGTCGCTCCATACCGTATGTCAAAGAGTCCTATGAAAAGTTTAAGAATAACAATGTGGAGTTTATAGGCATTTCTCTTGATAAACAAGACGGCTTAGATGGTTGGAAAGAATATATTAAAGAAAATCAGATGAACTGGGTGCAAGTTGCCGACGGGAAATTCTGGGATAATGATGTTGCAGTTCGTTATGGCATTGAATCAATTCCAAGTATGTGGGTCATAAACAGAGACGGCATAATTATCGGTAAAAACATTGCTCATGATGAGTTAGACGCAACGATCACTAAAGCTATACAGCAGTAATCACTTAAAAATTCGACATCCACTTTGGCTGAATTGCCGGCTTGTCTTCAATGTAAAGTATTTCATTTTCAACATGATACTCATAGACTTTAATGTCGGCTCCACCGGTAAGACAAGCTCCCGATTCCAAAGAATATTCATAGTGATGAAGCGGGCATATCACCACACCATCTTCAACATACCCTTGCGCTAATACAGATGCATGATGATGGGGACATATATTCGATGTGATATAATAGCGTCCATTGTGATGGAATACTGCTAAGTCCCCTTCTTGTTCATCATTGACAGTCAATGCCTTACCGCTGGGTATCTCTTGTATTGAAAGTAATGCACGATATGGTTTACCATTAAATTCCATAGTTACTCCTAAAGGGTGATGCAAAAATACCTCATGAATCTATTGTTGCGCAACTTGACTTCCTTTACGCTTCTCACTACCCCTGTTGATTATTAGCCATATTGTCAATGAAAGCCAAGTGATTCACATTGCGTACTATGCGTTATATGATTGCATTACTTATAGTTAATGCTAATATTTACACTGAATCGTATTCTGCTGTTCTGAATGGCACTGTTCTTGAAGATACCTTGTTTAACTATACACTCTCATGAGGATTATCATGAAATTCATCACATATTGTTCCATCTTTCTTCTCAGCATAGCCGTATCGTTTACTATGCTTGCGCAAGATCCTTGTGATAAAATGCCCGTACCTGACTCGACTTTGTTGATTTCTCCTGCCAATAATACCGAAGACTTCTCATCTCGTGAAGAGCTTTTGAAATGGGAACCAACAGGATGGGCTATGAAATATGAGCTGGAAGTTCGCAGAGATTCAATACTCTCCGACACAGTAACCTTTGATGATAAATTAGAACTCTATGCCGATTGGCTTTGTGGAGTGTGCAATCGTTATCAACTGCATCCGCTTGAAGGTAAGAATACCTATTTCTGGCGTGTGCGTGCCGTCAATTCATGCGGGGTTGGTCCTTGGTCTGAAATTCGCAGCTTCAAAACAGGATATAAAGGCGAGCAAGGGATAAGATTACACTTCGTCAATGTGCCGGACAGTGTCCGCTATGCAGTGATTAGCCCCAGAGCACGATGGAACAATAATTACTTCAACTCTGTACTCAAACCCATTGATAATGCTACTGTTGACTTCACAGAAGAAGATTACCCCTATCTCCATATCAATGACGTTACTATCTTGCGCATTGATTTCTTAGCAAAAGAAAGTAACAAGATTTACGGGCATCTCGAATACACCTATAAGTTCGCTGCCGGATTTGATAAATCGAAGCGGATTGATATCTATGTTTACTTCCATCCTACTCTAAAGTCCGATATGCAGTATTTTCCCGGATGGGATTATTATGCTGATAAGGGCGAAATGCCGGTATCGGGGCTTATTCCGCCATCAGGTTTAGATCGCTTCATCAACCCAAATAACACTCCTGTTTTACTTATGAGAGGTGCCGGTGGCGGTAACTTCATGCTCACCTCCGATTCTTTGCGCTCCTCCGGCATTGATGCATGGCAATTGCTTTATCCCTTCGATGGGCGCATTGACACAAATGCTGTGATTCTTCGCAAAATGGTGGACACTCTTTCTCAACGCTGGTATAATGGTAAACGCATAGGCATTGCGGCTCATGGCACTGCCGGGCTTATTGCTCGTTATGCCGTTACGGATACGAATTATAAAGGAACTTTCAGCAAGATTGCCACTCTCGGCACTCCCCACTTCGGCTCTTTCTTAGCTAATAAGCTCCTCAATTCCAATACATTCGAGGCAACGGTTCATCCTTTCTTACGTGCCTTCGACACACAATCTCCGGTGATTGCTCAAAGTCAATTGGGAAGTGATTTCCTTCGACGGCTTAATGAAAAAGGGTTGCCGCCGCTCTATTCCGGTAATGAACCGAAGCAATCATATCTTGCCATAGCCGGAACAAAGCCCATCGTCTTTGATATTCCTCATGATGAAATTCCTGATGCTTCCGACGGCTATGTTGCTGCGGCTGCCGCTTCCTTACTCAATTTCGATGCACCCTTTGTTACGCTCAATATCTCCCATAATGCGCTTGCCAATTCTCGTTCTTATTTTGACGGCTGCTCCGAATTATTAGCCGGATTCTTTTCTGATACATACTCGCCCGATGCTCCTTCCCGGCAATTCTCTGCTGCGGCTGATGGCGTATGGGCTGGGGCTAACAATATCATAAAACCTGATAACCGTATCCTCATCAAAAATCAATCGCTGCTCTGGTTTGCCATTGATAATCTTGATGCAGCACGATGCGCTCTTCGTCAAGAAGCCTCGACAATCACTATTATTCCCGATGACAAAATACCGCCGTCCAACACCTTATATTTACAAAGACAAAGCGGAACGGCTAATTTCACCAGCCGATTCTCTGCTACCAACCAGCATATTGGAGCAAGCATAGCGAATGATGTCTATACTATGCGGTTGGCTGATTACATTACCGTGCTTCCTGAACCGTATGAAACGAAGCTTACGCCGCTGACAAAAGCTATACCTGTACTTGCCAATGTCTCCCCTGCTGCTTTAGGTGGCGGACGCACTAATTTCTATGTCGTGGATGCTGATGACTCCATCACATCACGTTGGGTAAAAGCACGCAACAATAGACAAAACCAGCCAATCTTCGCATCCTTGAATAAGAGAATATTAAGTGGGTTTCCGCGTATTGATACTGTGCCGGTGACTATTGATCCTTTCATGGATACTGTTATGTTTATACTCACTGCTAAAGATAATATAACGCCTGCCCAATTTCTGAAGCATGGCTTTCGACTTAAAGCACCCGATGGAGCAATCATTACCCCAACAACTCCTCAACCTGACGGTTACAAACCTTATGCTCGCTTCGGTTTCAGAGAATTTCCCAATGACCGCGTAGCATATTACTATATAGCCCAACCCAAAGAAGGAACTTGGGGACTCATCTATGACACGTCCAATGTACGTTCTTGGTTTACGCTTAGTTATCTTTCCGAAGCTACTCTTACCGTCACAGTACCCGATTCCATTTTCAAAGTGAATGATAAAGTACCTGTCACGGTCAAAGTCTTGCGCAGATTCTTTAGTGAACCTAATGTCACTGTCAAAATCACCGATGATGGCGGGGCAATAGCAAGTAATCTGCAACTCACAAGAATAAGTCAAGGACTCTATCAAGGATTCTTCACGGCAAATGCTAATGGTACATATCGCGCTGAAGCACGTGTGATTATTGATGCTTCCAATGGCAGAATTGATCGGCTGGGCTATGCAACATTTGAAGTGTATGACGCGATTCCTGACAAACCTTCGCTGATTGCTCCACTCAATACTGCTTTTGATGTCCCAAGAGCAACAAAGCTTGTATGGAAAAGGGATAACAAAGCTCGTTCTTATCTCCTCCAATTCACCGATGACAAAAAATTTTCAACATTTCTTATCAATGAAGATGCCCTTACCGACACTTCCTATACTGTGTCCGGTCTCGACCCTAAAAAGACATATTACTGGAGAGTACGTGGGCGCAATGTGCGTGGCTTCGGACAATGGAGCGAATACTTTGACTTCACGACCGGTTTAGATATCTTGGTAACTCCTCGATTACTGTCGCCGCCGGATAATATGAGGACATTCAGCGCAGATACTACCCTACGTTGGACGACAGTCAATGGTGCCCAACGCTATAATGTACAAATAGCAACGGATTCACTATTCACAAAAGCGACTCTACGACTCGACACCGTTCTCTCACGTGATTCATACCGATTCGCCATGCAAGCCAATCAAAGTTTTTACTGGAGAATACGCGCCATCAGCGATGTTGGCAATAGCGCATGGACAGACAAAAGAACCTTCATGAGAGTGCTGACTGCTCCCACACTTATTGCCCCTGCAAATCAATCAATCAATATGCCCTTAACAGTACAGTTACGTTGGTCATTACCTGTGAAAGGGTTGCGCTATGAAATCCAGCTCTCGCGCTCACTCAACTTTGCAACGATACTTGCCGAAGTCAAAGACCTGCAAGACACAAGCTACACGACGATTCTTCCACAAAATGGTGCGGGTTACTATTGGCGAGTGCGTTGGGTAATGAACAATAATGTCGGCGATTGGTCTGCACCCTACTTCTTTACTACTATTCTTGCCGCCCCACGATTAGACAGCCCCGGCGATGGTATGACAGGTGTGAATATCAGACCAACGCTCACATGGCGCATCACTCCTGATGTCGGCTACTATCACTTACAAGTCGGCGTCAACAGAGAAATGACGAATCTTGTCTATCAAGACTCGCTGCTTACTGTAGTCTCTGTACCGCTTCAACAACTCCAGCCCGAAACGCAATACTATTGGCGGGTCAGAGCAAAAAGTGCCATCGGCACAAGCACATGGTCACAAGTTTGGAGATTCAGAACAGGTGCCAACCCCAATACATCCGTCAGCGACATTATACCCGGAGTGCGCTCCACCATCTACCCCAACCCGAATCATGGGCATTTTACGCTATCGTTTACGCAAACCCTTACGCAGGACATACAACTTACCATTGCTAATCTTTACGGTGACATAGTGGAAAGAGTGTATTGCCTTGCGGGAGCAAATAATATAGACATCAATGTACAACATCTGCCGGCGGGTATTTATTATATCAATGGCAACCCATTTGTGGTGCAACCCTGATACACATAATCCAATGATTTCTCATCATAAGCCCTCCTGCTTGGGAGGGTTTATCGGTGACGCATCATCATAAGTCGCCTATCAACTCACCGACTCTATATGCTTCACGGTTCTATAATAATTGTGCAAAGTCAAAAAGAAACGGATTACTCTCCCTAAACAGAATTGCCAGCATGCTCCTTCAAGACCATACAATGGTACAAGCACCAGCGCAAGAGCTAAATCAGTCACCGAACCCATAATCAGTTGATGCTTCATCCACTCACCTTTACCTCTTGCTAAAGCAAATTGATGGAAGGGTTGCCAAAGTCCCTGAAAGAAACCGCCAAGTACCAATGGTAACATATAAGGTACTGCCTGCTGATATGTTTCATTTGCCGACAATGTTATCAAAAACGGTGCAAACACATAAATACTTCCCCCGATAATCATCAACACCATGACATTAATCAATATCAGCCGATCTTTCAACTTCTTCTGCTGGGAGAAATTCTTAAACATTGTCATACTGATTGATTGCGTTGCCTGAACCATAGGCGTCACCAAATTGCTTCCTACGCCATAGATAGCCGATGATGTCAATGTTGAAAAGTATGGTATCATGATTGGAGCTAACTGGAATGTAGGGACGGACACCAGCTTACCAATATAGATATGCCAACCATACTCCTTATTCTCGCTTCTCAATTCCGGCAGCAAATCCCTCCACTGCGTGAACCGAGGCGACAATCGCCACAACACGAATACTCCGCTGCAAGCCATAGCTCCCATACTAAGTAAAAGCGATGCCTCGACAGATAAACGCCCCAAATATATCCATAAGCCCAGCGAAGCCATTGTCAAAAAACGCGACATTACCGTAAACATTGACAAATGATTAACATCACCCGCTCCCTGCACCACACTTTGCAGAAAAAATTGCAAGACATACGCCCACGATAAAGATGAAGCCACCAACATTGCATTGCGCGTCAGTTCATCATTGAATAATGACGGAAACAATACCGTGACTGCCAGCAAACTCACAGACATCAGCAGCCCCATTACGCCCATCACCAGAATCAACACACCATACCATTGACGCACTTTCTCTTTCTCATGCGCACGTGTCAATGCTCGCGTACCCGACAAAAAGTAACCAAACTCGAACAATGGATGCAACATGATGAACAACTGTGTGCACCACGTTACTGCTCCGAATTCCTCTTTGGATAAATAGTTTGTATTCAGTTTCTGGGTCAAGAACGCAAACAAGATTCCCAAGATTTGCGAAGCGAACAATACCATAGCCCGACGGGTTTCGGGGGAAGTCAGCAAATGCTTCGCTGTCTTTGCATCTGCCCTTCGTAAAGGCGCGCTCATACGTTTCAAAAAGCCGATCACTGTCTGTTTTTACCTCCTATTCACTTCAAAACTATGGTTTTTCATCACAAGCCACTGCATACGGCACTGCATTGCCCTACTGCACTGCATTGTTCATCAATTCCTCAACTGTCCGTAACTTTGCTTTAAATACATGACATGGAATCTGTAATACATTCACAAGTTAACCCTATTATGAAACTGATAACTTTCCAAGAATTTGACAATATCTTTCAAAAGAATGTGGCAAATGTATTTACATTTTACAATGACACAATGCAATTGGAAACCGGACAACATAATGCCGGATGGCTGCCCGGTCGTATTGACTTACATCAATATGTAAAATCCTCAGCAATTAGATATTATAAGATTTATTGTCATTTAGTTGAGAACAATGTCCAATCAGTGTGCGATGTTGGTGGTTTCTTTAGCGCATTTCCTTTAACACTTCATCAGCTTGGTTTTTCCGTGACCATGACAGAAGCACTAAAATATTATAGCGAATCATTTACACCACTCTTTAACTATGTAAGAAGCAATGGTGTTACTATTGTTGATTATGATCCGTTTGAAGAGCCATTTCACGGGAATACTACTTATGATGCCGTCTTTGCGTTGGCTGTCATCGAACATTACCCACATAGTCTGTCGTTTTTTCTCAATAACCTGAAAGCTATGATGCACCACAATGGGATTATTGTGATTGATGTGCCTAATATTGCTTATTTACGCAAACGATTGCGCTTTTTATTTGGAAAGACACCACTAACTCATGCCGCCACTATCTATGATTCCAAGATTCCATTCATAGGACATCATCACGAATATACAATGGAGGAACTTCTTGAAGTAATGAATAAAGCAAATCTTAATGTTGTAACAAAGTTTTATCTGAATTACTCGCCTTCTCGTATTATTTCTGTGAAGAATTTCTTAAAAAATCCTGTTTCTTCCCTACTCTTTATGATTTTTCCAAATCTTCGCGAGACAATTGGTGTTATATCAAAGAAGCGATAATAACATTATAGTTGCTGTTATAAAACATAAACATATTGCTTAATATTATTATGAAAATGCTGAACTGATTGTAGTAGTTTTATTGTTTCTTTATCCTGATTATAATTTACTGTAAGCTGCGGAAGTATTACTCTGTGCTGCGGGAATACTACTGTAAGCTGCAAAAGTATTACTCTGTACTGCGGGAATACTACTGTAAGCTGCGGAAGTATTACTCTGTTGCGCGAAAGTATTACTCCGTTGCGCGAAAGTATTACTCCGTTGCGCGAAAGTATTACTCCGTTGCGCGAAAGT
>ERZ761610.66-NODE-66-length-106699-cov-91.799642_pt1 | contig 106699 bp, 92 predicted proteins | sample MGYA00512164_ERZ761610 | MGnify/ENA primary metagenome ERZ761610 (study PRJEB28899, sample SAMN02850038) | bioreactor sludge metagenome | biome: EBPR Sludge; feature: EBPR Bioreactor; material: flocular biomat | place: Australia: Thorneside Wastwater Treatment...
TTGAACTCTTCATTCATGGTGATAAGAATTAAAAGGTGATTAAAAAAAATGAATTCGCAGTGAAGGTAAGGAAAAGATTTGGGATGTGCAAGGGGTAGGTGGGGAAAAATCGAAGTAGGTAGGAAAGTAATAATTCAAAAACCGCTATACACAAGGATTTGGCGACAATTGAAAAATTTAATTCCCGAGTAAATCATCTGAATTTTGGCAAGGCCGCCCCGAAAGGCAGTACCGTCAAGCATGGTGGCTATTAATCATCTACCTACTTCAGAGGCGACATTACCCACAACCTCCCAAAAATTGAAGTAGGTAGGAAAGTAATAATTCAAAAACCCCCATACACAAGAATTTGGAGACAAATGAAAAATTTAATTCCCGAGTAAATCATCTGAATTTTGGCAAAGCCGCCCCAAAAGGCAATACCATCAAGCATTATGGCTATTAATCATCTACCTACTTCAGAAATGACATCACCCTCACTATCCCAAAACTCGTAGTATGTAGGAAAGTAATAATTCAAAACCGCCATACACAAGGATTTGGAGGCAAATAGAAAATTTAATTCCCGAGTAAATCATCTGAATTTTGGCAAAGCCGCCCCGAAAGGCAATACCGTCAAGCATTGTGGCTATTAATTATCTACCTACTTCAGCTTCCCACCTACCCCTTTCACCCTCATTACCCTACTTCCACTACCTCCCCACAGACTTCATGCTTTTTTCTTTTCTTTTCTCTTCCACTCCTTTTCATTTTTCATCGTCATAATGTGTACTATCACTTTGTATTCAAAATGAATTTTCCACCAATTTTTTAACGGAATCAACTTATCTTTGCAGGGAAATGGAAGAAGGTAGAGAACTGATTTCTCATAGGAAGTTTGACATAGTCACAAGAAGACTATGTCATGAACTTGTTGAGAATTATCAAGACTTTTCAGATGCATGCATTGTAGGCCTGCAACCACGTGGTACAATCCTTTCTGATATGATCAGCCATATCCTGCAAACCGAAATGGGCATTTCGAACATTGAGTATGGCATTCTGGATATTACTTTTTATAGAGATGATTATAGGGACAGGACGAAGGTCTTAAGAGCAAGCGAAACACGTATGGACTTCATTGTTGAACGAAAAAAAGTATTGCTTGTCGATGATGTCTTATACACAGGCCGCTCCATCCATGCCGCAATGTCTGCACTGCAACACTACGGCAGACCAGCCCATATAGAATTACTTTCATTTGTCGATCGCAGATTTAACAGGGATTTTCCTATTCAGGCCAATTATGTGGGACTCACTGTTGATGCATTGGATGATGCATATGTTAAATTGAGATGGAATGAATCCAAAAACTCTGCTTCAGTATTTATATATCCCTTTAAATCCGATACCCAATGAGTGAAGTGAGTAGCCAGTTGAGTACCAAACATTTACTTGGAATCAAAGACCTGCTGGTGGAAGATATTGAACTCATCTTTTCTACTGCAAGGAATTTTAAGGAAGTCATCAATAGACCCGTGAAAAAAGTGCCATCCTTAAGGGATATCACGGTAGCAAATCTTTTCTTTGAAAACAGCACCAGAACAAGGATTTCTTTTGAATTGGCAGAAAAACGTCTTTCTGCTGATATCATCAATTTTTCTGCATCAGCATCTTCAGTTACCAAAGGTGAGACCTTGCTCGATACGGTAAATAACATTTTGTCCATGAAGGTGGACATGATTGTCATGCGCCATCCTGCACCTGGTGCTTGTATTTTTCTTGCCAATAAAATCGATGCTTCGATACTGAATGCGGGTGATGGAACCCATGAACATCCCACCCAGGCTTTGCTTGATGCATTTTCCATGATGGAACAAATTGGTGACCTCAAAGGACGCAATATCGCCATTGTCGGTGATATCATTCATAGCAGGGTAGCATTGAGTAACATTTTCTGCCTGAAAAAATTAGGTGCCAAAGTCCGGGTTTGTGGGCCTCCAACACTGATCCCACGATATATCTCCGAATTGGGAGTCGAAGTGTCCTATGACTTAGAGGATACACTTAAATGGTGTGATGTCGCTAATGTGCTCAGGATTCAATTAGAACGGCAGAATACCAAATATTTTCCTTCCTTGCGTGAATATTCAAGATACTTTGGAATCAATCGCCAGATTCTTGAGAAAGTAAATAGAAACATCGTCATTATGCACCCCGGCCCAATTAATAGAGGTGTTGAATTGACCAGCGATGTTGCTGATAGCCCTGCATCTATTATCTTACAACAGGTTGAAAATGGTGTCGCTATCCGTATGGCAGCGCTCTTCCTGCTTGCTACCAGAGTCTGACCTTATTTTTGCAAAACATTAAGAACTAATTTCGCTGCCAATGCGTTACTTTACATCTGTTTTAATAGTAATAAATATGTCAGTGTTTCGTACAGGTCTATTGTTATCCTTTATTCTTTTAGCGAATTCAGTTTTCGCACAGTCCGGTTATAAGATCGAAATCAAGATAAATAATTATAAAAATGATACTTTATTGCTGGGTTATTATCTGGGAGACAGGCAATATGTCAAGGATACAGCAATAAGCAAGAAGGGTGTCTTTTCTTTTACAGGAAAAAATGATTTGGATCCCGGTGTGTATATGGCTGTTTTATTGCCTGAGAAAAATGTTTTCCAGTTTGTAGTGGATAAGGATAATCGATTTTTCAGTATAGAGGCTGACGGAGCAAATCTTTCAAAAAAATTGAAGGTAAAGAACAGTGACGAAAATACTATATTTTTCAATTATATCCATTTTCTTACCTCCCAAAGGCCCATGGCAGATTCCCTTCGTTCAAAACAGCAGATTATTCAAGATCCTGTAGAAAAGCAAAAACTGGCAGAAAAGATAGATGAAATTGATCAAAGAGTATATAAGATGCAGGATGATTATGTTTCTAAGTATCCGCAATCCTTTACTGCCAAATTAATTCAAACATCCAAGGAACAGTTTATTCCAAAATACGGACAGAATGATGATATGGAGACCAAGCTCCGACAATACAATAAATACAAGGATCATTATTTGGACAATATGGATTTCAGCGATGAAAGACTCTTCCGATCCCCTGTATATTTTCAGAAAATTGATAATTATATCCAGAATATTACATTGCAACAGCCTGATTCTCTGATTAAGGCTTTGGATATTGTTTTGGCTAAGGTCAAGGTCATTCCGGATGCATTCAAATTTTATTTGAGCCATTATTTCAACTTTTTTATCAAAAGTAAATTTGTCGGAATGGATGCCGTATATGTCCATCTTATCGACCAATACTATAGTAAAGGACTTGCTCCGTGGGTGGATAAAGAAAACTTGCAAAAGATGGTAGATGCGGCCAATGATGCCAGACCGACACTGGTAGGCAGAATTGCACCTAACCTGACTTTTATCAATCAAAAAGACAGTATGGACATCAGATTGCATGATATAGTGTCTCCTTATACAGTCATGTTTTTCTGGGCACCCGATTGTTCGCACTGTGAGAAAGCTGTTCCCATTGTCCTGGATTTCTATGAAAAATATAAGGATAAAGGCGTAAAAGTCTTTGCAGTATGTACCGGACTATTGGATGAGGCGAAAGATTGCTGGAAGAATGTGGTGAAAAAACACATGGAGCCTTTCGTCAATGTCTACGATCCGGTGTTGCTTTCCAATTTTAAGGTTATCTATAATATCAAATCAACACCCCAATTCTTCATCCTCGATAAAGATAAAAAGATTCTTTCCAAAGGAATTGGTGCCGACCAGCTGAATGAGGTTATGGGTAAAATTATGGAGTTTGATAAAAATAACCACCAACAATAGAATTTCCGGCTTTCCAATTATACCGGCCTATACATTAGTCGTGGCTATATAATCCTCCAGATATTTAAACCGGGGCATTAGTTTACCATCTTTTGCTATAGTTGCTTGTTGTATGATGTCAGAATGCTCAGCTTCAAGCTCAGGAATTATGACTTTCACAAATTTACTGCCGAAATACTTGGATGCATCCCGGGGCAATTCATTGGGTAGATTATCGATTGCCATTATATCTATACTATTTTCCTGATATGGCGCTGTCTCGGCAAATGTCAAACGGTCAATGCCATACACGGGATCATCGATGGTACTTGCCCGGTATGTTGTGGGAATGGAAGATGCCGGAGCGATGTCACAAGTTATGTCCGCAATAACTGAAATCCGAAATTTTCTGTTCGAAATGTCATCCAGACTGAAGAAAGCCGGTGAATGAATGTTCCAAAAAATACAGTTTAGGAAAATGTCAGTCACTTCAGCATAATCTTCAAAAGCAGATTCGTAGTTTTGAGGATTGGTGTAAAAATCCTTTTTTTCGAACTCACGACCTTCCTTATGCCTGACATATTCCTGTGAGGATAGATGTGTATATACCGGATGATCGTAACTTATATTTTTCAGATATTCTTCCGGTGATACTTCACGGATGCCCATTTCGTCCAGGGCTGAAATAGCTCCCATCGCTACTCTGCCACTACCCGTCAAGGCTATTCTGAATGGAGGTAGGGAGGTCGATGAATAGACGTCCTTAGCTTCTTCATAATCATGTAGATCCTTAAGGCGCGGCCAATCTATCAATCCGGTTCTTTTTCCATAAGTCCATATTCCATTGTGAGCCCCTACTATTCCTGCATATTTTCCGAAGGCGATCAGCCTTTTTCCATTGCTGTCTTCAAGAGTTTCATAATCTATCATGGTAATTCTTTTTTCAAGAATTGCCTGAAGTAATTTTCTGTTATGAGGTTGCTTTTTGATGGTATGCGAAAAGAAAAAATAGGTCTTATCCTGCATCAAATCCTTTATTGGAACTTCCTTTACTCCAAGTATGATGTTACAATCGTCCAGACCTTCCTGAACCGGGATTCCTGCAGCAATATATTCTTCATCTTTAAAGCATCTTGTAGGTGAGGGCTGTACGACAATGCTGAAATTATGAGGATCTCCCATCAATATCCTGCACTGGGCAGGAGTCAATGCTACTCTGTCATCATGCGGTATTTTCCCTTCTCTAAGTATTCCTAACTTCATGTATTTTTTCGTTTCCTGTTAATTTTTAAATGCCTTTTTCCTTGAATCAAATAATGCCTTGAAAAGCCAAAGATATTCATCGACGAATCTGATAATATGCCTTGAAAAAGTCTCGTCTGTCAATTCCGCTTCTTCATTGAATTTTCCCCCGACATGAGGCACGATGAGCATATAGGGAGAGATGATTCCGAAATGAGCTGCAATGAGCTGCTGCAACTGCTGAGCTGCACGCATTCCTCCCAAAGCACCATCAGAAGCTGTTACTATACCACAGGCCTTATGATCCAGCTTAGGAAAATGATTGAGAAGATTTTTTAGCGATGGAGTATAGCTCCCATTATATTCAGGTGAAAGTAAAATGAATCCGTCCGTCCTGAAAAATAACTCTACAAGAGGTTGTAAATGCTTTGGAGCGCTTCCATCGTTTTTGTATGTTGCATCATCCAGTGGGACTTCATATTTCCGACAATCAAGTATATTGACCTCAACTTCAGATGCCAAAGTCTTGATGTAATGCATCAAATACCAACCTATGCGTATTGAAACGCTGTTTTTTGAAGGACTCCCTGAAATGATTGTTATGACCACTTGGTATTATTGAACCACAAATGTAATGGTCTTATATTTTTTTTACAAAAGTTAAATAAACCGGGAAGTGGTCACTATATCCAAAATTGTATGTATCTCCGGAAAAAGTACGCTTAGGATAACCCTTGTATTTGCCTGAACTTTCAGTCAAGAATTTTTCGTTGAATACACGAGCTTTGTGATAGATATATCCATGGTTGGAATTATCAAGCCATCCGGGAGTAATGATGACCTGGTCAAACAGACTCCAGGCATCCTGAAATGGAGTTGTGCCAATTCCCTTTCTATAAAAATCAACATATGGATTATACATCTGGTCAGGCTTAATTTTTTCACGTTTTCCAAAGGCTTTCAGCCCGACAGTAATTGATTTGTCCGTTGGATCATCATTGAGGTCACCCATGACTATAACCTTGGCATTTGGGCTTATAGTCAGAATAGAATCTTTGACAGTACGCGCTATTGTGGCAGCTTGCATTCTCAGTGGCACGGATGAAGTGCCTCCTCGCCTGGAAGGCCAGTGATTGACCAGAAAATGGACTGTATCGCCATCCATGATTCCTGCAACATACAAGGTCTGCCTGGTATATACTTTTTCTCCTTTGTCGTTCAATATTGGTACATTTATAGGCTTACTGCTTAGCACAGTGAGGTATTTTGGTTGGTATAGAAGACCAACATCAATACCCCTGAAATCCTCTGATTCATAATGAACTATCTTGTAGTCCGATGACTTTAGCTTAGGATGTGCGGTGAGGTCTTCAAGTACCTTTCTGTTTTCAATTTCAGCCAGGCCTAGTATAGCGACACCATCAGGACTTATTTCCTTGCCCAACAGAGATATCACATCCGCAAGCCGTGTTAGTTTGTCGAGATAGACGGCTGTATTGTATAACCTGCTTCCTGTCGGAGTAAACTCTTCATCCATTTTTTTTGGCGTATCCAATGTATCGAAGAGATTCTCCAGATTATAAAATCCAATATTGATTACTTTGTATTGATTTTGGCTGAATGCAGTGGAAGTAAGCCCTATGCAGCAAAAGATCAGAAAAAAGACAGTTTTTTGCAAAATTCCGTTTTTGGTTATTGACAATATTTAAGTGTGATTTAAGTGGATGGAAGAAATTAATCTGCTTGTGTTTTGGTTGAATTGCGCTCCTCAAAATTAGTGTCGCGGATCTTAAAAAACAAATAGTAATAAAGAATCAGCAAAACAAAGAAAAAGGCAATCTTCATAATCAGATATTTCTTCTCTACGATTTCAGTGGATGAAACTACAAGGTCAATCAGAAAATATATAAAAAAGGGTATGGTAAAGACTGCCATTTGCCATCTCAATTTTCTTTGGCTGATTCGGATTGCATCAATGTGTTGGCGGATGATTTCGCCATCGATATCGCTTACATCCTGAGGTAATGCTTTGACTCCGGCTTTTGCTCTCGTTAATCTGTAAAACATGAAGAGTACAGATACCACAGCTATGATGAGGGTAATGTAGCTGAAGGTATTATCGGGTGTGGTGAACAGGACGTTCATAAAAAGTAATACGAACAAGGCTATGATAAGCGTATTGAATATCCTGAAGGTATTAAATCTGCTGGCTTGAAGCGTCTCGGAATACATCTTTTGAAGATACTCTTTGGGCTCGGTGGACATAATGATGCGTATTTTGCATGACAAAATTAGTGAATTTCAATCACATTGAAAAACAAATATCTGGGTCTTCCATATTAACCTGTTTCCATGTTTTATTGATAAAAAAAACTGCCTGAGGCAAATGCTCCAGGCAGCTCAGATCAAAAACAAAACGAAAACTTATTTTACAATCAATTTAATGCTGACTTTACTTTTATTAAGAACGTAATTTAACATCCAATTGTTTTGTCTGGTCCCCTCTCTTGAACGAAACTGATATGACATCGTCCGGTTTTAATTTAGATAATGTGCTTTTCAGGTCATTTATATTGTTGATGGCCTTGTTGTTAATACCGGTGATCACATCATTGGGGAGTAAGCCGGAATACTGTGCAGAACCACCATTTTGCAATTCGAGCAAGAGTACTCCCGTTTTAGCTATGACACCATTCTCCTCTTTTTGGTCGGGAGTTAAGTCAGTCACATTGGCGACAGTGACACCCAATGTTGCTTTGGCGCCCAGATTAGGCCCATTATAATCTCCTTTGTTTTTAATAATATTCTCAACGATAGGGATTATTTGGTTGACAGGTATAGCGAAAGCATATCCTGCGTATGTCCCTGTTGGAGTTGCTATGGCTGTATTGATTCCGATCAGGTTGCCATTGATATCCACCAGGGCCCCGCCACTGTTGCCGGGATTGACGGCCGCATCGGTCTGAATAAAGTTTTCCACGGCATCTTTAGTGTGGATGATGTCTATCGACCTTCCCTTAGCAGAAATGATTCCAGCTGTCACTGTAGAGGTCAGATCGAATGGGTTACCTACTGCCAACGCCCATTCACCTACTTTAACATCGTCTGAATTTCCGTACTTAATGGGTTTGAGATCATTGGCCTTTATCTTGATGACGGCTATGTCGGCATTTGGGTAGGTACCTACTTTTACAGCTTCATATACTCTACCATCATGCAAAGTAACTTCCAATTGATCAGCAAAATCAACCACATGGTTGTTGGTCACAATATAGCCATCTTCAGAAATGATAACTCCGGAGCCCGAACCTTGCTGGGGGCCTCTTTGACCAAAGAAAAATGAAAAGGGATCAGTTCGTTGCTGTTGTAGCTGACGTTGATACGCACTCTGTCTGCTTTCTGCTGCCTTGATGTGCACTACGGCATCCAGTGATTTGCCGGCAGCCTGTGTAAAGTCAAAGGGTACATTAACCGGTGCATAATTTACCTGATGCGCTGTGGCGGTCTCTGTTATTTCAGGTATATTTGGTGCACTTTGAGACTCATAATATTTTATCCCGCCCACTGCTGCAGCACCTCCGATCAAACCGGCAAACAATAATGAAAGGAATTGTTTCATAAATTCAATAATTGCTTTTATAAGATTTGAATAATTTTAATTAGATTATTTAGCCATTTAACGCCGACAAAGGATTTGAGGTTACCTTCCAAGGCAACTATTAACAATATTTTAACCTGCAATCTTTCAGATGAATTTTCCTTTTATCTCTGTTAGGTCATATTTCTGGCGATTAAAGGAAAATAACTTGGCCGGTCGGTGAGGTACATCATCCTCCAATTCCTTAAGGTCAATCAATAGCCCGTTTGACAGCATCTTTTTGCGGAAATTCCTCCTATCCAGTTCCACCATTAATACCGATTCGTACAATAACTGCAATTCACGAAGAGAAAATTTCTGGGGCAGGAGATTGAATCCTATTGGCTCAGATTTGATCCGCTCCTGTAATCGGCTCAGGCATATATTCAGTATTTTGTTATGGTCGAATGCCATCTCACCGACTTGGTCTATCTTGTGCCAATGTAGTTCATGATCTTTTTTCAATAGGTTGATCTGATCGATATTGACCAGTGTATAATAGGCTATGGACACAACCCGACCGGAGGGATGTCGTTTTACCTCTCCAAAACTCATGACTTGTTCAAGATAAAGATTTTGCAGCCCGGTACGTTCATAAAGTACACGATCCGCTGCCTGATTGATATCTTCATTCTTTGCTATCAGGTCTCCGAGCAATGACCATTTCCCTTCATACAATGGGAAATCACTTTTGATAAGCAGTACTTTAAGAGATTCCCGATCAAGACCAAATATTACACAGTCCACAGAAATGGCAGTGAAAAAATCCGATTTCTGTGGAAAAGGTGATCGCTCTTTTTTGATTGGCTGGACTTCTCTATGATCTGACAAATCAATAATAAGTTTTTCTTCTCACCTGTCCGACATGCTTAGCTACCCTTACAACCTGACAAGTATAGCCGAATTCATTGTCATACCAGGCATATACAGTGACAGTCTTTCCATCATTTGACACTATGGTGGAAGGACCGTCTATTACACATGCGGTGGTCATGCCAACACCATTGGTTGATACATACTCCGGGTCATTGGAAAATCCAATTTGCTCTGCTAACGGCCCGCTCAGCGATGCCTGCTTTAGTAGATTATTGACTTCATCAACGGTAGTTGGTCTGCCAAAACTTACGTTGATGATGGCAAGTGATACGTTGGGTGTGGGTACCCTGACAGCATTGCCGGTAATCTTTCCGTCCAGATATGGAAGTACTGCCGTTATGGCTTCAGCTGCACCGGTACTGGTGATCACCATATTGATTGCTGCAGCACGTCCCCTGCGAGGCTTCTTGTGGAAGTTGTCCAGCAGGTTTTGGTCACTTGTATAGGAATGGATGGTCTCAACATGGCCCTTCTCAATACCAAACGCATCATCCAATACTTTGATAGGTGGAACAATGGCATTGGTGGTGCATGAGGCCCCGCAAAGTACCTTGTCATTGTTAAAATCAATGGATTCATGATTTACACCATACACTATGTTGGGAATTTTCTTACCCGGTGCGGTCAGGATGACATGATCTACTCCGGGACGAAGATGCTGTTCCAGATCTTCCTTCGTTCTGAATACGCCAGTATTGTCAATGACCAGGGCATTATTGATTCCTAATGCTGAATAATCAATCTCCGATGGATAACTTGCATATATCAACAACACTCTGTTGCCATTTATTATAAGTTCGCTGCCATCATCGCTTACCCGAACTGAACCTGCAAATTCGCCATGCACGGAGTCTGTTCGTAAAAGAGCAGCCCGTTTTTCGGCATCCTGCTTCCTGTCCTTCATTTGAGGTCTGATCACTATAGCTTTGAGACGCAATTGCTCTCCACGCCCTGTCTGAGATACTAACCTCCTTGCTACCAACCTTCCGATTCTTCCAAACCCATACAGGATTACATCACGAGGCATAATATTCTCAGATTGGGCGCCCTGTGCTGTTTTTAATCTGGCCCCGATGAATTCACCGAGACTAGAATATTTTTCCTTGTTGTTTTTCCATTCCAGTGCAAGAGAACCTATATCCAGACGAGCCTGTCTGAGATCCTCCATAGCCACCAATTCATTTGTTATGGCCACCGTATCCTCAATCGTCACTTCGGTTTCTCCATAATTTGCTGCATTCTGGTGTAAGTTCAACAATTCACTGGGGCGGGTATCATAAATATCCTTTCTGAACAAAACCAGTTCAACAGATCTGTCAAATCTTAGTTCACCTGCTTTTTGCAACAGGTCCAATGCCTGCATTTCCTTGTTACGCCATTCTGTCAGCGTATGTTCATTTCTTTCTTTAAAACTTAAATTGTTTTCCATGACTCGATTGCAATATATGTTTTTTGAATTTGCCACAAGATATAAAATTTCCCGTTTCTTAAGGCATCCAATAAATTATTTCAAGCTTAAAGCGTATTTTTCCTGCTTAAATTATCGGAATTAACCTTGCTGGTTGATTATTCCTATTGCGGGATCGCTTCCCTGATGCCTGCTCTGTGAGTCGCTAATTAAAAAAGGTTGCTCCGTGGAACAACCTTTTGTTTTATTGTTTAATCAATTTCGCTGATTTTACCCCCCTGCCATCAGTCAGGGTCAGGATGTACATCCCGGGCGGTAAATTTCCGTCAACATCGAGATTGATATAATGGTCTCCAATGGACAGGGACATTTTTTCATGGTACACCGTATGTCCTTTCGTATCGACAAGGCGCAACACGCCTTCATTATATGTATTGGAAGTCAGGAGAACATTGATTTTATTTCCAAATGGATTGGGGAATACCTTCCAGTGAATTGAATGATCCAGTTGATTGCTGGCATTGGTACAATCGGTCTTGAAGTTGATTACTTTATAATCACTTGAATCCGTTTGGCAGAGTGTAAAGACACCAAACTCATAATTGGTACATTCTTTAAGGTTCTTTAAAATAATCTTGTGTGCTGTATCTGAGAAGTAGTTGTAATCTCCTGAAGGAAGTTCCTTATACCGGTATACATAAGCTATTACATCATCCTGAGGCTTATCCCAGCCCAGCTCAATCGAGGTATAGGATTTGGAAATTGTGCGAATTGTTTCAACGGCTGCACACTCATTTGGCACTACATGGAAAACAGTAAGGCAGTAGTCTTCCACCTCTCCGGAGCCGCCCTCACAAGGTCCTTCTGAAGGGTTGAATATCATCATCAGCCTTGCTTTGTATGTTCCGGGTTGTATGGCGTTGTAAAAATTATGGGTATATTCCAAATGTTTGGTATTGCCTTGCATAGATTGCTCCCAAAAGAGCTCTCCATTGGAGAAGATACCGTCTTTGTCAAAATCGATAAACATTCTGATACGGACCGTCCCTGATTGTTTTCTGTTGATGTTTACAATATTCAGAAATGGCCCGACATCAGGAGCTCTCAGATTAAGATGATCTCCAAAGTCAATGTATCCATGATTGTCTCCTGTACTTGCAGTCGTTCCATTGATGGTAAAATCATCGATGAAACCCTGTTGCGCATTTGCGGTGGGTACGCATACCTTAGGGCCACAGTCAGAAAGGCAGGCAGAAAAGATACGCATGGAATCACTCACGACATGATTGCCATTGTTGCAAAGCACGCTGACATATATCTTATAGAATGTACAAGGTAGCAGAGACGAGAGCCTGACAGTATCTCCGGTCACAGTTGTAGTTGTATAGGTTGCATCACCATCTATTTTATAATGAATCTCACTTTTTACATCTTGATCGAGATCAGCATTGACTATAGTAACTATACCGGTGGAATCAACGAATATTTTTAAATCGTCAAAAGATTCACAGCATTTGGCAGATTTCAGGATTTTACTGAAGCCCCAGGCTGAAGTATCATCGGGACAGATTGTCTGCATTTGGAATTCATATTCTGTGCAGGCAATAGGCAATTCCAAATGCAATGGGGATACGACATTTTCCATGATTGTCCAGTCATCAGTACCGCTTGGTCGGAATCGAATATTCTGTTGGTTATCTCCATTGTTGAATTGAACAATATAAGCATTGCCGCTGGTATAATCCAGAGAAGTTACACTTCCGGGTTGACATGCTGCACAAAGTAATTCCATCTGTTGAAGGGATTGATATGCATTGGAACGACCTCCGGCGAGACATTTGCTCTCATAGCCTGAAATTTTATCTACCCCATTGAGGATGGCATCCTTGACAAGTAGTGCAAAGGCAGCATAGTCATCGTGCATCAACTGACCTATGTTGTCACAGGGATAACTATACATTAAGCCTACGAGGCCCGCCACCAATGGCGAAGAAAAAGAAGTTCCTGTTGTTGTAGTATATCTGTTTCTTGATCTCGTAGTAACGATATTGACCCCCGGGGCACCCAGATCGATGCTTATCGGGCCGTAGCCGCAGGGTGCATAATTGTCGTTTTTGTCGGTACGCCCTACAGATATCAAGTATTGACTGGTACAACCGGTCGGCAGATCTCCGTCCACATCGACATTGATATTTTGATTGGATGTGGCGGCTACATTCAAAATTCCGGCTTCTCCCATGATATCATAGAAGCCACACCAAATCGGTGCATCATCAGGATTGCCATAATCGATACCATTGGACATATTGACTGAAACCACAAAGGCACCTTTATCTCCATGAGAGTTGTTATAAGCCAATCTGCTTTGGTACGGATAGTCATAACACTCTACGATGGCGGCTTCAGTAAAATCTGAAAGGACAATGTTCATAATTTTTACGTTCCAGTTGATGCCTGTAACTCCCATATTATTATTTCCTACCGCTCCAATCATTCCACTCACATTCACCCCGTGACTGCCTACACTTACGTTGTCATTTTGAGTATTAAAATTCCAGCCATTGAAATCATCCACAAAGCCATTGCCATCATCATCGATTCCGTTATTTGGGATTTCGCCATTGTTGTACCATATGTTAGCTGCAAGGTCTTCATGCTGAAGGTCAATACCATCGTCAATAACACATACTACGATGGTATCGCCTGCGGCAGTAAGGCCGCCAGTTGTGATGTCCCATGCTTTTTCGGCGCTTACGTCTGCACCAATTTTACCATTTCCGGTACCGGTATTATTCCATTGCCATTGATCACTATATCTTGGATCCTGCGGGACAGTGTTTCTAAGTGTTACGTAATGATTGACCTGAGCGAATCTGACAGTTGAAAGCTTGGCTATGAATGAAACCCAGACTTTTTCATCACCTTCGAATGACTGTGATGAGATCAGATAGATGGGGATGGTCTTGGATAATTGCTTATAATTATCGATGAGCACATTCCGATTATTGGAATATAATTCCCGGGTAAAATCTTCAAATCCAGTATTATCCTGAAGCATAATCATAACTTGCCCGGAGACAAAGGATTGTTTTTGGGCATACAGAGGAATTATGGACAAAAAGAGAAGTAGAATGGAAAAATATCTAAGCATAGAACTGGTTTTTATGAATGTGGCCAAAGACCTATATTTTATACTTTTATGGTTATAAACTCTCAAATATACATGGTTTTTGGAAATTTTTTCAATTTGGGAAAAATCCTAATGATCAATCGGCTATTACCAAAAAACCAAAGTTATACCTTATATCGACTTACTTAAAAGTGTTAAATTTTGATTTTTTTTGGTTCAAAGTGCAATATTTTGAATAAGATCTCGGTTAGTTTGTCTGATAATTTGAGAATAAGCATGTGGTTTTTACAGTGCATTAAGTAAATAGAGACAGAATATCGGTATGGGTAGTTCAAATCCTGAGGCATGGTGAATACAAGGATAATTAAATGGATGGGCGCATTGTTGATGATGATATTATTGGCTTTTGGAATTTATACTTCCCGGAAATCCCAAAGTGAGATAATTATCAGAGTTAAGGCAACCTCAGTGATGGCTCTTAACCATAAAATACCGGGGAATTGCGGGTTAACTGCCTGAAATTGTGGGGAAAGAATAACCGACAAGAATATGATTGTATTTTGTTTTTACTTCTAAGGGATGATCCATTATTTCATTGAAAATCATGTCCCTGTAATCCTTATAATTTTGAGTCTGCGCTTTAGTAACAGTCATCCAGTTGAATAGGACCAGGCCCCCTTTGACGAGGTTGACTTTACACAACATAAGGAAATCTGCTTCAAGAAATTGATCCGGTACAGTATCGTCGATAAACAAATCAACAATTATCATGTCGTACTTCCTTGAATTTTGTTCCATAAAGATGATGGCATCCGATTCCCTGATGTCAATAAGGGTATTCATTCTTGGCAGACTATATTCCAGAAATAATCTAATCACAGCAGGATCATTTTCCACCATGGTCAGTTCACCTTGAAATTGATGGTTCTTCTCCAAAATATAAGGGATGCTACCTAAACCTCCGCCCAGGACAAGAATGGATTTGTTACGGAAAAGATCCGCCTTGACGGCTTTCAAGGCTTTGACAAAGTTGTCGTATTTGTCATCAAAGGAGTATACTGCATGATCCGTACTGAGCTGGAGACGTCCCTTGACCAGATCAACATACAGTGCGCCGTCATTTATGGATTCAGACCTGCTCACGGGCACCTTTACAAGATAACTTAGGAGTTTGGTCCAGGTATTGACGGGTAATTTCAATTCGATGAATATATTTAGTGATGCGTATTGTCGTAAATATGGCGTAAGATTGCCTTGTATTCAGGAGTAAGATGTTGGTTTTTCCTGCTCATGACTGCTTCAGCTACTTCTATTGCCTTTTCAAACTGATAAGGTTCCATATGTTCAGCTCCACCCCACGAGAAAGAAGGGATATGGCCGGGCGGGAATCCCGTACCAAAGATATTGGCAAATACGCCTACCACAGTCCCGGTGTTGAACATAGTATTGATGCCGGACTTAGAATGATCGCCCATGATCAAACCAAGGAATAAAAGTCCGGAGTCAATGGAAATATTTTGTCGGTAGTTGTAAATCTTGACCTTTTTGTAGGTGTTTTTCAAATTGGATGCATTGGTATCTGCACCAAAGTTGCACCATTCGCCGATAACACTGTTGCCGAGATAGCCTTCGTGGCCTTTGTTGGAAAAGCCCTGGAAGATACTGTTATTGACTTCTCCGCCAACCTTGCAGTGAGGTCCGAATGTACTAGCACCGTATAACTTTGCACCCATTTTTACGATACTTTCTTCACAAAGTGCCAGACCTCCACGTATATTCGCCCCTTCCATAATCATGGAATTTTTGCCAAGGTATACAGGCCCGGTTGTTGTATTTATATTACAACATTCTACAATGGCACCTTCTTCCAGAAATATTCTTTCTCCAAGCAATCTATTGGTGGGAGAAATAGGCGCCGAAACCCTACCTGACGTTATTCTGTCAAAATCTTGTTGCAGGACCCGGTTGTTGTTGGAAAAAATATCCCATGGATAACATATGTGTATAACATCCTCAGGTGCGTTAATACTTATAATTTCAAATTGTTTTGCCTCGGAAGACGCTACATGAAATGAGTCAGTGCGATAAGCTATGACCTGTCCGCTGATAGCCAAACTTTGGTTATGTCTGATCGACAAAATATGATTAGTCAGGACAGGGTGGGGGATGTAAGATGCATTGATGAATAGAAAATCATCAGAGGTTGCCACCGGGTGAATAGCCTGCAAGTAGTCCTGTGTCTTGATGAGACATTCGGTATTCAGTGCCGCTTCCCATTTTTCCCGAATGGTATCAATGCCTATCCTTAGGCCGGCAACGGGCTTTGTAAAAGTGAGGGGCAATAGGTCTTTCCATTCAGGACCGTCATAAAGGACTATTTTCATTTATTGCGGACTTTTGATGATGCAAGATAGAAAAATCAAATAAAAAAAGCCATGGGATACATGGCTTTTTGATATTCTGGACTGAAAGAATCAGCTTATTTCATGAATTTTGCAAACTTCTTGTTGAACTTATCGATACGTCCTGCGGTGTCAACAAACTTCATCTTTCCTGTGAAGAACGGGTGTGAGAATGAAGATATTTCCACCTTTACCAGTGGATATTCGTTACCGTCTTCCCAAACGATTGTGTCTTTGGTATTGACGCATGATTGAGTAATGAAGGCCTCATCCGTAGAGATGTCCTTGAAAACTACCTTTCTATAGCTGGAAGGATGTATGTCCTTTTTCATGTTGTTATCAGATTTATTGATTTGCGGGTGCAAAGGTAAAGTATATATTGAAATATTCAAAATTTTATAAAAAAATATTCAACTTTTTTATGGTGTGAAGGATTGGAATTTTTGTCCGGATGGAATTTGGATGGTTTTGGTTTGCTGTAAAACATCCGGATGATTGCCGGGGAATGTTTGTAATACAAGGGAAACTGTTGCTTTATGTATTTATTTTTCAGAACGTGAAATGAAATGCATAAAAATTCTTGCCTGAATAGATAATAATGTTTACCTTTGCCCCACTTTTATCAAAAATTAAATCAAATAACTATGTTCGCTATTGTTTCTATAGCCGGTCAGCAGTTCAAAGTTGAAGGAGGTCAGAAGATCTTCGTCCACCGGTTGGATGCAAAGGAGGGCGACAAGCTTACATTTGACCAGGTGCTTTTGACAAGTGATGGCAATAATGTGGCAGTCGGTACTCCTACTGTAAGTGGTGTGGCAGTTACTGCAACCGTACTTTCAGAAATGGTCAAGGGAGATAAGGTTATCGTCTTCAAGAAAAAAAGAAGAAAGGGATACCGTGTCAAGAATGGCCACAGACAGCAATTCACTCATCTCCAGATTGACTCAATCGGGTAATCTTTTTTATTAATCATTTAAAAATTAAGAAATGGCTCACAAAAAAGGTGTCGGTAGTTCAGATAACGGACGGGACAGTAAAAGCAAAAGATTGGGTGTTAAGAAATTTGGAGGACAGGCTGTAATCGCAGGTAATATCCTCGTACGTCAGCGTGGTACCAGATTCCATCCCGGTGTTAATGTCGGATGCGGTAAGGATCACACTCTTTTCGCACTCACTTCCGGTGTTGTAGCATTCAAGAAAGGAAAGAAAGACAGGACTTTTGTCGATGTAGTGATGAATTGATTCCTGACTTTTATTAGATACAGAATCCCGGTGGCCATAGCTTCCGGGATTTTTTTTATACCACTTGTATCTGCTTGCACCCATTACAATTTCTCATAGTTCCTGAAAGTTGAGGAGGACTCCACATTCTAAAGTCCTTACTGCCTCTGAATTTCGTAGAACAAAGATCATATTTTCCAACGCTAAGTAGGTTTTGCTTCTCAACGAAGAACATGAAATGTCCGGATGGCAATTGTCCGGGTTATTGTAAATATTTATAGCTTAATAAGAAAAATGTTTCCTTTTAGCAAAACAAAAGCAAGGTGTTAATTTCTGGCTATTCCATAGGTAAGGATTTCAATTGCTGACACCTGCAATATTATTTGGAGATGAGCTTAACATTTCTGGTAACATTGTTCATACCTCTTTCCGTATCCTGTTGAGATTCCTGATTTATTTTCTGACAATTGTCTTCTCTTATTTAAAGATATAATAATAGATGGAAAATGCAGAAACTATAATTAACACCGAGCCCACCACATACATCAGTACTTTGTGAGGAACATGCTTCAGGAAGTATGCGCCGAGCGGGGCTGCCACCACACCACCAATAATGAGGCCCAGCAAAATATTAAAGAAAGAAATTCCAATCAGGAACATAAATATACCGGTACTGGCGAAAGTAACAAAAAATTCTGCTGTGTTGACCGTGCCAATAGTGTGTTTGGCATTCGAGGCGCTCCTGCTTAATATAGTAGAAGTGACAAGCGGGCCCCATCCTCCTCCTCCGATTGCATCTAAGGCACCTCCGAAAAAACCAATAATGGGCACTGACTTAAGGGGTTTGATATGGACCTTGTCGCCTTGCATCTCCCGTGCTATCAATTTGATACCTACAAGTAAAAGATACACTGCTATGAAAGGTCGGATGATCTCTCCATCTACCAGTTTGGATAAAACAATCGCTCCAATTAATGAGCCAATCACTCCGGGAATGACAATCCGGAAGAAAAGTCCTTTATCCACATTTTTAAAGTGCAGATGTGAAAGACCAGAGACACCGGTTGTGAATACTTCTGAAGTATGTACACCTGCTGAGGCGACTACCGGTGAAACACCAAAAAAAATCAGGAAACTGGAACTGATGACTCCATAAGCCATCCCCAAAGAGCCATCAACTAATTCAGCAAGAAATCCAATCATTAAAAAAGTAAAAAACTCCCTATCGATGGAAAGTTGATATCCTTCTTTTGATGCCTCCCAAAGCTTCCAGGCCAATACAATCACCAAAAAACTTTTGACAATTATAATTGTCATGGAAATTTGTTTGTTGGTGATATTTTGAAACATATATCTTCTTTTTTGGTAAAACTAATAAATGATATTTTTTCCATCAGCGATTGAATAAAATTTTTTAAAAAAAATTAAGTTGAAGGAGAATGTTCTTTATCTTTGTCGGCGCCCCTTTTTTATCGTGTGTGTTTTTTGTTCCTAATTTTATTTGTAGCCATGAGAGTTTTTCTATCAATATGGGCATGCCTTTACTTTATATCCTTGTCTGCCCAGCCTGCCACCATCAGCCCATTTATCAAGGTGGATCAGTTTGGTTATCTATGTAACTCAAAAAAGATAGCCGTCATTTCAGATCCCATCAATGGATTCAATGCGTCAGAGTCCTTTAGTCCGGGCATTTCAACAGGTGCCTATCAAGTCAGAAAATGGAATGGTGGAGATGTTATAATGTCCGGGACTATTTCGCCGTGGAATGGTGGGGCTGTACATACCCAATCGGGCGACCGGGGCTGGTATTTCGATTTTTCGTCAGTTACTGATCCCGGTATTTATTATATATGGGACAATGTCAATCAAGTAGGAAGTGGCCAGTTCTTCATCGGTTCCAATGTGTATGATGCCAATCTGAGGGCAGTGCTCCGTACTTATTATTATGCCCGCTGTAACTATGCCAAATCGATGCCATATACTGAAAAGCCGGAGTATAATGATGTAGCTGCTTATGAAGGAAGCAATCAGGACAAGCATGCTAGAAGCAGTTTGGATAAAAACAACCCTTCAACAGAAAGGGATGTCAGTGGTGGATGGTTTGATGCCGGTGATATGAATAAGTATGTCACCTTCGCCGCATTACCTATGCTCACCCTGATGGATAGTTATTATTACTTCCCGCAGGTATTTGGCGATGACAATAATATTCCGGAGTCGGGGAATGGGATAGCTGATATCCTCGATGAAGTCAAGTGGGAATTGCTTTGGTTGGTCAAGATGCAAGAAGGGACCGGTACCAACGGACTATTTCTCAAGGTTGGCGTCGATAGCTACAATTGTAGCAACAGTCCGCCATCGGCCGATGTATGTACAAGATATTACATCCCTGAATGTACTTCATCTACTATTGCGGGAGCAGCCATCTTTGCTGCAGCTCATCGCATCTACTCAGGAGTGACGGGGCAGGGAGCATTTGCTGCTGATATGCTTGCAAGAGCACAATCAGCATGGGCCAGAGCAATAGTAACCACATCCGGATGGACCAATTTTCAAACTAGCTGTGATAATGGGGACATCAAATCAGGAGATGCGGATTGGGACTCCGAAACACAGAGATTGTATGCTTTGACTGCTGCAATATACCTTTATGCCGCTACCGGGAATAATAATTATAAATCCTATGTGGAAAATAATTATTCAACCTTGAATCCTATTGCTAATGGTTGGTGGGGGCCTTATAATGTGGCTATTGGCAGAGCAATGTTATATTATACCACTCTGCCCGGGGCAAGTACTACAGTAAAAAATAATATTCTGAGTTCATTGGCAGGGACCTATACAGGGATGGGATTGAATGAATATATCTCAAATACAGACCTATACAGAAGCCATATGCCTAATGCACAATACCATTGGGGTAGCAACGAAGTTAAAGCTTATATCGGCGCACAGCAAAGTGATTTCGTGAATTACAATCTCAATCCGGGTAACCATGACCAATATAAAGAACTGGCAGAGCAATATCTCCATTATTTCCATGGTATTAATCCTTTGGGCATCGTCTATTTGTCCAATATGTATCCCCTGCATGCCGAAGCCTGTGTCAATGAAATCTATCATGGATGGTTTGGTGATGGGACACCCTATGATAATGCATTGACATCTCAATATGCTGCTCCTCCGGGCTTTATTGTAGGAGGGGCCAATGCATCCTTTACTATTCCTTCGATCTCCCCACCATCGGGCCAGCCTCCGCAAAAATCCTATAAAGATTGGAACACGGGATGGAATACCTCTACCAATATGAATGAAAATAGTTGGGAGTGTTCCGAGGTGAGTATATATGTTCAGGCTGCTTATATCAATCTGTTAGCTTCCGTGTTAGGACTATCCGTAAATCCCGGTTGTGACCCTGTCATACTTGCTACTCATGCACTTGAATTTGCTGCAGACAGAAGAGGTGTGGAAGTATTGCTCAAATGGCAAGGTAATCGGGATGTAGTGAGATATCGGGTACAGATGAGTAATGACGGAAGTCTTTTTAATACAGTATTTAGTACAGAAGGGCGTGAAGGTACATTTCAATGGACTGACAGACCGGTAATTGAATCTGCCGTAGTATACTATCGTCTTGAAATAACAGAAATCAATGGAAGGGTAAGTTATTCACCGGTTCGTGCAATAACCTGGCCTGATTTTTCTCGGATTGAAGTTGTTACAGATAATGGAGCCGGTAACGTCACATTGAGAATGGCCGAAAACAAAGCTCATCAAAAATTTGATATCCGGATATGCAGCACGACTGGTATATGCTTATTTCATAAAAAGGATAACCTTGCAACAGAGTTGGTCGTTGACACAGCTCATTGGCCTTCCGGTATGTATTTTGTATATGTAACCGGGGACGATTATCCAACTGAAGTGTTCAAGGTGTATGTGTTGAAATGAGCCTACTAATCCAATTGTCCGGAAATCAATCGGATTCCTGGGTATAATAATTATAGTCTGTGATTACCTTGTTGATGAAGATATAAGGATCTTCACTTGATTTGATTCCCAAAATATCTTCTACTTTGTACTTCAACCTTAGAATGAGGCTCAAATCATTGAATTTCCTTGATTTTTCAAGATTCTCCTTAATGATGCGGATATCGTTATCTGAAAGTTTGATTACATCGGGATAGGTTGGTGTATAGTTTTTATGTAATTCTTCGAAGATGGTTTGCTCAAACTTAAAAGTTTTTGCTTGGGAGATTACAGAAGTACCTGCTGCTATGTCACCCAGTCTTTGATTTTTGTTGTTTCTTGTCATCGTAATCAGACCTATCAACCCAAAGCCAAGCTGAATATCGATCATTCGCATGGCCCATCTGGTAAAGATATCGATGAAGTCCGCTTGATAACCATCTATTTTCGCCACTCTGATTTTGACGACCATTTTACCCGGAGTTCTGCCGTTGTTGAAGTATTCCCAAACTAAACTATAAAAGAATATGGGTGATAGGCAAATAATATAGATGGCACTTGCGCTCCATTGATCGATTGAGAATTCAAGATCTGAATGGCTAAGTAATTGAATAACTATGATGATATATACATATTTTATCACCAGGTCTATCAAGAATGCAGCAATACGCGATCCGGTCCCCGCTAAAGGGAAATTAATATTAACATTCTGAGTTGTATTTATAGTGATATATTCCACTTAATATTTATTTTCACAACGAAATGAAGGAAACAGCATTCATACAACAAAATAAAGAAAAATGGCTGGCATTTGAAGCATTTGCCAGTGGATCTTTATCTGTGGACGCCGGAGAATTGTCTGACCTATATGTCAGCCTGGTCAATGATTTGGCCTATGCTCAGACATATTATCCTAAGAGCATAACGGTGGCATATCTCAATCAGCTCTGTGCTGCTGCATTTCAGAAGATTTATCGCACACGGAGAAGGGATTCCAATCGATTGGTTGATTTTTACAAGGTAGAGGTGCCGATGCTTATGGTGGAGTACCGAAGATATCTTTTACTTGCCTCTATTGTTTTCGGACTTTCAGTGGGCATCGGGGTGCTTTCAAGTATATACAATGAAAGCTTTGTACGCCTTATTCTCGGCGATGATTATGTCAATATGACATTGGACAATATTGCCAATGGCAATCCGGTGGCTGTATATAAGTCGGGAAGCAACTGGGGAAGCTTTCTTGGTATAACCTTTAATAATCTGGGAGTCAGTCTCAAGGCCTTTATTTATGGCATCACTGCAGGACTGGGAACCGTCTATATTGCGCTGTCCAACGGAGTTATGCTGGGAACCTTCCAGTATATGTTTGTTCGGGAAGGCGTGTTTTGGGATAGTGTCAGAGGTATTTGGATTCACGGATCAATGGAGATATTCTCAATCGTAATAAGCATTATGGCCGGTCTTATACTCGGTGCAGGAATATTGTTTCCGGGGACCTATTCCAGGGTACAATCTTTCCGAAAGTCATTTGAAGCCGGGTTGAAAATTTTTTTCAGCACAGTGCCATTTTTTATTGCTGCGGGATTTTTAGAAGGCTTCATGACAAGGTATGCTATTGAAATGCCGGCTTTTGCAAGTTTTGGTATTATCCTGACTACCTTAGCCTTGATTTCATATTATTATCTCGTCTATCCATATAGATTGATGAAAAAAATCACCCCAATATGACACGACACCTCTTGATTTTACTATTATTCTTCCATTGTTTCAGTCTTTCTTGGGCTGCTGGTACCAACGATGGAATAACTGAGGAATATCAGGAAGATTATACAGAAAAAAAGGATTACAGTGGATTGTTTCAGCCGGATAATTCTGACACCCGGGCTATAGAAAAGGCTCGTTTCGATGAGAATTTACCTGAAAAATATAAAAGCATTATCAAGTCTTATGAGACGGCACCTCCAAAAGAGGTCAGGAAATCCTGGTTTGATAATTTGTTAAGGAAGATATTTGGTAATTTGCCTTCTATTAATTTCTTGGGTATTTCAAAGTTGTTTCAGATACTAATATATGCGGGGATTGGCTTTCTTGCTATTTATTTGATCCGGTTGATTATTTCGTACGGATTTGATTGGCCATTTGGGACAAAGAAGGTTGAAGGTCCTGAACAGCTGGAAGATACTATGGAAGTTACAGGGAGTGAGGATCTTTCAACAGCAATCCGTAAAGCAGTTAGTGAAGGTAACTTTAGGTTGGCGGTACGGTACTGGTATATTCATTTGCTTAGGTTTTCCGACCGAAACGCCATTATTTCATATCATCCGGAGAAGACTAATTCGGATTATGTTCATGAAATCACAAATCCAGACTTTAAGGCAAAATTTACAGAGTTATCCAGAATTTATGATTTTGTGTGGTATGGAGAGCTTACGATTGGAGAGCGCGACTACTGGCATATTGCAGAACGTTTTGATCACCTGGTAAATATGCTTTCTGCATGATCAGGCGTTCTTATATCATCATCTTCATGGCAGCTATGATAGTTGCTTTTCTTGTGGCCAGGAATACATCAAGGAAGCCTTCTAAGTTGGATTGGAATCCATATTATAATATCAGTACTAAGAAGCCTCTGGGATTATATGTACTCAATAAGGAAGCAAGTAATTTGTTTTCGGAAAAAACCATTACCAGGGTAAATGGTACTCCCGGGAGTTATTTCAACAAGCTCATTGAAAAAAAGGAGTATGCTGCCAATACTTTTGTATTCATAGGTGATGAAATGCCCTGGGAGGAAGAGGAGATAGAGAATTTGTTGACTGCTGTGGATGCTGGTATGAATGGCTTCATTAGCCTGAATGAATTTCCGGGTAGTATGCTTGAAAAGCTGGAATTGCGTATGCAGGAAGACAATGAATCGGCATTTGTCAGGTTGAGCATAGAAGAGGGGGATAGTGTCAATATTGAACCTGCACAGTCAGGCCAGTTCAACTCTTATTTTATGAGTTACTTTTTGCCCATTGGCAGGAGATCAAGGAATGTACTTGGGCGCAATGGTAGATTTCCCAATTTTATTAAGGTTTTTTATGGTGAAGGGACTATATTGTTGCATTGTTCTCCTGCTGTTTTTTCCAATTATTATCTGTTAAAGTCAGATATAAAACCATACACAGAGAGTGTATTAAGTATGCTACCGGGAAAAAAAATAGTGTGGTTTACGGGCGTACAGCAGTCCAATATTTCAGGTTCGCCGCTTTCATTTATCCTTGCTAATCCCCCATTAAGGTATGCATTGTATATGATTGTTGCCGGAGTGATGCTCTTTATCTTGTTCAATGCCAAGAGAAGGCAAAGGGTCATTCCTGTCAGGACACCGAATCGTAATACATCGGTTGAATTTGTCCGGACCATTGGCAATCTTTATTATCAAAAAATTTCAATACCAGACTTATTGAAAATGAGGCTTGGATTTCTGAAAGAAAGACTGAAGACGGATTACCAAATGTCATTAGACCAAAATGATGCCGAGTTGATCGATCGACTTTCCAACAAAACCGGAAAGCCTGTTGACCTGATTACAGGTTTTGTGGACTTGATACGAGATGTAGAGGCCGGTCCTCCGGATTCAAAGCAAATGCTGACTCAGTTTGAACAATATATTTACAGGATATTCATATTAAAATAAATCACAATGGAAGAAAACCTAATGGAATTTCATTCACGCATAGATCTGGCCGGAGTTACTGACAAATTAAACCGGATAAAGGTTGAAATAGGAAAGGTAATTGTTGGTCAGGAAAGAAATATAGACCTGATATTAGTTGCTTTACTGGCCAATGGTCATGTCTTACTTGAGGGTGTTCCGGGTGTTGCCAAAACCTTACTGGCTAAATTATTTGCCAGAACGATTAGTGCCGGCTTTTCAAGGGTGCAATTTACTCCGGATCTGATGCCTAGTGATATTCTCGGAACATCGGTATTTGACCTTAAAACTTCGGCTTTTACTTTCAAAAAAGGCCCAGTGTTCTCAAACATTATCCTGATTGATGAAATCAATCGTGCTCCTGCAAAGACACAAGCTGCCTTGTTTGAAGTAATGGAAGAGCGCCAAATAACAATCGATGGACAACAATTTAGGATGGAGCCACCTTTTTTAGTCATTGCGACGCAAAATCCAGTAGAGCATGAAGGGACTTACCGTCTGCCGGAGGCGCAGCTTGACCGCTTCCTTTTCAAGATAGAAATGCTTTATCCCGAGTTGAATGAAGAGGTGGAAATTCTTAGAAAGGATCATCACAACAGAGCAGAACAAAAACAAATGGTAGTGGATCCTGTTGTCACCGGCGAAGAGATTGTCGGTATGCAGCAAGTCATTCAAGGTGTAATTGTGGAGGATAACCTGCTTGAATATATTGCCACAATAACCAAAGCTACCCGCGAGAATCAATCGCTCTATCTAGGTGGTTCACCGAGAGCATCTATTGCCCTCTTGAAAGCATCTAAAGCCAATGCCGCACTTCATGGACGGGATTTCATCATGCCTGAGGATATCAAGATGGTGGCAGCGCCTGTATTGCAGCACCGTGTAGTCGTCGCCCCTGCGCAGGAGATGGAAGGTGTGACCCCGGCTATGATTATCAAAAGAATTGTAGATTCTATCGATGTCCCAAGGTAACTGAATGAGATTGTTTTTCAAGAGCATATTCCTGAATAATCGGTTTTTTTATGCCGGAGGTGTGATTGTAGTAATCATGTTCCTGGGCTTTTTTTGGCCATTGTTGATAGGTCCGGCCTTCACATTAATGGGGCTGCTGGGTTTGGCTACACTAATGGATGTTTTCCTTTTGTGGCGCAAATCCGGTATAACAGCTTCCCGTATCATGTCTGAGAAATTTTCGAATGGTGATGAGAATATAGTGAAGATTCCATTGGTCAACAAATACGGCATGGATATCGGTATCAGGATAATCGATGAACTGCCCGAACAGATGCAGGAAAGGAATTTCAAGTTGACAGGAAAATTGAAATCCGGGACATCCAAAACAATGGTGTATAAAATGCGTCCCCGGGAGCGTGGTGTGTTCTCTTTCGGGGCTTTGAATATTTTCGTTACTTCTGCATTTAGCCTTGTAAGTCGACGATATATATTTGACGCAGATAAGGAAGTCCCTGTATACCCTTCATATATCCATCTGGACAGGTACGACATCAGGAGGATAGGCAATGATCTTAATTTTCCCGGAATAAAGAAGGTGAGGAGGATAGGCCATAGTATGGAGTTTGAGCAGATCAAGGAATATGTGGCTGGAGATGATTGGCGGTCAGTCAACTGGAAGGCTACTTCCAAGACAGCCAAACTCATGGTCAATCAATATATGGAAGAGAAGGCGCAACCGGTATATTGTCTGATTGATACGGGTAGGATGATGAAAATGCCGTTTGATGGACTTACTCTGCTGGATCACTGTATCAATAGCGTCTTAGTACTAAGCCATGTTGTAATAGGTAATCAGGACAAGGCCGGATTAGCGACTTTTAGCAGGAAATTGGAAAATTTCCTGCCGGCAGAACGAAGAACAGGGCAGATGCATTTAATTCTGGAGAAGCTCTATCGGATTAGAACTGATTATAAGGAGTCTGATTTTGGAAGGTTGTACAATGATATTCGGCGTCTGATCAATCAGAGAAGTTTGCTTTTGTTGTATACCAATTTTGATACGATAGATGCACTTCGGCGCCAGTTGAAGTATTTGCGCGGTATTGCCAAAGGGCATGTTTTGCTGATCATTTTTTTTAAAAATACGGAGATGGAAGCAATCAAGTATGAAGAAGCACTTGATATCCGTGAAATTTATGACAGGGCAGTGGTTGAAAAGTTCAATTTCGAACAGAGACTGATTGTCAACGAATTGCGTAAATATGGCATTTATTCCATACTAACAGAGCCCAGGTACCTAACAGTTGACTTGATCAACAAATACTTGGAAGTAAAGGCCAGAGGACTGATATAAATTGAGCCCAACAATGGTCAATACTCATCCTTCATTCCGATTTCATCAATTTCAGAATCATACAGGTAGTCTTCTTTTGGGTTAGGTCCCCATTTATTCTCACCAGGTTCGCTGTCCATAACAGTAAAAATAAATATTATCAATCCACCTACATAAGGAATAAGGTTCAGAAGAATGTACCATCCACTTTTACCGGTATCATGAAGGCGTCTTACGGTCACGGCCAGAGAAGGTATAAAAACGATTAAAACATATATTATCATCACGATGCCCAAAAGGAGGGTAACGATTCTACTGTCACCGAAAATGGCTAATGAAGCAGTCATAATAGCAAAAATGCCGAATAAAAAAAGCATGTTGAATAGTATGAACATCCAATATTCCTTTCTTCTGGATCTGCCTGAAAAGTCAGCGTATCTTGAGAATACTTCCAAATACCAATACATAACAAATATTTTTCTTCAAAAATAATAAATAAATCATTAACAATTCTCCTTATCGCCATAAAATATAAAAAAAGGCCGGACTGATAAGCCCGGCCTTTTTTTAATTTATGGGGTATAATACGGATTGCAATTGGATAACATTTATTCTATCCTGATAATTTCTCTCCGTCAATATCCTAATTGAAAGGTTCAGTTTCAGCCTGTTAAGTAGGGGCTGATGACCTTTAAAAGGGATTAATTTTTATCCACTTCTTCAAATTCTACGTCTGTAACGTCTTCACTTGCACCATTACTGTTGTTGTGAGAATGGTTACTTTCCGTACCGGCACCTGCTCCGGGATCAGCTCCGGTTTGACCGGCTTGGTACATTTCCTGACTTGCAGCTTGCCAGGCATTGTTCAGTGCGGCACTTGCAGAATCTATCTTGTCAAAATTTTCTGTTTTGTGAGCGTCTCTGAGATCATTCAGAGCTGCTTCAATAGCCGTTTTGTTACCGGCAGAGATTTTGTCTCCATATTCCTTAAGCTGTTTTTCAGACTGGAAGATCATTGAGTCTGCTCCATTGAGTTTCTCTATTCTCTCTTTAGCCTTCTTATCTGCATCAGCATTAGCAGCAGCTTCTGTACGCATTCTTTCAATCTCTTCCTTTGACAATCCAGTAGAAGCTTCGATACGGATGCTTTGTTGCTTACCGGTACCTTTATCCTTTGAGGTTACCTGGAGGATACCGTTGGCATCGATATCAAAGGTTACTTCAATCTGAGGAGTGCCTCTAGGGGCAGCTGGAATATCACCAAGGATAAACCTTCCGATAGATCTGTTATCCTTTGCCATTGGCCTTTCTCCCTGGAGAATGTGGATTTCTACAGAGGGTTGATTGTCTGCTGCGGTTGAGTATATTTTGGATTTCTTGGTAGGAATGGTTGAGTTGGCTTCAATAACCACATCATATACTCCTCCCATTGTCTCGATTCCCATGGATAAGGGCGTTACATCGAGTAGCAATACATCCTTAACATCTCCACTCAAGACACCCCCCTGAATTGCAGCCCCGATTGCTACAACCTCGTCCGGATTGACTCCTTTATTCGGTTTTTTACCGAAAAATTGCTCAACAGCCTCCTGGATCTTAGGAATTCTGGTTGATCCACCGACAAGAATCACTTCGTCTATATCATTGGTAGTTAGACCTGCATCCTTCAATGCTTGACGGCACGGTTCTATACTTCTGCTTACCAGATCATCAGTCAATTGTTCGAATTTAGATCTGTTGAGTTTCATTACAAGGTGTTTAGGAACACCATCAATTGCTGTAACATAAGGCAGGTTGATTTCTGTCTCATTCCCGGAGGATAATTCGATTTTGGCCTTTTCTGCAGCTTCCTTCAAGCGCTGAAGTGCCATAGGGTCTTTTCTAAGGTCAATATTTTCCTGCGCCTTAAAACCGTCAGCTAACCAATCGATAATTTTTTTATCGAAATCATCACCTCCCAATTGAGTATCTCCATTGGTTGATTTTACTTCAAATACACCATCGCCCAGTTCAAGGATGGATATATCGAAAGTACCTCCCCCAAGGTCATACACAGCCACAATAGAATCCTTATGTTTCTTATCAAGGCCGTATGCCAATGCAGCGGCAGTAGGTTCATTGATGATTCGCTTAATGTTAAGGCCTGCAATTTCGCCCGCTTCTTTGGTAGCCTGGCGCTGTGAGTCATTGAAATAAGCAGGTACAGTAACCACTGCTTCTGTAACTTCCTGGCCCAGGAATTCTTCAGCTGTCTTTTTCATTTTCTGAAGAATCATGGCTGAAATTTCCTGTGGGGTATAAAATCTGCCATCAATTTCTACTCGCACTGTGTCATTGTCTCCTTTTATTACTTTGTAGGCGGAATGTTCTACATCCGCACCTACTTCAGAGAATCTATGACCCATGAATCTTTTAATGGAGGCAATAGTCCTCTGAGGGTTGGTGATTGCCTGCCTTTTAGCTGGTGCACCGATTTTTCTTTCTCCATTGTCCATAAAGGCAACTACTGAAGGAGTAGTCCTTGCACCTTCGTCGTTTGGTATTACGACAGGGTCGTTACCTTCCATTACGGAAACACAGGAGTTGGTTGTTCCTAAGTCAATTCCTATTATTTTTCCCATATCTATTGTTTTTGAATTATAAATTTAATCCGATATAGTCAACTAGTGTGCCATTCGAATCTGACCGACAAAATGTCATATTAAGTGGTGAGCGAATGAGGGAAGGTGCCAAATTTGAGTGGAATGTTTAGAATATGTGAAATATTGGCAGTTGGAATATAGGGTGGTAAATGGGAATGAGGTCCGCAACGAAGTAGGTAGATGATTAATAACTTCCCTTACTGTGTGAGGAGGCATTTTCGGCGATTGCAATTTGAAATACGCGTTGTGATGAACAAAAATTTAACCAGTGTTTTGCAGGAGGTGCATCAGTAGGGAGTTCATGACTATTATTTTCCTACCTACTTCGATATTTCCTCTTTCAGGTCTCTGCCGACGATGTGAAAATCCGCTGATTGCATGGTCCGCAGCGAAGTAGGTAGATGATTAATAACTTCCCTTACTGTGTGAAGTGGCATTTCCGGCGATCGTATTTTGAAATACGCGTTGTGGTGAACAAAAGTTTAACCCTTGATTCTCAGAATGCGCGTCAGTAGGGAGTTCATAGCTATTACTTTCCTACCTACTTCGATTTTTCATTTTCCAAATTGCTGCCGACGAGGTAAAAATCCGCTGATTGCACGGTCCGCAACGAAGTAGGTAGATGATTAATAGCTTCCCTTTCAGTGTGAAGTGGCATTTCCGGTGATCGCAATTTGAAATGCACGTTGTGAAGAACAAAAGTTTAACCAGTATTTTGCAGGAAGCGCGTCAGTAGGGAGTTCATAGCTATTACTTTCCTACCTACTTCGATTTTTCATTTTCCAAATTGCTGCCGACGAGGTAAAAATCCGCTGATTGCACGGTCCGCAGCGAAGTAGGTAGATGATTAATAACTTCCCTTACTGTGTGAAGTGGCATTTCCGGCGATCGCAATTTGAAATGTACGTTGTGATGAACAAAAATTTAACCAGTGTTTTGCAGGAGGTGCATCAATAGGGAGTTCATGACTATTACTTTCCTACCTACTTCGATTTTTCCTTTTCCAAATTGCTGCCGACGATGTGAAACCCTACTGATTTCACGGTCCGCAACGAAGTAGGTAGATGATTAATAGCTTCCCTTACTGTGTGAAGCGGCATATCCGGCGATCGCAATTTGAAATACGCGTTGTGATGAACAAAAGTTTAACCAGTATTTTGCAGGAAGCGCGTCAGTAGAGAGTTCATAGCTATTACTTTCCTACCTACTTCGATTTTTCCCCGCTCATATCAACCGTTACGCCATATCCTTTGGCTTCTATTTGTTTATTCCGGCTATGTCACCCTAAGATAGATGTAAAGGCGCTTTTTGAAACAAAAGCTGAATTTTTGCCAAGATCCTCAATATTAAACAGCAATGAGAATTAACTCCATAAAAGTAAATTTCATGGCATTGAATTAAGGGACCTTCAGATCATCTTAAGTTTTTAGATCTTTCTGAAATTCAGGCCGATTGTATATCTGCTGAATGCTAGTGAATCAAGAGAAGCTGAGCTTATATTATAGCCTTTGAATTCCATGGTGTTCTTGGAAGAAAAGATCCCCTGTCCGCCTTCTATATTCGAATAAAGCGGAAAATCCTGGGTGCCGGTGATACCGGCATTAGCTGCCAATGCCTCTGTAAAGTTGAGAAATTCCCTGCCACCACCTGTAATCACGAAGTCAAATGAGGTAAAGAACCTGTCAAATGCCGGGTCTTTTTCCATATGATCTCTAAGGTATTCAAAGATTCTGTTAGGCGAATACCTGAAGTCAGTATTGGCATCTGTTATGATGGATCCGGTCACCGGTATCAAGAAACTCTTTTTTTCATATGTATTTCCTTTCCTGCTGTCTTTCTCTGAATAATTAAACCTGATATGCAAGTCTAGGATGGCCGGATCTGCACTCCTGTTTTCTCCTTTTGGTTCATAAAGTACTCTGGGATACTGGCTTTGAAGTTCCGGAGTTCGAGGTATCCATGCCACCTGACTGGTGTGAGTCGGGAGGATGATCTCTATGGTATTGACAAGCGTGGTTTTAGCTGTGTAGGTTTTGCCTTTGACCTCAATCGTTAGTTGATACTCAGCCCCCGGTTTGAACACAAATTGGTCGTTTGGAGCGACATATATATAGTTGGGTGTATTGGCAAAAACTCCGGTGTCTCTTTTTATGCCCAGGGATTCAGCATCAGTCTTCTCTAAATCGATTGAAAAATTCTCCTCAGGCAGGCTGATTGTTACTTTGGCATCTTTATAATAAAGGCTATCCGGGTTTTTTGATAAAATGCCGGGACTGATTTTATTATCACCAAAAGCACGCTCCAGTCTGATAAAAACAAAATCGCCGGTGGTGGAAATAGTTCCATACACCACAGGTATTTCGACTTTGTCACCGATCAATTCCAACTCATTGTTGCATGAACTGAAAAATAATACGGAAATAGAGAAGACACAAAAGAGGGAATAATTTACTATTTGACGCATATTTGTATTCAATTAATTTAGCCGGATGATTAATCTTCAAATAAAATTCCTGCGAAATTAGGCATTTTTTTAACTTGCAGCACATTTTTTAACATTCGTTTTTATGTCAATTCAAAAGGAAATCAAGCGGGTTACTACCCACATCATGCAGGAGATGAAGAACAATGGGGAGAAGATTAGCATGTTGACGGGCTATGATTACAGTATGGCCAGGATCATAGATGATGCTGGGGTTGACATCATTCTGGTCGGTGATTCTGCCTCCAATGTCATGGCCGGTCATGAAACAACACTCCCCATCACGCTGGACCAGATGATCTACCATGCTTCATCAGTCATCAGGGCAGTTAAACGCAGCTTTGTGGTTGTTGACCTTCCTTTTGGTTCTTACCAGGGAGATAGCAAGAAAGCACTCAACAGCGCCATTAGAATCATGAAGGAATCCGGAGCCCATGGGGTAAAGCTTGAAGGAGGGCGTGAAGTGGGAGAGTCGGTTAAGCGTATCCTCACGGCAGGAATTCCTGTCATGGGCCACCTTGGATTGACCCCACAAAGTATCTACAAATTCGGTACCTATTCCGTACGTGCCAAAGAAGAAGAAGAGGCTCAACGTCTGGTTGAGGATTCCCAATACCTTGAGTCCCTGGGGTGTTTTTCTATCGTGTTGGAGAAGATTCCCGCTTCATTGGCTGAGAAAGTCGCCACGACCCTGACCATTCCTGTTATCGGTATTGGCGCAGGTGGAGGTGTAGATGGACAAGTGCTGGTGACACATGACCTTTTGGGGATCAATAAAGAATTCAAGCCGCGATTTCTCAGACTGTATGAAGACCTTTATTCCCGAATGTTCGATGCCTTCTCTGCTTATATCAGAGATGTAAAATCCGGTGAATTTCCGAATAAGAGTGAACAATACTAATTGAACTGCCTTTAATTATCCTTTTAACAGAATAACTACTGCTCAATGAAATTAAAATCCCTCAAGCGCCCCCTGATTGTCATAGGAGCTATGATAATTGTAGCTGCATTTATTTTTAAAGGCAGCATTGTCCCAAATGTCACTTCTGCAGCGGAAACGAAATTTATTTTTGTTCGAAAAGGTCAAAGCCTGAAGAGCCTTGCAGACTCCTTGGAAGCAGGAGGCTTGGTCAAAAACGGCTCTGCTATTTTGAAAACTGCCGGTATCATGGGCTTTAAGGATTCGGACCTGGTTCCGGGTAGATATAAGGCAGAAAAAGGCTGGAATAATATCCGCCTGTTAGACTTCCTCTCTCGCGGGAAACAGACGCCACTTAATCTTGTTATCAACCCAATGCGCAAGGTGGAAAATGTCGCTGCGTTTCTGGGGAGTAAGATGGAACATGATTCGCTTGACTTTATTATAGCACTATCTGATTCGACCTTTCTCGACTCTTTTGAAGTCAACACCGCTAATGCCATGACCTTGTTTATTCCGAATACCTATCAGGTTTACTGGAATGCTAAACCTAAGGACTTTTTACGTAGAATGAAGAAGGAGACGGATAGATTTTGGGCAAAAGCCGGCCGTATGGATAAGTTGAAAGCGCTGGGTATGACAAAGGAACAAGTCTATACCCTGGCTTCCATTGTGGATAAAGAAACCAGAGCTAATGATGAAAAACCCGCTATTGCCGGCTTGTATCTCAATCGTCTTGCAAAGGATATGCCACTACAGGCAGATCCTACAGTGGTCTTTGCCGCGAATGATTTTAGTATAAAAAGAGTAGGCAGTAAGCAGATTGCTATTCAGTCGCCTTATAATACCTACCTGAATAAAGGACTCCCTCCCGGGCCCATCAGTATGGCTTCAGAATCAGGAATCGATGCAGTGTTGAATCACGATAAACATAATTACCTGTATATGTGTGCCCGGCCGGATACTTCAGGTAAACATAATTTTGCTGAAACCTTTGAAGCTCATGTAAGGAATGCAAATATTTACAGGGAATGGTTAACCCAACAGGGATTGACACTCTGATATTATTACCTTTGTGACTTCATTGTTATTTTTATTAATCAAATTTTCAATTTATATGGAATTCAGAATAGAAAAGGACACAATGGGTCAGGTTAAGGTTCCCGCTGATAAATACTGGGGTGCCCAGACTCAACGTTCTATTGAAAACTTCAATATTGCACGCGATACGGACAAGATGCCCCATGAAATCATAGAAGCCTTTGCTTATTTGAAGAAAGCAGCTGCAATTACCAACTTTGAGGCAGGTGTGCTTCCTGAAGACAAAAAGAATCTTATTGCCAGGGTTTGTGATGAAATTTTGGAAGGCAAGCTGGACGATCAATTCCCGCTTGTAGTTTGGCAAACCGGTTCCGGTACTCAATCCAATATGAATACTAATGAAGTAATTGCATATCGGGCTCATGTACTTAATGGGGGAAGTCTCTTGGATGATGACAAATATATCAAACCCAATGACGATGTCAATAAATCCCAGTCTTCCAATGATACTTTTCCTACAGCCATGCATATTGCCGCGGTAAAAGTGTTGCTTGAAAAAACTATTCCCGGAGTTGAGCAGCTCAGGAATACTCTTGAAGCTAAGGCCAGTGAATTTATGCATATCGTCAAGATAGGCCGAACCCACCTGATGGATGCTACTCCTTTGACTTTGGGACAGGAAATATCCGGTTATGCCGCACAACTTGATTATGGATTGAAGGATATACGCCACAGTATCAAGCACCTCAGTGAACTGGCCCTTGGAGGTACTGCAGTAGGCACCGGCATCAATACGCCTCCCGGTTATGCAGTCAATGTAGCAAAGCATATCGCCGATCTGACAGGAATCCCTTTCATTACGGCACCCAACAAATTTGAATCGCTCGCAGCTCACGATGCCATTGTGTCAGCACATGGTGCCCTAAAAACTGTTGCAGTTAGTATGATGAAGATCGCCAATGATATCCGTCTGCTGGCTTCAGGCCCACGTTGCGGCATTGGAGAAATTTCTATTCCTGACAATGAGCCGGGAAGTTCCATCATGCCCGGTAAGGTCAATCCTACACAATGTGAAGCTATGACAATGGTGGCAGCTCAGGTAATGGGTAACGACGTGGCCATCAATGTCGGTGGATCTACAGGACACTTTGAGTTGAATGTATTCAAACCGGTGATGATCAGAAACTTTATTCACAGTGCAAAATTGATAGGCGATGTATGTGTATCCTTTGATGAACGTTGTGCCAGGGGAATAGAACCTATTCTTCCCAACATAAAGAACAACCTGGATCATTCTCTTATGCTGGTTACAGCCCTTAATACAAGGATCGGCTATTATAAAGCAGCCGAGATAGCTCAGACGGCTCATAGAGAACACAAGACACTTAAGCAGGTGGCTGTAGAACTTGGCTATGTTAGCCCTGAGGATTTTGATGCATGGGTAAGGCCGGAAGACATGGTAGGGCTGTGATTTGTCAGCTAAAGTAAAAAAAAGGCGGCCCTTGCGACCGCCTTTTTTTTTTATGCAATCAGGATACTGATTAGCCTGTGAATTATTCGGCTTTGACCAGGTGATTATCTGAAACAAAAGTTACCCGGAATAATTCCTGCTGCAAACTCTTTTTCTTTTGTTCCATTTACATTATAGGTTATGACCTTTCCCTCACTTGAGAAATCACCTGCATCAGCGATGTATATCAATTTTCGCTTTATATCGTAGTCCACTGAATACGCAAAGTCAAGGGCCTTTTGAGTCATGCTTACAGCTGCAGCATCAAAAGTTAGTAACAAAGCTTCAGCAAAGCCGGAGATAACAACAGACTTGGTTTCATCGACCTTGTGCAGTTTCGCATAGCTTCCTGTTGTTGCTCCTGCAACCTTCGTAACTGAATTGTCAGAACTACGGATAAAATATATGCTGCCATTGTTGGTACCGAAACTCTTTTCGGCCGAAGCAACCAAATATCCATTGCCCGCTTTGATGATACTGTTTGGATTGTATTTGACAGAAATGACTTTGGTCACTGATTCACTTCCTATGTCGATGACAGATATGGTGGAGTCGGGTAGTGTTTCGAAGGTGGAGGCGTTATAAGAACCGCCATTTGGTACCAGGAGTTGATTGCCATCCAATAGTAAGGCTTCGGGGCCTTTTCCTGTAGGTATTTGTTTCACAACCTTAAGAGAAGTCAAGTCTGCTATAGCCACGCCACCTTTTTCATAATTTTCTCCCCATTCGCTGATATATGCCTTATTGCCCTGAGCTACCATGAAACGCGGACCTGTCAGTCCGGTGATTTCACCGACCACTTTCATGTCCTTATCTGCTACTACAATCTTATTGGCATTGTTGACCACGATATAATATCGGTTGTTGTGCCAGATCATCGACTGAGCTATGTTTCCGAGCACCACATTTCCATTTTCCTTTTCGAAGACCTTTTGGGTCAGATTGCCATCATCTCCAATGAATGTGAGCGTGCCCGTTCCGGTCCCAAAGGGTCCCTCATTGACTACAAAAACACCATTGTCGTATATACCCGGATCCCCCCCCGGATCATCCTTAGTACAGGCAGTAATCATAATTGAAGCGAAGAATAAAAAAAATAGTTTTTTCATCAGAATAAAATTTTGGGCCTTTATAGCCGGTTAATAAATCAATTTTATCTCTGAAGAATAGAAGTAAAATACAAAGCGAGAAGCATAAGCCCTGACCATGTACCAATCCTTTTCTCCGAAAGATCGAACACATCGCAACAGGCAGGTCTTCTGGCTTCATCATGCGGTCAGGCGCCTTCCCATTTATCCATAAACAGTGGCATGTAAGGCCTTTCCATTATTCCGTAAACACGGAAAAGATGTTACAGCAGCGGGAACTGCCCGGGATTCTCACCCGGTTCCCATTTAATTCCAAAGCATATTATACTCAGGAAACCAAATTGCGCGACAAAGATAATATGAATATATGTATTTGGATTAACCATAAATTAAAATTGTCAAATAACTTCAGTAATTTTTCGGCTGAATGAATCATCGGCTTCTCTTTCCTCTGTTTTGTACAAAAGCCTCACTTACCCAGCTAAATATACATTTTTATTTATATATATGAATATTTTAACATTTAATATGTTGATTAATAACGTATGATAGATTAATTTTGTCGTTAATATATAAGTGATGAAATTCTTTAATATCATATTGTTATTTGCAGCTGTTTCCTTGGTTTCCTGTAGTTCTCCAAGGAAGAGCATTTCAACCGGCAGGTCTCCCGCTAAAAGTCATCACAAGGATTTATCGGGTGCAGAGCGGGAAAAGGCATCGGCCAGAACTCCGGAAGGTTATCTCAGAGCAGAAGGCCTTGCTGCTGATAAAAGGCTCATTCGTCTGGTAGATGATTGGTTGGGTGTGCCACACAGAATAGGAGGGAAGGATAAGAGTGGAATTGATTGTTCGGGCTTCGTAACAGTTGCCATGAACAAAGTATATAGTAAAGACTTTTCCGGGCCTTCAGCGGTGATGGCTACCAGGGTGAAGGCGATCAGGAAGAATGAATTGAAAGAGGGAGATCTTGTCTTTTTTAAGATTAATGGCCCTAAAGTTTCCCACGTCGGTCTCTATCTTTCTGATGGTTATTTCGTACATGCAACTGTCAAAAAAGGCGTTATGATTTCTTCATTGAGTGAGCCTTATTATGAAAAATTTTATTCAGGTTCAGGAAGGGTGCTGTGATTAAGGCGGTTTTGTTCTTAATCTTTTCAGTTTTCGTTATTTAGACAGTCAGATGTTGATAGGTAAATTTTAATATGTTAATTTTTGAAAACAAGATATTTAGATATTTATTGTTTTTATTTACAATCCCCTGATTTGAATGTTTTATTCTATTAATTCTTTCTATCAACACATCGACGCTTTCATATATGTGACAAAAATATTTTAAGCTGTACTGATGATTGTACCGTTGTTTTAACTGTCCGGCAATTGGCCAAAGTTGATTCCTTTTAGTGAATTCAGGTTTGCTAATCGATGTCAATTGTCAACCCAACGACTGTTCTTCCATTTGATTTCTTTCAAGCTGTAAAATAACTTATTGTAAGCCAGGTGTTTGCACCTTCATGCCGAGAAGTATTTCAATTCTCAAATCTCTTACCCAATGTATCCGACCCCGGACTCTTCAACTTTTTTTTATCCCATAAAAAACACCCCCTCTCTCAATGCAAAGGGCGTAGCGATTATTTCCGGGACCTTAATTAATTGCAATACGTAACGTATCAATAGGAATCCTGTCATCACGATTTCAGGCCTTTCTTCCGTTCTCATTGTGGATACATTCCTCCGTTCCGTGACTTGTTTTTGCAGTTTTTCAAAGTTTTCATAGAATATTGGAGTGTCCAATCGGGTAAATTTATCTCCGGCAGGAATAGCCGACATTTGGAGTAATTCATCAAATGCACCGGAAGCTCCGATAAGTCGCTCCGGTTTGAATTGTCTGATGGCTTTCTTTAGTCCTGCGAGTTCGAGATCCAATAACCTTTCTAGGGCGGCAACCTCTTCAGACATGGTAGGGACATTACGCCCAAAGTGCAGATAAAGATATTGAACGCCTATAGGCACACTCGTCCACCACAGCATCTTACCCGCTTTAGTAAGAATGAATTCCACACTTCCGCCCCCGATGTCCATGATCAGGCAAGTTTCGTCAGATATCTGCAAAGCTTCCATGGTGCCGACAAATATATACCTTGCTTCTGCCTCACCATCGATGATTGAAACTTCCCAATGATAATATGACCGGATCTTACTTATTACATCATCACTATTTGAAGCGCTCCGCAAAGCAGAAGTGCCGATGACCCGCACTCTCTCAGCTTTGTAGTTGCTTATTTTTTCTTGAAATACATCCAATGCATCCATTGCTCTTTGAAGGGATGCGTCTCCAATGGGCGTTATGCCTTCCTTTGCCAGCTGGACGATCCGACTTTCCCGGTACATGATCTCTTTTTTGCCATCCTCCGATCTGCCGATTAGTAAATTGAAGGAATTTGTACCAAGGTCTATGACTGCCTCTATAGCCATATCAGAACATATACTGGGCAGCCAGACTGATTTGATAATTTTTCATCCAGCGGGAAAATCGATCGTCAACAATACTGTTTTCCCAAACCTTAGTGATTGCCCTGTTGTACCTGAATGTGAATCCCAGGTGCTTATTGACGTTGTAAGTCGCTCCCAGGATAAAGGAAAATTCGTTTTTGTTGAGGTTGCCTGTCATAAGGGGCTCGTATTTTGGATTGGTCAGTTTACTGTCAATCATCTTGGCATAGGACAACCCGCCATAGAAAACCATGTGGTAGAAACCTTTAGTGTTGCGCCAGTCCTTATAACCAATCAAAAGAGGAATCTCGAGATACTTGAATTCAAGGGTCCAATAGGGAAGATAGTTGAATCGCCGTCCACGTGCGCTGCCTTTGATGTTGTAGAGAAACTCCACTTCAATATTGAGTCGGGTCTTGAAGTGGTAACCTGCCTTCACGCCTACAAGATAGGAGGCCTTGTTATATCCAAATGCTTCGTCACCTGTCACTTGTGAGAGACTTCCTCCGGCGATGATTCCCCCGGTAAAGTTACTCTGGCCTATACCCGTATATATAATTCCGGTGATCAACAGGCATAAAATCAAAAGACGCATATCCTTTCTTTAATACTGCAAATGTAAATAAATAACGTACAAGTCTACAATTTGTGATTGATGTGGTATGGAATATCGTCACTCCCCTCTAAAGCCAATTTCATTTTTTCCCGATTAACATTATCTTAGCGGTTAATTACTCTTCATATCTATGTCAAATAAGGAGAAGGCCAATATCAAGACACTCGTCGGTGAGATTCATTCTTTGGGTTATAGAGTGATTTTTGAAAAAGGAAATTTTCAATCCGGGCATTGCATCGTTTTGGATAGGAAAGTCATTGTAATCAATAAATTTCTATCCGATAAGGTTAAGGTCCTCACATTGAAAGATCTGTTATATCAAATCAGGAAAGAAGAAAGTGAGCACGGCAAATTTTCCGTCCCCAATTGACGATGAAAAGGAAAGAAGGCATTGTTACATTAACCGGTACGGGGACATCTCAGGGGGTTCCTGTCATTTCCTGTACATGCGCGGTATGCAGGTCGGATGACCCTCGGGATCGGCGTTTCAGGACCTCGGCTCATGTTAGCTTTGAAACCGGCGCCTTCATGGTTGACATAGGTCCGGATTTTCGTCTGCAATGTCTGGGAAATAATATTGACCGACTGGATGGGATTTTTGTCACGCATGAACACATCGATCATGTCAACGGTTTGGATGATATCCGACCCTTCAATTATATTCAGAAGAAGGTCATGCCCATCTATGGTGAAGAACGTGTCCTGAATGAGATCAGAAAGCGCAACAGTTACATCTTCGAACCTTCAACCTATGCAGGTCTGCCAATGCTTGAATTGAGAAATATTGAAGCATTTAGTCCGGTTGATTTTCAGGGTATGTTGGTTATGCCCATGCGTATCATGCACGACCGTCTGCCAATCCTGGGATATCAATTTGGCAATTTTGCCTATGTGACTGATGCCAAAACCTTTGTTCCTGAAACAGTCTCCATTTTGAGAGAGATGGATACAGTAGTGATCAACGCATTGCATCATCGTAAGCATCATTCACATCTGAATCTTGAGGAAGCCTTGGATTTTATTTCCGAAAACCGGCTCAAAAAAGTTTACCTCACTCATATTAGCCATCAAATGGGTCAGTACAAGGAAATAAATCAAAAACTTCCGGGCGGGGTCGAATTAGCCTATGATGGATTGAAAATCAATTTCAGGTATTAATCAATAGGGAAAGTATAAATTGGATGATTATTCAAGATTCTTTTTCAAACCTTCCAGCCCTTGTTTGATGGATTTTAATTTGTTGGAAAGTGACTTGATGGTCATTTGCCTTTTTCGGATTTCGTTTATTTCGTTTTTGGCTCCCTCCAGTGTAAAGCCTCTTTCCTTCACAAGATGGTAGATAAGCTGGATTTGCTCGATATTCTGTTTGGTAAATCGCCTGTCACCCTTGCTGTTTTTATGGGGTTTGAGGAAGGTGAATTCTGTCTCCCAATAACGAATGAGAGAAGCAGATACGCCAAATGACTCAGCTATCTCACTGATTGAAAAATATAATTTTTCGCTTTGCAATAGACTGTTTTCGGTCATAGTTGTAAGTCAACTTTTAATAATAATGGTGGGATGGCTTATTATCAATAAGTTACATTACAAAGATACAATTATTGGTTTAATATATTGAATTTTTATGTATAATTTTTTTTTAAATGTTTATGATGATTGTTGTTGCAGTCGTTTCGACGAAAGTTATCGTTCAGGTCAGAAATTACTCTTGGAACATTTGAATGAAAAGCCGGGTTGAATATTTCTTTATAATTAGATCTCAAAGTAAAAAAGGGAGACCATTGGTCGGACTATTTACTGAATTTTGTCGATTTTTTTGACCGCCAGGAAACTATCGGCATTTAATTAAAATTAACATATTTCGATAATTTCATGGAATGTTTCGAAAAATATCGTGTTTTTGATACTTATTAGGGTAAAAAGTAGTCTTTTCTTTGAATCGTCACATCGAATTTTTTGTACTATGGCTTTTTTTCTTACCTTAGCAATCCGTATAGGACGATATAAATACAGTTCCATTGATTTTTCTTGCATAGTTTTGAGTCAAAATGAGTGATTTTTTAAAGAAAATGAAGTCTATTTTTGTTGAAGCAGTTGACGATGGCAGCCAACCGGTAAATGCTGAGACAAATTCAGAAGTGAAAGCTGAAACCAACAACACTGACACTTCAAAAGCGTATTCGGAAAACTTGACAAATCATACAAGCAGCAACACCGAAGGGCAACAATCTGATCAATTTTACAAAGTTCTTTTTGGTGCTTTGGAAGCTAATAACCAACCGGGATTTGATTATCTTGAGTTCAAAAAGGCTTTGATGGGCCTGGATAATTTAGGTATGGATGAGAAAACCAAATATCTAAGTGCCTTTGCCGGTGCAAAAGCCAGTGGCGCGACTGCACAAGGCTTGATGGATAGTGCAGTAAAGTATCTGGATGTTTTGCTTGATGAATCAAACAAATTTAAAAACGCGGTAGAAATCCAGAAGTCAAAGCAAATATCAAACCGGGAAAATGAGTTGGGGCAACTGAATAACTTGATTTCCGGGAAAACCGAACAAATCAACAAATTGCAGGCTGAAATCGAAGAACATAAAAACATGTTGAAGTCACTTGAGTCCGAGATTTCTAATGCCAGGGAAAAAATCGAAATAACAATTGCAGATTTTAATGTGACATATGATGGTCTTGTCATGAAGATCAAGAATGATGTCGATAGGATAAAAACGTATATAAATAATTAATTTCAATTTTATGGATCAACAATCATTTACGCCTAAATCATTCTGGCAAAGGCCTGAAGGCAAGACCGGAGTTGTTTTCGGTATAGGTATTCTGGCAGGTTTGGGGTATCTTTTGTATAAAACACTACCTTTTCTTATTTCGCTGACATCCAATTTATTGTATCTGTCATTCCTGCTCATTGCTTTGGGAGCCATTCTTTATATGGTTCTCGATCCTAAAATGAGAAATTTGGTTTGGTATATGTACAAAAGTATCATGCGTTGGATTACAGGTATCTTTGTTCAGATTGACCCAATCGGCATCCTAAAATCATATGTGGATACGCTGAAGAATAACCTTTCGAAGATGGATCAACAGATATCCAAGCTTAGAGGTCAGATGCACAAGCTTAAAGAAGTCATCATGAACAATAAGAAGCAGATCACGGCTAACCTTAATCTGGCAAGTGAAGCAAAAGAACGGAATAAGGAGTCCATGATGATTCTAAAATCCCGGCAAGCCGGTAGGTTGACAGATTCTAATATGAAATTGGAGGATCTTTACAAAAAGATGGAAATCCTCTACCGTGTTCTTACCAAGATGTACGAAAACAGTGAGATTATGATGGAGGACATCAAAGATCAGGTCTCAGTCAAAGAACAGGAAAGAAACGCAATCCGTGCCAGCCATAGTGCCATGAAATCCGCTATGTCCATCATATCAGGAGATAAGGATCAGAGAGCCATGTTTGATCAGGCCCTGGAGGCTATAGCCGATGATGTGAGTGCCAAAATGGGTGAAATGGAACGATTTATGGAGATGTCTTCCAACTTCATGGACAGTGTAGATCTGCAAAATGGTGTCTTTGAGGAAGAAGGACTCAAAATGCTGGAAATGTGGGAAAAAGAGGGCGCATCATTGCTGTTGGGAACCGAAAAAACCAAGATCATTAATAAGGCCAATGACGATGATGATGTGCTGGATCTGAACGCTCCCATCCCACATCCGGTAAAAGAAGAAGCACGATTGAATCAATATGATTCCTTCTTTGAATAAAGAGCTTAGATTTTTATAATTTTAAAAAACAACAAAATGTCAACACGATTAACTCCCTTCTCCCGACTCTTAATTGTAGTGGCCATACTTTCAGGTGTGGTATTCGGTGGAAAATACCTGATTGATAAAGGCGTTTTCGGTGGTAGTAGTTCCACGGATAATTCCAACACAGACTCGTCAATAAAACAAGGCAAAACCCTGCCAATTGACGATGATGTCCTGAATGTTCAGGTATTTACCTTTGGCAATGCTGCACCAGGCTTGTATTTCAACAACGGTACAGAGCCAAACGAGAACTCCAGATTTTATAAGGATTTTGGCCTGAAGGTCAAGTTTCATGTCATTGATGATTTTGATGCTTCCCGCCAGGCATTCAAGGGTGACAAGGTACAATTATTCAATAATGAGACCAGCGCTATGGCAACTGAGATGGAAGGTTTGGCACCATTTGATCCTCAGGTGGTGATGCAACTGGACTGGTCGAGAGGTGCTGACGCTGTTGTCGCCCGCAGAGGTATCAACAGTATCAATGACCTTAAAGGGAAAAAGGTGGCGGTTACTCCATCTACACCTTCTCAGACTCTGTTATTGTTTATGCTGGAAGCTGCCAACTTAAAGCCTGCTGATGTAAAAATGGTTGAAGTACCTACCCCTGCTGATGCTGAGACGGCCTTCAAATCCGGCAAAGTGGATGCTGCTGTGGTATGGGATTCACAGGCTTCCCTAAGGGAGGTTCCCGGTTCCAAAGAACTGCTTTCCACAACAACTGCATCCAATATCATTGCCGATGTCTTTATGGCAAAGAAATCCTGGGTCGATGCTAACAGAGACAAGCTTCGCAAGTTTTATGACGGCTGGATGACTGCCGTAGCTGAAATCAACGGTAATCCTGCAGCAAAGGAAAAGGCAGCAGCCATCATGGCTTCCAACATGCAATTGAGCAAGGAGGATGCCTTGGGTATGATCAGTGCGCTGAGACTAACCAACCATGGAGACAATATCAATTATTTTGGCCTCAACAATGAGTATAAGGGCATCACAGGCGAAGCACTCTATTCCAAAATGGGTGATAAATATCATTCACTGAATCTCGCCCCTGCAAACCGACCTAATTGGAGAGCATTGTCAAACAGCTACGCTGTGTCTAACTCTACTCTTCAGCCAACCGGTGACAATGCCGGAGAAGGAAATGCCAGATTTTCTCCCGCAACAGCTTCCGCCAAAACCGCTCCTGCAGTGGCTACCAAAACTGTAAGCATCACCTTTCCTACGGCCAGTTATACCCTTGACGAAAATGCCAAATCTTTGATTGACCTGCAATTTGCAGATGTGGCAAAAGGTTTCGGTAACTCAAGAGTCAGGATAGAAGGAAATACGGACAATGTCGGTGATAAACTGAAAAATGTAGAATTGAGCCGTAAACGTGCAGAGGCTGTTGCCAGCTATCTTGAAAATACCTATAATATGGATAAAAACCGCTTTGTCATCATAGGTAACGGGATGGACAAGCCTGTTGTAGGTTGTGAGAGTAATGCCTCTCCTGAATGCCGTGCAAAGAACAGACGCACTGAGTTTCAACTAATCGGAGAGTAAAAGATCTATAGTCAAAAGGCAGGAGTTGATCCTCCTGCCTTTTTTCTTGCATTCAATCCCTTATTGTGGTCAATAAAATACACTTTTGATGAATCTTTTTGAATTGCGAGGCGCTCTCCCCCCCAAAGTAAAGTTGATCCTGGAAATCGCCGGTATTCTACTGTTGCTGTTTGTGTGGTTTTTGCTGACTTTGGGTACGGAACCAATTGTACCTGCCGGTATCCTCCCTTCTCCTTCAAAGGTATTAAACGCGATAGGCCTGGTGTTTATCGAGAATGAATTGGTCGTCAACTTATGCAGGTCATTGGGATTAAATATTTGCGGATATCTGGAAGCAATCATCATATCTGTAGTCTTTGGATTTCTGGTAGGCCTTATTCCTCTGTTCAACGGACTTTTTGCCAAACCTATTGATGCTTTTCGTTTCGTCCCTTTGACAGGTGTTATAGGACTTTTTATTGTTTGGTTCGGGTTAGGCGTACCCATGAAAGTACATTTCCTGGCATTTGGTATCCTGATATACATGCTGCCTGTCATCGTAACCAGAATCAATGACGTCGAAGATGTTTATTTGAAAACAGCCTATACACTCGGGGCAACCAAATGGCAAATTGTACGTACAGTCTATATTCCACACGTAATGTCGAAATTTTCAGATGATATCAGAGTGTTGACAGCCATTTCCTGGACATATATCATCATCATTGAAAGTATTGGCAACGAGGGTGGGCTTGGCGCCTTGATGTGGCGTACCGGAATCAGACAAGGCAATATAGCCAAATTGTTTGCCATGCTCTTCATTATTATCATCATAGGTTTTGTTCAGGACAAATTATTTGCTATGTTGGACCGACGACTTTTCCCTTTCAAATATCTGAAAGAGTCAGTTAAGGCCTCGGGAAAGCTCACGGAAGATAACAAACTGCGATTAATACTGTCGATCATCAAGCCTTATTTTGTGCTTTTGGTGGCAGGAATTATTATTATCTTACTGGCTAATGAATTCATCGGCTTTCTGGGTAGAAAAGGTATATTGTCATATGCATTCGGTGAGACTTACCCGATAATTGCCGTATTGATGTCTGTTATTTCCCTTTGGATTGTCTTTGATTTTGTAAATTTTAGGAAGGTTCCCAAAAAGAGCCTGGAAAAAGCTTGATATGACTGTTGACTTACTTAAAGAGATGGAGAAGGATCTTTTGGTTAAAATTGAAAAGATTCTGAATCATCCTGTGATTACGAAGATCCATAATGGCGAATTGACTAAAGAGCAGCTTCGGTTGTTTGCCATTCAATACAGTATATATTGCGGATACTTCCCAAGATTCCTGTGTGCTTGTGCTGCAAATATACCTGATGATAATACTCGGATGGCTATCATTGAAAATCTATGGGAAGAACATGGCTCAGGTAATCTTGCCGGATCACATCGTGTTTTGTTCGAGAAATTCGCCGCCGCTGTCGGAGCGTCTTCTGAGGATCTGCGGAATGCCAAACCTATTCCATCCACATTGATCAATGTGGAATATCTGCTGAATATGTGTCAGGACGACAGCTTTATCAAAAGCTTGGGCGCTTTGGGCCCGGGGACTGAATTTTTTACATCAAGGGAATATGAACTCATCTATCGGGGACTTCAGAAAGTGGAGGGACTAACTGAATCCGATTTGGAATTCTGGTCAATTCATATTTCTCTTGACGATCATCATTATTCTGATATGTTGAATGCCGTGAAAACCTGGTTGGATAGTGAAGAGACGATCGATCTGTTCCGTGAGGGAGCCGAACGGGCAATTGACCTTGAACTGTTGTTCTGGAATGGTTTAGAAGAACATCTCTTTGGGATCAGCTGACAGATTCCGGATTTTGATTATATTTTGATTAATTATATGCACTGAATGGCAACTTATATTTATCCTACTTTTGATGAACCTAAGAAGATAATCGACCTCCGTGGTGTCGCCCAATCCTACAATAATGGAGCGACTTATATCATTAAAGATTTGAATTTTGCGGTTACAGAAGTTTCTGACAATGGTAGATTTGTTGGACTGTTGGGGGCGTCAGGAAGTGGCAAGTCTACATTGTTAAGATACATTGCAGGCCTGCAGACTCCCACCATGGGCAAGGTACTTATCAATGGTAAGGAACCCGGTGCCGATAACCGCGTCAGTGTGGTGTTCCAGGAATATAGTTCGATGCCCTGGTATACTGTTTTGGAGAATGTGGCCCTGGCACTGCAATATAAAGGTATGTCCAAAAAGGAACGCGAGGAAAAGGCCATGGAGATGATCCAGCTCGTAGGTCTAGACGGCCACCAGCACAAATATGCCCAGATACCTGGTCTTTCCGGAGGTCAGCTCCAGCGCGTTGCCATCGCCAGAAGCCTTCTCTCCAATAGCAAAATCCTGTTGATGGACGAACCATTCGGAGCTCTTGATATCAATACCAGACTTCAGATGCAGGACCTGCTCATCAAATTACAGGAGCAGTTTAAAATGTATATCATTTTTGTCACCCATGATATTTCAGAGGCAGTCTACCTTTCAGATAACATTTATATGATGAAAAAGGCACCATCACTCATCGCTGAAGAAGTGGATATCGACCTGCCTGCTAAAAGGGACCGGGAATTGAAGCGCGATAGGCATTTTATCGATTTGGTCTATCAAGTGGAAGACATTATGGTCAATTTGTCCAAATAAATTCATACTTACTTAGATACACATTTCCCCTATGTAGCCTCAGTCTTACCTGACTTAGTGTAAACTTATTTTATCACTTTTTCGGTGACATATTAGAAAAATGTTAACATGTGTAATTGGAAAATTACAAATTACATATTAAATAATTTTTTAATGTGTAATTTGTATTTTAACTTTGCCTGATATATTCAACCCTTTTTAAAAAGAATAGAACCATTATGGCAAGAATTTTACTCATCGATGATGAAAGTAGTATCCGCCGGACATTAAAGGAAATCCTGTCGTTTGAGAAATATGAAGTTGTAGAGGCAGTTGACGGTCTGGAAGGTATTGAAAAGGTCAAACAACAGAAGTTCGATGCTATCCTTTTGGATATTAAAATGCCAAGGATGGATGGTATTGAGGCATTTGAGAAGATCAATGCAATAGCTCCCGAGACTCCCGTCATCATGATTTCCGGACATGCCAATATTGATACGGCAGTCGATGCTGTGAAGAAAGGCGCATTCGACTTTGTATCAAAGCCACCCGACCTCAACAGATTGTTGATTACGATTCGAAATGCAATCGACAAAAATAATCTTGTGGTGACTACAAAGACGCTACAAAGTAAAATAGCAAGATGTAAGGTACCTGAAATGATCGGTAACTCACCGGCCATCAGAAAAATTCATGAGACCATAGATCGTGTGGCGCCTACAGAAGCAAGGGTACTTATAACCGGAAACAATGGAACCGGAAAAGAGCTTGTTGCGCGCTGGATTCATGCCAAGAGCAACAGAAATTCGGCTCCTTTTGTCGAAGTTAATTGTGCTGCAATTCCTTCGGAGCTGATTGAGAGTGAGCTGTTTGGGCATGAAAAGGGCGCCTTTACATCTGCTGTGAAGCAAAGGATTGGTAAATTTGAGCAAGCCGACGGTGCCACGCTTTTCCTGGATGAAATCGGAGATATGAGCCTTGAAGCACAGGCCAAGGTCTTAAGAGCTCTTCAGGAAAAACGCATCACAAGAGTAGGAGGGGAGAAGGATATTTGTGTCGATGTGCGGGTAATTGCAGCAACCAACAAGGATTTATTGAAGGAAATTGAAGCAAAGAGATTTCGCGAGGACCTTTATCATCGGCTTGCAGTAATAATCGTACACGTACCATCCCTTTCAGATCGGATAGAAGATATAAAGTTGCTTAGTGAGCACTTTATCAACAATATTTGCGCTGATTATGGTATTCCGCCCAAAGCAATTACCAACGACGCTTTCAAAGTACTTGAAAAATACAATTGGACAGGCAACATAAGGGAATTGCACAACGTGATAGAGCGACTAATTATCCTGAGTGGCGATAAAATAACCGCCGATGATGTGATTAATTTCGTTCAAAATGACCCGCATCGTAAATCAAGGAAGGTAACCGACATCTTTGAGCAGTTCTCTACTATTGACGAAGTACAGAAATTTATTGAAGTGGCCTTTACGGATTATAAATCAGGTAAAGGGGTTAAGAAGTAATCTGATAAATCAGGACACCAGATTTTTATCCTTGTTGACAACTGTACCTTTATCCGGATGTCGACCTCATACTACCTTCTCCGGCTAAAGGCCGGGAAAGTATCGCATTTACAATGGATTGGATAGGACAGGATAATGTAAGAGTTTTCAAAGAAGATGGGCTTTCGTCGTAAACTATTGTTTTTAGCCTTTTGTTAGATCTCTATAAAATTTTCGACATTGTCTTCAATGTTATATACTTTTGTGGCGAAATGATTTCTGTGTTTGTGTATAAGCTATAAGCGTCTGACGATTCGGATATGACTTAGATTTGAATATCGAACCCGTAATTTTGTGTCATTTGAATTTTAATAATATTGTATTGAAAACCCAACCTACATCTTTATTACTGCTTAGTTTGGCCTTTATTGCCATATTTTCGGCTTGTGAGAAGGAATTGGATACCGGAGCGAGTGAAAAATATAAAGAGCAATTGAAGGAATCCTATCGATATTATCCATTGGAATTGAATAAGAGCTGGATATACAGCATTGACTCGATCTATTATTCGGATAATCTTGGGATTATTGAAGTCGATACAGTCCGGGGTATATATCGTGAAACTTTAGTAGACACGTTCAGAAATGAAAACGACCAGTTGGTATATCGGTGTCTCAAGGAAAAGAAAAATGTCAATCAGACCTGGTCTGTCTTGCGTGTCTATAGCCTTACCGTCTTAACCAATCAACTGCTCAGGACCGAAGACAATGTAACCCTTGTTGATCTTATTTTCCCGATCCGATCAGGAAGCAGATGGGACACCCGGGTATTTATTGACTCCGATGCCAACTATCTGATTCGTGGCAAAGCTATCAATTTATTCAAGGATTGGCCTGATACCTATGTCGCCAACGAATATAACGGAGAATATAATGGCACTGCCACACCGATGATTGATATTATTGACGTGGAAGCGGATAATAATATTATCTTGTACAAATCATCACATCGTACCTATGCCAGGGGTGTGGGCATGATCAGAAAGGAACAGGCATTTTTTACAACACAGCGGACTGAAGATCCTGATTTGCCATGGGAACAAAAAGCCGAGATCGGTTTTAAAGCAATCCAGACACTATTGGAATATAAGTAATGTCCCGTCAACATCTTAAAGAATATACGGAAGTAGGAAAGGTAAGAAAGAGTTATGGCCTTGAAGGAGTCTTGCGCGCTGTACTCTATCCTGCAACGGTCAAAGCTGCTGTGGAAGCTGAGTACTTCTTTGTGGAAGAGTACGGGCAGAAACTGCCACTCTTCATTCAATGGATGGAAGGAGAAGGTGATGATTTTCATATCAAATTTGAAGATATCGATGATCCTCAGACAGCCGGTCAATTGGCGACAGCTCCATTATTCATGGATAAGCGAATTGTAGAGGAATTACTGCCGCCGGATGAAGATACACTTCCTTTTGATCAAAAGGATCTGATAGGCTATCGTATCAAGGATCTGACATCGGGATATCTTATTGACATCCAAGACATTTCTCAATATCCGGAGCAGCTGATGGCTCACATTGTAATCAACAATCGCGAAGAAATGGTGCCTTTGGTCGACGATTTGATTGAAGGAATTGATCATCAACAAAGACTGATCACCGTACGGTTTCCTGAAGGTATGTTTGGCCTTTGATTTGGTCAGTGTGAAATAAAAAAAGCCGGGATCCTATCACGGCTTTTTTATTATTCAGAAATTGTTGAGATTATCCTGGGGAGGTATTTTTCAACTTAATGCCCCTGTCCAATGTTGCAATCGTCAGGCATATTGAGGCACAAGGGCCGGACTGTAGGCTTCATTTTCCTGGATTGCCGCAAAACTGAATCCTTTTTCGGAAAAATACTCCAGTACACGAGGCAATGCATACTCCATTCGCTCCTTTGCCTTCAAACTATCGTGAAAGACAATAATGGAACCATCAACAGCATTATTGACAACATTTTTATAAACCTGCTCTTTCGAGATATTTTGGTCAAAATCACCACTCAACACATCCCACATCACGATTTGATAATGCTTATGCAGAAATTGTGCCTGTTTAGGCTTTAGCTTTCCGTATGGAGGCCTGAACAGGACCGAATGACTCATTTGTGCTGCCTTTTTTACGTTCAGCAGATATTCCAGATTGTCAGTTTCCCAACCATTCAAGTGGTTGTATGTGTGACTGCCTACACCGTGTCCGCGCTCAATAACATCATTGAACACCTCTGGATGTTTGTGGATATTTTCTCCAACACAGAAGAAAGTAGCCTTGGCATCAAACTCATCCAGCCTATCCAGCACCCAAGGAGTCACTTCCGGTATCGGTCCATCATCAAATGTTAAAAATATTTTTTTTTCTCCTGGCCGTATTCCCCATAATGCCAAAGGGATAAATCTTTTGACAAATGAAGGAGTTTTTACTAAATACATAAAAAAATGTTCTAAAAGTGGATTAAATTGTTGATAATATTATTAACGATAATTGCAACGATTACGTTTGTGAGTGTTCAGAAAAAAAATCACAGATTATCAGTAATTAATATATAGCAAATTCTATGCCGATTTTAATTATTTGTTAAATAATTTGAGCGGCAATTTAGCGTATATTATTGAAATACAATATAGTATGCTATACAAATATTTTTAATAAAATTTGCTCATTTTTTGATCTCAGTTAAAGCTAATTCGTAAAAACATGATATTCAATAGTTTGTGTTGTTGTGTGAAAGATTGTTATTTCCTGAGGAAGGATGCTGTTTAAGGATAAAAATGTATTTTTGTAATTAGGCAGGATTCAGAGGATTTTGCTTAATTGAAATGGTGATTTTTATCATTAGCCTAATTCAATCACAATGAAGGATTTTCTGGACCTGCTGGGCCGTATTTTCATAGCGACTATTTTTATTTATGAAGCTTATGACTCCATATATTATTTTCATATGACAAAAGCAACCATGTCAATGTATGGTCTGACATGGAGACAAGATCTCTTGCTCGTAGGTGCCATTATATTGCTTGTGTTGGGTGGTTTGATGGTGTTGATAGGTTACAGATCATCTTTTGGTGCAATCCTTTTGATTTTGTATTATCTGCCGGTTACTTTGATTGTCCATTCTTTTTGGAATGATCCGGTGAAGGTTCAGCGTATTCAGGCTATTATGTTTATGAAGAATATTGCTATCATGGGCGGCTTGTTGATGATAATAGTCAATGGTTCAGGTCGTTATAGTATCAAAAGATTATTAGCTACTTTGAAGGTTTGATTTTTTAATATCTCAGGAATGAAAACAGATTTTAAAAAGATTTTCTTATATCTTATGGGTGTTGCTTTGATTTCGATTGCATCCATAACACTTCATGATGCCTTTGAACAGGAGCCACTACCCCAGGCTATTAAATCTCCATCCATCAATCGACCTTTTGATTTTGCCGGAGAACTTGTTCCTGTTGCCAATCAGGATGTAAGGGATCGACTTGATAAGGAGCTGGTAATGAATACTTACCTCCATGGCTCCACCTTGCTCAACCTCAAGATGGCAGGAAGGTATTTTCCATTGATAGAAAGAATATTGATGGAGGAGAATATTCCGGATGATTTCAAATATCTTGTTCCTGTCGAAAGTAATTTCAGTAATGCCACTTCCCCTGCAGGTGCAAAAGGTTTTTGGCAATTGATGCCCTCCACGGCAAAAGAGCTGGGCTTAATCGTCAATGATAAGATAGATGAACGATACAACGTAGAGCTTGCGACCCGGGCTGCTTGCAAGTTTATCAAAACCCTGTACAACAGATTTGGCAACTGGACACTGGTTGCTGCTGCATATAATGGCGGAGGTGGTAGGATTGATAGAGAGTTGAAGGCACAGAAAGTCAATAATTTCTATGATCTGTATCTCAATCCGGAGACCTCTAAATACATCTTCCGTATTCTGGCTATTAAAGAGGTGATGAGTAGTCCTTCCAATTTCGGTTATGACATTGACCAGGTAGAACTTTATAAACCATTGACTACAACAAGGCAGATAGAAGTAACCGGGGCAATCCCCGACCTGACAGCATTTGCCATCGAAAATGGTTCGACTTACCGGATGCTCAGGTATTTAAATCCATGGATTATTGATCGGGATCTTCCGGCAACAGGGAAGAAGTTGATCATTCTTCTTCCATAAGTCTCTTGCTTATCAGGATAAATTTATCCCGGAAATGAACCGATCACGCTTTTAAGAATACACTACATTCAATCATTGAAGTAATTTTGGGCTGCAATGACGGGAAGATACAAAGCATTTGGATCCAATCTTTATGCCTTTACGTCCTTCAATATTCGCACTGAAGCATCTACTTCAGAGTGAAAGTACTTTTCCCTGCCATATACCCTTTATTATATACATGAATCTCATAGGAACCCTTTATAAACTGAAAATTGGGTTGCCAGTTGGCGCATGCTACAGCATCTGCGTTTTCGTAGTTACATTCCTTGAGTAGCGAATACGGGATTTCGGCGCCATCTTCGGATGCCTTGATTACCCCTGAGCCTGCATTTAAAACACTGACTGTTTCGCCTGTTGGATTGATTATCCTAATGAAGAATTTTTCACGCCCTGCCTCCACGAGTTCATTTTGGTTGGTTTTAAAACAAATTTTCAATCCATCGATATTTTTTGCAAACCTTTTTGAAACTTCCTTCCCTTTGGAAGACAATTTGTAACCTTCGACGAGAATATCAGAAATTTTAATAACGGATGCCTTATCCACTTTTTTATTCAGTCTTGCCCTTTCGGTTTCAATATTGGCTTTTTCCGTTTCGAGGGAGGCATTGCGGGCCGAAATTTCATCATTTGTCATTCTCTCTTTGTTGATTTCACCAGTGAGAATTTCCTTTTCGGTATTAAGCTGTTGATTGGCCCTGGATAAGGTTTCATTTTCACTTCTGAGGGCTTCAATTTGTTTTTTGTATTCTTCGGATTCGGCCTTCATGGAAGCAATTTTTCCTTTAATTGCCTGATAGTCTTTGCTGGTTTGCATCAGGGAGACAATTTGGTCCCGCTGTTTTTTCAACTCTGTCTTGAGGCTATCTATCCTGCCGTTTAACTCTTCATTGTCGCCCTTCATTTGCTCAAGGTTGGCCAGAGCTTCATAATAGGTTTTCTCCAGGTCTGCTCTGCTTTTCTCCTTTTCAACAATCATTGCTTCCTGATTGGCAATGGTATTGGCGCTTTGGCTTTTGTCATACAGCAGGTAGCCACTCAAAGCCAATAATAGCAATATAATTGTAATACTTATAGCTTTGTAAGTATTGTTAAAACCTCTTTCTTCCATTTTGATAGATTTAAATTAATATGAAAATCTTTTTTGATATAAATAAGTTTCAAAATGCAAATGTATTGTATTTTTAATTGATAAAATTAATAGTATACCACTATTATTTGGATGGCGGGAAGTCAGTATTTTTTCTCCTTTCTTCATTAATTTAATATAATTAAGGTTGTTATGAGCTCATCTGTTTTGTTGTTTATCGATATCGAGACAGTTTCCACAGTAGGAGAGTATCTTGAATTGAACCCTGCCATGCAGGCATTTTGGCGGAAAAAGGCATCCGGGTGGATCAGACAATCCGATGAAGTCAATGATGACCTATATGGTAATTTGTTCAAGGATAAAGCAGCAATTTTTGCTGAATTCGGGAAAATAATCTGTATTTCAATCGGCTACAACACTTTTGATTCAACCACAAAACAAGCCGCTTTCAGAGTTAAATCCTTTTATGGGCACGATGAGAAACAGTTGTTGACGGATTTTTTGAATCTGGTAGCGAAGCATTTTCACGATCCAAAGAAACATACCTTTTGTGGGCACAATATCAAGGAATTTGATATCCCGTATATATGTAGGAGAGCAATGATTCATCAGTTACATCTTCCGCCAACCTTCCAGCTGAATGGGAAAAAGCCCTGGGAGGTCAATCATCTTGTTGATACCCTTGAAGAATGGAAGTTTGGAGATTTCAAGCACTACATTTCTCTCGCCTTAATGGCTGAGTTGTTCGGTATTCCTACACCTAAGGATGATATCGATGGTTCCATGGTGGGAAAAGTATATTGGGAGGATAAAGATCTGGAAAGGATTCGTGTGTATTGCCAAAAGGATGTCCATACGGTTGCAAGAATATATAGTAAACTCACAGGGGGAAGATATCAGATCGCTGAGGAGATTGTAGAAGTAGAGTAGGGGTTTGTTATTTGGAGGTTTTTAAAAATGCGGCGGTGTTACCTGATTATTTCGAAATGTTTTGACCTTAGGTGATCCTATGATTGTTTTGCTTTCTTATAGTCTGTAATTTTAATCAGATGTTGGGCCAGACGCAGATCGGACTCTTCATTAGATGCAATGATTACGATGTGGTCCTTGATTCTTGGCTTCAGCAGTTCTTCAAACCATTGTTTCCCGTCGTCATCCAGGTTGCTCCCCGGTTCGTCCAGCAGGATTACAGAGGATTGAGACATAATGGAAAGGATGAGTTTCAATCGCTGTTTCATTCCTGACGAGAGCTCTTCAACTTTCTTTCGGAACATATTTTTGAAAGGTAGATTTTTGATAGTTTCACGGACAGTATCCATATTAATAAATGGTCTTAGACCATGGTGCATATCCAACAGTTCATCAACAGTCAGAATATCAATCAGCTCAATATAGGGTGCTGAAAATGCGATATGTCGGTAAATATCACTTGTAGGTATGTCGGTATTTCCACTTGAATAACATATCTTTCCTTTTGAAGGGGTCGAGTAACCGCTGAGGATCTTTAGCAGGGTGGATTTTCCGCTGCCATTCGGGCCACGGATAGCGTAGCATTCTCCTTTTTTAAATTGAAAATCAAAGTCCCTTAATACCCATTCGTATGAATATCTTTTTCCAATCTCCTTGCAAGTGATAACTTCAACCTTTGGAATCATAAGAGGTATTTTTGATTAAATACCCTTGATCAATCCTCTGGTACTGCTTTTGAGGAAGTTGAGAATATAAGTCTTGTCTTCTGTATTCGGAATATTGTTTTCGATTTGTTCGATGGATTTATGGAAATTGGTCCCATGAACAAACAGGATCCTGTAAATATCCTGGATATGATGTACCCGGTCCTGGGTAAATCCTCTGCGTTTCATACCGATAGAGTTGACTCCTGCATAGGAAAGCGGGTCCCTGGCTGCTTTGATAAAGGGGGGGACATCTGTTCTAACCTTGCTATATCCTCCAATCATGGTATGGCAACCTATACGTGAAAATTGGTGTACAGCTGACATGCCTCCTATTATTGCATAGTCTTCGAGTACAACATGGCCTGCAAGGGCTGTATTGTTGGACATGATGCAGTTGTTGCCAATTTTGCAATCATGGGCAACATGGCAATAGGCCTGAATCAGACAGTTTTCGCCAATGATGGTTGTTCCTGCTGCTGCTGTACCCCGGTTGACCGTGACATATTCCCTGATTGTTGTATTGTTTCCGATTTCGACAAGAGACTCCTCTCCTTGAAACTTCAGGTCTTGCGGTATTCCGGCAATGATGGCACCCGGAAATATACGGACATTATTGCCTAGCCTGGCGCCCTTCATGATTACGGCACCTGATCCGATCCAACAATTTTCGCCGATTTGTACATCGTCTTCTATGGTTACGAAGTTGTTGATCTGAGTGCCGATTCCTATTTGAGCATTGGGATGGATATCTGAAAATTTCGGTGTCATTATTTAATGGTTGTCCTGTTAACAATTTGAGCGGTGAGATCGGCTTCTGATACAATTTTGTTGCCTACATAGGCAATACCGTACATATGGCAGATTCCACGTCGTATAGGTTCCAGGAGTTCCATTTTGATAACCATTGTATCTCCGGGGACAACCTTTTGTTTGAATTTGGCGTTGGTTATTTTTAGAAAATAGGTATCCCAATTTTCCGGATCGGGCATCAGAGAAAGACAAAGAATTCCACCGGTCTGAGCCATTGCTTCGATTTGTAATACACCGGGAAATACCGGATTGCCGGGGAAATGTCCTTGAAAACATGCTTCAGTAAACGATATGTTCTTTACACCGACTACATAGTTTTCGTTTATTTCGATTACTTTGTCCACCATAAGGAATGGATGCCTATGAGGCAGCATACCCATGATCTGGGTGGTGTCCATCACAGCATCTTTGTCTGGATCATAGATTGGCTTACCTTTCAACTTTTTCTGCTCGTTGGCAGCCTTCCTCAGAAGTTTGGTAAATTCCACGTTGACAGAATGTCCCGGTTTGGTAGCAACTATTTTTCCTTTGATCGGCCTTCCCAGCAAGGTTATGTCACCAATTACATCCAATAGTTTATGCCTTGCCGGTTCGTTACTGAAATGCAGCTTGAGCGTATTAAGAACGCCTTCCTTTTCTATCTTGACGCTTGGTTTGCCCAGTTTTTTCGCTAAGTCATCCAGTTCCTGCTGGTTCATCATTCTATCCACTATAACTATGGCGTTATCCAGGTCGCCTCCTTTGATCAGCCCTTGATTGAGCAACTTCTCTACTTCATGCAGAAATACGAAGGTACGACAGGCTGAAATCTCCTCCTTGAACTGGCTAATATGGTCCAGTTTGGCAAATTGTTCTCCCAAAACAGGTGAGGCAAAATCAATCATAGTAGTCACCTCGAAATCATCGCCCGGTAAGGCTATCATTTCACTTCCTGTAGTCTCATCCTTGTAGGAGATGGGTTCTGTTATGATAAAATAATCTTTTTCTTCGTTTTGTTCTACGATGCCTGTTTGTTCTATTGCATCGACAAATGGTTTTGCACTTCCATCGAGGATTGGTACTTCAGGACCATTTATTTCGATAAGCACGTTATCTATTCCAAGGCCTGTAAGTGCCGCCAATGCATGCTCAATTGTGTAGATGGTGATTTCGCCTGAGCTGATGGCTGTTCCCCGATTGGTTGATACTACTCTTAAAATATCAGCCGGAATAATAACCTGTTCGGGTGTATCGATGCGTTGAAATTTTATACCGTGGTTTTCAGCAGCCGGAATAAAGGTCATTTCAACGGTTTTGCCGGTATGGAGGCCGATTCCTTTTATGCTAACCTTATCCTTTATTGTTTTTTGCAACATAAAATGTTGTTAAGCCAGAAATTAAATTTATAAATTTTGGCAAAAGTAAGAATATAATATGAAATTGAATAAAGTTTATCTCAAGCGTCAGGCTCGTTGGCCTTTCCGAGATGGGGTCTGGCTATTTTCTCCACTTTTTCTGCCAGGGCAGGCAGATTTTTAAAGATTGCATAGGATCTCAGATAATTATTATAATCGAGTGCCGGTGAGCCGAACAGCTTACTGTTCTTATTCTTAACGGCAGATTGGACACCGGACTGGGCCTGGATTTGAGTTCCATCGGCGATTTGAATATGCCCTACAATTCCTACCTGCCCTCCAATTTTACAACCTTCACCTATTCTGGCGCTTCCTGCAATGCCGGTTTGTGCAGCGATGACAGTATTACTACCTATTTCTACATTGTGGGCGATTTGGATAAGATTGTCCAGCTTGGCTCCTTTGCGGATGATGGTACTGCCAAATGTCGCCCTGTCTATACTGCAATTGGATCCAATCTCAACATCATCTTCAATGACAACATTGCCGAGCTGGCGTATCTTGACATAATTCCCTTCCCCGGTAGGCGCAAAGCCAAAACCGTCACTTCCTATCACAGTATTACTATGTATGATGACATTAGCACCAATCACGCACCCTTCGAGAATTTTCACTCCTGACTTGATAATTGTGCCCTGACCAATGGTTACACCCTGGCCGATGGTTACCTGATTTTCGATTTCTACGTTATCGCCAATGCGCACATTTTCTTCAATAACCGAAAAAACTCCGACACCAACATTGTTGCCCAAAACCGCCTTGTCATCGATATGGGCTTTCGGACTAATATGCCGCTCGATTTCTGTAGTGACATTGAATTTGTCAAGCAGTCTTGCCAGAGATTCATATACATTCTCCACTTTGATCAGGGCTGCTTTTACGGGATAGGAGGGTTCAAAGGAGTTGTCAACCAGAATGGCAGAAGCTTCAGAATTGTATATATATTCTTCGTATTTAAGGTTGGAAAGAAAGCTGATGGTTCCCGGCCTGCCTCCTTCAATTGTACTTGCTCCATTGATTACAACATTCCTATCCCCGATGATCGTACCGCCCAAAAAGTCAGTTATAAATCCTGCCGTGATCTCCATTTTCAGCTATATTTTAATATTATTTTGCAAAGAAACAAAGTTTTTTGATAAATATGGATTACGTTTCAGAAAACATATAAATATTAACGTATATAATTGCCTCTTTGGTTGGTAATTAGCTCAATTTTCAAGGATTATTTCTACATGATTACCGAATTGTATCTGTTTGTCTTTTTTATTGTTTGTTAAGCTACCTAAATAGAGTCAATATCCGGGGCGCAAGTTATTGAAACTGCTTATTCGAAATAAAATTAGGAGGATCTGAATCTCTTTTGGCGCAGGAAATAAATTAAACCTGCTCCTACTAATACCGAGAAGATGATGATGAAGAAGGATGCATATTTATAATTTTCAAAAGGGAGTTTTACATTCATACCGTAAAATCCGGTGATGATGGTAGGCACCATAAGCATGATGGTAACGAAAGTCAAACGCTGAATATCAACGTTCATGTTGTTGGATATGATGCTGGCGAAGGCTTCCATAGTACTTCCGGTGATTACAGTGTAGATATTGGCCATCTCGAGTGCCTGACTGTTGTCGATCATCAAGTCCTCATAGATCTCCTCCAGCTCCTCATTCAAACCCAGGCCCAAAAAATCAATCCTCTTCATCTTCACTTTAAGCAATTCGTTGGCTTTCAGTGAGTTGACAAAGTATACCAAACTTTTTTCAATTCTGAGCATTTGCCATAATTCACTGTTTCTGGAAGAATCATAGAGTTCCTGCTCCAACAGGTTCCTCTTCAGGTTGAGTTTTTTAAGACATGAAATGAATCTATATACATTCTGCTCAAGAATCTGCAATATAAAATGCTGAATATTTGCAGGGTTGAAATTCTTGATTTTATCCTCCAAAAATAGTTCCAGCACCGGGTTTTCATGTGCGCAAATGGTAATGACACTTTCAGGGCTGAAGATAATACCGATAGGAATCGTAATGTAAATAGACTCGCTTTCCCTGTCTGTTTCATTCAGAATGGGGGAATTCATCACTATAAGTCTTGCAGGCCCTTCCTTCTCATATCGTGAACGCTCATCGATATCAAGCGGGTCAGTGAAAAAGTCTAATGGTATATTGAGCCTGGTAGAAAGATCTTCCAACTCATCGTGAGAAAATGGAGGTTCTATATTGATCCAACAATGTACGGCATAATCCGGCAGTTCGACCAATGTTCCTTGCTGCTTTGCGTAATATCGAATCATGCGGGTCGGGATCCATTTACATTGTTTTGGTTAAAAAATCAAATTCCGGACAAAGGTAAGGCTATTGTTTTGTAGAAACAAAAAAAAGTCTCATTAATCTGGTTTTTATTGCCATTGGTCGAGTAGGGGAACAATCCGAGGTTGGAATTATGTTGGTTACTTATAAAAACTGGAATAAATGAATATGAATGAAAATCAGGTTATAGAAAAACAAGCGGATAGCATTATTCGCAACTCTATTGTTTTTGCATCAGGAGCCGGGCTGATACCTGTGCCGGTTGTTGATTTGATGGCTGTCACCGCAGTACAGATTGAAATGATACGAAGGTTGTCCAATCTGTATAAGGTGGATTTTAAGGAGACGGAAGGAAAGGCAGCTATTCTGGCATTGACCTCCGGTGGAGTGGCTCGATTGGGTGGCCGAATGATTGCCAAGATGATACCGGTGATTGGAAGTATCGTAGGAGGAATTGCGGCTTCTGCATTTTCAGGAGCAGCAACCTATGCTGTAGGGGAAGTTTTTAAAAGGCACTTTTCAGAAGGAGGAACTTTTTTGGATTTTGACTGGAAAAGCTTTAAGCACTTTTACAATGAAAAATTCGAGAAAGGCAAGGAGTATACAGCCAAAATCAAAAAAGAGGAAGCCGATAATCAACCTCAGGCTCAAAGCGAAGCGACCAATATATATTTGGATGCCTTACAAAGGTTGTATGATATGAAGTCAACCGGAGCCATCAATGAAGATGATTACGAAAAGCTAAAGGCGGACATCATGAATAAAATGGGCGTGTAAATATAGCGGGGCAATTTTCCGAATCTTCAGGTCAACCAACATGTGCCGGTTTTGGGCGATCCCATGGGGACTGTAATTTGGCCTATTCAATAAATTTAGTCCTATAAATTTGTATTGTAAATGATTGGTAGACTATCATATTGAGTCCACGAAAACCGGCTTATAATATATTTCTCAACTTCATTTTGTACTATTTGGATAAAAAAAAGGGGCTGAATGCCCCTTTTCTATTTCAAAATGAAAAGGAATCCTCATGCGAGGATCCCTCTTCCCCATATTTAACTAAGGCTAAACGTTATTTAACCTTAATTAACTGTAATGTCTTGAGTTTATCAGAAGATATCAGACTCACCTGATACAAACCGACCGGTAGGTGGTTGGTTTCAAGGAGTTCTGTATTAAACCCTTTGACAGTAGTTACTTTCTTGGTGTACACAAGTTTACCGAAGTTGTCAGTAACATTGATGGTCACTTTTTCAGCCAATTTGGATTCAAAGTCAAGATATACCTGAGCACTTGTTGGATTTGGCCTTAGAGTATAATCGTTGATTACATTCAGCTGTCCAATTGTTGAGCTGTTATCGATTACATTCGGGTCAACCACGTTGATTCCAGGATTATCAAGGCTACAATCAACTTCTACATAACATTCAGTACTACATCCACGGGCGTCCGTAACCTTTACTTTCAAATACAATGTCTTGAAGGATATTGATATCTGTACTGTTGGAGTATGTTGTCCGCCAAGGATATGACACCAGCCATTCAAAATCTCCCAATCATAAGTGTAAGGAGCCTGACCGCCGGTTACAACTACTGTAAACAGGTTGTTGCTGGAGTTACAATATACTTCAGTTGGAATTGTAATATTACAAGCCAGATCTGAATTGAAAGTGTGGTTGATTATCTGAGTATAGCTGGTCTCCTCACCACACAAGTTGGTATATGTAAAGGTTCTTTCTTCGATGTAGGAACCGTCAGGAGAAGCTTGTCCAAGATTGATGGAGCTGCTCAGGCTTACTTCAGTACAATTCAACTCTGGTAGTACAGTTGGCAATGCCACAACTTCATTACAATATACAGTAGTATCAGCAGGTACGAAGCTAAAGTCATAACTTTCAAGAGCATGAAGAACAACTTTCAAGTCAAGGTTGCTTGTGTTGCCGCAAGCATCAGTCGCAGTCCACTTGAAGAAATGTTCTTTAGTAATATAATCACCTTCGCACTTGGTTTCACCTTCACTTTCGGAATATGTCGGAGTGATGATTGTTCCGCACTCGTCAGATACAACTACAGCGTCATATTCGTCTATCAATTTAATGATTTGCTCAAAGTTACCACAACCTGCATAGATGGTGTTATCCACTATGTTGTACTGGTTTTGCATATCATATGAGAAAGATAGCACCGGAGGAGTATTGTCCTCAACAATTACCTTCTGGACTTTGGTCGATGTATTACCACAATAGTCGGTAGCACTATAAGTAATAGTATAGTAGCTTGATCCATTGCAATTCACAATGTTGTGATCTACATTGGCACTTACATGGGAAGGCTTACCTGTACAGTAATCAAATGCCACCACATTCTGTGTGCCAAGGTCTGTTTCACAAATCGCATCCGGAACGTAGATAACAGGACCTACAGTATCCATAACGGTCACAACTCTTGAGAATGTAGATACATTACCACAAGCATCGGTTGCCGTATATACTTCATCCAATGTAAAGTTGTTAGGACATCCAAGTTCAAACTTGGTTCTTGTTACAGTCAATGTTACATCAGAACAATTGTCAGTAGCTTTGACTACAGGAATTGAATTCTCACAATCCACATTAATTGAAGTCAGAGAAGTGTTGAACACAGGTGGCGTATTATCTGTCAATTGAACGAACAACACAAAAGTTGACTGATTGCCACAATAGTCGGCTGCTGTCCATGTGTATTCGTACATTGATTTGAATCCATCGCTGAGACAGTTGCCATTGATCAATCTACTGTTGAAATCCAGCGTGATATAATCGCACTTGTCTTCTGCTTCCACCCATGTCAAGGCTTCGGCCGCTGAAACATCCTGCCAGTTATTACAATCCAGGCTGACGATGTCTCCACTCAGATGATCTGCAAAAGCTGGATTAATCATGTGGATAACCGGCGCTTTATGATCATTTTTGACGACATATTGAGATGCATATATTGTATTCTGACATGCATCGGAAATAGTCCACACTCTGATGAAATTCTGACTTCCTTCACATTCCCCTGTTACCGGGATGTCGTTCGTTTCGTAAGTCAGAGAAGAGCAGTTGTCAAACACAACAGGAACAGCATTGTCATCTTCACAGATAAACTCGTTTAGATACATAACCTGAGGGGCTGTTGTGTCTTTTACCTGGATATAGAACTTCAATTCACTTTGGTTGCCACATGCATCAGTAGCAGTCAAAGATACAGTGTATTGCTTGGAGTATCCATACAGCCAGCATGCATCCTGATTCTCCTCAGAGATATTGAGGCTGAGTTTAGGATTGGAAGAACATGCATCCACTGCACTTATCAGACTGTTGACCGGCTGATTCAACCAGGTTGGGAATTCATCAGCACCACAATAAGTCGTTAGGATGTCACCTGATTTTAGGGTTGACAATGGACGAATTATTGGTATAATCTGCGGTGGAGTATCATCAACTACATTGATTTTCTGCGTGTATGTTGACATGTTACCACAGCAGTCTTTTGCAGTGTATGTTCTGAAGATTGTGTAAGTTCCTGCACAAGCTCCATTTACAATCTGATCTGTAAATGTAATATCTGCACATTCACACTCATCTTCAGCTTTCACTTCAAATGTCAGGCTAGAGTTAACACATGATACAGTTTCATCCGGTGGCACAATTGTAAATACCGGAGGTATCTCATCTATGATCAGGATGTCAAATTCATGGGTGGACTGGTTGTTACAAAGATCCACAGCTGTTATCTTGATATGAATCTTTTTAAAGTAACCGTCTGTCTTACATTCACCATCTTCAACCGTTTTGTCCATCACATAGGTCACGGCACCACAATTGTCAGTTGCTGAAATCTCGCTTTGCAACAAGGTCGGCAGCTCCCAATTTGGTTCCATAGCTCTACACTGGATAGAAATACTTCCTCCATTTGGAATTCCGGAGAAGAATGGATTGTTGATATAGATCACCGGTGGAGTATCATCGTTGACTGTGATTATCTGAACACATTCAGTGTAATTTCCACAAACATCTGTAGCACGATAAGTTCTGTGAACAGTGAATTTATTGGTACATATTTCATCAACGATTTCGTCTCCTGACCATGTAATTAGCACTTCACCTTCACAGTTATCTGATGCGGATACCATGTTGACATTTGGAGCAGGAACATCAGTTGCACACTGCACTGTAAATGGCGGAGGACATTCGATCGTTGGTGGAATCAAATCTTTAACCTCAATATATTGTATATCTGTTGTAGAATTACCACATACATCCGTAGCCATGTAGGTACGTACAAGGATATATTGGTTGGCACATTCCTGCTGTGTGATTACATCACTTACATGTGTAATGGTTAGTTCACCTTCACAGTTGTCACTTGCCTCCACTGTGTTGATGTCCGGTGCCGGCACATCTTCAGAACAAGATACAGTCATGTCATCAGGAGCAGAAATCAATGGTGCAATAGTGTCATTAACATTGATCAGTTGAACTTTAGTTGTGTAATTACCACACACATCCGTTGCTCTGTATGTTCTCTGTACAGTAAACTTGTTAAGACATTCCTGATTAACTATAACATCGCTTACATGCGTAATTGCTACGTCACCGATACAATTGTCAGATGCTGTAACCAAAGCTGTATTTGGAGCAGGCACATCGGATGCGCAGATTACATTCAGGTCGCCAGGTATGGTCATTACCGGTGGTGTTTCGTCGAATACAGTTATAGTCTGTGTCTCTGAAGTTGAATTACCACATATATCGGTAGCAGTATAAGTCCTGCTTATCACAAACCTGTTGGCACATGTCTGGTCAGTAATGACATCATTAGCCACGGTTACGGTAACCACTCCTGAACAATTGTCCGTAGCGATAACACTATTGGTGTTTGCTGCGGGAACATTTTCAGCACATGATACAGTCAGGTCGTCAGGAATTGTCATTTCCGGTGGAGTATTATCAAATACATGGATTTGATGAGTAGTCACAGATGTGTTGCCACACACATCGGTTGCCCTATAGGTACGGATTAGGTCATATTGGTTGATACAATCACCTGCTACAATACTTTCCTGAATCATGATAACTACAACACCACCTTCACAATTGTCTGATACCTGTCCTCCTGCTGAGATAAATTGTTCAGCATTCACGAAAGGAGCAGGAATATCGCTTGCACACTGGATGCCTGTAACATCTGCCGGTGGAATAATTATCGGTGGGATGTTGTCAAATACCGTAATTGTCTGTGTTGCAGTTGCATAATTACCACATTCATCCGTAGCCTTGTAGGTTCTTATGATGGTGTATTTGTTTGCACAAATCTGGTTGGTAATTACATCACTTACAAAAGTAACACTTATTGAAGCTGCATCAGAACAGTTATCTGAAACTATCACCAGATTAGTATCCGGTGCCGGTACATCAGATGCACAGGTAACTGTGATTGGTCCCGGAGGAGTAATCGCAGGAACAGTATTGTCTGTCACAACTATAGTCTGTTGCATAGTTGAATAGTTTCCACAAATATCAGTTGCTTTGTACGTTCTGATAATGGTGAAGCTATTACCGCAACTGCCCGGGATGATTTCGTCCCCAACAAATGACAGGGTGACAACATTGCCGTTTGCTGTACAATTATCGTTGATGGTTCCACCTCCGTTTACATATTCGGTGATGGTCGTATATGGTTGAGGAACCTGATCTCCACACTGGATACCTATAATAGGATTAGGAGGAGTCATCACCGGAGGCGTAGTGTCATTGACATTAATTACCTGAACATAATCAGTATGGTTTCCACATTCATCCGTAACACGGTATGTCCTTGTTATCTTAAACCTGTTGAGACATGTTTGGTCGCTGATAACATCGCCCACAAATGTCACTGTTACTTCAGAACAGTTATCTGTTGCAATGATCAGGTGAATGTCATGAGCAGGAACATCAGAAGCACATGAGATGTTTAATGGAGTCTGAGGTCCTGAAACGATAGTCGGTGGCGTGTTGTCGATGATGTACAATATCTGTGTGAATGTTGTTTTGTTGTCACACTCATCCTTAATTTCATACACTCGATTGACGCTAATTCCGGTACCACAATCTCCGGTGGTATTGTTGCTCAACAAAGTCAAGACCAGCTTGGAGTTAGGTGAGCAGTTGTCAGATACCTGACCACCGGCATTGATGATTTGTGCGATTGTAGTAAATGGAGCAGGAGCTTCAGTAGCGCACTCTCCACCATTGACCGGTGGAGGAGCCACAACTACAGGAGGTACATTGTCATTGACAGTGATGATCTGTGTGGCGGTTGCGTAGTTACCACAAGCATCCGTAGCCTTATACTTTCTGGTTATAGTATATTTATTGGCACAAGTCTGGTTAGAAATATCGTCACTCACCCATGTAACGGAAATGGCGCTATTGCTGGAACAATTGTCTGAAACTGTCACCAGGCTTGTGTTTGGTGCCGGTACATCCGATGCACATGCTACCGTAACCGGTGCAGGTGGAGTGATAAGTGGCTTGGTTGTATCCGATACTGATATGGTCTGTGTTGCAGTGGAATAGTTGCCACATGCATCTGTTGCCTTGTATGTTCGTGTTATGACATAACTGTTGGCGCAATTGCCTGTAACGATTGATTCGTTAACATATTTCAAAGTTATTGTATTGTCATTTCCACCTGTACAATTATCATTCAACGTTCCTCCAGCATTGGTAAATTCCGCTGCTGAGCTATAAGGCGCTGGAACCAGATTACCACACTGCAAACCAACAATTGCCGGTGGTGTGATAATGGTTGGAGGAATAGAGTCATTGACATAAATGGTCTGAACATAATCCTTGTAATTGTTACATTCGTCAGTGGCTCTGTAAGTCCTTGTAACCTTATACTTGTTGGTACAGGTCTTGTTACTGATCTGATCACTTACAAAAGTCACGGTTACATTGGAGCAATTGTCAGTCGCAACCACCTGAGTCGTATCAGGTGCAGGAACTTCCGATGCACAATCCACCACCTTTGTTGGAGGACCTGAAACTATGGTTGGAGGGGTGTTGTCAATGATATTGATTGTTTGGGTGCACTGTGCTTTATTACCGCACTCATCTTCTACTTCATAAATCCTGGTAACATTTACTCCGGTAGAGCAGTCCCCATTTATCTGATCACTGAGCTTCCTGAATTGTAAATTCGTTGTTGAAGTACAATTGTCGGTAGCTGAGCCACCTGCAGCCAGAAACTCAGCCAGGTTGTTATAAGCACCCGGTGTTTCGTCGGAACACTGTGTATTTCCGGTGTAAGTAGGACATGTGATTACAGGAGGTGTGGTGTCAATTCTCCAGATGAACGTTATGGTTGTATCCGCTGAATTGCCACAGTTGTCGATAGCAGTAAGTGTCCAGACTTGTGATTTGCTACAATCAGGACCTGTTATTGGACCGCCAACAGCAATAAGTGTGTCAACTCCACAATTGTCAAATATGTTGATGCTGTCCGCTATCATCTCCTGAGAAGGCATAGAAGTCGGATTGCATCCAAGGTCAAATTCACTTCTAGGAATATTGGTAAATACAGGCTTGATTGTATCAATTCTCCATATATAGGTCATGAAGCACTCGGATTCGTTTCCACAATTATCGACTGCTGTAACCGTAAAGATCTGAGATTTATTGCAATCATCACCGGTAATTTCGCCAGGAGTAACATTAATGGCTACTACTTCTCCGTCATCTGTAACTGTTCCGGCACCTTCAGCTACTGCACCTGTTGTTGGCAGTGACGTAGGATTACATCCCAGATCGAAAGGCAACTGAGGACAGTTCTCAAATACAGGAGGGTTCTTACCATCGTTGGTCTTGAAGCTGACTACACAGCTTGCACTATTTCCGCAAGTATCGGTAGCTGTTACCGTATAAACAACTGTTGGTCCACAAGGTCCAGGTATTGTGGTTTTTGAAGTTGTAATATTCATTACGCCACAATTATCGGTTGGTGTTCCTGCCTTTTCTTTTGCAAGAGCCGGAGTTACATCATTGATATTTGGCACAGTAAATGGAGCTGTTGGACAAGACGGGAATACCGGTTTTTCAGTATCTACTCTCCAGAAATAGGTAATATAGATGGTTGTTACATTACCGCAATCATCAGCGGCTTGTACGGTAAATTTCTGACTTTTAAGGCAAGTTCCAAGTATTGGTCCTGCTGTAGCTGTAACGGATTCTACCCTAACATCATCGGTCACCTCACCTGCATCTTCAATTGCAGTCGCAGTTGTTGGCAAGTCTCCAGATGGAGGATTACATCCCAGGTCAATTGGACCGGTAGGAGGGAAGGTAAATACAGGTGGTTCTGTATTGCCTTCTGTAACATATTGAACCAGACAAGAATCTGCATTTCCGCAGGCATCTGTCGCTTTTACCCTAAATTTCCTAATCACTCCACAGAATCCATTTTCTTCAAAGTAAGTCGTGGTAATTACAGGTTGTTGAGTGCAATTGTCCTGGATTACTCCAACAGCAGTAATAGCCATGTCTGCAGTTGGTACTACACCCGCAGGAAGCAAAATTGGAATACTTGGGCAGTTGGAGAATGTTGGTGGTTGCTTGTCATCCTTCCAGGTATAGGTTACGCTACAGGTTGCTGTGTTGTTACAGTTGTCCTTTGCAGTGACAGTAAATGTCTGCTGCTTATTACAAGTACCGGTAATTGGTCCGGCTACAATTTCCTTAGTAACCTGTCCGCAGTTGTCTACTTCAATCTGTACCAGATCCTGAATCCAGGCTGCAGTTGGTAGATTTACCGGATTACAACCCAAATCAATAGGCTGTGTAGGACAATTGGCAAAGACAGGGTTCTGGTCATCAAAACTCCATTTGAGTATGATAGTTTTTGTAGATACGTTATTACATCCGTCCTTGGCAGTAATAGTCCATTCCTGTGTTTGATGGCATTCTCCAGTTATTTGACCACCTACCGCAAAGATAGTCAGGTTGCCACCTGAACAATTGTCGGTAATTGGGCTTACAGCATCTATAGCCTGTTGCTCTGTTGCACCTCCCTGGCCTAGACATCCTAGTTCAACACCATCCGGTGGTGGGTTATTTCCAAAGGTTGGACCATCGGTATCTTCCTTCCAGGAGAAGGTCACTTTGCATTCTGCACTGTTTCCGCATGGATCCGTTGCAGTTACTGTGAAGATTTGATTTTTGGTACAAGGATCGTTTGGTGAGTTGGTTATTGAGCCGGCTGTAGCAGTTACCACTACTGAACCAGAGTTGTCAGTAACGGTACCGGCATTGGCAATGGCGTCATTTGTAGTAGGTTTGGTTGGATTACAACCCAACAAGATTTTACCTGTCGGACAGTTGGCAAATACCGGAGCTTCAGTATCAGAACCCCAAATCAAACCAAATGTACAAGTCTTTGTATTTCCACATTCATCAGTCGCTGATACAGTCCAGTTTTGAGTGAATTTACAGCCGGTTCCTCCTGAAGGAACTATTTGGCCTCCTGTGGCAGTAATTACTAGGTTGGCATAGGGTGTACAATTGTCTGAAATTGTACCAACAAAGGCAATGGCGTCTTCCGGAGTTGGAGGTAAAGCACCATCAAGGATGATGTTCTGTCCGGACTGGCAATTGGAGAAGGTTGGTTTCTGGGTATCACTCGTCCAGGTATAGGTAACCTTCTTGGTAGTTGTGTTATCACAATCATCCTTTGCCTTGACAGTCCAAACTTGAGTCTTTTTACAAGTATCTGTGACACTACCTGCTGAGGCAGTAACTGAAACACTACAGTTATCGGTCGCAGCTCCTGCATCAGTAATGGCTTTTGCAGCATTCGGTGCTGTAGGGTTGCAGCCCAGGTCAATAGTCTTGTCGTTCGGGTCAGCAAATACAGGAGCTTGGGTATCGGTAGTCCATTTAACCTGAACGATTACCTGTGCATAGTTGCCACATTGATCAGTAGCTTCTACTTTCCAGTTTTGTATTTTATAACAAGCGACATTAGTTGTAATATCAAGTGGGGTTGCAACTATGGTCAGTTGATTGGTTGCTGTACAGTTATCGGTAAATCCCGCCGCAGTGATTGCATCCTGAGCGGTTGGTCCGTTGTTTCTACAACCAATAAGCACAGGTGTGGCCGGATCACATGAATAGTGCGGCTTTGTCTGGTCTCTGAGCCAAATATATGATTTGATACAATCGACAAATGGTTCACCACTGTCATATTGATTATTGCCATTGTTATCCTGATAGATACGATATGTACGCTTATACTCTAACGAAGTACAAGGATTGAATGCCGAATCCTCAATGACTTTCATTTTGATCGGATGGCATGGATTTGGTCCTTGAGATGCACCAAATGTAGAGTTGAATGCAGACAAGGAAGAAACGGCTCCCGGTACAGGACGTTTACAATCGTAATTTCCGGAAGGTTGATTGCCGCAATTAACAGAGAAAGAACAATTGTTGACACAAGTCAATATGATCTTGATTGGACAAGCATTCGGTCCGGGAGGTACTGCCCAGTATGTCTTTGTAGTACCGTCAACTGCCGGAAATGGATTACTAGCATTATATTCAATAGTTCCTGGTACGACTGGATAGGCTGAGTAGAATTTTGTTCCCGGAGGGAAATAAGGTGCCACATTGGCGACCGGATAGCCTGAAGGATTCTGAACTATTTCAAGATTAAGAATTCCATCCTGAAGATTTGCATCGCAGTTGGAGGTGACATAAGCTGCACCGTCAATATGGGTGACGAGATTACCGTTGATCTTTTCATTGGTACACTCACCTGAATCTACATAGCCAAGGATGAATTTCTGATTGACAATATGAGTATTGGTTATTACACCTGTTCCATTGGCATATCCGGTAACAGGTATATCCTGTCCACAACTATTGCTTAATAAAAGACAGTTGGTTGTTGCTTTCAATTTGAAACAGAAACTTGCCAAAATGGTGGTTGGGTCAACCGGCTGCGGCAGGTTCCCAAAGTCCCATTCCAGTGATCTGGTTGAAGCATTATAAATCGGTTTTGGAGTGTTTGGAGTGCCGGCCAAAGGGTGGACTGTCGCAGTAACACTGTTAGTGACATAATCAGTGTTGGAAGGTATCGGAACAGAGAGTTTATAATTCTTCACCGGCTCGGTACCTACGTTTTTAATATCAACACAATAGGTTAATTCCTGTCCGGGAGTACATGTATAAGGTACAACCGGAGGATTCCCATCTATAGCTGTCAATTTAATAATTTCATCTGTCTCCGGCTGATATGCATCCACACCAAATACCAGAACGGACATCGTGTAAATATCACTTGTTGTACCTACTCGTATGATTGTACTGGTTTGTCCGTTGCCGATTACATTATTAACCGGAGGAGTACCTGGGTCATTGTCATTACCATTGTCCAGATAGAACATTGCAACGTCAATACCATAGTTGTTAAGATAGCTCGGGTTTCTGGCATTGCCGCCTGTATTGATGGATGAATTGAAGAAGTTGCTGGTTGAATTACCACTGTGTGACAAACTTTTGAAGGTGCCGGAATTCAATTCCTGTATTTTGGCATAGTCTCCTATCAGGTCACGGTCACCTTCTCCTGCCATGAAGCCTAGTTTAACATTGACATCACCACTCTGAACAGCCTGGAAGCCAACTATAGGAATATCCACGATGTTATTGGTAGAGTTGAATGCATGGCCTTGGAAGATGGCTATGTTTTTAGTCTTCATCTTACTGTTCTGATATACAACAACCATGGACCAGCAACCGAAGTAACCGACACCGTCTGCATTACCCTGAACCAGGGCCATGTCGGCAACAGTATAGGTACCTGCGCCCTTGGACTGGACATAACCTGTTACATCCGCATAGCAGGAGTATATCTGATAATAGTCGGTAGGAGGATTTGCAATGAAGTTTCCGGTAATATTCTGGTAAGAATCGGTACCAAACTTCAATTTGATATGATTCTTTGTAAATGTTCTGTTTTCCATATTACCATTGTAGAACCTGGTTGCATCAACGGTATTACCGGCTGTGCCTCCATTGTTTGCCCGGCCTGTCCAATAAAGACCGGCATACAGGATTTGCGTACAATTAGGATTGACACCCGGCTCAACGGCAAAATCAAAATTTGCAGATGATGAGTTCCATGTATTGACATCAGTGTCAATATCAACATACATCATATCATTGTTCCCGTTCTGTCCATCGTTTGAATATGGAGATTTAATGAGCAAGGAGTTGCCAAACATAGTGTAATCTCCCTTGACACTAAATATCTGATCAGGTGTCTTGGCAAATGGAACCACCAATTGAGCTTCACTTTTTATCGAAAAAGAAATTGCAAGGAAAATAATGATGGATAATTTTCCCAGCCAATTTAGGAGCTCGGATTTGTATATTTTATTTTTCATCGTTACCAATTTTAATGCTTAATATTATTCTTCGATAGAGATCCTTACCAGCCTCTTGACATTGGCCGGAATTTGAGGAATAATTTCGTCGAATTTGCTAATCTGCGCGTTGTATGACGTCACAAAGACGATATACTTTAAAGCGGTAAGACTCTGCACAAAGGCAGGATCCAGGAGAAGTTGCTGGATGTTTTCTCCTTCATCATACTTGATGATGATAATCTCGACATTTGACATGTCGTAGTTGGAGACAATTGCTTTCTCTCCCAGATAAACATAGCGATTATTGGTAAGCAGTCTTTGCGGATAGGGCGGACCATAAGTTTTTAACTCCCCATCATCGAAATACATTGTCGGAACAAGATTCTTGTAGAGTCCCCTCAAGTATTCCGCCTGAGAATGTTGTCCGGAATTTTCCAACCCTTCCAGGTAGGAAAAGTATTCCTCCGCATTCTGGCTTGTTCCTGTTTGGTAAATACCCAAAAAGAACAAAATTAAAATAAAATACTTCATAGTTAAATATGGTTTAATTGAGATAAAAATCATACAATCAAACACACAAACCATGCTAAATCAGTCACTCAGGAAACCCAACCACCCCTCCGGATATGCATAAATATCCTTTTGGTTGTGGTTGGCAAATCTTACTGCCTAAAACAGTAGCTTTGAAGTGGAAAGAAAAAAATCATAGTGTGTGTCGCGTTTATTTTGACTTTTGCCACACACTATAAAAATGTCAGGTAAGTATAGATGGATTTGAAATACTATATAAGTATCATATCATACATTTTGTAGTTCTCTAAGGTTTCGGAATGCTTCAGACTTTTATGGTCTGTTGCTACATTGAAATTTAAATAGTGTGTGTCAAAAAACAATTTCAATCGTTGGGGCAAAGATAATATGGCATGCAAGAAAAATTTTAAGGATTCGTACTTTATGTAGAATTATTTCAATATATATGACTATTTAAATATAAAAAATATTAAAAAATTTGTCTGTTTTTTATAAGGGTGTATAAAAATAAATTAATTTTTGTAAAAAAATCAAATCTATTTTATTATAATAGGATATTCATGTTTATGATGTAAGTATCAGATAAACAGATGTATATGTTATTTTAATTGCAACATATTTTATTATTATTAATTGATAAAAATGAAACGATGTAGATATTTTACTACAATTAATTGTCAAGAAGCGACCGGAATCGGCTCTATTTTCATGTATTATATTATTTTTTACATTGAATCATCATTTGTATCAGACATATATACATTCTTGTATGATATATATAAATATGAATGCGGTCAATGAAGGGGCGTTTTTTGAAATGTGAATTTTGAATGTTTTTTATTTACAACACGATGTTTTTATGTCAATATTCTTCAATTTGCAGAGAGAGTATCTGGTTTTTTAGCAGGCATTCGTATCCATTCATTACTAATTGTTCTTCCGGTCCGGTCATTTGTTTATCGAGACTGCCATGCTTCACTACTTTTTAGGTGATATTTGGTAACTATTTTTTGAAAATTGAAATTAAAGCAACCACACTCCATGTACCTTCAAGGATAACAAATGCTTTTATGCCCACTAACCAGGCACCAATACACGCCAGACCGGCTCCCAGGAAATTCAGTAATTTGTATGTCAAACTATCAGAACTTATTTTTTTTACAGTAAGTAATATAAAAGCCAACAATATCATTGTGACTCCGATACCATTGATCCATTGCTCCATTTTTAATGAATTTTTGAACAAATATAGCATTGGATGATTGTTATACGTTAATAATTGGAATGTTCAATATCCGTATAAAATTATACTTTTGGCGATGCATTTTTTATTTCCTGCTTTTCTGATAGCTTCACTGGTAGTATCCATACCGATACTTATCCACCTTTTTAATTTCAGACGATATAAAAAGGTGTTTTTCTCCAATGTTGCTTTTTTAAAATCCTTACAACAAGCTTCCAATAGTCGCAAGAAGATAAACAGATGGCTGATTCTGGCTGCACGGTGTCTGGCTCTCCTGGCTCTGGTATTTGCCTTTGCTCAACCATATTTTGAGACAAAGGGGAAGGTAGAACGTGGGACAAATTATTCCGTGATATATCTGGACAACAGCTTCTCTATGGGCAATAAGGCGTCCGAAGGAAATTTGCTTGAGCAGGGTAAGGAATCAGCACGCGAGATCATTAACGGTTTTGGACCGGATGATAAGTTTCAGGTAATCACCAATGATAATGACGGTTTCAGGCAGTCCTGGCTCAATAAGGACGAGGCATTGGCGAGTGTGGTAGAAAAAAGCATTTCCCCACAATTCAAACCCATGAGCGCTATCTTCCGGTCGATGCAGCAAAGTTTTAAATTTTCCGGATCCGGCAAACACAATGCTTATTTTATCAGTGATTTTCAGCGGGCCGCCACTGATCTTTCTGCCATTAGGGATACAGGCATTATGACGCACCTGATACCTATGCGATCTGCAACTATATCTAATGTATATATAGATTCGGTGTATTTCAAGGACCAGGTTTCTGTCCCGGGTGTTGCTGACCGCCTGATTTATAAAATTAAAAACGATGGTCAAGCCATCCATACAATCAAGCCTGTATTGAAATACAATGGAAACTCCAAACCGTTACCTATCGTCGAACTTGCAGCCGGGAAGGAGTATACGGATACTGTTTCCTTACTTGCATTAAAGCCGGGATTTCAATCTGCGGAGTTGATTATCAATGATGCACCGATTACCTTCGATGACAATTATCATATCGCCTGGGATGCAGTAGGAAAGATTCGGGCTTTGGTCATCAATGAGGGCAATCAGAATCGTTATCTTACATCAGCACTGCAAGCTTCCGGATTATTTGAGGTTACCAATGAAGAGATCACACGTGTCAATTATAGCAGGTTGGGAGATTATTCTCTCATCATCATTAATGAAGTAATAAATGTAAGTTCCGGACTGCTGGACGAACTTTCAAAAGCATTGTCCGGTGGTGCTAATGTGGCTATTTTTCCGGGCATCAGGTCACAATCTGCCATAAGTCAACTATCCGGAAAGTTTTCTCTTGGGACTGCAGGATTGATGAAAAATGTTTCACAGCAAGTAAGTACTATTGACACGAAAGATTATATCTTCCAGAATGTTTTTGAAGGCAGGACCAGCCAATTGAAGCTTCCGACCAGCCAAAGCAGTATGGATATCAATGTACGGTCCACCAAGGGAGCGATTCCGTTACTTACCTATCGGAGTGGAAAAGCTTTTTTAGTAAGATATCCGAGAAATGGAGGACAGATTTTTCTTTGTGCAGCACCTTTGGACCCTGAATATAGTGACTTTGTGAAGAATGGAGAGATCCTGGTTCCCTTTCTGTTTAAAGCCGGATTCAGCAATCTCAGGAAGCAATTGGCTTTCATCATAGGGCGAAATGAGAGTTTCGAAATCAACCAATTTTTAGAAGGCAGGGATGCAGTATTGAAATTTACGGGTCCCCAGACATTTATTCCCGAACAATTGCGTAAAGGTCGTAAGACACTGATCAATACCGGACGGGAAAGTATTTTACCCGGTGTTTATTCTCTTGAAGGTGCCGGCCTGTATGCTTTTAATTATGACAGACAGGAAAGTCGGATGGACTTTCTGAGTGCCGATCAGCTTAAGACGTATGAGAATCAATTTATCAAGGTATGGGATCATAAAGACCAGGTCAATCTTGCTTCAATCATCCGGGAAGAGGATACAGGATTGTCTTTGTGGAAATACTTGCTGATAGGAGCCTTATTGTTCCTTCTTGCCGAAACTGCTCTGCTTCGAAGTGGGCAAAAGGCCTGATTTTACATACGGAATTACACCTTTGGCAATGGGTGTATGTATATTATCTTAAATTTGAGGAAAAATCATTCAAATGTCAATTGAAACCATTTTCTTATTGTTTAGCTTATTTGTGTGGCCTGGTTGTAATGCTGATAAACCTATATTGGATAATAAAGTCACGGAACATGTTTTGGGTGAAGCAGAAGGGTTACCCCTCTATACCGGTGCGGATCAGGTAGATAAGTATATGCCAATTCTCAAAGGAGCCAGAGTAGGCCTGCTTATCAACCAGACTTCGATGGTAGGGGACAAATCATTGGTCGATGTGATGGTTGAAAATGGTGTCCGGGTACAAGCAATCTTCGCGCCTGAACATGGATTTCGCGGAGAAGCGGATGCGGGTGCTGAAATCCCGGATGGCAAAGACAAGCTGACCGGGATTCCGATTATCTCAATATATGGTCAAAAGAAGGCCCCGGATGCCGGTGATTTGAAGGATATCGATGTAGTGGTTTTTGACGTCCAGGATGTGGGGGCAAGGTTCTATACCTACCTGTCTACCTTGAAATATCTGATGGAAGCTTGTGCCAGAAACAATGTGTCCTTGTTGGTACTGGACAGACCTAACCCCAATGGCCATTATGTCGATGGACCTATCCTGGAACCCGCTTTTACATCTTTTGTAGGTGTGATTCCGATTCCAATAGTTCATGGTATGACACTCGGCGAGTTGGCTGGAATGATGAATGGAGAGGGCATGCTTGCCGAAGGAATCAAGTGCAGGCTCAAGGTGGTAACTTGCCAAAACTACAATCATCATGTGCCATATAAGCTTCCTGTAAAACCATCCCCAAATCTGCCCAATCAGTTGTCGGTTTTGCTTTATCCATCCCTTTGCCTTTTCGAAGGAACTAATTTCAGTGTCGGTCGTGGTACAGACAAGCAATTTCAGATCTATGGCAGCCCCGATGCAGGGGAAGGCGATTTCTACTTCACACCACAGCCCAAACCCGGAGCAATGAAACCTTTTCTGGAAGGGAAGAAGTGCAGGGGTTTTGATCTTAGCGGTATGAAGGAAGTTGAAGTTATGAAGGAGGGGAGACTTAACCTTTCCTACATCCTCAAAGCATACGCATCCTGTAAGGAGAAAAAAACTTTTTTTCTGAAAAATAATTTCATAGACAAATTGGCAGGAACGGATAAATTCCGAAAACAAGTTGTCTCAGGCCTTTCTGAAGATCAGATTCGGGAAAGCTGGCAACCAGGTCTTTCAACATTTAAAGAAATGCGAAAAAAGTATTTATTATACCCTGATTGAAAATTTGCTAATTTTGCGGTCTCTTATCAGAGTGTATTGTAATTTAAAATAATGACGAATTTTAACGAAGTATATATTACACGCATTAGTACTTTTTTGCCCAACCAGCCAATTGGCAATGATGAAATAGAGCAGATACTTGGGTTTGCAGGTGGTCGCCCTTCTCGTTCACGGGCTATCATACTTCGGAGCAATGGTATCAAAAGAAGGTATTATGCCCTCGATTCCAATGGAAACTTCAGGTATTCCAATGCCGAGATGGTAGCGAGAGCTATTGAAGGCTTGTTTGATGAAGATATCCCTCAAAGTAAAATGGAAGTTCTCGCTTGTGGCACATCTAGCCCGGATATGTTGCTACCTTCTCTTGCCTCTATGGTGCATGGCGAATTGAATGCGCCCGCATTGGATATCATCAGTGCCGCCGGGGCTTGTTGTACGGGTATTCAGGCATTGAAGTATGCCTATTATGCAATTGTGACAGGTGAGGCTGAAACAGCAGTTGCGACAGGTAGTGAGCGTGTCTCCCAGTATCTTCAGGGTAAAAAGTTTGACCTGGAGATGGAGGATATGAAGGCACTTGAAGATAATCCTATACTTGCCTTCGAAAAGGATTTTCTGAGATGGATGCTGTCAGATGGAGCCGGTGCATTCCTCTTGCGCAATAAACCGCAACCGGGTAGTATCAATTTCAAGATTGAGTGGATCGAGATTGGATCTTATGCGGACCAGTTGGATACATGTATGTACCTGGGTGCCGATAGAAACGGGGCAGCCAGGTTAAGATCCTTTGGAGAAATGGAAGTGGATGATTGGGGAAAACGAAGTGTTTTTTCATACAAACAGGATGTAAGGGCTTTGGGTGATAATATTGTTCCTTTTGGTGTAAAGTTTCTCAAAAGCGTCCTGTCCAAGCGTAAAATTGATACAACGGAGATTGATTATTTTCTGCCTCATCTATCTTCGATGTTTTTCTGGAAGAAAATAGTCGAAGAGTTTGATAAGGAAGGAGTGGACATACCTGAAAGCAAATGGTTTATTAACCTTCCGGAGGTAGGTAATATTGGCGCGGCTTCCGCCTACGCCATGCTACAGGGACTCACTGAAAGAAAAGATTTGGTTAAAGGCAACAAGGTTATGCTGTTTGTTCCGGAGAGTGCCCGCTTTAGCTACGCTGTAGTCTATCTGACGGTCTGTTGATTGTATTAATTTATGTTCCTTACAATAGCAAATGCAACCTTGTTGCATAATAAGGAGTTGACAAAATTTCGAAAGCAGTTGTTGGGTTGTGGAGGTTGTTACCATTACGAATTAGGTAGATGAATAATACCGATCCATCCACCTTAGGCAAGTCATTAGTCGGTCTCTTTCAACAAATCAGTCGGTATAGAGGAGTAAAATAAACTCGGAGGTTGCTGCATGCAGTCTATGACTGAATTTGTAGGTATTAACCAACTACCTAATTGGATTTTTCCGGGTCATTTTCCGAATTAGGTAGATGAATAATACCGATCCATCTATCTTAGGCAAGTCATTGGCCGGTCTCTTTCAACAAATCAGTCGGAATAGAGGAGTAAAATTAAATCGGAATTTCCAGTATGCAGTCTATGGCTGAATTTATAGGTATTAACCTACTACCTAATTGGATTTTTCCGTACATCTTTCCAATTCACTCGTCTTTTCCGTTAATGGACCGGTTTGAAGCCAATATGCCATGGTTTCCAAAGGTAGGGCACTACCTTATAATGCCTTGGTGCTATGATATCCTCATTGAACAAGACAAGGCCGAAATGGTATAGGTCAATCGTAAGCCGAACTTCCGGATGGGCTTTGATTTCATTCCAGGCCTTAACCATGCCGGATGACCAATATATATCATCAAATACCAGTACAGGCCTTCGACCTGCTGTTTTTTCGAGTATTAAGTGGAAGTATTCAGTTGTGGCCTGATAGGTATGGTTTCCATCAAGATAGATGAAGTCCGGTTGCTCGATGGTCAATAATTCCGGTAAAACTCTGTCAAAGTTGCCAATCAGGCATTGTATGTTGCTGTTATTTAACATCCTGAAAGTTTGCTCAGCGACCGCAGCGATAGCAGAATTTCCTTCGATGGTGATGAGCCTTTCAGCATTTGCGGCAATATGTGATCCGGAAAGCCCTAGTGATGTGCCCAATTCTATTGCTGTTGATGGCCTGAAATATGCAGACATGTTATACAGCCATTGCATTTTACGCTGTCCGGACATCGAGGTTTTGGCAATATGGCTGATGCTTATTGTATTTCCGCGGATGTTTTTGTGGCTACCGGCGCCAAGATCATGATTTTCGATTGTATTGTTATTGTTGAGTAAATTTTTACGCACGGATGCATATGCTGAAGCCCGACTCTCCGGTATCTTGTTGTTAAATAGAAAGTGTAGCAATTGGTACACCATGGAAGAGTGAACATTGTAAAGGGTTGTGGCTTTAAGATAAAACTTTATGAAATTTTTAAGCTGTGTCAACAAATCAGGTATATTATTATTTGATAAGCTATGCGTTTAAAGTTCGAATATCTTATTATTCTTGCGAAACAAAAATACAAAATGAGATTACTTTTTGCGATGTTGTTCTTCTTTCTATGGCTTGCAGCAGCTTGTGGTCAGAAATACAGGACGGCCGCCGGAATCAGAATAGGTACAGAGTTTGGTATTACAGTTCAGCAACTGATTTTAGAGAATTCAACCCTGGAAGGTATTATACAAAAAGGTTTTTTTAACGACCAGACAACCATAAGTGTCCTTTTTGAACAGCATCAGAAACTGGTTTTCAAGGGCTTGAATTTTTACTTTGGCGGAGGTCCTCATGTAGGATTATATGATGCAAACGATCGAAATGGAAGAAAGAATAGTTTTGGCCTTTCAGCAATTGGGGGCGTGGAAATGCGATTTGGCAAGGTGTTGGCATCATTTGACTATAAACCTGCGATAAATTTTTTCGGTGGCGAACATATCTTTGACAGCCAATCCGCTATTTCTCTACGTTATATTATCGTTCCCGCTAAGAAAAAGGAAGCAAAATGGAAGTTTTGGGAGAAAAAGAAAAAGAAGAAATGATCATCCATTCATTTGTGACCATTTCTTCTTTTCATTCCTATCGGGTACATATCGTGTTGATGTACAAGCATCATATCTAGCGCACGATCTGAATCATAAGTCCCCGATATGCCTTATTATCCTTAATAGGCAGAATTAAATAATTGCCGGGGCTAAGTTGGGAAATATTAATTTCCGTTAGCGTTTCATTGATTTTTTGTCTTTTCAATACTGTCCCTTTCATATCAATCAGCCAGCATTCGTCCACCTTCTCATGTGCTTCCACATAGAGACGGCTCGTTGCCGGATTGGGGTAGGTTGTAATATTCAGGGATGGTCTATCGGCATATTTGGTACTCAAGTTAGTGCCACATAATTTCGGATAGAATAAGGCCAGGCTGTTGTCGATAAAATTGTCGAGGTCAGCCGCAAAAGCAGGGTTAAGGTAGATGTCGGTGTGCCCGCCTCCTGAAGCCACTGTCAGTGAATTCGGCAGACCAATCGCATCGGCTTCCTTGTGAATCGTTCTTGAACCGTATAAATATGCCAACCCGAAAAATACACTGTTGCTGTCTATGGGCACTACCTCATCCTTATCTCCCTGGAAACTCATGAGGAACGGCTCATCTTCATCCAGAAGACCTTTTGAAAAGACAGCCCCCGACATATTGATCACACCAAAGATATCGCGATCATTATGACTTAGGTTTTCAGCATCTCCTGTATTACCATGAAATCCCCCATTTGCATTAATGGTTGTCAGGGCATCCGGAGGTATGGGGTCTCCTTCATCCATATAAGCCGCATGCAATGCGGTAATGGCGCCGGCTGACAAACCGCCGATAAAGATTTTCGTTGTATCGATTTGATAAATATTCAGGTTGGCAGCGTCAGTTTTGAAAAACCGATAAGCACCTTTCATGTCGGAAACAGCCTTTACCGCAGCATCAAACATAGTTGCAGGAGTAGGAATTCCCGCGAAAAGACGATATTGTACCGAGGCTGTGACGAATCCTCGTTGTGCCCAAAAAGTGCAGAATGACTCCATGTCAGACTTATCTCCGAAGATAAAGCTACCTCCATGCGCAAAAATGATCAGTGGTCGCTTTGACACCTGGTCATTGACAGGTTGATAGATATCCATAAACAAATCCTTTTTTTCAGGTGTGCTGGTGGCGTACCTGACAGTCGTTTTCGTGGTTTTGTCAAATATCTGATAGCCATACCTGATTCCATCACAGCCTTCTGCATACGACTGGCTGAAGATTTTGGACACGGTCATGGTAAAAAAAATGAAACAGAATAAAAACTTTCTCATAAAATTGAATTGTACGGATAAAGTTATAATAAATTTTGGAATCAAAGATTCAAGAAGGAATTGACTTTTGAGTAAGTTCTCAGCTCCATCCTAAGGTATTTGGTGTTATTCTTTGCCGGTAGGAGGATTGGTAGTCCAATTTGGCAGGGATTTGGCAGGAGGAAGATTCAAGGATATACCTTTTGAACTGAAAGGGAGAGGTAATCAACACGCACGATATTTATATAAAAGTATTGTTAATGCATATTATGCTGTCAATCATATAATTGTTCGTCAAACATGTACAGTTTTTGGTAGTCAACTCAATGCTCGTTTTCGGTGGATGGTCAGCCAAGGATATGATTTAATATAGTTTTATAATTAATATAATAAATATATTTAATGTATAATAATTAGTCAAATAAATAAATAAAAATATTTATTTATATAATATTATTGAACGGAATCATGGGTTCTTAAAATTACATTACTTAGATATAAAAAATAATTATAATGCATATATATTTGTATTACAATTTAATATACGTATTATAATTATTTAATATATAAAACAGTATAAAACAAATAGTATCGAAGTTATGAGAGAATTTATTCCGGCATTTTTATTAATTGTTTGTGGTGCGGCCGGGTTGACCCTGCTTCAATGGAAAGGAGATTACACATTAACCCCGTTGGATGGGCGGGCACTCAATACAACGACGATCGCCATTAAAACTATTTCCGGTGATCAATATGAGGAAGAAGGAGGCATCCGAATCCTGGATATCAGTGATATTTCGATAACGGCGGATTCCCTGCAGTGATTTTGTCCCTCAGCTCATTTGTGGCACAGGGCGACAAAGGTGTCGTGATGAATTGGATCCGGGGAAATAAAACGGTAGACAAGGTATAAAGCGAATATTGGTTCCGCAACGATTCAAACTTTTCATAGGATTTCCTTCATGATCTGTTTTGCCGGAATCATAGCAATTTCCTTAATGTTCTTTTTTTTATTATAGGTAAATAATTGACAATTATATAATTAGTGCATGTATAGACGAATATAATTACTGATTAATATAGATTACGGTGTATTTTGAAGTAATGAGGAATTGCTTGTTTATTCATAGTATTTTTTTGAAGTTGGGTTAAAGAGCCGGTATTTCCTGTTCCGTGGACTACCGAACAAGCTATAATCCGGTACTTTAAAAATTATTGAATTTATAATTGCACTGAACAACAATTAGGTATATATAAAAAAAACTTGCAAAAACATATTTGATAATAATTAATTTGTTTATTTTTGTTTTTTATTTAAGAAGAACTAGGTAATCAAAATAATTATGACTGATCCATTGGTGGTATTTGAGGGTGCCGATATATATCAGAGCCGGTTTATGATACTAAATGACGTTGGGATAAGTATTTATCCGGGTGAATTTTGTTATCTCATAGGCAAGACCGGATCAGGAAAGTCAAGTTTTCTCAAGACAATTTATGGTGAGTTACCGCTGAAGGCAGGCAAGGGGAAGGTGGTTGATTTTGACCTGACTACTTTGCGTCTCAAGCAAATCCCGCATCTTCGAAGACGTATGGGCATGGTGTTTCAGGATTTCAACCTCCTGAGTGACAGAAGCGTCGAAGAGAATCTTCTATATGTATTGAAGGCCACTTCCTGGAAAGACAAAGCCCTAATGCGAAAACGGGTTGATGAAGTACTTACCTCGGTTGGACTACCATTTATAGGGCATAAAAATATTCACGAATTATCGGGAGGAGAACAACAAAGGGTGGCAATTGCACGCGCCTTGTTGAATCACCCACAGTTGATTATAGCCGATGAGCCAACCGGCAACCTTGATCCGGACACTTCAGATGAAATTGTAAAGTTACTGCAGAGCCTTTGCACGAATGGTACAGCCGTTTTATTTGCGACTCATGACTACCGTATCATTGAACAATTCCCCGGAAGAATCATCAAATGCAGTGAAGGTTCGTTGAAAGAATAAATAATGGATTACCCTTTAATGTAAATATCGTGATCAAACATCAAAACTACAATATCTTACAGTTAGGACAGGGAAAATATACCCGAGTCTTTTGTATGGAGCTCGATTCAGGCAAGAAAGTGGCTATCAAAGTTTTGAAGCCTGCCTATGAGAAAAATAAATTTTTCCAGGATCAACTTATCAGGGAGGCCAAGCTGGGCATGCAGCTGCGGCATCCTTCTGTCCGCAAGGTTTTGGATCTGATCCATGATGATGTAGAGGGTACCTATCAGGTCATGATGGAATATGTCGATGGGTACAACATGAAAGACTATATCGAAAATTTTGGTACTATCCCCGAAAAACAGGTAGTTGAATGGTTGATGAATATTTTGCCCGGATTGAATCAGGCACATAGAGCGGGAATCGTACATGGATTATTAAAACCGGGTAACTTCATCATCAACCCGATGGGTAAACTTAAGATTTGTGATTTCAAGGGTGGTTATTTTGAAAGTGAGTTGTTCCCGGAAGATGTGGACACTCAGGACATACTGTACTTGAGTCCTGAGCAGATTCAACACATGGGTTCAGTAACCGGTCAATCAGATATATACTCTCTTGGGGTCACCTTATATACGCTGCTTTCAGGCAGATTGCCTTATGATGCTGATTTCGCTGATGTCAATGAAGTCAGACTGAGGATTCTTAATCAGCCGCTTCCATTTATTGATCATGTTTCTGTTCAGTTGAACAGCATTATTCAGGCAGCAACCTCCAAGAATCCAATGGAAAGGTATTCCGGTGCTGAACGCCTTATGCAAGAATTGGAAGGTGATCTATCAGCAAAGTTTTCAACTGTTTTTACCAAGGCCCAAAAGATTTTTGATGATGAACAGACAATACTCACCGGGGAGGAGAATCATCCGGATACATCATCTGATCCGGTAGTAGAATCTTTAGTAGTGGGTGGTGACAAGCCTAAGGCAGATGACGAAACTATTAAAGAAGAAATCATTGGGGCGGTTTCGGATAGTATAGATTCTGACCATCTGCCAAACGATGTGTCAACCCAGGTCGATTCACCTGATGTACAAATTATTGGTACAGACGGAGATACAACGGCACCCGTTTCCTCTGACCGTGAATTGAGTGGCGTCACCAACGCAGACACGGATGTGTCGAGCAAAGATCTTGATGACCGGGTGAATGCAATCTGGGCAAGAATTGGAGTTTCAGGCGATAATACGGAGCCGGTGGTAGACAAAGTGCCTGTGATTCAACTCAAAGACTATGAGGAGCGGGAAACGGCCAAAGCTAAAGAGAAAAAGGAAAAGGAAAAAAAGAAGGATGATCAAATCAAATCCGGCACTGTCAAGAAACTGGCAGTAAGAACAGTAACGCCGGATGGCCCCTTAGCTGAGCCTCCCCAAGTGGTCAGAAAGGCGATGGAGAATCCCGTGACTGAAGATAATACCATTGAATCCTCTGCTGCCACCGCAACAGCAATAACGCCGGTGAAGATTAAACTTCATGAAGAGAAAGCGACTGTGGAGAAGCGCTTAGAGGAACCAACCGGGCAAAAATTGGTTGCAGGGCAAACATCCGGTTACATAAAGATTTTTTTGGGGACTATTTTAGCATTGGGTATTGTAGCAGTCGGCGCGTATGTACTCTATAACCGGAGCGCCGGAGATTCGGTTAAGATAGTTACACAGGTTGAAGAAAACAGTAGCCCTGATAATCAAGCCAATTTACCTGTTGCAACTACACCGGAAGTGAGTCAAGCAGAGCAGGCCGTTGTCGATTCAGTCATACAGGCTGATCAAAGCCAGAGTCTTGAAGAACTTGAAAAGGCAAAGCTTGAAAAACTGAAGGAAATGGCGGCTTTGAAGAAAAAGCAGGAAGAAGAAGCTAAGAAGAAAGAAGAGGCGAAAAATGTCGATAAGGCCAATATTGAATTGCTGGGCCCATACTTCAATGAAATTGCACCATTCAAACAAAACGATCTGATTGGCTTCATTGATAAAGACGGTAAGGTAATCAAGAAGCCGGTATATGAAGAAATTCTCAGCTTCAGCAATGGATTGGCACCTGTTAGACTAAATAGTAAGTGGGGCTTTGTCAATTCACTGGGAAAAGAGGTTATCAAGCCCAAGTATAATGAAATATTTGGCTTTTCCAAGGGATTGGCCGGCGTAAAGAAAGACAATAAATGGGGTTTTATCAATACTTCAGGTGCCGTAGTTGTACCTTTCCAGTATGACGTGGTGACTGACTTTGCTGGGGGCATGGCCGGCGTTAGGAAAAACGGAAAATGGGGCTTTGTATCCAAAAATGGCATGGAAGCAATCACTTGCCAGTATGACAATGCATGGTCCTTCAATGATGGACTGGCAGGTGTTGAGAAAAACAACAAGTGGGGATTCATCAATAGTAAGGGCGATATTGCCATACCTTTGGAATATGGACAGGTCAATAACTTTTCGGAGGGCTTTGCCTGTGTCGAGAAAAATGGTAAGTTCGGATATATCAACAAAGCCGGCAAGGAAATCATCTCCTGCAAATACGAAGCAGCCAAGCCGTTTAAAGGTGGAACGGCAAGGGTTTTTGACAATGGGAAGTGGGTGTACATAAATAAATCGGGAAAATGCGTTAGGGATTGTAACTAAATTGTATCTTTATACGTTATTTAAGAAATGTTAAGCTGATATGAAAAAGCGTTATTTACCTCTTACTGCACTTTTGGTCATCGCAGCGTACATCTTCACAATGTACAACGGGTTGAATGACAGTAGCTATCAGGCTTATATTGCCCAGAAAGAATATGAAAACAGTCTTGTCGCTGACAATGATACGCAGACTGAAGGCAAATCCGGTATGGTAATTCGTTTTATTAACGGAGTGATTGATGCTGTGACAATGATTGATAAAGTGGTCAAATAATCATCACAAAACCATTTAGTTCGGTACAGAATATTTTTCCGATTATTTTTATTTGTTGTGAAGTAAGACGGGTTATGTAAAAGTTGTAAGGTTAGCCGAACCTGTCTTTGTTCTTACTTAGAGATATTAGCGTTGAAGCTTGATTTTTATGAAATCGTTTGATATCCGATCCTTTGGTTTGCGGGAATGCCGGATTAATGTACATCGCCCTATTTGAATTCATATTCTTGATCATACTTTTTACATTCCGGAAAATAAATTGGGTTGGAAGGCAGCAAAAATGGAATAATGTTGTTGTTGAATCATTCATCCCATTGCTTCTAAGGGCTGTTTGATTGTACCTTTACTATAAAAACTGTTGGAACATCCCTGCCAACTGATCAAAGTATGAGTTTGCCTTATCTCAGAACTTTTTAAATATAGCCATCTATTTTCAATGGACTTTCCGGATGCAAAGGATCCGCTATTACTTTTCCTTTACCCAAAGTCTGAAAATTCTGTCCTGTTTTAGCCTAAATCAATGTTTAATAACCAGGGTGCCGGATTGGCTTTGATGGGGCGGTTCAATTTTTGATATACTTTTGGCCATTGACATCCATATTCCTTAGCTTATTTCCCGCGCCATTCAAATATTCCTTGATTGACATTCGTTTTTTGCCTTCAGGTTGCAGTTCTAAAATACTTATTGACCCAATACCGCAGCCTATGGTCAAGGTAGTTTTGAAGTCACTTTTCCATTCTCCTGATGCAAGGATATCATCGCTCTGTCTTGCTTTCCAAAGTTTGATAGTTATGCCATCCCAGGTAAACCAGGCACCTGGGGAGGGATCGAGGCCACGACACAGATTGATGATATCCAATACCGGCATTGAAAAATTGATGTGTGTATTGGTTTTGTCCAGTTTGGGGGCTGCACTGACCTTTGACTCATCCTGTTTTTCGGGCACATAATTCCCCGAAGAAATCATGGCTAAAGCTTCCAGTAAGGCTTCTCCACCAAGCGGTTTCATTTTTTCATATAGGGAACCCATATTGTCATCATCTCTGATTTGCACTGTCTTTCTAAGTATAACATTTCCGGTATCGATGGATTTATCGAGAAAAAATATTGATACTCCGGTCAATTTCTCTCCCCTGATGATAGCCCAGTTGATGGGTGCTGCTCCGCGGTAAGCAGGTAATAAGGAACCGTGCACATTGACCGTGCCCTTCGGTGGCATGGCCCACACTTGTTCAGGTAACATGCGGAATGCGATTACGACGAAAAGATCCGCCTCTAGGGACTTTAGTTTGGCTAAGAACTTAGGCCCTTTCAAAGTCTTAGGTTTTAATACGTTGAGGCCTTTTTGGGAGGCGTATTTACTAACTGCTGATTCAATAACTTCTTTACGGCCTCTTCCACCCAATTTGTCAATATTGGTGACTACTGCAGCTACATCATGTCCTGCTTGTACCAAAGCATCCAGTGATGCAACAGCAAAATCTGTAGTTCCGAAGAATACTATTTTCATTAAGCTTGATTTAACGGCCAAAATTAATTCATTGTTGATATTTACATCGTTTAATTAAAAAGATATAGGTTTTCTCATTATATATTGTACTATCAAAGAGTCTTTGAAGTGACTAACATTGGCTTTTAAACTACGGGATATTTTTAATGATTAATGTCTAGGCATGTGAATGGTAGTTTGGAAACAAAGAGGTGGTTGATTGAATGAAGATTCATTTTCCATTCTCACCGGTTTGAATCGGAGCTTTGACAATATTGGCGGAAATTCAATTATATATTTATAGTCTTTACACCCAATAAAAAATTTATCTTTAGCGGCTGTTTGTCAAGCAATACAGGTATGCTACAACAAATTATTAACCTGGACCAGGAGGTTCTATTATGGATCCACCGACATTTGCATGGTACTGTGTCTAATGCAATCATTCCTTTTTTGCGGAAACCTTTGTTTTGGCTTCCCTTATACCTGATATTAATTGGTTATTTCATAAGGCTATGGCGGGTCAAAGCATATATTCCTATTCTGTGTCTGGGTGTCTGTGTGGGTGTTGCTGATTTTCTGAGTGTTCACCTTTTCAAGAATTATTTTAAGCGCTTGCGGCCCTGCCATTCGTTGGATGATGTGCCCGGCTTTGATTTGTTGGTCAACTGTGGCGGCCAGTTTGGATTTATTTCCAGTCATGCTACCAATCATATGGCTATGGCAGTATTCCTGTTTTTATTGACAAGGAAAAGGTGGGGGCGATGGAGTTATCTGTGGATTTTTTGGGCAATTTTGATAGGGTTTGCACAGGTATTTGTTGGAGTACACTATCCGCTGGATGTTTTGGTCGGCTTCCTGTTCGGAGGCGTGATCGGATTGGCATTTTACCAGTTGATGAATAACTTTTTTCCGGCGTTTACCAAAAAAAATGAGGTCACCTGAGTCTTGCCAGAAAAGCGTCACGTCTCAGGATTGCATTTTCTTGTACATCCTGATAAAACAGGTTGAAGTCACCTATGTGATAATTTTTGATGCGAAGGAATAACCTTCCTTTTATTCTGGGTTTTTTAATCCAGAGTATATTGCCGGACCGTCTGGCTGAAACGATATTAGGTTGCACTCCTTTGTCAAAATCTAAGAGCACTGAACCTTTGTGTTTTTTTCGGTCAGAATATTCGGAATCATTTATCCATGTGATCGGATTAGTGACTATTGCCGGATTTTCTTTTGCTATATATTCCGGCGTATAATCATGGATGAATGTCCGCCAGCTACAGATGCACCCAATCTCTTCCGGGGAGGTACATGGAGGGAAACTAAGATAGCCTGTATCAACCGGCATTCCAACCAGATAAGCCACCACCATCCTTTCCGCAAGTGCCGTACCTTCAATTTCTTCCCTGATTAATCGTTTAGCATGGGCAGTTCCCTGTGAATGTGAAGCAATGATAAATGGTCGGTTGTGATTATAATGCTCGATATAGAACCGGAAGGCGTCTCTGACATCCTGATAGGCAAAATCAAGGACTTTGGCGGCAAAAGCTTTGTCATCCATGAAAAACACAGCGATATTAGCCTGACGATATAGGGGTGCGTAGATCTTCCCTACTTTATTGAAGATACTGGCTTGAAATTTAATGGATTTGTTTGCGGTCTCCGCATTGATGGCGACATCATCTATCGGTGCATTCCATTGATTGTTCTTTACCTGGCCTGTAAAGGATGTTGGATATAGGAAAAACACATCTACCGGATAATCCTCCTGTCTATCCACACCGTTTTTGCCGGGTAACTGATCAGCATTATCGTCTTTTTCAGGAAGTGATGCCCAGTTTTCCTGTCTGGAATAGTCGATTTTGTCTTGTGCTCCGCCAACCATCCCCAACACCATGAAAGTGCCCAAAAAGAATATTCTGCTCAATCTCATAAAATTAGCCTTTTATAGAATTTAATTTGTCCGATATTTTTCCTGAAGATACTTTACTCTTTCGTCAAAAGTCTGTTGCACCACAGGTGACAAATACTGTTGTAGCATGGCCTCAATTTCAGGCTGATGTTCGGCACTTTGATTACGCAAGGTATCGAAATAGACAGCAATCATCCACAACACGCATTTAAGATCGCCGGTACCTGCATCCTTCATCTGCATTTCCACCTTGATTGATTTTTTACTCATGCCGATTATCCTGCTACTGATAAGGACTGTATGATTGTAGAATACAGGTTTCAGATAAGTGATCTTATTCTGGAACATGACCCAGATTTGGCCGGTTTTTTTGATATGTTGATAAATGTCGAAACCGGCATATTGCTTTAATTGATCTTCCCGCGCATTGAGGAAGTAATCGAGATATCTCATATTGTTGAGATGCCCCATTGGGTCACAGTCTGAAAAACGGATCAAAGCCTCTGAAGTCAGAATTTTATCCATATTATCAATTTTGGATATACAAACAAGTAAATAGTACCATTGTTTAGGCTTCAAATGTGAAAATGAGATTTTCTTCAGGATGAGCAAGAGCGATGCCTTTATTTTAGGATAATCGCTTGGTTTCGGTTGGTTTTTGTGGTAAAAATTTCTACAGATTTTTAGATCAAAGCCTGTTTGTCATCTTTCTCCAAAGGATTTCACTGCTTCGATATTCTCCAATCAACAGGAAATTGCCTGTTTTTGCATAGATTTTGACGGTTGATTCCGGCTGTCCCGTCTGATTCAAAGGAAATCATTGCGAAGGGCATTGATTTTGAATGCAACGTATCGGTAATTATATGAGGTACTTTATAAGCTTGTTTTTTAATATTGTTTTAAAACAAAGTATTGGTACTATTTCAGGTGCATTTATTTCTGTTTTCGCATAAAATATTATTATCATTGTGATTGGAATAAATTGAATTGAAAATGGCTGAGTTGAATGTTAGATCGATCAGTAAGGAACTGAAGGCCGGCATAGGTAAGGAAGTGGCTGACATAGTGGCATCCGGGGCCAGGCCACCCCATCTGGCAGCGATTATGGTGGGGGACAATCCCGCCAGTAAAGCATATGTGGGTAATAAGGTGAAAACTTGTGAAGAATTGGGTATCAAGAGCACCCTGTTGCATTTCGAAACCGGGATTACGCAGGAAGAGTTGGTTGAGGTCATCCGCCGACTTAATGCTGACGATGAGGTGGATGGATTTATACTCCAGTTGCCATTGCCTGACCACCTTGATCCTCAGGCGCTTTTACTGGAAATAGATCCCAATAAGGATGTGGATGGCTTCCATCCGATGAATTTCGGCAAGATGGCTTTAAGTCTGCCTGCTTTCCTTCCGGCAACGCCTTATGGCATAGTCATGCTTATCGAGTATCTCGGACTGGATCTTTCCGGAAAAAAGGTGGCAGTTCTCGGTAGGAGCGATATCGTGGGGACGCCGATTTCCCTGTTACTGTCCCGCAAGGCTCCTTATGGAAATGCAACCGTGACGTTGCTGCATTCAAGAAGTAAAAATATCAAGGAAGAACTGCTTGCGGCAGATGTTATTGTTGCGGCTATTGGCATACCGCATTATGTCAAAGAAGACATGGTAAAGGAAGGATCAACCATCTTTGATGTTGGTATCAACCGGATACCGGATCCAATGGCTAAGTCGGGAAGCCGATTGGTGGGCGATGTGGATTTCGAGCAGGTAAAGGATAAGGCGGCCTGGATTACACCTGTGCCGGGAGGAATAGGCCTGATGACTATTGTGAGCCTCATCAGGAATACACTGGATGCTTACAAGAACAGACGTAATTAGCTCTGTACTGCTTAGCGATTGTCTGTTCTGTTCAAATTTAATTCACAGTCAGAGAGGTGCCTTTTATTTGAGTGAACATTATGACCGATTCACTGATATGGTCTTTGGGAGGGATGAGTTTTTGCACGATGGACAATAAGTAGCCTGGTATAAGTTTTTTTTTCGTTATTATCACACATACTTTTTAATATTCAAATATATAGGGATGGCCAATAATTATCCGGAATGGCTTGAGTGTCGGTTTAACCCGGGGGAAATGGAAGCGGACTCTCTGGTCGCATTGATTGCTGATTTGCCGTTCAATAGCTTCATGGAAGACGAGGATTATCTCCTGGCTTATATCGGGAAGTCTGAATGGACAGATGAGGTAAAAAAAGAGTTGGACTCCATTTGTGCAGAATTCGGGATAAGCTACGATGTAACCGAAATGGAGCAAAAAGACTGGAATGCGGAGTGGGAGGCCAATTTCTCTCCGGTGGTAGTAAGGGATATCTGTACTATTGTCGCTCCCTTTCATACCGATGAGGAGATTTCTGGCCGTAAGATTGTTCTATCACCCAAGATGGCTTTTGGTACGGGACATCATGAGACAACCTATGGGATGATAGTCAAGATGGATCAACTTGATCTGTCCGGGAGGAAAGTGCTTGATTTTGGCAGTGGCACAGGGGTACTGGCCATTTTTGCCTCTATGAAAGGCGCCAATCCGATAGATGCCATTGATATCGAAGGGCCTGCATACGACAATATGCTGGACAATTTCATGCTCAATGAGATAGACAATATCGTGCCTGTTCTGGGCGGTGGTGAAAAAATCGACCCTGATAGCCGGTATGATGTCATTCTGGCCAATATTACCGCCAATGTCATCCGGGACCATCTCAATATTCTCTCTTCTGTCTTAAAACATGGGGGAACGATTCTTTTTTCAGGTTTTCTCGAAAGTGATCTGTCCACCATTCGGGCTGAAGCCGGGAAAGCCGGTCTGGAGTATGTCGACCACATGATCAATGGCAAATGGGTCATTGCACGGTTTGTCAAGGTGTAAACGGGACTGATAGCCAACTTTGGATGTACGCATATTAAAAAGCCGGCTCATTGCTGAACCGGCCTAACTAACACTTTACTACCCTCAAATAAATACCAAAGAAGGTATTTACTGGAGTTCCGATCAATAGGACGTCATTTTTGAGGAAAGTCACATGTAATGGATATTTAAATATTTTTTTGTAGCCTTTTATGTGAATATGAATACCAGCCATGCCTTGTATATCATTCTGTTATTTTGCAAGTATCATTAATACAGGTAGTTATATATTATTGTATTATTGCATGATTTAATGGGCATGTGGTGTATTCTTCCACTGAATTATTTAATGCCGAAGGCACATTCGGTATTAAGTCAAGAATATATGGACTATTATATAAACCATCTTGGTATAACATCATTTATTGTATTTTTTTTTCCTGATATCGGCTTTATTTTAGGTAAAACTTACTACTTACAAGTTTATCTTAACAGGTTGTATCTGAACGTAAATTATTCCTTGATACAGAATTCCTGCCCTTAACCCTGTAGTTCCGTCGTTGTACAGGACTTCCGTTCTCACCAACATTATTTTTTATCTTATCCGTACACTTGACTATATATACATCCATTGCAGGTTAGTAGCTTAATACGAAGAGCCTTTGTTATGAATCTGTCCTTGAAATGAGGTACAGAGATGAAATGTTTTGGCCGGATTCGAATTGTTACCTTTTCTTTGCTTACTTTTGCGCAAAAATCAAAAAAGCTAAATGGCAGACCATAAGATCATCTTCTCAATGACCGGAGTGAGTAAAATCATTCCCCCCAATAAAACCATCCTTAAGGATATATATCTTTCCTTCTTTTATGGAGCTAAGATTGGTGTCTTGGGTTTGAACGGTGCCGGAAAATCCACCTTGCTTAAAATTATAGCGGGTATCGACCCTAATTACAACGGCAAGATTGTATTCGATAAGGACTATAAAATCGGCTATCTCGAGCAGGAACCTACCCTTGATCCCGAAAAGACTGTTTTGGATGTCGTAAAGGAGGGAGTTCAGGAAGTTGTGGACCTATTGAAGGAGTATGAAGAGGTGAATGCCCGGTTTGCGGAAGAGTTGAGTGATGATGAGATGAATCAACTCATCGAAAAGCAGGGAGAGCTGACTGATAAGCTGGAACAACGAGATGCATGGAATCTGGAGTACAAACTCGAAATGGCGATGGATGCCCTACGCCTGCCGGATCCTGCGGCTTCCATTAGCGTATTATCCGGAGGGGAGAGGAGGAGAGTGGCATTGTGTCGCCTTTTGTTGAGTGAGCCGGACATCCTTTTACTGGACGAACCTACCAACCACCTCGATGCGGAATCGGTGGACTGGTTGGAGCAATATCTCCACAACTTCCCGGGTACGGTTATTGCTGTCACGCACGACCGGTATTTCCTGGACAATGTCGCCGGATGGATCCTGGAGCTTGATCGTGGTGAGGGCATTCCCTGGGAGGGGAATTATAGTTCCTGGTTGGAGCAAAAGTCCAATCGACTTGCTCAGGAAGAAAAGTCTGAATCAAAACGTCAAAAAGTACTCAAGCGTGAATTGGAATGGACGCGATTGGCCCCTAAGGCCCGGCATGCCAAGTCCAAGGCCCGTCTGACTGCCTACGAAAAACTTGCCGAAGAATCTGCCAGTGAGAAGGAAGCCAAACTCGAACTGGTCATACCGCCCGGTCCGCGATTGGGAGACCAGGTTATTGATATCGAAGGTGTGAGTAAGTCATTTGGTGATCGAACCTTATATGAAAACCTTAATATCAGGATACCAAGAAACGCTATTGTCGGTATCATCGGGCCAAATGGAGTAGGAAAGTCAACTTTGTTCAAGATGATTACCGGTGAGTTGCAACCGGATAGCGGGCAAATTGTAATCGGAGAATCTGTTAAGATTGCCTATGTAGATCAGTCCCATAAGGATCTGAAGCCCGAAAGCAGCGTATACGATGCTGTATCAGGTGGCCTGGACAACCTTATTGTCAACGGTATGACCGTAAACTCTCGGGCCTACATCAGTAAGTTTAATTTCAGTGGAACCGACCAGAGTAAGAAGGTCGGAGTGCTGTCAGGCGGTGAGCGTAACAGGCTCCATCTGGCCATCGCTTTGAAGGAAGGTGGCAACGTCATCCTCCTTGATGAGCCTACCAACGATATTGATGTGAATACTCTTCGTTCGTTGGAGGAAGCATTGGAGAATTTTGCCGGGTGCGTTCTTGTAATCTCTCACGATAGATGGTTTATCGATCGTCTTGCTACACACATTATTTCATTTGAAGATGAAGGTGTGTACTTCTTTGAAGGTAATTATACCGACTATGAGGAGAATAAGAAGACACGACTCGGAGAAGTCAAACGTAAATCGAAGTTCAAGAATCTCCTGAGTATATAATCGTAAGGAGTTATTGATAGATCGTAGTTGAATTCAGGGCTTTACATCCTGAGGCTTTATGTTTTAAATCAAATAGGAATTGTTAATTTTCAAACATTGGATTAGAAATTATAAGACATGAAAAAAAAGACACTGTTGGTACTGGCAGCCGGAATGGGTTCACGTTATGGGGGGTTGAAGCAATTGGATGGATTGGGTCCAAATGGTGAGACCATCATCGACTATTCGGTGTATGATGCCGTCAGGGCAGGCTTCAACAAGCTGGTTTTCGTTATCCGGCCTCATTTTGAGGAGGAATTCAAGGAAAAAGTGTCTTCCAAATATACATCATTAGCCGAGGTGGTCCATGTGCACCAGGAGATTGATGTTCCTATAGAAGGTGTGGACTCTTTTCCTAAACGGGAAAAACCATGGGGCACCGGACATGCCGTCCTGGTATGCGAACATGCCATTAAGGAGCCCTTTGCGGTGATCAATGCCGATGATTACTATGGTAAGGATGCATTTGCCCAGATGGCAGACTTTCTGGACAATAGGGTAGCTGCTGATAATAATGCTCTGATCGGGTACAAACTGGCCAATACCTTATCCGAAAATGGCACTGTGTCGCGCGGTGTATGCCAGGTGGATGAACAATTACAACTTGTGACCATCAACGAAAGGACGAAGATTGGCCCGGAGAATGGCCGTATCCTTTATGTCGATGGCAATGAAAAGGTTGAAGTACCGGCAGACTCCTTTGTTTCCATGAATTTCTGGGGCTTCCATCCCGATGTATTCCCTCTTTTTAGAAAGGGGTTTGTCCACTTCCTGAAATATTCCAATCCTACAGAAAAGTCTGAATATTTCATACCTTTGGTGGTCGATATGATGATCAAGATGAAGTTGAGTCGTTTTGAAGTCATACCTTCCAACAGTGAATGGATCGGTGTGACTTACCAAGAAGACCGGGAGCCGACTGTCAGAAAGTTTGCAGAATTTGGAAAACAGGGTATTTATCCTGAAGAGTTGTTCTGAGGAATCCCCCGATTATAATTCTTAACTCATATAGCCTGGTATTAGAGATCTATATACCTGTAATTGTATTGTTTCATTGAAATTGAATGGAAACAATAGCGCGTAGTACGATTTGTACAAATGAAAAAACAGGATTAGAAAAATTAAGTTTTGTGTGGTACCTCCCTTGTATAATTAAGCAGTTCAGACGATGAATTAATAAAAAACAGGAAAGTATTAAAAGTTGGTAAGTTTGGTGTGCAGTTGCACTTTTAATGAGCCAAACTCCGTTTGAGTGAAGTAAAATTCAACGACGATGCTGATACCCATGAAATTGTAAATTAATAAAATATTAAACATTAAATGAATTATTATGCAAGAAGGTAAAGTAAAGTTTTACAACGAAACAAAAGGTTTTGGTTTTATTAAACCCAACGATGGTTCTGCTGACATTTTCTTTCACGTTTCCGGGGTTAAGGAAGATGTTAAAGATAATGATCCGGTTGTATATGATGTCGAGCAAGGTAAAAAGGGATTAATTGCTGTCAATATAAGGTTGGCGTAAGGTAGAACTAAATACGTCTTTTAGCAGGTTATTGGGATGATTGATTCTGTGTCCACGACACGGATATCAGACGTTCCAATTATGCTGCCGAAATATCCATTTTAGAGGGAAAAAAGATAGTGTGTATTGTGAATGCAGGTCAGCCGATACTCACTTTACTCTATTAGCTATTAATTTCAAAAAATCAGTACCACAACATTTTTCATGGTCTTTCTGATAAATTTGGCCAATTGAATGGTGCCGGATTCAGGCCATTGCTTATATTGACATTCAGGAAGCAATTGCATCAAGCATGTATCTTACAGCTATGATTGTACAACGGTTATGCCAATAAGTCGCGTTGTCAGGTGGTCATAATCGTCGGATTTGTTCTTCTTTAAGGTTTATATACCCTGATATGCACACGTGGAAGATATCGTTTTATTATTGCCTGACTCTCAAAATTATTCTTTCATGCCATTATTTGCCCTAAACAATCCGTATCTTTGCGCCTCAAAAATCAGAGCATGTTGAACAGTATTCCGGAAGCTATTGAAGCCATCAGAAATGGGGAACTAATTATTGTTGTGGACGATGAGGATCGTGAGAATGAAGGCGACTTCATTGGGGCAGCTGAATTAATTACTCCTGAGAAGGTAAATTTTATGGCGACTGTGGGCCGTGGCTTAATATGCACCCCTCTGGAAGCTGATCGGGTAGAAGCATTGGGTCTGGATATGATGGTCAATCAGAATACCGCAATGCATGAGACAGCCTTCACTGTGTCCATTGACCTTATAGGGCATGGTTGTACCACAGGGATTTCCGCTTATGATCGGGCAACAGGTATCAAGGCATTGACCGATCCTAAAATTACCGGCAACGATTATGCAAAGCCAGGACATATTTTTCCCTTAAGGGCGAAGGCAGGTGGTGTATTACGCAGGACCGGGCATACGGAAGCGGCTGTGGATCTTGCAAGAATGGCAGGCCTTTATCCGGCAGGTGTTTTGGTGGAGATTCTCAATCCGGATGGTTCTATGGCGCGCCTTCCTCAATTGATGGAGATTGCTGAGAGCCACCAATTGAAGATTGTCTCCATCAATGATCTGGTGGCATACCGGCTACAGACGGAAAAATTGGTTCGCAAGGAATTTGAAGGGCCTGTCGAAAGTCCGTTCGGGCAGGTTATCGTCCATATTTATCGCCAGGTCAACAGTGATGATGTGCATATCGCCCTCCAGTATGGTCAATGGAATGAGGGTGATGTTGTGCCGGTAAGGGTCTTCAGCGAGAATAAGATGCACGAAACGGCAGCCTTCCTGTTTACCGGTTGGGGGAAACAACTTGAATCAGTGATGAATTACTTCAAGAATACCGGTAAGGGACTAGCGCTCTTTATGCGTCAGGCTGAACGTGCCGCTGACCTGGTGGAGTCCATCGCTAATCTTTCCCGCGGTATAAAGGCGGAACAAAGACCGGAACAGCGGGATCTGGGAATTGGCGCACAAATCATCCGTGACATGGGCATCACCAAGATGGATCTGGTCACCGGCTCCGCTACACGGAGGATTGGTATCTTGGGTTATGGAATTGAGATTGTACAGACAACCGGTTTGGAAAGTATTTGAGGATGATACTTCTATGGGCACAGGCTATCGTGTAATTTGGTTTTGATATAGGCAGGATGCTTGTCGGCTTACCGAAGTAGGTAGGAAAATAATACACAGGACCCTTTACCTGATTGAGCCGGCATAATTCGGCAAATTTTCTGACCCCAAAAAAGAGGATTTTTTTAAATTGATGTTGGCCAATCACCTCTGCTGTTGGCTCGATAAGTATTAGTATTCTACCTAATTACTTTTGCCCGGTAGCTAATCGAGCCTTCATCCCTACACCTGCCTGATCGACAGGCTAATCCGCTGCCGCTCCTTATCTACCTGCAACACCCGGACCATTACATGTTGGTTGAGCTTTAGCTCATCTGCGGGATCCTTGATGTACTTGTTGGCGATTTCAGAGATATGCACCATGCCGTCCTGTTTTACTCCTATGTCGACAAAAGCTCCGAATTTGGTCAGGTTGGTCACCTTCCCCGGCAGGATCATGCCTTCGTATAATTCATCGATGCTGTACACAGAGGCAAATTCAAAGGCAGAAGCCTCCGTCCGTGGGTCCAGTCCCGGCTTTTTTAGTTCGGCAATGATATCCTTCAGCGTCAATTCACCGCGGTTTTCATCCTGATAACGACTAGTGTCGAGGTTGTCAAGAATGGGATTGCCGATCAAAACCTCGATGGGCATTTTGAGGTCTTTGGATATCTGCTTTACAATATCATAGGATTCCGGGTGGACGCCACTGTCGTCCAGAATATTTTCTCCGTCCTTAATACGCAGGAAACCCGCTGCCTGTTGATACACTTTTGGTCCTAAGCGTGGCACTTCGAGCAATTCCTTTCTGGACCGGAATGCCCCGTGCTGTGTGCGGTAAGATACGATATTTTTAGCCAGGACGGGCCCAATACCACTTACATAGGCCAGAAGTTCCTTGCCTGCAGTATTGAGATTGACACCGACCGCATTGACACAGGACTCTACGGTACGGTCCAGCGTTTCCTTTAGCAAGGCTTGATTTACATCGTGTTGGTATTGTCCCACTCCTACGTTTTTAGGGTCTATCTTGACGAGTTCTGCCAGAGGGTCCATCAGACGACGGCCTATGGATATGGAGCCCCGATAGGTTAGATCGAGATCCGGAAATTCCTCTCGTGCCAACCCGGACGCCGAGTAGATGGAAGCCCCGTCTTCATTGACCAGAAATACCGGCAGCGTTACCGGGATGTTTTTGACAAACCGCTCTGTCTCCCGTCCTGCCGTTCCATCCCCGATAGCTATTATTTCAACACTATGTTTTTTAATGAGTGATTCTATAGTATTGCGGGATGCTGCCAGCCGGTTCGGTTCATGGATATAGATGAGGTCGGTAGCTATCAGGTTGCCATTGACATCGAGAATGGCGATTTTACATCCGGTGCGATAGCCCGGATCGATGGCCATTGTACATTTTTCTCCTGCCGGGCCTGCGAGGAGGAGCTGGCGAAGATTCTGGGCAAATACGTCAATGGCTTCCTTATCCGCCTTTTCTTTCAGTTCATTCCTGAATTCGGTTTCCAGGGATGGTTGAATCAATCGCTTGTAAGCATCATCGATGGCTTTTTCTACCTGGGAGGCAGCACTGTTACGGGCTCGAATATAACGTCGGTCGATGCTATCAAGTGCATCGCGTATTTCGGGTTCAATACTAAGCCTCAGGAAGCCTTCATCAGCACCTCGGCTGATGGCCAGGAAACGGTGTCCTGCTATCTTCCTGATGTTTTCTTTAAAGTCAAAATAATCCCGGTATTTGCCGGCTTCTTCAGCTTTTGCCTTGACAACCTTACTACCTACTGTGGCCTTTGACGCAAAGAGTTTTCGAAGGCTGGCTTTAAGCGTCACATCATCAGCGATCCATTCCGCGATGATGTCGCGTGCACCCTGGAGGGCATCTGCTACTTCCGGTACTTCTTTGCAGGTATATTTGAAGGCGATTGCCTCCACGTCCATATTGCGTTGACTCATGATGGATTTGGCCAGTGGTTCAAGTCCTCTCTCTCTCGCCATATCGGCCCTGGTCTTTCTTCTTGATTTGTAGGGAGAGTACAGATCTTCCAGCGTCTGAAGATCGCGAGCCTCCCGGATCATCTTCAATAATTTTTCGTCCCCGATGCCTTTTTCGGCCAGGCTTTCGAGGATGAATGTCCGACGTTCTTCCAGGGCGATTATTTGTCTGTGCAGGGTTATGATCCCGGCGATCTTTACCTCATCCAGTCCACCTGTCCTGTCCTTACGGTATCTGGCTATAAAAGGAATCGTAGCACCTTCCTGTATGAGCTCAAGGACGGCTCTTACCTGTTGTTCCCGTAGGCCTGTTGCCTGGTATATCATTTCAATCATTATACAGCTTGTTTTTGGAGATACTGCTGACATAGTGCAGTACATGGGTGTAAATATTCATCCTTCAGGAGTCACTCAGATGCCTACCGGAAAGGTATCAGAAAGTAGGGCACAACAAGTCGTCATTGACATAGAGGCCGAAATAGGAAACCGTTATCTCAATTGTTCCCTGATTTTTATTGTAATAGATAAAACTCGGAAAACCTATGTCATAACTGACGCCTACCTGCCATTTATTATATTCTATTCCCAATAAAAATCCGGCAGAATCAAAATTATATTTGTTGTTGACACCTGCGCCTCTGGCAAAAACCCCTGTATGTATGGTCCAGAAATACACATCAGTCGCCAGTGTCAATCCCACAGTAGCCATATCGAAGGGTTGTTGGCGCTGATACATCAAACGGGGGTAGAGAGACATATAGTCATCAAGGACGAGGCGACCACCTGCGTGAAGGGTATATTTCATTGGCAGCCTGAAGGAGATCGCACTTTCTTCTGAGTTGAGATCGCGCTTATAGAAAGATGCTTCAGGGCGGGAAAGGTGAGCTACCGATATACCTACATTGAAACCATTTTGCTTCTCCGGATAGTTTGAATAATTTACCCCTACACCCTGATCGAAGTAGGAGAAGTTGTTTGCAGCCAGGCTTTCCGCGGTAGGTTGTGTGTAACCGTCTTCGCCATTGAACTGATCTTCGAAGGTGACATTGGTAAAGTTGCTGTTCCTTTGATTGAGGCTGAGGTAAAGGCCACCTGACAGGAACTGATTGGGACCCAATGCTTTGTGGTAGGATCCGGCAATACCCATTTCTGTGTTACCCAGATCGAGTACACCGGCTTTGTCATGGGCAAAATACAATCCGGCAGATACAATGTCATGAACCTTTTGGCTTTTCAAGCCGAGATCAAAATTTAAGTCCACGCTGCCTAAGAAGGCGGTAAATGGCTTTTCGAAGTTGCGCGACCATTGATTCCTGTAAGCGAGATTGACCCGATAATTGCCTTCGAAATTACCCGTCAGTGATGGATCAAGAGTAATTGGCGAGCCATAGAACTGTGTCAGATAGCGCTCCTGCGCTTGCAGGTTGCCGATGGAAAATAATGTCAATACGAAAAAAATATACCTCACCAAATGTGAATTTATTTGATTAAATCAGGTGCAAAGCTACACACATACCCTTAGTAAACGAAAGAAATGCTATTAAATTATTGCAAATAAGCACTACTTTGTATGGGTAAGGGATGAATATCCTTCCAACAAAATATTCGTCCATGGAAATATTGGATTGGAAAATCATTGACCGAGATTATTGACCCTGTTATTCCTTGTGATTCTGTTATAATATCTCAACTTCAGATTTTGTGAGAGGAATGACTTACACGGACAGGTTTTGTCCTGTGTAGGATTTAGCTTTGCGCCAGCATCGGGGAGAGTTGATTTCATCAGGTGTTACCCTTAATATAAATTTGCCGGGGATTTGCTTCTTTAGTAGAAAATCTCCGGCCCCTTCAAGAAAAAATCCAATAAATACCTTAAGTTTATCCGTACTAACCTTATTTTGTCGATATGAGGCAATCACGACTAAATTGAACAAAATGGATGATACCAGACCTGTCCGGACACTCAGATTATTGATGATGCTCTCCGGTTCGCGTCGATATACGATGGCCGAGCTGATGGATAAGTTTGCCATGTCGGAGCGCAATCTGCGGCGAGACTTGTTATTGCTCGAGAATGCCGGCTTTGTCCTTGACCGGAAGAATGGATATCGCATAGTGCTTGAAGGAAATCGTTCCGGGGTGCTAAAGAAGATTCTTCATTTTTCAGAAGAAGAGATCGCCCTCATTTATGGGGCGCTTACAACTCTCGATGCGGCTTCTTCTATCAAGGCACGACTTTTGAAGAAAATGAATGCCTTTTATGATCTCAAGGTAATCGAAAAGCTGAAGGAGAAAGACGACCTTCAAAAGGTCAGTTTGTTGCGAAGATCGATGGAGCAAGGCAAGCAGGTAATTCTGAGCAATTACCGATCATCCAATAGTCAGACGATCGAAGACAGGCAGGTAGAGGCGTTTGATTTTGGTCCGGATTATGAAACCGTCTGGTGTTATGATCTCCGTGACCATGAGTGCAAACAATTTAAAGTAACAAGAATGTCGGGTGTCTGTCTTACGGCTAATGATTGGAAGTATAAAGGGAGTCACCGGCGTCCGTTTACTGATATCTTCCGGGTATCTGCTCCGGAAGCCATAGACCGGGTAAAGCTCCGGCTCAGCCTGCGTGCTTACAACCTTGCGGTAGAAGAATATCCGCTTGCCAACGATTACATCAGGCAGGCCGAATCATCCTATCTGCTTGAGGCGCCCATCGCTGAATATAGTGGTGTAGGCCGGTTTGTTATGGGTTTTCTGGATGAGGTGCAGGTACTGGAGAGTGAAGGGCTGAAGGAATACATCAACCGGTTGATACGATCCTATGATGTTGGGAATGTGTGGAAATAAAATTAGATTTGTGCAACAGGCATAAAAAAAGCCCCGCAGATAGGCGAGGCGCTAGATGTCTTCACAACGGAAAAATCCTTATTGTGAATTGCTTTTGTAAGGCAAATATATAAATTAGTTGATTAAAGACCAGATAAAATGATAAAGAAAATTTTAGGACTTGACTTGGGGACTACTTCCATTGGCTGGGCCTATGTTCTCGAAGATGAAGATTATACGAATTCTGAAATAAAACAGATAGGAGTGAGGGTCAATCCTCTTACAGTCGATGAACAAACCAACTTTGAGAAAGGGAAACCATTTTCTGTCAATGCCGGCAGGACATTAAAGAGAGGAATGCGCAGAAACCTGGATAGGTACCAGGATCGCCGGAAAAGACTAAAACAACTTTTACTCCAGGGCGGAATAATTCAAGGAGATTCTATACTGTCTGAAAACGGAAAAAATTCCACACATTCTACCTGGGAACTCCGTGCCAAAGCCGTTGAAGAGAAGGTTGACCTCGTGGATCTGGCTAAAATTTTAATGGCAATTAACAAGAAACGCGGATATAAAAGCAGCCGGAAAGCTAATAAGGAAGACGAGGGTACAGCTGTGGACGGGATGGCGATAGCTATAAAGCTTTATGAGGAAAAGCTGACTCCGGGGCAACTTGTTTTTGATCAATTAATCCGTGGAAAAAAGAATATTCCAGATTTCTACCGATCAGATTTGCAAAGTGAGTTTGACTTAATCTGGAAATGTCAAAAGCAATTTTATCCTGATATTTTTACCGATGCCTTTTATGAGAGTATTAGTGGTAAAGGAATGCGAGCTACTTCTGCTGCATTTTGGAATACCTATAAATTCAATACAGCTGACATTAAAGATATCGATGACAACTTAAAAAATCAATTTACCTATCAATATAACCTTCGCGACAAGAAAAAATTACAGGCCTACAAATGGAGAAGTGATGCCGTGAGTAAACAACTTTCAAAAGAGCAGGCTGCCTATGTAATAACTGAAATTAATAGTAATATCAATAATTCAAGCGGCTACCTCGGGGATATTTCTGACAGAAGCAAGGAATTGTATTTTAATAAAGAGACTATAGGTCAGTATCTATACAGGCAACTGAAAAAAGACAGGCATGCAAGGCTCAAAAGTCAGGTGTTTTACAGACAGGATTATTTGGATGAGTTTGAAAAAATATGGGAGACACAGGCAAAGTTTTATTCTCAGTTGACTCCTCAGCTTAAGGAAGAAATCAGAGATACCGTAATCTTCTATCAGCGTAAACTGAAGGCTCAAAAAGGCCTGATAAGTTTCTGTGAATTTGAAAGCAAAGAGATAGAAATCAACAAGGACGGAAAGATAATAAAAAAGACGATCGGGCAAAGAGTCATACCCAGGTCTTCACCCTTATTTCAGGTATTTAACCCAAGTTGCGCATTATTCAACAAATTATGTTAAAAAACGGTCAAA
>ERZ761610.68-NODE-68-length-104476-cov-33.498358_pt1 | contig 104476 bp, 98 predicted proteins | sample MGYA00512164_ERZ761610 | MGnify/ENA primary metagenome ERZ761610 (study PRJEB28899, sample SAMN02850038) | bioreactor sludge metagenome | biome: EBPR Sludge; feature: EBPR Bioreactor; material: flocular biomat | place: Australia: Thorneside Wastwater Treatment...
GTATTTCTAGTGGAGTCGGTGGTAATGATTTATTGCCAATCTCACCAATTCTAACATTAGATTTTACTGTAATCTTCGACGGTGTTAATGTTCGTTTATAATAATGTAGAAAAGCATAAACTAAGTATGAACTCATAAAAAAAATTCTAATAATAACAAGATAAAACAAAATAAATGTTCACCTATACTCTCTATTTGCATGAAATTACTCTTTAGCATATTCTTTTTTTGTGTTATGACATTGCCATGTCTTGCACAGGATTCGCTGAAAACAGCATCAACTCTTTCGTTCAAACCATTAGTAGGTCTGAGTCTGCTTAATGGTGCAAGAGCAGGATTGCAAGTTCAATACAATGATTTTATTGCAATTGAAGGTGGGTTAGGAATAATTGGTAAAAGTACTCTATCATACGGAGTTATAGTAACACCCTTTGGTGAAAAAAGTCTATCATTTCATCTTTATGATACTTATTATTACAATGGTATGCTCCAAACTTTGGAGAATGGATTTTCCCAATTTGGCATTGGATGGACATTTACCCTTGGTTACATAAAGAAATTACGTATAACCATAGGGCTTGGAAATTTTACAATTCCTCAAGAATGGCATCCTGGTCAACTAATGCTAGCATTAGATTTTACTGTAATTTTCGACGATGTTAATATTCGTTTGTAATAATGTAGAAAAGCATAAACTAAGTATGAATTCATAAAAAAATTCTAATAATAACAAGATAATACAAAATAAATGTTCACCTATACTCTCTCCATTTGCATGAAATTACTCTTTAGCATATTCTTTTTTTGTATTATGACATTGCCATCTCTTGCACAGGATTCAACGAAAGTTCGCTCTCTTGATACATTTGCAGTGAAGCCATTACTTGGCTTGGGATTAATAAATGGTGCAAGAGCAGGATTGCAAGTTCAATATGGCGATATTGCTGCTCTTGAAGTGGGTGGAGGAATTGATTTTCTTCCTGTCGCAACTATATTTTTCAGAGGTTACTCGGGGTTTCAGTATTTGACACTTTCGCAAGCATTGATTCTTACTCCCTTTCCGGAAAAAAGACTTTCGCTGATTCTGTATCATGCTTATTTATCAGATAGAGATATTCCAAATATTCAACGTCATTGGCAATCTATGATTGGATGGTCAATACCTTTAGGTGAATTTACTCATTCTCGATTTTCTTTAGGTGGGTCAATATCTAATGAAAAAGAATATGATTTATATGGCTTATCTGCTAGTGATGGTATAACATTTGACTTTGTTATGACTTTCGATCATGCAAAAATTCGATTGTAAAAGAGATACTTTTTAATACCTACTATTATTACTTTTATCAGATATATATTTCTCATTTGTATCTTACTGCATTTCTATCATACACATAGTTCTGCCCATCAACAATGGGTATATCAATATATTGTGCAAGAAGCATATCATTATTTTGGAAAACATGTCGGACCAATCCCTGCTTAAAAAAACTATGCAGGTCTTGATGCTATGGGTAATCCCTTTTTTGGTGCAGGTCAGATATATTATATGGCGATTTGAGAACAATGCAAGACTATGCACCTGTTTTTTCAGACAGTACTACTCAATAGATGAAAAGCAATATCCTTGCTCTGAATTGCGTGTATCCAACAACTCAGCACTACGCCAAAACCTCTTCCAACAAGTTTTGGTAAGGTTACGTCATAATTTCTTCGTATTTTCGCAATAACGTTAGAGGTGCCGGACACAATAGTGTCGGCTGAGATTATACTCTTGGAACCTGATCCGGTTAAGACCGGCGTAGGGAAACGGATGAAACGCTTAGCGTTATCATAGCTCCAACCTACCTCTGCGGAACATCATTTTTGTTCCATTTTTTTTACACATTTTTCATGAAAACATTTCGACTCAGTGCATCTGCATTTTTGCTGCTCACTGCATTGCCATTCGTGGCATTATCACAAAAAAAGACTGTTACCGACAGCACTCCCCCAACAAAATCTTATAATGTACCAACAGTGACCGTCACAGCCACCCGAGCTACGGAAAGGCAATCGCCCGTACCTTTCACTGAAATTAACCGTGCGGAATTGCAGGAAAAACATACTGCTTTTGATATAGCCACTTTATTGGCTTCCACGCCATCGGTCTATTTTTATTCCGAAAATGGCAATAATATCGGTTATACCAATATTCGTGTGCGCGGCTTTGACCAAAGACGCGTGGCGGTGATGATAAATGGTGTACCGCAAAATGACCCTTCCGACCATAATGTCTATTGGATAAATTTTCCTGATATTGCATCCAATTTACAATCCGTACAAGTACAACGCGGTGCAGGACTTATGAATTATGGTTCAGCTGCCATCGGCGGCAGTATAAATATGATAACTGCTAATTATTCCGATAAACGTTTTGTTACTATTTCCCAAGGATATGGTTTTCAAGAATTTGGTGTCAATGGAACAAAATATGTTCCCACAGTCAGCAAATATTCTTTTGAAGCGGCTTCCGGGTTGATAGATAAATATGCATTTTATGGTCGTGTTTCTCGCATTAACTCGGCGGGATATCGCGATAAATCATGGGCTGAATTAGAGAGCTTTTTTTTGAGTGCAGCCCGCTTTGATGATTCTCATACATTACAAGTAAATGTGTTTGGCGGTCCAATCGCTGACGGATTGGCATATATCGGATTACCCAAATCATTTATCGGTGACCTCGGTTTACGTCGTACCAATTTTAATTATTGGGAATATGACAGTGACTCACTTGCAGTCGGAAAACAAATAGTCGGTTTTGGTTCGCCCACACGCCAACAAGAAATAGAGAATTTTTCTCAACCACATTATGAAATTCTCTCCGATTGGACGCTGTCGGAAAATGTTTCATTAAAAACAACCGCTTTTTACTATACCGGTGATGGTTTTTTTGATTTTGATGCTTCATGGGCGGATAAAGATATGTTATTATTGACACCAGAATATGGTTTTCCCGATAATAGTGCTGTTTCAGGTACAATTTTTAAAGCATTCGTTGGCAATAGACATGGCGGCATTGTGCCTCGTTTACTTTGGAAACATAATCAAGGCGAATTATCTGTCGGTGCGGAATTACGCATACATCGTTCCGAACATTGGGGAAAAATCAATTTTGCAGAAGGTTTACCTGCAAATTATAATCCCGAGTTTCGTGTCTATGAATATAATGGTGAACGTGATATATTTTCATTATTCGCACGTGAGCAATATTATCTGCAACCCAATATTATGCTCAATATTGAAGGACAAATAGTTCATCATCGTTATACTATTGCCAATGAAAAAAAAGGCGGGCAATTTGTTGAATACTCAACAGATAATGGCATAGTAGGGAAAAATGGCGGTGATATTTTTACCGTCAATTATCTGTTTTTTAATCCTCGTTTGGGTGTTCATTGGAATATTGATGAGCAATGGAGCGGCTTTTTTTCTTTGGCACTCACATCACGCGAACCTCGTATGAATAATTTATATAATGCAAGTGAGCGTTGGTCAAGCGGTGCAATTCCTTTATTCCAGCAAAATAATAATGGTAATTTTGATTTTTCTCGTCCATTGGTAAAACCTGAACGTATGTTGGACATAGAAATAGGCGGCTCATTTACCGATGGTATTATCAAAGCTAATATGACGGGCTATTGGATGGAATTTAGCAATGAATTAGTCAGAAGCGGTCAATTAGATATTTTCGGCGCTCCTCGTGACGGCAATGCACCCCGCACACGTCATGTGGGTCTGGAGGCAGATATAGCGGCTGTTATTTTCACTACGGATAATAGCGCACTTACCATCGGAGGCAATGCCAATATCAGTACTAATACCATTATTGATATGACCTATTTTACGAATATTAATGACAGTACAACACGCGGTATATCGTTGAATGGCAATGCTATTGCCGGATTTCCGGATTTTCTGTCAGGTATGTTTGCCCAATATCGTTTAGGCAATCTTTCATGGGCAATAACCATGCGCCATGTTCGTGGTATCAGAACAGATAATTTTGGCGATAAAATAGCGGAAATTCGTGCCATAAATCCGTCAGCAATACCTTATCTCGATAATCGTTTGGATGCTTACACGGTATTCAATACAGATATTGCTTATGAGTTACCTCAGTTTTTATCATTTGAATCATTGCGTTTGCGTTTACAAGTCAATAATATCGCTAATGCACTCTATGCCGCAGGCGGTGAAGGCGGTCAATTTTTTCCTGCTGCCGAACGTAATATGTATTTTGGCATAGATGTAAATTTGTAACAAATACTCACACATCACATCCACTGATTTCTTCCCTGTTCTTCTCTGAGAACAGGGATTTTTTTTTCGCACAATTCGGCTTTCACCCACTCACAATTCTTACTTTGTTTATGCTATTATTCATATAATCCGTAAATTACAGTTACTATTATTAACCTTTTTGGCATGATGATGCGACTAAGTGCAATCATTCTAAGCTTTTTCCTCATAGCTGTAAGTGTAGTTCAGGCACAATGGTCACAGTGCATAGGACCTTTTGGCGGGCGTGTGACAAGCATCACTTCAACGCAAAATGCTCTTTTCGTAGGCACAAATGGCGGTGGTATCTATAAAAGCACTAATAATGGCTCATCGTGGCAAGCCGTAAATTCAGGACTCACAAAACATTATATACAATCATTGGCAATTGTTAATTCCGCAGTATGCGCAGGCACCTTGCATACCGGATTTTTCCGCACCACAAATGAAGGAAATTCATGGACATCACCCAATAATGCAGGTTTGCAAAATGGGGGCATTATCTCATTATTGTCTTCATCAAATACGCTCTTTGCGGGAACAAACGGCTATGGCGTATTTCGCAGCGGCAATGGTGGCACAACATGGACTTCTGCCGGATTAAGCGGCAAACGTATTAATACTTTATTTGTCAATGCCAATATTCTCTATGCCGGAACCGATGATGGTTTATTTTTCAGCAATAATAATGGAAATTCATGGACGGCTTTCACTGCTGCTCCCGGAAAAACATATATTCAATGTTATGCGCGGCATGGAACAACATTATTTCTCGGCACATTAACGGGTGCATTCAGCAGCACAGATAATGGCAAAACATGGGATACCGTAAACATTGATAATATGTCTGTCAGTTCTATCGTAAGTACGGAATCAAGCATCATTATCAGCACATTAGGAAAGGGTTTATTGAAAAGCACAGATAATGGTATCACATGGAATCCTGTGTCATTTGGGCAGCCTTTTGTGAATGTGTTGTATGTCTATGGTTCATGGATTTTTGCGGGGACATCGTATGCGGGAATGTATCGTAGCAATGATGGTGGTACAACATGGGCACCAATGAATGAAGGTTTTGCGGCTCATACAGTAACAGCATTGAGTATTTCTGCCACACAATCATATTTTGCCGGTGTCAATGGTGACGGTATATATCGCAGTAAAGATAAAGGTAATTCATGGCAACCCATAGGACTTGAACAACAATCCGTCAATTCTATAATTATGCGAGATACAGCCATCTATGTGGGAACAGATAATGGCATTTATCGTAGTCTTGATGATGGCAATACTTGGACGACACACAATAATGGTTTACTTTCCCGTAAGGTATATGCTTTTGTTCTCAGTGACAGTATTATTTATGCCGGGACACGTGTAGGTCTTTATCGAAGCACTAATAATGGCGAAACATGGACTGAAGCAGGATTAACCAATGAATATATTATTGCCCTGGATATAATTGGCACAACGCTCTATGCCGGCACATGGAGTAATGGCATGTTTCGTAGCACAGATAATGGGCGTAATTGGTATCAATTTGCTTTAGAACAACAAGATGTACGTTGTTTTACGGTACGCACCGGGAAATTATTTGCGGGTACAACAAGTGATGGGGTATATCGGCTCAGTGATAATCAATCCGCAATGCTGCAATCAGGTTTATCTTCTGAATATATACGCTCAATAATGGTGGCTGCCGGACGTATTTTTGCAGGTACTTTAGCAGGTGTTGCATATAGCAATAATGATGGCGAAACATGGACAAAAGCAGGATTTACAGAAAAAGCTATTTTTTCTTTTCTTGCTGTGGATAATACTCTGTTTGTCGGTGCTGAAGGATCGTCAATCTGGAAAACAGATATTGGTATTCTTACTTCGATGAATGAACAGAATTTTTCTTCGGACAATATTTACACTTTCCCTCAACCTGCGCAAGATATACTTCATATTTCTGCAAACAATCTTCCCTATAATTCTCAAGGTTCAATTTTGACATTGGATGGTAGATTATTGCACACATTTTCATTAACAGAATCCTCGACATTCCCCATTCAGCATATACCGACAGGAATATATATCATTACCATAGGAAATACTGCTAAGCCATTATATCGTGGTTTAATCTCTATCGCACGATAATTGCTATCGAATCATTCATAAAATCATGTACGATATTTTTATATATCACTCAAATATTTTTTTTATATTTCCATTGTTATTTTACTCTCCAATATGTTTTAGAGCTTCTCTGCGTGTGAGGGGACTCACAGAATGTGACAGGACAAAATCACGCACAAGTTCCGGTTCTCTATAGGCATATTCGCGCAAAGCCCATCCCATCCCTTTGCGTATAAAAAATTCTTTTGATTCGGATAAACGCTCACACAGTGAAAATAATAATTCTTTATCCGTTTGATCTTTATATTTACGTTGAAAAATAAGGGCTGTTCTTTGCAACCACATATTATCTGACTTCATGAGATGTTCGGCATATGTGCGGATACGGTCTTGCGATTGCTTTCTCAGATATTCGCCAATGATTCCGGAAGAAATGGCATCGGTCGTGTCCCACCATGAAGTCATAAGTATCATTTCTTCGCTTAATCCGAGTATATCATCATCCCATTGTTTTTTGAGTTTAACGCTAATATCAATAGCGCAATAGTGCATTTCTCTTGCGGGTAATTGCCAAAGCTGTCGCACCACCAATGGTAATACTTCATAGTCGGGCAAACCTTCGTTCTTGATAAAGTCCTTTAAGAGTGCTGAACGCACAGGCGATGCTATTCCCATAAAATCGCATACATCTTTCATGTACTTTTTCATAGCAGGTGCATAGTCAGGATTCGCTGCCTCGCTCATCGCAGCATAGAGATTACGAACATAGGGTAATTGTTTTTTCATGGATAGATATAATGAATCCTAAAAATTGACATAAAGCATTCAAAAAGATGATTGAAATGTCTTGCTGTCTTTTTTTCTTACAATATAGTCTTGATTTATTGAGTATAATTTTAGTAATTTATATGTTTACGGTAAAAAGCCCAGTCTGCCTAAAGCATGCATAATGCCTCGTAACAAATAATTTTCATGAAATCGCAGATGATATTTACGCGATTTATCTTCTATTGGCATAATCATTTTCTTTTGTATTAGGTTACGTATTTGTCGAGAAATTTCTGAATCCGATTTTCCTTCAAACAGATGTTTTATATCGGCAGCTTGAATTATTTTTTTTTCTACAACTACGCGCAAGATAGATAATTCTTTGCTTGTAATATATTTTCTGTCATACGAATACACAAGCATAGGGAGCAACACCTCATTTTTTAAGAATGTATAATCCGCTAAACTATCAATCTTCCGTATTTCTTCTTTCAATCCCTTTAATACATATTCACACCAAACGAGCATTCCAACTCTTTCACCCGTATCTGCTTGAGCAAGATTCTCATAATAATGATTACGATTATGACAGAATACAGCAGTTGGATTAATAAGTCTTTGATTGTTAGTAATGAATCCGGCTTTTATTAACATTGCATAGGTCAGCAATCTCACTGTTCGTCCATTACCATTGGAAAATGGGTGAATCCACACAAAACGGTGATGTGTAATAGCAATTTTTAACAAGTCATATTTTGAGCTATGATTTTCATTAATAAAACGGATGAGTTCATTCATCAACTGTTCTACCTGCGTAAAATCCGGCGGTGTGTGTGCTGATTGATGTATGCGTATATTGCTCTTGCGATATTTACCCGGAGTTCTATCACCTTCGCCATAAGGCGGAAACTCAAGACGACTCACAACATTCATGTGTAATTGGCTGATAAATGCTCTATCAATAGGATTATGTTGCACTGCCTCTTCAATAAAATCCATTGTTTCTTCCATATTCATAATCTCTCGTATTGGCTGTGGGTAATCCTCCCTCTGATTTTCAATTTTAGTTTCAATGTACTCTGCAACTGTAGTATTATTACCTTCAATACGGGCTGACCCTATACTTTCAAGCAAGTGAAAGATATCTTTCAACTGAAAGAAAATCCACGGAGGTGTAGTTCCTCTTATCTCATTTCGACGCAGATAGTCAAGCTCAATTATCAAGTCCGTTAAGGAGGAACTAAAGTCAGGCTCCACTAGCGACAAAGGTTGGATAACATCCCTCATATCTTCCATAATATTTATCCCTCATTGCTGACAAATCACTATCCCACGCTCTATAGAATGACATGATACAACATTTGACAATCACCTCATTCTACATTTAACATCGAGAATACCTATTATTTTTCTTTTCAATAACTTACAAAGTTAGTAAATTTCTCAACATTTAACAAATGCTCTTCACAACATTTAACATTGTGTTGATCTCAACGCTATATCACTTATGAGCAAAACCACAATGTATTGGACTTTATATGCTGCTGTACTCGTATTTTCGCACAACTAAAACAGATAGACCAACAGTAAACGTTTTGTTCAGAATGCACTTTTTGTTCCGATACCGATATGGTATTGCCACCCTTTTGATGATGACTCTACTCATCAATTCAACGGGATATGCCATTGCACACTCTATGGTAAAACGCTGGAGTAAAGCATCGGTACGTGCCTATCTGTTGTGTCATAAGCCCGATACATTCTTTGAATTCACACTCGATAACCATAGCGTGGTGGGTTATGACAATGCGGAATATCTTGAAGAAGAACAAGAAATTCGCATCGGGGAAGAGATGTATGATATTTTTTCATCTCGTTTAGAACAAAATGGTACCTATACAGTTCGGTGTCTCCATGACCGTCAAGAGAAAATGCTTCGATCGGTATGTTATGCCGTATTTCAATCGCATGATAGTAAGTTACCTATAAAAAATCAACACAGGGCATTGGTCCATCACATTATCAAAGACAGTCAACCGCCCGATAAAGATGATTACAAACATATTCTTGACGATTGTGTTACTCGCTATGTAGGGTATCCCCTTACAGCATATTCTGTCACCCTCCCTATTTATTCCCCACCACCGGAAGCATAAACCCACTCTTTACGGCTTTAACTTTCGTCTGCACGGACTGTTATGATGGGTATTTCACAGCATCTGAACAGTACCGTTTTTCTCTCTATGTACCTTCCCATCCACACAATGGGCAAGGCTTATCTTTTTATTTTTATTATAATTATTACCAATGAAAAAAATAGTTTCTTCATTAATAGCACTTTGTTGTCTGACATCGGTCAGTGCACAAACAAAAAAAACATCTACAAAAGACAGCACAACAATACGAGAAATATCAACCCAAGAAGTGGTTGTCACGGCAACACGCCAAAAAGAAATAAATTTAGAAGTTCCCTTGGCTATTACAGTTGTTCCACAAAAGATATTGGAAAATGCACGCGGCTATGGTTTGGACGAAGTCTTATCTCTCGTGCCGGGTGCTTTGGTGCAATCACGTTCGGGTAATCAAGATGTGCGTGTGACTATACGCGGTTTTGGTGCTCGTGGTGCCGGCGAACGTTCCAATGCAGGCACATCGCGTGGTCTGCGTTTTTATCAGGATGGCATTCCCGATACCGAGCCGGATGGTCGCACAGCTTTCGATTTAATTGATTTAAGCGGTGCCTCAAGCATTGAAGTTATTCGCTCCAATGCCTCAGCATTATGGGGCAATGCTGCCGGTGGTATTGTCTCAATCAGCACTATTCCTACAACACGCACACCGTTTATCTCACTGACCAATCAAAACGGCAGTTTCGGCTTTATGAAGCAGTCATTGCGCATGGGTACCAATACCGATGCGGGATTATTATATCTTTCCACCAATAATACCTCATTCGAAGGATGGCGCGAAAATAGCCGCAGTTCCTTATTTCAATTTAATGCCGGTCTGGTTTCATCCCTTGGACAAAATACCAAATTGAATGTTTTTCTTGTGGGTGCAAGTAATAATTTTAAAATTCCCGGACCATTAACACCTTCGCAATATGATTCCGCAGCATGGCAAGCACAAAATGACACAAGGGTATATCGTCCGACATACGTACAACGTGATGAACGCCGATTTAATCGTTTAGGACGTATAGGTACAACTCTTGAGCATAATTTTTCGGAAAATATTACGCTCAATACCATGACATTTATCCAAACTAAATATCTGGAGCGTTCTGAACGAAATACCTTCAGAGAATTTAATCGCTATCATGTGGGCGGCAATGCCATTCTTGGTATTAAAACTACAATTTCTGATGATATGTGGTTACGTACTTTGGTGGGGTTTGATGAACAATATCAAGATGGCGGCATTGCATTTTTTGAATTATCACCCCAAGCCGATAAAGGGAAATATCCACGCAGTATTAAGTCCGAAGGTGCTAATAATTTCGGGGTGTTTCTCCAAGAAGAATTATCGCTTATGGACAACAAAGTATCTGTTTCTGCGGGTTTGCGTTATGATAATATCACATATTTTAACAACAGTAATGATTATAGTTTTCGCGGCGACAGCGTCGGCAGTAATTCTCGGAATGTAGCAATTATTGAAGGTAGTAAAAGTTTTACACAAGTGACTCCTAAATTTGGCATTACATGGCGTATTGAACCTACATTAAGCGTGTATGCGAATGTGGGTGGAGGCGTGGAAGTACCCGCAGGTAATGAAACTGACCCTGCTGCTGTTTCGGGAGTCACTGTCCCTGCTGCGGTAAACCCCTTAGTAGAGCCAATTCGATCCATAACCACAGAAATAGGTGTAAAAAATATAATTATCTCGGAAAACCAGCACAATTTTGTCAAAGAATTGACCTATGATATTGCAGGATACATGATTAATGTTACCAATGATTTAATCCCTTATGGATCAGGCGGTTACTATGTATCGGCTGGTGAGTCGCGTCGCACCGGTGTAGAGCTTGGTGTGCAGACTCAGTTCATCGGCGGTTTTGCCTTATACGGTTCAGCAACGATGTCAAACAATACATATCAAGAATATACATTAGACAGCATCTATTCGGGCAAAGCAACGGTGTCTTACAATGGTAATCAGATGGCAGGTTTGCCATCACTATTTGCCACAGCACGTTTGCGCTGGACTCCCGACTTTTTACCGCAAGCATTCCTCGAAACCGAAATGCGCCATGTAGGAGAATACTTTGCCGATGATGCCAACACACAACAAGCTGCCGCATATACGGTATTCGACATATCCGCAGGAATCAATCAACATATTTTCGATAAATTATTTGTGCGAGCTAATGCACGGCTTGCCAATGCCTTTGATCAAAAATATATTGCATCTGTATGGATTAACCCCGACAAAGCGCGGAGTTTACCTGAGTACGCATTCATCGAACCGGGTTTACCGCAAGCATGGAATATATCCATAGGTTTGGACTGGAAATTCTAAGACACATTATGACATTTCCCTTCGCTTGATAATGCATTCATAGGGCTGCCGACAATGTTTTGCAAAGCAGCCCTTCATGGAAAGGAATAGTATCTATATCCCATTAACAAGTATCATTATTGATTCTTTGACAGTACGTGCATGAATTGGAACGCAGAAAGATAAGTATGTAACTTTCATCTGATAGTTGTGTTTTATTTCATGATTTTCATTTGCAATATCATCACCGTTGCATAGTCATCATATCTCAGACATTCTCATTGCAATACTGAAACATTAGAATTATTTTACGCTCTTTATGAAGGGGACATACGTGGTTGCCACAGCCACGTAAAACTATGAAGGGCACCGTTTTTTTTCACTTTTTTGGTTTTTTCTATGAAAAAAATACTCTTTCTCTATGTCATGCTGGCTGGCATGACAACATTATATGCCGATGAAATGAATATTCGTCGCCTCAATTTTTCCGATATACTTGCTCCACCTCAAAAATCTGCGGCTGCACGTCCATTAGCAATACAAGTGCCGTATCGCACACTGTATCTGGATGCTGCTGATGTACATAAAGCATTTTTTACCCCGACAGATTATCTTATCGTCGATAATTTCCCTGTTACGGAGAAACTCAATTCTACCATACATTTACGCCGCAAAACGACAACAATCATTGATCCTTCAACACGATGGCATCTGGGCGATGGTCGCATTATCCCGACTCCTGCATTGCAGATGTACACAGGATTTGATGAAAAAGATCCAAAATCAAAAATAGTTCTTCTCTATGGTCAAGGGCAAATCATCGGTTCCATTCGTTCCTCCGATGGAACAATACGCACTCTTGGACCCACGTGGGCGGACGCTGTCAATAAAGGAGAGCATGCACTTGCGGAATCCGATGGCATCGAATCCCTGAAAAATTTTCGTTGTATGAACGATGTCGTTCCCTCCACATCCGCTGATGATGATTCGCAAACTGCCGACCCTATTAAAGTACCTACTTTTGGTGATATGCTTGAAATTGATGTTGCTTTTGAAATTGATTATCCCGTCTATTTGAAAGTACGTCGTTCCAATTTATCGGAAGAAGAAAATCTCAGCAATACCATTTTATATGTGGCTTCTTTGCTTGCTCAATCAAGTGCTATGTATGAGGATGAAGTCAATGTAAGTCTTAAATTGGCACCCGATCCGTGGATGTGGCTTTCGGATAGCGATCAGGGCTACCCCGGCTATCAAGATGATGGTGTAAAAACCGATGCAGGTGAGATTCTTTCACGTTTTGCTCAAAGAAGAAGAAATCAAAATGACCCACGTGATATCGCTCATTTAGTAACTTCGGTTACGGGTAATGCCAGTGTCTTTGCTGCGGGTGTGGCTTATAGCGGTTCAAATTACAGCGGCACTATTTGCAGCCGACAATTAGGATACGGTATTTCAAGTATTAATGTCAATGTGAATTGGCCTATACTTGGATATGTATGGGATGCAATGGTCTGTACCCACGAAATGGGACATAATTTCGGCAGCCCGCATACGCATTTTTGCGGCAGCGGTTCACCATGGCCCAATAGAATTCCTTTGGATACCTGCGTTGTGCAAAATGGACCGGCGGCTACAGGAGATGCTTGTAATTTACCCGACAGCAGAAGACGCTGCCCGGATTTTGGCGGTACAATCATGAGTTATTGCCATCTCGGTACATGCTCCAATGCCCGCATGAATTTAATATTTACTCCGATTGTTGCTGCTCAAATACGCAAAGGTGCTGAACGCGGACGTTCCTCATGTGTCAGTGTGCCATCTGCTCCGATAGTAAAGTTACAATATCCTCTCGGACGTAATTCTTTTAGAGGTGGCACGCTCGATTCCATCCGTTTCATCAGCCAGAACGTTACATCTGTTAATGCTGAATATTCCACAGATAATATGAATACTTGGAAAACGATAGCTACCAATATACCCGCAGCCGGACGAAGAGTGCCATGGACAATACCTTCAGAATCAACAACTTCGGGGTTTGTACGCATTATGGATGCTAATAATACCGGCATTGGTGACACTTCTTGGGTCGGATTTTCTATTACAGCAGTTTCATTACAATTACAAGAACCCAAAGGCGGCGAAACATTCGGACAAAATGAAACAATCACTATTGCATGGAGACAATCATTGGTAACATCGCTCTTTGTGGAATATTCAACCGACGGTGGCACTACATGGAATCTTATCAGACAAGTCACCTCAACACAATCTGCAACATCAGGTTCTACAGAATGGAAACCCGGCACCGCACAAAGCCCCACAGTGATCATACGTGTGCGCACAGCAGATAATATTATACTTTCTCAAACAACTCCCATTAATGTCGCAAAAGAAGCACTTGATTTATTGGAACCGACAGGCGGAGAAACACTATGTGCGGGCAAGCAATATGAATTACAATGGTGGCCTCGTAACTTCGGTTCAGAAAATTCCATCACACGTTTGGAATACTCACTCAACAATGGACAAACATGGATACGTATTGCAGGTACATCAACACAGGTAATGGCAGGAAAAAGGACTTGGACAGTGCCCGCAAGTGTCACAGCAACCAATGAAGGCAGAGTACGCATTATGTTTTTAAGTGATGGTGATACGGTTGTGCAAAGCATGAGTGAAAAAATAACATTCGGTACGGGTAATGATTGTATTGTATTGAGTGTGGATGACCTTTCTTCCTCCATAACTCAACTTGCTCTTTCACCCGCACCTGTAAAAGATAATGTCACTTTACACTTTAACGCCATTCAATCATTGGATAACATGAGTATTGAGGTTTTTGATATACAAGGGAAAAAACTTCAGACTATTGCTACCGCGAATAATGTGCAACAAGGAGAAAAAGCCATGCAACTTGATATGGGCTTATTAGCTAATGGCTCCTATACTCTTATCCTACGTTCCGGTAATCGCACTATGTCTTTGCCCTTTATTGTGCAACGATAAGTCACAAAAAAAATATATATTGGCAGTCTGCTTTCATTCAAAAGAAGGCAGACTTTTTTTTGTTTATTCATAATTTCTGCCGAGAAATATTCACACACATCGAATATTTCTTTCTTTATAAACTCGAAAAACTATATCAGCAGACAAGTTTCATTGTAATTTTGCATAAAAACGAATATCTCTACTCTATGATAATAACACCGGAAGAGCGTTCTAAACGCACAGTAAAAATCATCACCCAAAACAGAAAAGCGCGACATGAATATATGATTGTCAGCACTTTGGAAGCAGGTATTATGTTGCAAGGTACGGAAGTAAAATCTTTACGTGCCGGTAAATGCAATCTTAGTGACAGCTATGCCGATTTTCCTTCAAAATCGCATAATGAATTATACTTATTGCATTGCCATATTAGTCCCTACGATTTTGGTAATAGGGAAAACCATGACCCGATGCGCCCAAAAAAATTATTGATAAAAGACAATGAAGCCATAAAATTACGTGCAGCTATCCAAGAAAAAGGCATGACCGTTGTGCCGCTGTCTTTGTATTTTTCAGGACCTTTTGTCAAAGTTGAACTTGCAATGGCAAAAGGAAAAAAATTGCATGATAAAAGAGCGGATATAAAAGATCGAGATATACAAAGGGAAATGCGCCGACGTGGTAATGATGATTAAATATTCGGACAATGGATATATTTATCGGTAAATAATACAGGATTGTTCTCAACAGAATTTCTCCGACTATTATTGTAGCACAAAGCCAATTTTTGCAGGGTGAATTTCTTGTATCAATATGGTGTTTGTATGAGAGAACTCTATAATTGTTATAACTGTCTGTTTTTCATATTATTGCAACATAGCGGATACTTTCAGAACAAAGTGTTGGCAATGTTTGGTGATATACAGCAAATAGTGTATTTTAGCATCCATAAACATAACCACGGCTCTTAGAGTGCCATTATACATAGCCGAACTGTATAAATTCCGCGCTTTACCACCGTAGTTGTATTCATTATTTTCACATTTTTAAAGGAGTTCTTTTATGAACACTTTAGTTCTTTCTTCTCGTACGCGCGAGAAACTCGGGGGGGGGGTACTTCTCTCCATAAGCACATTCATCCTTGTGCTCATGAGTACCATGTTTTTTGCTAACAATGTTGCGGCACAATGTCCGGCGGATAGTCTTCCGGGACCTGTTTCGCCTATGTCACCTTGGCTGTATATCTGTGATACAGTGATGGTGCCCAATAATAACACACCTGATCCAGATGACAGATGTCCTGTCAAAATGATAAATATAATCATTCGGCTTTTTTTTACTAATGAAAGGGGCAGTTCATGATATACTATAGCTTAGTCATACTTTTATCAATCGTCGGTATTATTTCCACCGTCTCTGCGCAAACCTTACCTTTCCGCTTTCAGAACTTAAATGCACTCAGCCATGACGGACAATATATTTCTGATTTTGTGATGATGATTGTCGGTGAACATGGTAAAATTCTCCGATCTGAAAATGCAGGAAAAACATGGCAGTGGATGGAATCATACAAAAGAGCACATTTTCGTCGGCTTCATTTTATTTCACCCGATGTCGGTTATATTGTCGGCGACAGCGGTATAGTGCTGCATACTATGAATGGTGGAAAAAATTGGGATATTCGCTATTTTCCTGATAATACAATGTCTGCTGTATGGTCAATTAATGACAATATAGCTTTTATTGTCAGCGATAAAGGTAATATATATCGCACTTCGGATGCAGGTCTTTCTTGGGAAAATATCTATAAAGATAGTAGTATCTCATTTTCTGATATTTATTTTACAAATAATACTTTTGGCATTGCCGTTGGTAATAAAGGTACTGTATTGCGTACCGATGATGGCGGGAAAACATGGTCTTCATTATTTTCACGCGAAGATGCCGATTTTACCCGTGTTCGTTTTGTTAATCCTAATATTGGATATGTTGCCGGTGGATTAAAACGAACCGGTGATTTTGGTGTATATCACCTTACGCTCATTATGCGTACCGATGATGGTGGAAAAAATTGGAGAATACAAAGTGATACAACACATCAATACCAAATTTTAGGATTGGCTATTGCCAATAATGGATATTCTGCTATGGCATCGGCTCAAGGTGGATTTTATTATTGGACAACAGATATTGGCAATACATGGACACGCGATACTCTCAATCTAAAAAAATGGAAAAGTCCTCTTACTCGACCATTAACATATTTGCCGGCAGTATCATATCTTAAACCGGATAAAGGAATGATGGTCGGCGATGGTAATCTCATTGCATTTTCCGATAATTTTACTTCATGGAATGTGGATAGATGGGCGGATATTACGCAGTACAGCACTGATTATACCGTCAGTCATATTCATTTTTATGATCAGAACCGATGTTCACTTTTTATGAATGGCGGGCGTATAGCTTATTCTGAAGATGGCGGTGTCACATTTATTTTGCAATATCCGACAACCGATAAACCGGGCATTGCCTATGATTCCGAATGGGCAACATTACATTCGCCCGCTGATGGTGAAGTAGCTGCTTTTGGTATCCAGCGTTTTGCAGGCAATACCAATATGGTTGCAAGAACAGTTGATGAAGGCAAAACATGGACACGCACGGATGAAATTTCCAATATACAAACTGTTTTTCCGACACGGCAAAGGGGATATGTCAATACAGGAAAAAAACCTTTGCGCTTGGCACGCACGGACGATGGCGGCAAAACATGGATTCCACTTAATAATTATCAAGGATGGGGTGTGGATCTTTTGTCGCCATCAACTAAAGATACATTATTTGTAAAATCATGGCAAAGTCTCAAAGTACCCGTGTCAGATAAATATCCTAAAGGAACATGCATTGTCAATCTAATTTATAGATCCAATGATAGTGGAGAATCTTTTACACCAATTTTTTTTGACAGTTCTCAATTTTACCATTCATTTGTTGTTGAGCGTTTTTTCGATAGTGATACTCTTCTTGGTTTCGGACAGTTATTTGGCAAAAAAATTATTTCACCGGATAATGGAAAAACTTGGGAATGGCATGATTTCCCTGAAATATCATCGAAGGAAATTGTTTCAAGATTTTATCAACACAACAAAAACTTAGGATTTCTTCTTTTGAGTGGTGATTCTATACTTATGACAACAAATAGGGGAAAAACATGGACTTTATATCCATTAGACAATAATTACGGATATAAGGGCGATCCCGTCAGAGGGTATAGACATATTTTACGTGGTCCGAATGATTCGACAATATTTTTTACTAATAAAAATCGTTATGTTCGATGTATTCTTCCCAGAGAATTACTTACCATCACAAGCGCAAAAGAAGATATAGAAGAAGGTAGCTTTAATCGCTATTTTTATATTGAAACGAAACCTTCGCCTGCTTTATCTGTGATGGAAATTATTCTTTATGGTCTGTATAGTGTAAAAAATAATCCTTTGACTGTGAAAGTATTTTCTATATTAGGTAATGAAGTTGCAGATTATTCTCGTGAAGCAAATCAAGCAACTAATGGCTCTACTGCTCGGTTTACTGTAGATATCAGTCGTTTACCTTTAGGGGTGTATATTTTACAATATTCCGCGGGGGGCTATCAAAAATCCTCTTTATTTGCTGTTTCTAAGTGACACAATTTTGTTTGGGAAAAAAACTTGGCTTGTCTATGTACATATATAGCAATTTAGCATCTATAGAAATAACCACGGCTCTTAGAGTATTGTTATGTATCACTGAGATAAGCATGTATTGTTACTTCTGTGCCGTGGATACTATATCGTTTATTCTTTTTTTATGAAAGGTACAACTATGAAAATACTTCTTAGTGTCATAGTGATAATGCTTTCCTTTTCATCAGTCCAAGCGCAATATTATTGGGAAAGACTTAATGACAGAGATTATGGTTATAATCCTATAAGTCGTTTAGCAATCCGTAAGGTAGCATGGACAGGTAAATATTTGATAGGAACAGGGTGGCGTAACGAATCAAAAATATTAGGACCGGGCATTTACGATACAGCAATGACGCAATATTTTGGATATTCTCTTGATAGCGGAAAAACATGGACAAGTGTAGAACCACCTTTATACACAAAAAAAGTGCAGTCATCAACCAGAATTGAACAATTAGTAATTTTAGATTCATTACATTTTATTGCTTGCGGGGGATATTCTAATTTACAGAAAAATAATTTGCTCCGTTCGACAGATGGCGGTAAATCATGGTTTAGTTTTGTGGATAATATTGATGGATTAATGTATGATCCGCGTATAAGTTTTTTTAATAGTAAAAGAGGTATAATGGGAGGGAGTGCATTAACACCAAAAACAAATCTCAATGTATTTTTCCATACAGAAGATGGCGGCAATACATGGACATCTTCTACCATGCCACAATATATGGACACTACCACTTTTTTTTACTATAATAATCCGGTATGGATTGATTCGACAACAATATTTAATTTTAATTTTAATACGTATGGTATAAATAAAACACCTCATACATCTCGTACATATATTTCGTATGATGCGGGATATACCTGGGAGAAACTTGGTTGGCGAGTAAAAGGATATGAAGGTGATTCAAGTCGTGTAGTACATTTTTTCAAGGTATATTTTCCTACCCCGAATAAAGGATATGCCTTTGGTTCCATTGGTGAAGGTGAAGAGCGATTACTGACAGCATTTATTACAGATGATAAAGGATTATCGTGGACAATAGCCGAGTCAGGACCTGATTATTATCCTCAAGACGGGCGAGCATTCGGTCAAGATACATTTATCTATGTCACAGGCAATGGAAAAGTGCGCTATACATTTGATGGCGGTACTACATGGCAATATCTCATAGATGAAAATGTGATGCATTATTATCAAGGTAATGATGTTATTGACTTAATGTCCTGTGCGTATTTCTTTTCGTGGAATAATGCTGTATTGTTTTCAGCAAAGCCAACCTATAAAGGCGGAACAAAAGTTGATAATCCTCCTGTGTATCGTTTGCGTCAAGGTACAGTTTCGGTAGCAGAAACAGAATCAACAGTGGAGTCATCGGGTTCGGGCAGTATTTATAATGTTTATCCACAGCCCGCATCGCAAAGTATTACATTCGATTTTTATGCTGTTCCCAATAGTTCTGATATAACATTTAAAATCTATACGATGTATGGCGTGGAAGTAGGCGATTATACGGAACAATTACAAAAGGCATCAAGTTCGTATGGCTGGAAAAGTATGAAATTAGATGTATCATCAATGCCGACAGGTCTTTATATAGCACATCTTGAAGCGGGAAATCGTTCGGATTCCTTTTCATTTGTTGTTGTACAATAATGTCGTAGAAAAAATAGAATACAAAAACAAAAGGGCTTGAAAAAGCCCTTTTGTTTTACTGATTTAAACGTTGCAACTCCGATTCCCATCGTTCATAATTTCCATCAATGGGTTTTAATATATCTACAGCTTTTTGATAATATTCTCTTGCTTTTTCGGTATTATTCGCTCGTGATTCAATCATCCCAAGTCTTCCCCATATATGCCCTTGTGTTGGCATAGAATGTGTTTTTTGTGCAAGGGTTAATGCTTTATGCAAATATTCACGCGCCATCGCACTGTTACCGCTTTCCACAGAGAGAATGCCGGCACGCATGGTAAGCTGCATTAATTCATTATCGGAAGCAGTGGCTGATTTTTCCTCAAGTTCTTTTTTTGTTTTTTCTAATTCTGTTGCTATTGGTGATACGGGATTTTGTATAGACCCCATACCCGATGATGGCACAATTTCATTATCCGAAACATTGTGCTGTTTACTCGCTGAATTTTTTGTCGGGATGGTTCTTTTTTCTTGCACTTGTGTATTCGTGACTTGCGGGATTGTTATGGGTTGATTATTTTTTCCCACGCTTGGTGATTGTTGAGCGATACTTGTGTTTGTTTTTTGCGGACCATCGTACACTTGTTGATCATGCGTAGCAAATTGTGTCCATGCCCAATACGAAGCAAGCCCTGCAATAATGACAATGGCACCTGTTCGTAAAGCATTCATACCTCCGAACAATGAACGCGATAGTGTTCCGGCACTATTCAATGATTTTTGACGTGCCATTGATTGAATAATAGAATGTTCGACCGATTGGAGAAAATCACCTGATGCGGGAATTTCCGGTTCATGTTGCCGCAAGGAACGCAAACCGTTTTCAATGCGCTCATAATCACCGATTATCTCGGAATGACCATTGTGCACAGCCCATGATTGCAGGGTTTCCATTTCCTGTTCGGTAATGGTTTTATCAAGCATTTTTGCTATATATTCATCCATTGGCTGTAATGTATTATCTGAGGTATTCATTGATGCAATTCCCGTAATATAGGCGACAGAATAGTGTGTAATTGTTGTTTTGCTCTAAAAACCCTTACTTTGGCGAGCGATACAGAGATGGATGCAATCTCCGCTATCTCCTCATACGAAAAATCTTCAAAATATCGTAATTCGAGAACTTCTCTAAATTCCTGCCCCAAAGATCTCATAGCTTTATGAAGAGCTTCACGCAAAAGTATATCTTCTCCGGTTTTATCTGAAGCATCAGCGAACACATCATTGAAATCTTCCAGCGGTATGAATGCTCTTGCTCTTTTTGTATGTTCAGTATGCTTAAGCGATGTATGTCGCGCTATGGTGAACATCCATGCTGCAAAGCTGCCACCATGAAATTGCTCTCTCTTATCATATACTGCCGTAATGACAGATTGAAAGATGTCTTGAGCACCCTCTTTTGTGCCTGCAACACGATGGCAATACGCAAACAGCCGCTTATCGTAACGACGATACAAGACACGAAATGCTTGTTCATCATGCTCGGCTTTCACCATTGCGAATAACTCTTCATCGGCTTTTGCCAAATATTCAACCATACTGTTTAATCTCGGATTGTCGGTAATAATCTTTGCAGGTATCTTTAGTTACAAGCAGCACTATGATAATGTACATCGCATTGGTTTTCATTGCTGTGTCATACAATACCTGAATGTAAAGTTTTCAGTATTTTCAAATCCCAACAAATGAAGAAAATCAACCGTGAAAATCTTTGTAATCACTGCAATCATGGTATAAAAATAAAGACCATGTGAGTAATATTCACATGGTCTTTATGAATGAAATTGGAATGAACAATAATGATTATTTGATAATCATAAATTGTTGTGACATTGTGTATGGACCTGCTGTCATGCGAACGAAGTATGTACCGCGCTCTAATGTATTCGGCGGAACAATAATCGAATAATTGCCTGCTTCAACTTTAGCTCCACCATAGACTTTTACAACTTCACCAAGTATATTGACTATCTCATACATAACTGTTGTTGCAATGCCAACGGAGGAATTAATGGTCACTTCACCATTCATGCCTTCAGTAGGTGGATTAAGCTGCATCGGACCTTTTCCAACATCAATAAGGCGTGCGTTTTCAAAGCAACTGGTAATACTGAATGCCATCGGCGTTGTTGCCGTTGTCACGCATTTGGTTCTATCCATCACATCTGCTTCAAGTTGAACATCCCATTGCAAACTGTCGGCAAGAGTAAGTAAATAATCAATATCCACTATACTGCCATTTGTTTGTATCGGTGTAGCAGAATTGAGTGACAAAACCAATGAATTTCCGAGTTGTTGTTGTTGTCCGACACTCCACCCTGTTCTTGGTGTGACGTTTTGCACAAACATCAAGCGTCTGTCATATTTCAAAGTAAGTGTAAGATTTTTCACATCGGCACTTGTCCAATCCGGACTATTTGCAATGATGGAAACTTTGTGGACTTTACCGGCTTCTGTTCTTACTGCATTACTACCTTCCACACGCACATCGTATGTTGTAGGAACAATTCTCGTTTCACCGATAATTGTTGTACGAATCGGTTCGGTGCTACCCACATAATATGCCAAAACTTCCACTTTATACGGAGAAGGCGTAGCAAGATGTGGAGTAAATGTCACTTTAATATCAGTATCAGTATCGGCACCTGCTGCTAATGTACGCGGTAATTGCAATGCTGTTGTATCAATAGTAAATGCATTGAGGTCACCATCAAAGATAACTTTACGGAGAATCATGACATCAGTAGCTGATGCATCATTAGAGATAATCACATTGTCCTGCGGAGTATCACAAAGCATACGCGTTCCGAAATCAATACCTGCAATAAGTGGCTTTGGCGCACCGGAAGCATCTCTCCAACCATAACCGACAACATGGACGGTATCGGTAACGCGTGGTTCTTGATTTCCCGGTTGAACAGCCGCAGCCGCATCGGAGACTATATTCACCACAATATAGCGGCGACCAATATTCGTTGGAGTGAATGTCACCGGTATTTGTACGGAACTCAATGGTGGAATCGTAATATTATCAAGTGTTGCATTTGCTGCCCAATCAAAATCAAGAGTGTTTCCTTCATCTGTTTTTTCTCTTATTGATTCGATGAATAAATCGGAATTACCGGAACGATTGCGTATAGTCACAAAGCCCGGTGCAGCAGCCGTTTTTGAAACTTCTGTTGAATCAGGGAAGATATAACCTGTTGGTTTAATCACAGGCAATTTACCGCCACCTGAAAGAGTGCCTTCTACAGGATCAGCAATTTGCTCTTTGAACGATGCAACAATCTGATTGGTATAACTGATCGTATCTTTTGGAATAAACTGAACATTTACAGTTAATTGATTAGCTTTGTTAGCACGCAATACATACGGTGTATTGGGTGAAATAGTACCTTGATCCGTACCTGTAATCGTAAATGCTGTCACATTAGGATCTTTAAGAGCAAGACCTGTCAATGTTACATCATCTTCCCCATCATTGAAAACATAGACAAGACCATCCGTGCGTATTGTTTCGATACGATATATATCCCATGGGAAATCGGTAATCTGTGGTCCCGGTGTTTTGCCGCGTCCCCGCCATAAAGATGTGGGCGAACAGTCAGCCCCCTGTGAATCTGATTCTAAGGTAACATTGATACTGTCAGCGGTTTCTGTTGTCGGTTTAAAGCATACGGTTTTTGCAAAATACTCACCACCCGGCGGCACTTTAAACGGGAAAGTAATCGTTGTGGTAAATGGTAAACGAACACCGGTAATTCCCGTCACTGTTAATGTATCCGTACCTTTATTGACAATACGTAATCCTACATTTGTGCCCAAAGTTTTACATTTCTCGCTATTGACACTTATCACGCCCGCATCCCACAGAGGCTCTACTTCAATACAAGGACGCACGCCACGACCTTTGACAGGGAATTGGAATTTGGCGCACTCTGTCACAACAAGCAGAGAATCTATGGCAAGCTCGGGATCTTGGTCATTTTTGCCTTCTTTTTCCGGTTTGAATTCAATCGTTACGGTATGACTTGCACCACTGGCAAGCGTAAGTTCCGGCGGAACCATACCGGCAATAATCGTATATTCTTTCTTCATCAACAATGTAATTTCCTTGATTTTTACCGAATCTTTACCCTTGTTGATAATTTTGACATCCATTGTTTTTGTCGTGCCGAGCCGTACCTTGCCAAATTGAGCAATAGCAGGATCCATTCCTATTTTATCGGCAAAATAATAGACAGTATCATAAGAGAAATTATCAGCTTGATCGTTGACAATAATAATGGCATAAGCATCTTTTGTTTTGTCAATCACACTCACTTTGAATTGTGCTCTGGTGACTTTTGGCTCACGAGTAAGTTCTTTCGGGGAAGTAATTTCCAGTTTATAATTAAAACTTTTTGCAGAGTCAAGTTCAATCGCAATAATACCCGTATCTTCCTGTAAAGAGTCTTTTCCGGCAGCAGCAGGTGTTCCAACACGCGGATCTTTGACTAATTCGGTTCCTTCAAAAAGATAATCACCACATTCTACTGTTTTGGTTAGTGGTGGTCTTACGGTGTCAAGAACTGAGGTATTACGAAAAGCCATTGCAGCGGGCCAACCATAAGAGTCGAAGTTACTGAACCCGTAAATATAACCACCAAAACGTGTATTGGATTCAATGGAATGGTGTCCGGGCGTAGCAAATTGTAAATGTCCCCAATAATAATTTGAACCGGGGATACGATTCAATAAAATTTGTGGATATTTTTTGTAAAGAGTATCACCGTCAAACACAATAGAGCGTAATTTCTTTTGACTTGGATCAACCTTCGGATCATCGCCTTCAGCTATAATACCAAACCAGTTTTTGTTATAGGCGGCATTAGCAGGAGTTTGAAATACTGTTCCTTTCAGATATTGTTCCACAGGCGTTAGAACAATCATAAACGGGTCAAATTCATCCCCATTATCCCAATTAGCCGAGTAAGAATACTGACAAATCAAAATAGGATTATTAGATTTCCACACAGAGACACCACGGATACCTTCTATTTCACCTCTGCCTATCCAATAATTGTAATCCTCCCAAAAATCACCGGCTTTCGCTAATTTTATTGTTCTGCGTCCAAGAACATTACCCTCTTTTTTGTCCATATAGACCATCTCAACTGTCGTATTATCTTTCGATGCTACAACACGGAAAAAATCTCCCTTATTATCACGGGCATATTCGACTGTATAAAATGTTTTGCCCCATGCCGATACAGGAGGCAACATTTCGATAATATGGTCACGACCATTTTGTGCATTGAAGGGAAGGATAACACGTTGATGGAAGGAAATAAGACCAATCGGTTTATCACCTGTGATACTGCTGCCGCTCATATCAAAGCCCCCCGTGGATGTACCATCGCCCATAACTGTATAGGTATCGCCTTTATCAAGAATAACTGACCATGTGTCACCTATTCTGCGTCCCTTTACAGTTTTAGCCAGAGAGCGTCCTTTGCCCTTAAGAGTAATAGTCACTTTTGTTTGATCATCTTTAGCTATCACGGTAAAACCTGATTTCCATGGTCTTACCTCTAAAAAATCATAATAGCTGTTGTGGATATATTGTGTGCCCCATACATTGGTCGGAATGCCGAGATAACCATCAGATGATACCGATTTACCATTGAGAACATAAACCGAGATAGGACGAGGTGCCGAAATACGGATACCACTTTTCATTTTCTCTTCGCTATTCCAAATCTCCCATGCCCAATTGGCTGTTTGCTTTAAGGAAGAGAAGGTGACCACTTTGAATGCTTTAAGTTTTTCGGTACGTTTAAAACCGAAACCCGGTGCTTCGATAGTCACTTCCGTATCATACGATGATGTCACATAAAATTCGAGAGCATTAACCGGTTGTTGCGGGTCATCATTGCCAGGCACCGCAAGCCAAAATTCATTGCCTTGTGCTGTATTATTGAGCATTTCTTCCGGCAATGGCACCTTACCATTTTGTGCATCTGCGCTTACTGTGAGAGCAAAGCAAGCCAGCACTGCCATTAAACCGTAATACAATTTTGGGAACACATGTTTCATTGTGTAGAACTCCATCCGTTGAATAAATATAGTATATAGTATTTTTTTTTCCATGAAAACAAGAACAGAAGACAAAGCTGCCGGGCTGTTGCTTATTCGTTCTTCATTGTGAGTATCTTTCCTTTGTAATAACCGAGAAAAATATCTGTTGTCACAAAATTACTGTAAAATAGTATGCGACACTATCCTGTAAGGTCCACATTTCATAATACAAGCATACCATCCTTTACTTACTCCTCCCATATCAATCGGTATTGTATGATAGTCTTCATTAGTATTCGGAGGAGTAACTATTGTTTTAATCAGTACACCAAGAGCATCATATATTTCAAAATGCACAGCCATACCTAATGGATTAGAATAATGTAGGAGCAGATTTTCGGCATGAGCTTCAATACTCATTGTCATGGGTACTTTTCCTGTACTAATCGTTGGCGCACCAACAAAGCATGCCGTTAATTCTATCTCTGTATCGGTAACTTGTACACTTGCGCAGTGATCATCATGGAGAATATCTGCTGTCAATGACAGAGGCACAAGTGATTCATCGGAAACAAGTAAGCGTATTTCAAATTCAACCAATGTACCTTCGGATACCAAAGGCAAAGCACCTTCGACATCAAAACTCAGGATTGTGAGACTATCACGGATGGCAATGGACGGAGCAGCATTTAGCTTCCATAACGGGGCAAGCAATGTATTAACTACTACCTGACCTGCATAGTATGCTTGTTTGGTTTTCCATGCTACATTAAAACGAATTTTGCGACATTGAGCTTTATGTATATCTGCGGAATGGACAATAATCGGCACACGAATCACCTCACCGGGTTCATATCTTTGTTTGGATTGCACTTCAAAACGAACCGGAATAGTATGTCCTTTGCCACGTACCACTATTGTCTTGGCTGAGCCGATATTATCAAGAATGCGGATTATGGCATAGGCGTCGCCTACACTTTGAGGAGAATAACGAAGTCTGAACTGCTTGGGTTGATTCGGTAAAATATATACTTTTTCATCCAGGTTTTCATAACCGAATTCCGCAGCATTACCCTCTATCAACTCAAAGCCATAGATAATAAGCGTATCTGTTCCGCCCGGATTATTGATGGAAAAATACTCATACAGTTCTTGCTCACATAATGTGGCGGCACCAAAATCAAGTGTATCAATGGTTGTAATATTGGGTGTTCCATCGTCCTTTATTGCTTTGCCATACCCTTCAAACCATACGGTATCAATACGAGAACCGATAGGTTCGGGACCTTCGACACAATCACTTACTACGAGTGCAAAATCACGACGTTTACCTATCTGTTGTGGCGTGAAATGCACCGAAAAAGATTTTTCTTTATTTTTTTCATCAAGAATAATTGTTGTACCGCTCGGTATATCATTAATGACAAAATCTGCCGATTGTGGAGTATGAATAGCAATAATTTTGGCATTACCATAACGATTTAAACGGCGGATGGACAGAGTACCAATATTCGGATGTGGTACCTTCACAACCGAGCTATCGGGAAAAACAAAACCTGATATTGCAATATTCGGCATATACCCTGTACCTGTCACTAATGACTCTATAAAATCACCATTATCGAAAGAGCATCGCACTATGGTTTCATAAAACTCTTCAGCCAAAGGTGTGAAAGAAATCGAAACAATGATGGGTTTATCATTCGGCTGAAGAACAATGCCTTGATTGGGGTCTAATGCAGGAGTAATACTGTTGATAGTAAAATGTTGTGTATCAAGAATATCTACTGCACGAAGAATAACCGCAGCTGTACCTTTATTGCGTACTTCGATGGTCTTTTGCAGCGTTGTTTTTATGCGCACAATACCATAATCAAGATCATTACTTATCGGTCCCGGTTTCACACCCGTTCCCCGTGCCCAAGCCGAATCACGACATCCGGCATCGCTGTTCGAGCGCAGTATGATAACAGCACTGTCTGCACCCGAACGTTCAGGTCTGAAACAAAAACTATGCACTATCTTATACTCCTTGGGCGGAATATGCAATGGAAATATATCGGACGGTATTAAGGCTGTCATTTGCGATGAGCCGAGTATGTCTATGCCATATACCACAAGCGTATCACTGCCTTGATTGGTAATTTTACAACCATTCCCTAATGCTTCATTGGTGCAATATTCTGTTCCGACAATAACTTTACCGAATTGTATATCACTTATTTCCGCGCAGGGTCTGACCGATTGCGCAAGGAGCTGCACATTATACATTGCACAAGAAAGGGCAATGCGCACATCATCGGTAAAGTTATCCGATATACCGACAGGAGCTTTAAAAACTATTGTCAAAAGCAAAGAATCATAGGGTGGGATAATCCACTCGGTTTGGTTTGATTCCACAGCGAACACTATACCTTGACGCATACTCGGCGCATTCATCACTAAAGGCACAGGTCCTGTATTCGCAATGGCGAGTGTTCGCCGCTGCTCTGTGCCCGAACGAACTGCGCCAAAGTCTAATGATTGGGAGCGAATCCGTATATCAGGGCTGAAATAGCGTACCGTATCGGTCACGGCATTACCGGCACGATCGAGTATGGTGACAATGCCCACCGCATCAAGAGCGGGATTAATAACTTCAAGTGTATAATCGAATACCCAAGCAATAGGGTCATAAGGAATTATCGGAGCTGTTCTGTATTTCATCCGATAATTATTCGATAAATAATCCACAAGTTCAATCGAATAAATACCTTGATCTTTTTGCACCAAACGAGGATCGCCCGATTCATTACGCAATTCGGTGACTTTACAATGATAGGTGCCGCATGAATCTTTTTTTGTTATGACAGGAGGTAAAGTGTCTAAGCGATGTAATTGCTTTAAGGAAATCGCAGCAGGCATGCCATAAGAATTAAAATTTCCAAACCCATAAATATGACCTGTAAAAGGAGTGGAGCCGGCAACTAAATGCGAACCCGGTGTTACTTTAATTTGTGCCCAATATAAATCTGTTCCCGGAATATTCCTTTGTAATAATTGCGGCTGAATTTGCCATAATGGCTGACCATCAAGCTGAATAGATTTCAGTTTACTATGGCTGCTGTCAGCTCGGTCACCCACAACAATCATATTAAACCAATGGGTCTGGAAAGAAGGTAAAGTTGGTGTTTGAAATACACTTGCTGTAATATATTGTTCCACAGGAGAAACAATAGTCATAAAGGGATCATAATCATTAGTATTATCCCAAAATGTCGAATACGAATATTGCATAATAAGGACGGGCTTATTCGATTCCCATACGCTCACTCCTCTTATGCTTTCCGCCTGACCTCTGCCTGCATAGCTGTTTAGTTCTTCATAAAATTCTCCTGCCTGCAATACGCGTTCTTGACTTTGTCGCAATAATCTACCCGTATTTTTATCATAATATTTGAGTGACCAGCGTGTATCATTTTCTGCGGCAAGTATCCGAAAAAAGTCACCTTTGCCTTCACGCTGATATTCCAAAGCCACATGTTTTTTACCCCAAGCATGCACAGGAGGCATCATTTCCACAAGGTAGCTGCGACCATTTTGATTATTCGATGGCAACATTGCTCTTTGATGATAGGAAATTACACCAATTGGTTTATTTGCCGAAATACTTGTTCCCGTTAAGTCAAATGTGCCCAATGTTTGTCCATTGCCTTGGACAACATAGGTTTCTCCTTTATTCAAGATAATTTTTTGTTGGTTGGGAATAGTTCTGCCACCGACAGTTCTTCCCAAACCCGTGATATTTTTGCCTCGTAATCGAAGAGTTATCTCGGTGCCATTATCTGCGGCAATCACCACAAAACCACCACCCCATTCTTTGACCAATGTTTGATCGTAATGGTCATAATAAGCACAATGCAGATATTCTCTGCCCCATGCCTGTAAAGGTAAAGCCGTATAGCCATCGGCACTGCGCTCTTTTGCGCTCATCACATAAACCGACACAGGATGCTCTGCCGTAACATGGATAGCACCGGATTGGGGGATTTCGCTTTTTGTTAATTCCCAATTCCACAATGCCGAAGCATCACGTGTGGTAAATGTAGTCACCGAATAGGGCTTGACTTCTTTGGTCATAACAAAACGAGAGGCAGCATGCTCTACTGTCACCGTCGTTTGCTGAGAAGAGGTCACGTAAATTTCTAAAGCATTCACAAGAGGATTTGCATAATCATTCTGCGGTATGGCAATCCAGAACTCTCTGCCTTGCGAGGTAATATTGCGACTTAACTCGGCATTGCCTTCATTATCAATTTGGGCGGGCAAAGAAGCGACAACACAGCACAACAGAGCGCAAAAGCATAAAGCCATGCGAAACAAAAAGTTATATCTGTAAACACTGTAATACATACGCTCATTTGTCGGTGATTATCCGTTGATATTTTGTGTTTGTGTCTGCCATGTGAAAATGTGCAACTGCAAAATAACAAAAAACTTAGTGCCATAGACCAAATTAAAGGTTATTGAGCAAGTGTAATGAGTCGAGTATCCTGTTGTTTGTATCACTTCCGAACATTTTTTGCGCATGAGGTCGCATTTGTATTACGAAGCATCGTCGGACAACTTCGATAGCAGCTTTGTATATTCTCACCCAAAACACATAGCGGCTTTGATACGATTCAGGCAATGATGAAAACATGATTGATACAACAGATTCTCAATAATGTGACCGATTGTGCATTGCTCAAGTACTTTACTATACCATGATTAAAGAAATTGTAGAGATTTGAAAAAACTGAAAACTCCAAAATCAGTCTGTTTAGTTTGAAGTGTAAATATCATCTCCAAACAGCAATAAACACATCCGATTGCGTGAACAATCATCTGATATATGACGCTGCAAGCTGCACTTATACATTCTTGCCTGTTCCACTGAAGTTTTGTAGTTTTGAAGGGAAGAAATTATTAACTACTCTGTATTCTCCAATTCAGAAGGGGTTCATCAATGAAGAAATTGATATTGTCATTAGCTTTTGCTTTCTTTGCTTTTAATAATCCCCAAGCAGATACCTCTGAATTTCTATGTGTCTTAACTTCTGACAAAACAGAATATAGCATCGGAGAGCTACCTAAATTTACTGTTCATATCATCAATAATAGTAATAATGCGGTTATGTTCATCGGTTCATTAGACGGTTCAAGTGTTCAATGGCGTTATCCATATTGTTACTTCACCATTCACAAGCCGGTTCCTGACACCATCCCATTTATGCGATGCGGCAATATGAATCCTTTAAGTGTTGAAGATTTTGTCGTGGTCGAACCCGGTCAGAAGTTTAATCCCTTTGAAGAAATCAATGAACGAAGATTTTTCTCTGATCGTTCAGTACTCAACCCTGAATCATTTAGAAATGCCGGCATCTATAAAATTAGATTCCATTACTCAACAAAATCAGATGACATCAATACATTTTTCGGTGGACAAATTATTATCCGTGAACTTCCCAAGACCACACTGCCGGATGGATTTGTAGTTCACGGTGGTTGTGATTCGGCATGTGCTAAAAATTACATAAAAACAATGTCCGATTTATTGGCTAAAGTGCCGAGGATAGAGCTGGAAAGCAATGAAATTACCATTACTGTACTATAAGTTTTTATCATCTTTTATTTTCATTAACCGATTAATACAAAAAATGAAAATATCAACAATGTTTTCCTTTTTTAAGACAATTAATTGACTATTATTCATTAGAATTTTACTTACTTTATTATGGCACTTGCATCAACAGAGGAATTATCATCCGTACTTCTTCATAAAAAAATTAATACCATCGGATTGTTTACTGTGAATAGCGATTCTTATTCCTTTTTATCAGAATCATGTTTTGTTGTTGATGGTGGTATCTCTTTGTTTGGCGATGACTTCGTGTTTTCAATCGCTTGGAACCAAGAACAAGAGCTCTTCGACACATCATTCGGCAGAGCGGAAAAACTTTTAGATGGGATAGAATTTTATACTCTTACGCATAATGAAGAATTGTTGCGGCGAGTGCATGGCAATATTATTACCAATATTGAAACGCGATTTACTTGGTATTATGACCTCAATGATGACATGGAAATGATTGAGCCAAAACATTATATTATTGAACAACTACTTTTGACATTAGATAATGCAATCACATTACAAATTGCAACTGTAGAATATGAAGTTCGCAATAACGCTATAAGCAAGGCAGTATTTAATCCACAAGGAGAATTACTTTGCAGTATAAACACAATTATTCAAATATCGGAAGCCGAGTAATTGCATCTTTTTAACCATTATATTGTTATGCACAACATTACAATACCATCAGCATCAAGAACATCAGTCATTGAAATCTCGACATTCATTGTAATGATAAGATGTTTTGTTGATTTTCCCTTTTCATACACAATAATAATTATTTTATTCTTTGGCAACAAACAGTATCATAATCATTATACAAACCTCGAAAACACAAAAAATTGTTATCAAGTTTAATTACTCTGAGTATATGAGTTACTGAAGAATCTTCGTTCATCGGATCACCGTACTTCATGATTATCGTACTGTCAAAGCAACTATAATTCCCCTTATACGCAAAACAGTTAGTACTAATCATACCTACCCTATTTGAACGATAAAAATAATTTGTCTCATAAAAACTGAATTGTACAAAATGCTTACCTTCAAGATTTGAGACATGTGGTAATTTCCAACTACCTACTATACTATAATGAGATCGTAAAGTACATTTAGGAATCTCATCATTAGCTAAACAATTGATAACAATCAGAGCCAAAAGAACAGAGATATAGTTCATAATAAATTTTTGTTTTTATTTCATCATCTTTTTCTTTGCCATAATACCCATAGCGGTAATCACTGCTCAGATTATAGCTGCCTGCCGTCCCTGTCTGCTGCATTCCGAATGGGTAATAGTTCGCAAAGTTACATATTTTTGTTGTAAATGGCACTGTACTCACCGCACGTGATTTGAGGCTACTGGATACTTTATAGTAAAGTCATATGTATATCTAATGCATTATAACCGTTTACTCGTTGAACTTCTGAGTAGAATGGAAAAATTTAACCGTTCTTTTAAAAGTTCAATAATTTAGTTCATGAGATTAGACAAGGTATAAAGTCCGAATTGATATACAGTTTGTATTTACATTGAACTTCTCATTGAACTTGTCTAAAATATTGCTACCATCTGATTTTGTTGTAAATTTGTAAAGCTATATTAGAAACTTAGTTTGATAACCTAAGTTGTTGACTTTGATAACATACAACTTAACTTTTTGTGTAGACAAGTTCAATATTTCTAAATTACAAGAAAGAGATACAACTTGTATTCTTTACACTCTGAATAGTATAATTAACAATGTAAAACTTAAATCTATTTAATATGAAGTATTTTCTTATATCACATTCATCTGATAGAAAAGAAATTGGTGATTATCCTCAAACCATTCCCACTGAAGTAATTGATGCAAATGGTGGTTTTGAAGAGACATCCAGAGCAAACTTAACCAACGAACACTTTCCAAATGTTTCACCTGCCTTAGAATTTGAATTAGCAAAGAAAGCAAAACTCACCGATGTCCTTTCTGCCAGCAATATTCAGGCTAGAGGGTTGTTAGTAAACGAAAAGGTCAAGAAAATTCTTGAACAATTTAACATCATGAACCATAAATTCTACCAAGGCTCTGTAACTGCTAAAGGAAAAAAATCACCATATTACTGGCTACATATTGTCAATACTTCCTTTGATGGGATTGACTTTCAAAAATCGAATTTTATTGAAACTGGGTTTACTGGTCGAAAAATTGGCGATGTTGAAATAAATACATTTGAGGGTTATGACAAAATTAGCAGGGAAAAGATGTTAAAAGTTGAAAAACTTATCTTCCTAAATAATTCTGCTATCGAAGATTTAGATTTATTTCTCTTTCCTGAAATTCATTATCAGATAATTGCCTCTGCAAGATTAATTAGTGCTTTGCAAGAAAGCACAGTATCTGGAATAAAAACAACGGAAGCGGATTTTATGTAAAATCCGCTTCCGTTGCATCTATTTTTACCTGTATAAATCATTATTATTCCCCTTCGAGTTTGTTATATCCGACTTTATTTGCTTCGCAACATCAGACATCATATCACTTGATTTTCTACCTTGATTTGACTTGTGAATAAATGCATGATCTATCCTCTTTCCTACAGCAATAGTATAAATAGCGGTAATCACTGCTTAAATCATAGCTGCCTGCCGTCCCTGTCTGCTGCATTCCGAAAGGGTAATAGTTCGCAATTATATATTTTGTTGTAAATGGCACTGTACTCACCGCCCGTGATTTGTGTAATTAGGTGGAATTACATCACAGTTATCTACAAACCATAGATTATTAATTTTACGAACACCAATATTTAATGTTAGTCCTTTAATTGAAATATATAGTTGAACATCTGCTCCGGCAGAATCCTTACCATATATAAAAAAATGCGCTAACGATGCAAAAGGTTTTCCTTTGGGTACTTTTTCAACGATAAGTACCTTTTTACCATTCTTAGTTAAATTTAGTTCTGAGTCCTCTGTTAAAAGTTCATTTGCTTTAAAATATACAATCTTAAAGTTATATACTTTACGAAAACAATCTGAGTTTATAACTGCATTTAGAATATCTTCAACAGCCTTTCTCTTTTCTTGTGAATTAAATTTTTGCGAAGCCGAACTTTGGCAAAAAAGTAAACTAATTATTACTAAAATTACATAATTTTTCATAAATTATTTTTCATTATTTTTCAGTATCTGGGGTCATTAACTTATCTACCAGTTCTTTAGCTTCCTTCTTCTCTTCATTAGTCGCCTTAACATTCTTCATTTGGCCAAACCCTTTAAACTCATATTCCTTTCCGCCTAATTGTTTCCAAACACCATTGCCTGTTTAACAAATGTAAACTCTCTTCCACCGTAATTATTTTTGTCTGTGTCTGAACTTGTACTTAACGTATAGAAAGACGCAGTTTCTACAGTTGTCCCATTAAAGTCCATAGTTTCTATAGCTACATTGCTAGCAAGCAATACCGCAGACAAAAGTAGAATGTATCTCATAAGTATATTGTCCTTGAAAATGGATAGTGCAAATATACGGTAACTCGGCACAATTTGATATGGTTCACTTCAGCGTTGGAGGTTCGGTTAAGAAAAAATAGAATCCTCCAAATAACTCTTTAATACTAATAATTGTATTCTTGCTTTTTAAGGGTCTTGATTCCGCAGCACTTCGTACTTTACTAAAATTAGAATTCTTTAAATTAGTGTCGCATATTTTTTTCTCAAATGGAAGACTATCGTAATAAGTAAAATTTGAGATGCTTAGAAATTCTGAATGTTTTTTTTGTTTTATAAGATATATATCACATGAACTAGTCGAACCATTTGCATACCCTAAGTAGCAAAACTGCAATAAAACTTTATCTCCATTCAATATTCCTTTGTAGAGTAAAAGCGGTACAAGTTCTTTAGGAAAAATTAATCTTGGATGATAACTCTTACAACCCTTTACTGCGTTACAAATTTCAGAAGTCCTCTTTTGTGAATATCCAGCAATGCGTAACCATGTTCGTAGATAATTCTTAGTAACAATATATGTCTTTTGGATTATACCATCACGATTAAGTACAACAATTTGATCTTGCCGAGTGTTTGATTGTCTTACAAAGCAATAAAGTAAATCCTTAGTATTATCATATTCTATTTTTATAGGATATGATCCCATGGTGTGATGTATTTTATGGACAATCTTACCACCCATGTTAAAGAATACTATTGTGTCTTTATATATTGGAAAGACAATTAGCGAATCATGAGCAATCGCAAATTCGACATGGGTTCTTGAGTCATGATGAATATCTGCATACTCACAATTGATGCCAAACAAAAATCTTGTTTTCCACATACTATCATTATTCTTAAACGCAGAAAGAAGTAGTAAAGAAATAACATACAAAAATAATCTTCTCACTTTCATATCTATAACCTTTAATAATAATTTATTTATCTGTACACATCCATCTACCTACTCTCGGGTCATATATTCTTGCGCCATAGTCTAAACTATTTGCCTCTCCTTTTATCTCATTATCTTTTTCTTTGCCATTATACCCATAGCGGTAATCACTGCTCAGATTATAGCTGTCTGCCGTTCCTGTCTGCTGCATTCCGAATGGGTAATAGTTCGCAATTATATATTTTGTTGTAAATAGCACTGTACTCACCGCCCGTGATGTGATGTCACCCATGGTTGATCTATATTTTAGATATGTGTAAAACATTTTACCATATTGTCAGTTGAAGTATATGGTCTTGAGACAACAAACAATCAACAAATAAAAATTCAAAGATTCTATTGTTCTTTTGTAATTATTCCTTCAATGGACTTTTTTGCATCATTATTTTTGGTAGGTAAGTACTTACTTACTTCACGCAACAATTCAATGTCTAACTTATAGATTCTACTATTGAATTGCATATATGATTCATTCCCCATTGCTATTGTATCTACAGATTTATCATCTCTTTCAATCAAACAAATCAATTTTGAAAATACAAATTTTTCTGATAGACTATCATAAGTTTGAGCTGTATCAAGGCGGCGAATAACTTTATCTATATGTACGAAGAATTTTATTTTTTCAAGGTAATGATTTATACTATTCGTCATTGAAAAGTAGGTTCTATTCATATTATTGCTGCAATAATTTTTCAATGTATTTTTCACACTTTCCTCTTTAACTAAGGGACTTGGCAATGACCATGCAGAATTTGTATAATAAATATAAATCTGACTTATTGTTGTTTCTTTTTTTATCTGATTACTATATAAATTTTGATGAAACAAAAAAATCACGATTAAGCATTGAATTAAATATATCATTTTCTCTACTTTCTTTTTATATAGAACATTTTCTGAAGAACATCTGACTATACTTTTTTGTAACTTAGGGTAACTATCAATTTATGTAACAATTTCACACATAATGACATATACATAAATAATAGCTTTAGCGTTCTCTCTATGAGTACAGCACGATTGACCATCCGATACTGTATTGCTCATTCATCTAATATAATATCCTCACTTTTTATTATATCTTGGATAAGTAGTTTAACCGATTTTCTGATTGGATTTCCATACGATGGCAAATAAGAAACTATTTCTTGTAATAACAACGCATTAGCAATATTTATACTTGTCATTTTGTCATTAATTTGCACCCCACCATCATACCCCATAGCTATTGTATCAATTGTTTTATCTTTTCTTTCAATCAAACAAATTAACCTTGAAGCTCTATTTGCGAATGTCGGTATATCATAAATATCACTGGTGTCAAGTGAGCGAATGGAATTATCAATTGCTGTAAACAAGGCACTATTATCGTGTAAATCATTATTAATAACCATACGACATGAATGATTATAGCAAATAAATTGTAATTTTTCTTTTACAGATCTTCCTCCCACTATAGACATTGGACCTAACCACTCATTGTTTGCGTAATACACTGTTACTCTGACTATTTCAGAGCTACTAGCAATCTGAATTTGTAAAAACAGCAATGCAATAATGCATTTTACAAATGATTTCATAGACTGTATTTTTTGGGGGTGCGTAAATTTATTATTTAATATTATCAACTTGTATCTCATTTCTTAGGTATCGAAGTATTTCATGGGTCAATATAGCAAGGAATACCAGCATATGTCGTGCGTAACGGTTTAGACCTATCATATTTCCATTTGCTCCCTATTGCTAAGTGTTAAGACCTCTATACATTTCCCACAAGGGGTAAACCGTCATAAACTTACCGCTACTATAATCATATTTTCTGACACCATGATTAGCAAAATCACTTTCGCTGTCAAGTTCTTTGCCGATAAATCCCTGACGAGGAGTCATAGCGTTTACAACTCTTCAATTTCTTCGCGTGTGAGTCCCGTTGCTTGAATTATGGTATCTATAGCAACTCCCAACTCTTTCAAAGATTGTGCAATTTCAATCTTTCCCTCAACCTTTCCCTCAATCTTGCCTTCATCATACGCTGTGTCTATCACGCTTTTTAAATCCCTGTATATCTTCAAACTATGCTCATAATTCGCATATTCTGCTGTACCAAGTTTTGCTAATTCTGCTTTCGCAAATGCTTCACTGAATACTTCATCAGAAAATATTGATGGAATTGTTTGAAAATCTTCCAAATGGCGAATAAAATAAAGCCATTTATCCAATCGTGTTCTAAGTTCTTCCTCTTTTAATCGGAAATTCGGCATTTCTATATAGATAAATGTTAATTTATCGTAAAATACTTTACCATGTTGATTTTTCAACTTTATCGTGTGAACTACTTCGCTCTTTTCTGGCTCTGTTTCATAATCATCAAATGTAAAATCTAATATACCAACACAATACACCGCTTGTAAATTATAATTCCACTCCCCTTTTTCTGCTTGTTCTCTGATTGGGAAAGTCGAATAATATATTGTTCGCTCTTTGAAATAATTTTGCTTCGCTTTCTGTAATTCTACTATAAATTTCTCGCCTTTTTCATTCTCACAATAGATATCATAAATCACTTTCCTGTCAATATCGCTTTGACCAAGATGTTCCGTATTCTTAAAGTTCAGATCTACAATCTTTTCTTTCAGAGGCAATAAAGCATTCAGAAAGTCAATAAGCTGCGGCTTACTTGCTTCCTCGCCAAATATCTTCTTAAATCCAAAATCCGTAAACGGATTGACATATTTTGCTTTCACGTTTGTACCTGTTATTCTCAAGTATAGAAAAGAATGTACATTACTTTTTTATTATTTAGTAAAATTATAATGAATGTTGAACATGTTTGAATTGATAAAACTTAATACACAATAATATTCATTGTTTTATGCCATGTACCTGCTTGTGCTTTTATGGTATAAGAACCCGCAGGAACGGATGATGATGCAATATCAATCCACACAGTAGAACCGTCGGCTATGCCATTCCATAATGGTATTATTTCACCGGTTAAAGAAATAAGTGAAACATTTGCCATAGTTTGTAATGCGGGGAAGGCAAGAGTGAGTGTTGCGTGGTCAGTTACCGGATTGGGCGATATTGTCATACTTGGTGCATTGTCATCATGCTCAATTATGCTGCTGGTTTTCCATAATTGATGCACAGAAAACCATAGTGCGGGTGTTTGCGATTGATCAAAAGTAAATGAGCGGCGATTACCCGAAAGTCGTGTTGCCGGAATAGTCATCGCCATCGGATTACCCTGCATATCTAAGGGCACGGCATAAATCGAATCTGCATCGCTGATAAATGATAATCGTGCTGTCATTGCTTCCGCTACAACGGGCGAAGTGCCCCATGATACTCCCCATACGCTTGTGTCGCCACGCCACACCATGCCGCTATTGCCGGAACGAGAACTTAATGTAAGCACTGAACGCTCCGAACGATCCAACGATGAGGTGTCAGTGCTAAGCCATGTCATACTGCCATAATTACCGCCATCGGTGCGCTCAAAACGTGTTGTGCCAAATGAAAATAATTGACCGGACAAGACACCCGAAGCCGCAATAAAACGTGGTGTATTGACGGTAACTGTTCCAATATCAATATTCCATGTAAGTTCTTCGGTTTCGCTGATAATATTGGCTGTATTGAGTGTGCCATCGGCTAATTGTTGAATTTGTGCATGTGGTGCTTCTGAGGCTTCACTCGCCAATAATGAATCATAGCGCACACGGCGGAATAATGCCATGCGCGTATCGGGAAATTGTTTTAGCCAATAACCATATTGTAATTGTTCCGCGGGATATACAAAATTATCGGCTGTATTTTTGAGATTAATACTGCGAGGGGCACTTTGTATAACATTATTATCCATAGCATGACGAATGCTCGGAGCTAAAGCCCATAATGCTGAATTATGCGGAAGTGTCCACACATTATTACTGTCCAAACGATTAGCTCGCATTTTCTGCATATCATCACCCCAATTAGCGACAAATAATCCGTCCCAATCTTGATATGTGGCAAAAAATGGTAAAATAGTCAGCATTTCCCCCGTACGCCCCGAAATATTGGGCATTAAATAATTACCGATGATATGGGGTTTGCCTACTCGTGCATTGCGTGTCATATAGGATAAACTTCCCAAAAAGCGATCTTGGGCAATGCCGGATTGTGCAATACCGGCAGGACGGTCATTCACATATCGTACATAATCGGTGCTTTGTACTGCTCCCGAATAATCAAGATTTCTTTCACTATATGCTTCATTAATATATGTGGGCGTTGTGCCGGAAGTAATCAATGCTTTTGTGCCTATAGTATCACGCAATAATTTTTGCATTAATGTCATATAATTATCTACCAATGCACTGTAAAACAGGGCTTGATCGGCAGAGCGTACCGGCGACACAGCAATACTTTCATCAATACGGCGCACACGTTGAATATTGCGCTTTTCTAATGATTCGCTCGCCAAAAGTCCCGCTTCGGTCACAGGCGTTATACGAATATCATCAAGATAAATATTACCCACACCGGCTCCAAGATAAAAAGCCAACATCGCACTGATTGAGTCGCTTGTATTTGCACGAAAACGAGTCACATATTCACGCCAATTTTCTGTGAGAGGTGCATCATTCTGATATAGTAAACCATAATTTTCAAAAGACCCGCTACCGCGTTGTAATGCCACATAAAATGGTGATGTATATTTCGCCGCAGCATCGGTACGTGCCCAAAAACGTAGTTCATATTGCAAAAAACGCTGCACAGCAACCGAACGATTCACATAAATGACATCATAGACATTGCTTCCTTCTTTATTGACTTTAATCCACGCAGAAAATGCTCCCTGATGTTTAATACCATTGGAAGGATATACATTGGCAACGGCATTATTATCGGTATTGACACCTAATTCCCAACCGAATAATGGGTCTGAATTATCTTCAAAATTTCCATTTTTAGGCATAAGAGCAGAACTATTAGGAATAATTTCCCATGCTTTTGATAATGCTGCCGTTGTTTTATATTTATTGAACAAATAATTATTCCAGACGGCATCAAGAAGAGCGGAATGCGTGAAGGAAAAATCATTTCCCGGATGTAATAAACCATTACTCCAACCGCCAAAAAGCGAATTATCATCTGTCAGCTCTATACAAGCAATTGTCGGGTCATCTTTATAGGGAATATTTGTTATAGAATTTCTATGATTACATAATTTTACTGCATAATTGCGGATACGATCAATCACTTGGGGTACAAAAAAATTAACATAACGACCATTCCACGGTACGGAATCATAAGCCGGAATATTATCGTCGGCGCGAGGCATCCATTGAGAATAGAGTTGAAGTACAACATAGACACCATTTTTTTGTAATTCAACAATAAGCCGATCTAACTTTTTCATTTGCTGAGCATCAAAATTTTTGGTGTCATTTGCCTCGGCAAACACAGAACCATAATTTCGCCACCATTGATTGTCAATACCGACAAGCCGCACTGCATTGAAGCCAAGACCTGCCAAACGACGAGCAATCGCTACCGCCATCGCACTATCGGGAAAACATGCAGCATTGTGCAAACTTGTGCCGATAAGTCGCACACGCTTCCCATCTGTTGTAAAAAAGTGCCCATCTTTGACAGTTAAGGCATTTGATACAGTTATAGGTGCGTTAAATTTCCCGAAAAGGTACTCATGACGAATGACTGAATCCATAGGCATGGGAGTCGGGAATGAACGCTGAAACGGTTGCGCATTGGCTATAGGCAATGTGCAAAAAAGGAGAAAAAAAATAGCAAAAGTTTTCATACTTTATCCTCAAAACAAAAGTCTTTACAATGTAATATCCGCTTTGTAGAGCCAAATTACTACAATTTTGTGTATAGACAATGCTTAGAGAATCACAAACACCCCATAATAGTCACTTTTCTAAACAACAAACTGTCGAACATATACAATATGACTTTTTGTCGTCCCATTAGGCAAATAGGTACTTTATTGCAGAAACTATGAATAATGTTCGGCAATTAAATCCGCAGCAATTTTTGCAGAACTTATGACACCGGGCAATCCCGCTCCCGGATGCGTTCCGGCTCCAACAAAATAAAGATTAGGAATATCCTCGCTTTGATTATGCGGTCGCCACCAAGCACTTTGCGTTAAAATCGGCTCAACAGAAAATGCACTGCCCAAATGGCTGTTTAATGTATCACGGAAATGGAGAGGATCAATATATAATTCGGTGACAATATTTTTTTCTAAATCAGGCATATAGCGTTTTTCGAGGTACGACACAATAGCATCACGATAGGGTTTTGCTGCTTTTTTCCAATCGGTATCACCTCCCAAATGAGGCACAGGCGAAAGCACATACCACGAATCACAACCGTCAGGAGCAAGTGACGGGTCGGTTGCTGTCGGGCGATGTAAGTATAAAGAAAAATCCTCCGACAATACTTTATTGGAAAAAATATCGGTAATCAATCCTTTATAGCGGGGACCCATAAGTATTTCATGATGTGCCATGTTATCATATCGCTTTTTTGTACCGAAATATAGCACAAATAAAGACATGGAATATCGCATATTCGTAATATGAGAATCTGTATTTTTTTTGCGATATTTTTGTGGAATAAGATGTAAATATGTTGAAGCAACATCACCATTACTCACAACAATATCAGCATCAATTTTTTCACCGTTTTTAAGCACAACGCCATCGGTTTTTAAGCTGACATTGTCCATAGAAATACGTGCAACTTCCGTTGATAAACGCAAAGTGCCGCCCATATCAAGAAATAATTGCGTTAAACCCTGCACTAATGCTCCCGTGCCACCCATAGCGAACCACACACCCCATTGTTTTTCTAGTACATGGATTAATGCATAAATTGATGTTGTTTGAAAGGGATTGCCACCAACTAATAAAGGATGGAAGCTGAAAACTTGCTGCAAACGTTCATCAGAAATATATTTTTGTACCAAACCGAATACGGAGCGTTGGGCTTGTAAGCGGATCAAATCGGGCAGAACTTTGACCATATCCGTCATGGATAAAAACGGCTTATCAATAAGTTCAAAACCTGTTTTAAATACTTGCTTTGCTTTTTCCATAAACCGATAATATCCTTGTTCATCATCAGGATTAAATGCACGAATTTGTCGAACAATCTCATCATGATTGCCATTGTAGCGGAATACGGAACCGTCTTCGAAGCGCACATTATAAAAAGGGTCAATCGGAATAATCGAAACATAATCGGCTGTTTTTTTACCGCCGAGTGCAAATAATTCATCTATGAGCCACGGGGCTGTAATAATCGTGGGACCACCATCAAAAACAAATCCTTCTTGTTCATATACATACGCTCTGCCCCCCGGTTTATCGCGTTTTTCGATAATAGTTACATTATGTCCCTGTGCTTGTAAACGAATAGCTGCACTTAATCCACCAAAGCCACTGCCAATAACTATAATATTCATGGTATATATTGTAAAAATTAAAATTATTCCGCTTGTGTGAGAACAAGACGGTCTCCCCTTAACAACTATGTATGTTAATCTCACCTAAGTACATTTTACGGAGTTTACGCTGAGTACTACCTGCAAATGATAGGCATTTTCATAACATAAAAGTCTATGTTTGTCAGCCGATTTTTGCCCTTCAATTAATCATTTATCTCAATCAGAGCTTGCACCGGTGATGTGGCATTAATTGACGAAATGACTTTCATATCATTTGATTGTGCTATCTGCACCAGGTTGGGCGTGCGTTGAACAATCAGTTCATTGCGGCGAATATTGTAATAAATGTCCTGGGCAGCCGAAGGTGATAGACGGCGCGGAGCTTCAGGTTTACGAATATCGTAACGCCATACACTTGTTTGGGTTGCGATAAATGCAAAATCTGTTTTGGTTATCGCTGTGGCACGGGGAAGTTCTTTACCGGCTGCCAATGCAATAGTGTACGTTCCTGTCATAGCACCATTGATGTCCATGAGTGACACCGATGCCGATTCTGATTCATTCCCTTTACACACCAAGAGTAAACGTCTTTTATCACTGACAAGGTTATCGTCTTGTATATTAGTAAGTAAAGTCGGAACAGGCGCAGTCGAGTATGTTGCCACAATAGTATTGGTACGTGCATCTATACGACGTATAGTATTATCGCCCTGACAAGCAACAAATACTTGTTGCTCAATAGCTGCTAAAGCGACGGGATTTTTGCCGCAAGGTACATTCCGCGCTACATTAAAACTATATAAATCCACAAGAGAAATTGTTGAATCATTCTCATGAGCAATGTAAGCGTTTGTTGCATTCACAAATGCTATATCGGAGGGAATACGTTGTGAGATAGAAAAATCAAATTGACCAACTTTTTTGAATGAATATTTATTGATAACAATTACTCTGTATTGCGAAGGAATGCCCAAATAGATATTATCACGAAATTCTTTCATCCAAGTAACTGCACCATTAATATTTTCATTATTCACGGTAAAATAATAATTATTATCGGCAATACGAGCATCGGGCATGGTTACTCGTGCAATTTTTCCGCTTGAATCAGACAAAAATATACTATATGTTTGGTCAGTGGTATTATAGACAGGAATATCTTTGGCACATGCACTCAAAAAAAGCATACAAAGACAATAAATAATTTGTTTTGTCATAGTAAAATCTTACAAAAAGTGAGTAGATGTATGGTGAAATGAGATGAAGATAAACATAGCCCATAAAAAGAAGATTTATGGGCTATGATACTTTTGAAAAGAAGTAAATAATTATTTTTTCCTTTTCGGTGTAGTTGCTTTGGGTACTTCTTTCTGATAATCTTTGGTGCGTAATTTATTGATATCGTCAAGGGCTTCGCTTTTGCATCCGCGCTCGGTCGCACCTATACGCACTTCCCAAGAGCCATCTTGACGCGGAGTCCACACAATTTGTTCATAGCGTAAACCATTACCAAAGCCAATTGAAGTCAGAGCCGGATTCGCAACAATAAATCGCTGACATAAATAGCTGAACTCCACAATTGTCGGTTCTTTTGTCAAGGCAACTTCAAGCCAATAACCATTTTCAGCAGATTCATATTTAACATACGTTGATTTGGCATCAATACCGTCATAGAGTAAGTTCACTGCTTCGCCCGTTTTGACAAACTCTCTTTGCCCCACTTTCGTAAACGTTAATGTGGTGGTTGGTGATTTTGCCTTCTCCATCGCCGGTGCAGGCGCACCACCGTCGCCGGGCAATGTTACGCTGGTAGGTAAAGCCGGATCGGGTGAAGGCGGAATATTTTTTTCCGGCACATTAATACTAACATGACCATCCGGTGTTTTGGTGTCATTTTTTTCCGGTGCCGAACCGCAAGACACAAGCCCTATAAGCAATGCGGTTGCTGCAAATGTCCGTAAAAGCATAATGTTCTGTCCTCTCTCAAATTGTTAATGAAAAGAATGAATAAGCGAAAATACACATCTTCTCGCTTATGGCATTGATGTCAGCAATTTCTTAATGTGCTTCATCCCAATTTTTTCCTATGCCGGCTTCAACCAACACCGGTACATCACCAAGAGGCAAAGCATCCTGCATTGTTTCAACTACCAATGATTTCATGAGTTCAATCTCATCATTGGGCACTTCAAATACCAATTCATCGTGGATTTGCAATAACATGAGCGAATGCACTTTTTCTTGTTTCATTCTCTTATGCACTTGAATCATGGCAATTTTCATCATATCGGCAGCCGTGCCTTGTATCGGCATATTGATGGCGGCACGCTCTGTGGATTGCCTGATGGTGGCATTGTTGCTATTGATATTGCTGAAATATCGTCGTCTGCCGCATAATGTTTCTGCATATCCTTTGCTGCGTACCGATTCCAATGTGGTATCAAAATATTGGCGAATACGCGGATAATTGGTAAAATATTGATCAATAATTGTTTTGGCTTCTTTGCGCGAAATACTTAATTGTTGCGCTAAACCAAAACTGCCTTGACCATACATAATCCCAAAATTGACGGTTTTTGCTATGCGCCTTTGCGATGAAGAAACTTCCGATAATGGCACAGAAAATAATTTTGCTGCTGTGGCAGAATGAATATCCAAACCATGTTGAAAAGCATGTATTAATGTTTCATCACGGCTGATATATGCCATAATCCGTAATTCAATTTGCGAATAATCACATGATAATAACACTGCATTTTTTGTGTCGGATGGAATAAATGCACGGCGGATGGAACGTCCCAATGCTGTACGAATGGGAATATTTTGCAAATTGGGTTCCACAGAAGATAATCGTCCCGTGCCTGCTATCGTCTGATTATATGTCGTATGAATTTTTCCCGTATGGGGATTGACCATTTTCGGTAATGCTTCTACGTATGTGGACTGTAGCTTTTGTAATTGACGATGTTCCAATATCATACCTGCAACAGGATAATCCGCTGCCAATTCAGATAATACGGAAACATCTGTGCTATAGCCTGTTTTTGTTTTTTTACCTCCGGGGATTTTTAGTTTATCAAATAAAATTTCCCCGACTTGTTTGGGTGAGTCAATATTAAATTCTTGCTCGGAAATAAGAAATATATCTTTCCGTAAACGCTCGACTTCCGTTTTAATCATCGCCGATATTTCGCTTAATGCTTCGGTAGTTATTTTTATGCCATTATATTCCATTTGTGTCAGCACTTCCGACACCGGAAATTCTATTGTTTCTGCTAAGGTCAGTAAATTATTTTTTTCTAATTCGGTATAAAGAATATTGCGCAGCGTTATAGTCACATCCGCGTCCTCGGCAGCATATTCTGCGACTTTCTCTAACGGAGCATCTTTCATGGAGCCATTTTTTTTCTCACCGATTAATGTGGTGATGGAAATGGGTGAATAACTCATCCATCGCAAAGCAAGTGCATCCATATTATGGGGCTTATCCGCATCAAGTAAATAACTTGCCAGCATGGTATCAAAACCGACGGGCGAGACAACAACATCATAACGTCGTAAAATTAATGCATCAAATTTTAAATTTTGTCCGATTTTTGGTACATTAGGATTTTCAAGAAAAGGGCGCAGACGTTGAAGCACAGTATGGACTGACATATAATCGGAAGAATATTCGGCGGCGGATTCTTGCACCTCAAATAAAGAATGTTGAGCATCAGTATTGTGTATTTCTTCCCTATCGGATACGGGAATATACCATCCGGTATTTTCTTTTGTTGAAAGTGCAATTCCCACAATGTCACATTGCATAGTATTCAGCGATGTTGTTTCCAAATCCACACATAGTTGCGTGCAGTGAGAAAGCTCATCAATCAATCGCTGCATATCATCATTATGGAGTACGGTATAATAGGAATGAGGACGGGATTCGATGGTCAGTACAGGTGGTTTTTCTTGTTCAACACTATGAGGCATCGCAATGGGAGATTCAGCACCAGTCTTTGCAGCAATAGCTGTCACAGAAAAATTCTTTTGCTTACGCCAACGTTCACGTAAGGAAGCCATGCCCAATTCAGCAAAAAGACCATCAAGCCCTTCGGAAGATTGCTCCCCGCGAATACAATCATCAAGAGATAATCCGAGCGGTACATCGGTGTGGATAGTCACCAATTCCTTAGACAAGTATGCCATATCTTTATGGTCGGTCAAATTTGCTTTTACTGCCTTTTTTGTGATGGAATCCACATTTGCATAGACATTATCCAATGAGCCATATTCCGTTATCAGGGACAATGCCGTCTTTTCACCTATGCCCTTTACTCCGGGCACATTATCCGAGCTGTCACCTTGCAATGCCAGCACATCAATGACTTGTTGCGGATACACACCAAAAACTTCGCGTACTTTTTCCGCATCGAACACATCATAATCGGAGCTGCTGCCCTTTGACGGGCGATACACTTTCACATAGTCATTCACCAATTGGAAATAGTCCTTGTCGGAGGTTATACAAATCGCATCCATTTGTGCTTTACCTGCATACGTGGCAAGAGTACCGATAATATCATCGGCTTCAAAACCCGGCATTTCGATTCTTCTAATACCTGCCAAATCAATAACTTGTTTAATACGAGCTAATTGCGGCACAAGTTCTTCCGGAAATGCTTGCCGATTTGCTTTATACAAATCATAACGTTGATGGCGAAAAGTGGGTTCCTTCGTATCGAATACAGCGGCAATATACATCGGCGACTCACGCTCAAGCAATGTTGCCAATATATTGCTCACGCCAAATACTGCCCCTGTGGGTTCACCACTCGGACTTTGAAAACCCATACGCATCATAGCATGGTAAGCACGGAACACAAGTCCCATCGTGTCTATTAAATATAATCTGTTATTCATTGATATTGAGTAGATAAATGAGTGGCAAAAATACGCAGTCATTGGTCGTAACCGATGGAAGTTGTTCCTTTTTATTATCCCAAGCTCCGTTTTATCCTGTATTTTTGAATATATATACACAGTGAGCAGCAGAATGCTCATTGCAAGAATGAGCCGTAAACAAAGTACGGTATTATCAAATACAGAAAGAACATGGAATGAAAAAATCGCGGATATTAGTCACGTGCCCCAAAAGAATGACACTGTATGTACGCCAAGAATTACAGGAGTTAGGGTATCCCATTATGTATGAATCAATGGCTGGAGTGTTTACTGAAGGTACTTTACACGATACCATGATACTTAATCTTCGGATGCGCACTGCCAGCAGGATTTTACTATTATTAAAAGAATGTGAGTGCGACTCTCCGGCGGATTTATATTATCACACGTCAAAAATTGCATGGGAAGATATTATTCCCGACAAAAACGGGTATGTCAGTGTTATTTCTGCCGTTGATACGCCATCCATTGACAATACGCAATTTGCTAATGTGAAATGTAAAGATGCCATTGTTGACCGTATTCGCCAAAAAACAGGAAAAAGACCTGATTCCGGTTCAGACAATGACTATACCGTTATTTTTCTTTATTGGAAGGATACCGAATGTTGTATTTATTTAGACACTTCCGGCACACCATTATCTCGACGAGGCTACAGAATGATGCCCCATTCTGCCCCGATGCGAGAAACCTTAGCAGCAGCAACGGTGCTTGCCACACGATGGGATAAACAATCATCCTTTATCAACCCTATGTGTGGCAGTGGCACACTTGCCATTGAAGCGGCACTTATTGCAACACAGCGTGCTCCGGGATTATTACGACCTAATTTCGGATTCATGCATGTACAAGACTATAATCATCAAGAATGGATAGCATTGCGTGAAAATGCCGAAAGTGCTATTATTCCATTTGAGAGCAGAATTATTGCCAGTGATCGTGACACAAAAGCGGTACAAGCTACTCGCGAAAATGCCAAAAAGGCAGGGGTTGCGCATCTGATAAAAGTATCGCGTTGTGATTTTAGCGAAACAGAGATACCCCATGACAATGGTATTATTATGCTTAACCCTGAATATGGTAAACGCCTTGGCGATGATGAAAAATTATTGGCAGAATATCAACGTATCGGTAATTTTTTCAAGCAACAATGCAGTGGCTATATGGGATATATATTTACAGGCAATTTAGAACTTGCTAAACATGTGGGGTTAAAAGCAAAACGACGAATTGAATTCTTTAATGCCGATATTGATTGTCGTTTGCTTGAGTTTGAACTCTATGAAGGGAAAAAACACATTAATTCATAAAAAAACGTATCTTTGCAATAAGCATCACGATTGAGTCGCTTCAGTAATTAACAGAAAAAATCATTATAGCAACATTTTATTATGTCACAACTTTTACCTTGTCCGCAATGTCATTCAGAATTTACCTATGCCGTTGATACATTAATGATATGCCCGGAATGCTATTATGAATGGAACCAGGAAGCACTTACCGAGGATACTTATTCAGCCAAAGTGCTTGATTCAAATGGTAATGAACTCCATGATGGTGATACCATTATTGTCATCAAAGATTTACCTGTAAAAGGTGCACCAAAACCTATAAAATCGGGCACGAGAGTGAAAAACATACGACTTACCGATGGTGACCATAATATTGATTGTAAAATTGAAGGATTTGGCTCTATGTCATTAAAATCGGAATTTGTGAAAAAAGCATAAAGATAGTTTTGACAGATACTATATATTATTATATTGAGTACAAATTATTGATATAAAAGTATGATTAACTTTCATTCAATTCGATTTCTTTTAGGGTTTTTCCGTCCTTGTGTTTCCATTCTACAAGTCCATTTGCATTTCTGCCTAAAACAATAGTCGCTGCTGATGATGGAGTGCTAAAAATACAATCTTCGGAAAACTCGAGAAAATCGCCTTTATCAATAAGCAACCCATCATCTATGAGATTTTGCCGTAAAGAAATATAATTTGGGGTCATTGATGCTACTATTGTACCGGCAGCTCGTGAATTTTTAAAGACAAGAAATCCGTCAGATGTCTGTTCGCCATACGCATCGGCACCTCTCACTGCTTTGATATAGAGGACAGCACCCCTCTCTTTTGAAATGGTTTGTCGTTTTTCATCAAACACTTTGTGTCCGAGAGTATTGACAAGCATTTTGATATACTCAATGAACTCTTCCATTTCTGCCCTATCTGATTCAGAAATTGAAGATTGTGTTGGAATAATAGAATTATCAAGTTTGTAACGATTTGCAGATTTTGCTATTTCATGAAGTCTGTTTTCCAAATACTTTATATGCGCTTTATTAAGATTTTCATCTTTACTTATAAAAATAATTGCTTCATTCCAAAAATCTTTTTGGGTTAAGTGTTGATTTAACCTCTTTAATATTGATTCACTCTCACCAATATACACCATATCTTTGTCATCATCATTTTTTCCAAACAACAAATAAACACCTGTATTTGTCAAATCATCTCGATCTGTACAGTCTTTAATTTTAATACGAGGTATTTTATATGCTTTACCTGACCAATTAGAAAGTTCACAACTCATCCTTCCATTGGGATCTCCATCAATCAGAAATATTTTTATTGTTTTACCGAATTTCATATTGCTTCTCTCAGTGTTTAAAATAACTCAAAATTAAAGATAGTTTCTCCACTATATAATTCTCATTATAGCTTTTCACTAAAACTATAAAACTTTTCTTTACAACCCAAATAGTTGAAAATAATATTGAACTATGTAAAAGAATATGTGAAATGTCTTGCGAGCATTTCATTGCTATATGCTGTTTTTCTGTAAAATGATACTGCTTCCACATCTTCTTCTTCTGCCTCAACATAGGCGGCATCGAAACCATTTTCTTCACAAAAGTGACACACTTCGGCAATAAGTGATTTTCCTAAGCCCTGCCCCTGATACTCGGGCGCAATGCCGACATCATACATATATGCCAAAGGTTTTGTGCTGTAATATTGATGTAAAACATACATCGTCAGACCTCCGACAATCTCACCATCAATGATTACCACAAATGCCATAAAATTAGGGTTAGAAAGTAGTCCTTGTAGATAGTTTAACGAAGGAATCTTTATATCATGTTCAAAAACTACTGTGAAAATCTCAACAAGTTTTCTAAAATCCTTAACTTCATTACTTTCAAGTTTTATTATCTGTATCATTTTCGCTATTTCCTATCAACATACTATTATGAATCAAATTTTGCGCTGTCCCATTCAAGACCTTCCGGAAAAAGCTCTGTTATTCTTTTTTCCATTTCCTCAGCAATTATTCTACTTTGCTCTCCTTGCTGATTCAGATGTGCAATAATATTCATATAACTCTTTTTATCTCTATTCTGGCTTAACTTAAAAACATTATCAATGTTGTCAGCTTTTATTTCAAACCCAACAATTGCAGGCATCATTTTAGCTAAAAAAGTTTCGGGAAGATTATCAAAAATTGTGACAGACTCTGTATTTCCTTTTTCAAATTTTAAGGTCAATTTCCGCATAAATGCTACTAATTCATCATCAGACATAAATGTAACTTGACCTGAAATATGCACACTCATATAATTCCATGTTGATCCTATATGAGGATAATCATACCACGTAGCACTCACATAACAATGAGGTCCGGTAAACACAGCCAAAGCATGAGAATTTTCGACAAATGCCTTATGATGATCTGTATTGCGCATTATATGACCTTGAACAATTAATTCTCCATTGCGTTCTTCAAAGAGCAAAGGTATTTGAGTTGCAACCTGTACGCCATTGAGGAAACTGCCGGTCACAAAAGCAAATGGATATTCTTCCATAAAATCTAACAATTTTTGTTTATCACGTTCCTTGAAATATGAAAAATTATACATGCAATTATGAATAGAGTGATAGAATATATTATACAACTTTTATTATGGCAGAAACTGTTAATTCTAAGGCACCATTTTTCCATATATGGTTCCAAGATCTACTAATTTCTGTTTGTCGGCATCAATAACTTTAGCAAAGATATTACAAGCATCAAGACCTTTGCCTTCGCCATAATATATGCCAAAACAATTTGCTGTTTTAGAACGTGTAGGTGAAGAAGGTCCAAAGACCACCTCTCCGGGCTCTGTAAATACTGATGCATTTTCTTGAATAATATCCAGCGTCGGCACATCGTTTATCCAGATTTCTTGTCCTGAGACGCGAGCATGATAAAATGCCCGGGTAAAGGGTAAAAGAGAAAGGAATGCCTGCGATGTTATCGGTGCGGGCTCTGTATAACACTCAAAGGTAATTTCCTCATTTTCAGGTGTTGTAATGATAAATCCTATCATAATACTTTACGATACATATAATTATAAATAAACCATAGAATTATCTTCGCGCTCTCATAGTATATAGTAGCTCCATAAAATTTTTCGTAGAGATAATAATTCAATGTGTTTCTACATAATGCTTAAAATTATCTAATATTGCTTGCCACCCTGCACGTTGCAATTCTATTGGATTCTCCTGATCAATATCGAAGGTAATTTCTACTTCCGTTGCATCCTCCCCAACCTGATGAAATAATACATGAACAGTTCTATGATTAGGCATCGTGTAGATAAACTTTTCACCGTCAACAATCTCATTGTAAACAGCTTCAAAATCAAAACCGAAGCTGCCATCTTTTGCTTCCATACGTGCAGAATAGAGTCCACCAACTATCATATTATTGGATGCACTTGGACAATGCCAATCATCGGAGGCAAAATTCCAATGGATTATATTTTCCGGCTGGGTATAATAGTTCCATACCTTTATTTTGTCTGCATTAACAGTTGCTCGAATAGTTATTGTATTTTCACTCATAGGAAATATTGAATGGTATAAAAATGTATGTGTATTTCATTTTTCTCATAATGATATTTATCTCTCAAAACTTAGCCACTTCATATCAAGAATATCATAAATGTAATAAATAATATATTTTCTCAACTATGTTAAGTAATCACGCCAATGTATATCATTTCTTTCCTCAAAACTACAAATTTTATACAGAACATCCAAAAGGTATGGCGATAGACAAGATAATTTCGAGATTAATCATATAGCTATTTGTAAGTTTCTTAGAGAATTGATGCAAGAATCTTGATTAATCTACAAATAAACTTATCATATATTTTAGATTAGTAAAAAAAGATTGACATAGATTACATTTGTAAAAAAGACCTCACTCCACTGTATATCTATGAAACAACTTTTGTCGTAGAATATGTGCAATAAAAGCCAAGCAGAGCCCAAACATAAATGAATGCCAATCCCCCCAAAGAATATATTTCCAATACACTACTTGAACAAGTATCAATAAAGAACTGTATCGCAGCCAAGGATTATACCACCATCCATAGCAGGTGTAGGCAAGAAATAATGTATGACCACTGAAAAGCAACACACCGAATGAATCATAGCCACGTAATATAGATAATAAAATCACAGACATATCAATCAAAAAACATATCAATGGAATAGCGTTCCGACGATGCGATATTTCATTGAACCAAAGAACACAGTATAGTTCTATCGGAATATTGTAAAGTATGGAATCTCGACGAAAAAGCCATTCATCAACATTCACCCACATATATATCGCCCTTGCAAGGATAACAACAGCAGAACAGAAAAGAAGCATACGCATTCGTGGGATAGTAAGCCAGCGTGGTAGAATGTCTGCGAATGTTATTCTGTGCATACTTTTCGAAAAATCATAATATAGCGAATAAAGTAACCTTATTATTGAAAAACAATACTATAAGAACAGCAATAGAGAGCGGACATTCAACAAACAGTTACATCATTATATTTATTCTTGGTTGTTATCTATATTTTTTTGTAAATATTCATCGGTAAAGTGTTGTATTTGTTTTGGCTCAGAAAATTTTTTGTGATTAAATTCTTGCGAATTTCCTTTTGGAATTGAGAGCGAAGTCCAGTTATCATTACGCAACATTTTTCCTATAAAAACAATTTGCCCAATATGATACGGATAATGCGCAAGCTGTCTATTGATTGCTTCCGTGACAGTATGCCCTTGATTACGTATATAAATTATTGTGTCAAGGTCATCATTTGTCAAAGAATTGAGTGCTGTGAACAAGCAATTCCACCCTTCATTCCATATATCGAAAAGTTGTTCTCTACTTTTGATGTCATTTTCAAATTCAGCGTCTCTTTGTCGCCACTCTTTTTCTCCATCTGTTGTCAAAAAGTCAGTCCAACGAGAAAGCATATTACCAGACAAATGTTTGACAATCGTGGCTATACTGTTGCTTTCATTATTAAACATCCAAAAAAGTTGTTCATCCGATAATTGATGAAAAGTTTTTTCTCCCAGATTTTTGTAATATTCAAATTGTTTTGTAACACTTTCAAGATAGTCATTTTTCATAGTAGTAATGTATTGTGATTTTTTAATAAACGTTATATATCAACTTGAGCAATAAATAGCTAAAAACTATTGTGTTTTTTTGGCTTATCCACCCCCAAAAGAATATATCGTCATGACTTTTAATAATTTACATCCGGCTCTACAGTCATGATAAATTTGCTGCTTTTCTATATTCATAAATTCGTTTTATACTTACGACCATTGTTAAGGCACTAATGACTAGAATCAAATAGCTATATTTCGAAGCATTATTCATATAGATATTCGGCAATGTATAAAAAAGCAATATTAAAGAAGCGAATACAATAAAGTAACTAAGAAAAGAGTTCTGTTTTGCTTGAGACTTAAAGTAGTGGAGTGAATTATCAGTATAATTTTTTCCTAAAATCTGAGCAACTATTGTATGGAAATTTTCAAATTCAAAATCTGAAATTGTGATTATATTACTGTTGTCGGATATTGTTACCGAGATAAAAGAATATGGCTTCACACTCCATGATTTCCATTCGACTGACTTTATCTCATCTATTATTATTGTTTCCTTATAGAATCTAAATACATATACCGCAGTTAATTTATTATTGGTTACGAAAATTATTTTGAATTTGAAAATTAGAACATAAAGAACTTTCAATATCACCACACTATACGCAACAGCGAACAGCGTGCCTACAAGATTAAAAGAATCTAATGACAATATATGCTCAGAATCAACCTTACCTGTCATAAATACATCTAAAAGTGGCAGAACAAACAGCACAAGCACCCTACCACAAAGTCTTAAAATTGCTTGACTTCCAGAAAAAAGGATTATAATAAATGACAATGCCGTTAAAATATTAGTATATCCTATTCTCATTTTACACTATTTTTTCATTTTAATTAGTTGGATTCATAATTTTGTAACACTCTCTCCAAACTCAAATTTATCATAAGAAGAACAATATAAATCCCATTTTTACTCCGCAATCATCACAGGTAAACCTGCACTCTCATCTCCCGATTGAATTATCAGATAATACACACCCGAAGAAAGATTTGTCGGTAAAGGAATCCATGTATCGCCATAGGATATTTCAGAAGGGAAATTATGCATTATCTCTGTGCCTGTCAAGGTAAATAAACGAATAGTAAGATTTTTCGTACTCGGTGCTGAAATATGTAAGAATGCGATATCATCTTTATATTCAACGCTATACGGTGTCATGATGTCTTCGGAGGTAAAAACTGAAGAAATTCCCCCTTCACCAATATATGCTCCGGCAACAGCATTACCCGTTCGCGCATTACCCTGTGCATCACGTGTGACGCTATTAGCATAATTACCGGCGGGTGATGGTGGCATTGATGGGCGATCATTGCCTGCAAAATCAGGTATCGGAAATGTTGTCACCTGATACACAGAACTATTTTTTATCGGTGCAAAGTTACCCGCAACAGGGTTCTGTAATTGCGGTTCACGACTATTAATCGCATTGTCAGCAAGTAATTGTGCTGTATTGCAGGTAGGATTATTCGATGAACAACCGCTTTCACCTTCGCCAACTCCTAAAGCATGATTAGCACCGCCATTCCAAATAATATTACCGCGAATACGAAGATTTTCATCTGCATTAGCAGGGTTGGGAGCATTCACATTTATATTCCATTCACCGCTATATGGCGCAGGAATAAAAAAATGTTGCCACAAACTTTGATAACCCGTCGGATTATAAACAATATTATTAAAAATATACACATTTTTATTGGGGATACGCACATAGTTAATGCCGTCTGATACTAAGGAATTTCCCCATCCACCCATTTTTCTATAGACATCGCATGAATCAAAATCACCACCCGGCTGACCATCGCAAGAACGTCCGCCAAATGTTACCTCAACCACATGACTTCGCTCGCCGACTCTGTAACATGTATTATGCGCTATCAAAATATTATAACCGCCATTAACACCAAAACCCGCGCCTTCCACATCATGCACACTATTATTGATAAATTTACAATCGTATGTTTCATAATGTAAAAATGGTGGTGTCATAAATTGAAATCCCGTTCCTTGTCCCGCAGTAAATCCACCCGTCCCCGTATTATATATTTCATTATTTTCCACCCGAAAATAAGCAGAACCACCCTTAAGATATAAGCCCCAATCACCACAATTATGAATTTTATTCGCAACGATATGCCCATACTGAACCGCAACAAAATCAACAGCATTATCCCATGCCCCTGAAATATCATTATCTTCAACATACACATATTGACATTGATTTACTTTTAAACATTCTTGTGTTATATCTCGATTGGCAATTAATGTGCAATTACGCAATAAGATATGATCACTGAATTGTAAATGAACAATATCCGCCGTCGCGAACATTGTATCTTCCAATATTAAATCCATAAAATAAACATAGCTGCACAATGCCATATTGATACCCGCAGTAATTTTAACGGAATTTTTACTTTCCGCAGGGCGAATAATAATCGGGTAGCGGGCACTGCCATAACGTTCATCCCAATACAATGGCATATCATCGGAAGTATAAACTCCCGGCTTGAGGTTAATACGCCATCCATTGCCTGTCAAATCTTCATTGGCAGGAATACTCTCCCATGCTGCATAGACCGTCTTATACGGACGTGCACTCGATCCCGGATTATCATCATTACCATTCACAGGATCAACCCATATATCGCGCACTGTCGGATTACCTATATCATAACGCAAAGGGTTCATGGACTGACCCTCGGCTCGGTACAGACATTGCACACAACACATAACAATCATTGCAAGACAAAAGAAACTTTGACGCATAATAACCTCACTCTTTGATAAACTTTAATACAAAAATGTAAAACTTTACCCACATAATGCGCTATTGCATCAATTGTTACAACTATTGCAGATTAGATGCCTTCAATAAGAGTGATTATGAACTGAATCATCTGGGTTTTCCACTCATGGATGGTACAACAACAAATGCAGAGATTGGGGCATATTCTCCATACACTATCAGCTACTCTTCTCCTCCGCTTTTTCCGAAAGAGAAGAGTAACAATATTACAATTACTCAGAAAGTGAACGCTTCATGTGAAGCAATGGATACGGTTTTCCTGTGCCATCGGTGTCGGATCGGTCAGAGATACTAAATCCATGCTTTATATAAAATTCCACAGCATTAATATTCTGTTCATTGACATCAACAAACCACGCATCACAATAGGTAAAAGCATATAACAATAACGCTGTTCCTATTCCCCGCCCCATCGCCAACGGAGCAACAAAAAGCATTTCTATTTTTTGTTCAACAATACCTATAAAACCAAGAAGAGCAGTACCTTCTATTGCACAAAATATCGGAATATTCTCAAAATCAATATTTTTAACGATAGATGAAAAAAATACTATGTCTTCTTCTGTCACAAAATGATGCGTTGCTCTTACGGATTGTTCCCAGATTTGTATAATCTGATCGCGCATTGAAGAATGATACGGCACTATCTCCATAGAATATTATTCCTGAATTATTATAAAACAAATCGTAAAGCTACACCGAATCGCACGGATAATGCCCTTTCATTATTACGAATCTGGGTCAGATTATAATGAAATTGTATCTGCGGTGTGAGCGAAAAACGTAAGATAAACATCTCATACCCTAAACCCATCATCACACCGGCTTGCCATGACTTTAAATCAGGTACAGTGCCGGAAGATATTGTTGCACCCGAAGCAGCCATCAACATCGTATTATCACGCAAATAAAGAAGTGAATCGGGTGCAGTCACGGATATATCCCGCGATGAACCAAGTATAAAACCGGATGTCAAACCACCAAAGATATTTATGCGTTTATAAACATCATAACGATAATACATGGCTAATTGCAATGATTGTAAAGTAGTACGTGAGGTAAATGTTCCATACCCGATGCCATTAATTAATAGCAGTGAATCATTGCCGGAATTCATCATATTTTCTTTATTGTATAATAGAGAGAAATTTAATCCTCCTTTTCCGAATGTTGGATCACCAAGGCGATATTCCATTTCAATACCTGCTGAAAATCCGGTTTCAAATGCACTGTTAGGAAGTGAAATAATTGAGGAATTATGAAGAAATGTTTCCTGTGTCATCCAAGCACTATTTAATAAGAATGTCAATCCCCAATATATACTTGGTGCTCTTTTACCCGGATACAGTGCATCAGCATTTTGGGACACACCTTCTGTATCTCCACTACTTCTCAACCATGATGAACTCTGTGAGCTGGTCTGAATTTTTTCATTATTACTGCCGATTTTTTCCCGAATAGTTCCAATGACACTTGACAAAGCTCTATCACCTTCTAGTGACTTATCATTTTGATTATTTCCTAATATTTCCCGATGTAGTATCGTATCTGTACGGCTGTTTTTGACACGTATATTTTCATCAATGGCAATAAAGGAAGTGTATTTTGTAAGCATATTATAACGCAAGCCCAAATCGGTAATTTCTTTTTTATAATCAATTGTCGCTCCTGTTATTGCCGGCGCATTTTTTTCATCTTCCAAAAGTGTAATTTTATTTTTTGCCCACAGATATCGTAATGCACTATGCTCAGGTAAAGATGGAGCAGCTTCTATGGAATGAGTAAATGTTAAAGCTCCGCCGGCTGCATCTCCTTTCACAGTGATTGTTCCATTCTTTTTACCCTTCCATTTACCATAGACAATAATAGGTCTTTTTCCTGTCACATCGGGAATACTTGGTAAATCTAAATCATAGACATTAAAATCACCATAATCAACCGTAATATGACTCAGCACAGGAGCTTGAATATATGAAATGAATTTTTCTGCCGCATCATCTGTTTCGGACTTATTCATCACAATAAATGGACTGCCTTTGCCGGCGCGTGCCATCCCCTCAATAAGCCAACGATTCACGCTGCTCCCTATACCAAATGAATACACATTTGCTTTATTCAACTGCGTAGCAATTAATTGAAATGCCTCACGTTCAACAGCAACATACCCATCCGTAAGAACAATAAATGTTCGGGATAATTTTTCATCTACTTCCATAGAAAATGCTGAACGCAATGCAGGTAACAACTCCGTGCCGCCACCGCCAAATCCGGTATTAAGAAAATTAATCGCTTTCTTTTTATTATCATCCGTTGCCGGTAACGATGTTGGTGATAATACACTTTGCCCACCCGAAAACATCATAACATTAATTTTATCAATCGGGCGCATTGTTTCCAATAAATCCTCAATCATAGATTTTGTTGTCTCCAGCGGAAATCCTTGCATTGAACCCGAGACATCCACAATAAACACATATTCTCTTGGCATAAGATTTTTCACAATAATATCCGACGGTGGCTGTACCATCAACATAAAGTAATTCTCTTCTTTACCTTCATAAAGCAATAATCCTGACTCTATTGAAGGTCCCGTTAATGAATATTCTATGACAATATCCCTTGCGCCCGATTGTTCATCTTTATCCGATAATTTCACTGTTGTCAGAGAATTATTTTTTCCCAATGGGACAATTTTTCCGGTCTTTACATCTTTAGTTATTATATCCATCGCATGGGAAGGACTGCGTAATGTGCGAAGCGGCACACCGGTGGAAAGTATTGAAGTAAATTTTAATTTACCCGGCATTATCCTTGAATTTGTTTGCTCATTGAGTACTTGTACCAAATCATTATTGGTGCCTGCGGCAATATATCGAGGACCCACTACAGCCGGATAAGAAAATTGATAGATATTATTTTCTGGGACAAGCATTTCCGTATAAGATATGGTTACGGTTATACTATCACCCTTCAGAATATTTGCCACATTCATTTTAAAGACATTCGGGGTGATTTCCTCAAGTAATGAAGCCGATTTACCTTCTTCTTTGGCTTTTGTATAATCAATTCTTGCTTGTTGTTTTTCTTTGACAATAGCAGTAATCACTCTGTCTTCCACTTGCATTTTCATAGCATAGACAGCCGCTTTTGTTGATGCAGGGAACACATATATTGCCTCAATCGGATCTTTATCATTATTCACATAAATCTGGCGAATTGTCACATCTGCTATCATTCCGACAATACTCACATGAATATCCGTTAATGCCAAAGGGAAATTATTGACATTTCCTTTTGTAATAAAAAATCGCGGCGACATCGTATTTTCGTTTTGCACCGGATTATTAGATTTCCATGATTGTGCATGAAGGAAAGATGGTATGAAGGCAATAATCACAAAAAAAGCCAATATCAATCTCAATTCTTTACAATGTTTCATTTTCCACTCTCCTTACTTAGTAATAATAAGTCTTGTAACCGATTGCATACCTTGTTGATTGGCAGCAATAACATGATAAATGCCATTAGGCAATTGAAATTCAAGAGGAATTTTTACCGTACTCTCTGCCTGCACCATCATCGCCGGTATATTCATCAAAAGCTGACCATCCAATGAATAAACTCCAATAATTATTTCCTGATCTTTTCTTGATTTAAGCACAACCTGTGTCATATTTTGCGCCGGATTGGGTGCAAGATACTGAATTGCTATATCAAATTCATGAGAATACTGTTGTTCATTGGATTGTTCAATGGATTGTTTTTCTTTTGGGTTATCTTCACCGGGCTTTTGTATCATTGTGTCGGGTACAATATCCTGCACATTATTTGTCGGATAATACCACAATACTAATGATGTTTTTGTTCCTTTGATAGGTATTTTTATCGGAACAAATGAAAGAAGCATCGAATTTTCTTCAGCATTCATTTTTCCTGTAAATAATTTCTCTAATACGGCTTTTGTGCGATGATGTATATCCTCATTTGTGGTATTACATAATACTACCGATGCATAATTTTTTCCATGATACCGCACATCATGAGTTATCATTTGTGGCTGGGGAATATCTTTATTTGCTTCTATGGCGGTTTTATCTTGTTGTAAAATTTCAGCTTTTATTGCAAATTCTTCCGCGATTATTTTTAATCGCACAGGAATTGAAGTGCCGGTTGTGTCATAGCCATACGCATATAAAAGCGAGACTAACTTATCGGGTTGTATTGCTGTTGCAGAAGACGTGCCTTCACGTTTTTTGAGAATATCCAAAAGTGTGGAAGGATTATTTTTTTCAAGAAGTATGCTCACAGTAAATTCCGTGCTTCCATCGAAAAATATCAATCCTAATTTTTCACTGTCTTTCTGTTGGGCATTATACATTTTCTGTCCGTCTATTTTAACAGGCAATACAAATGGCTCCGGATTTTCCGTACTGCGTAAATAATCACCGTCTGCTTTTATTGATGTTGTACTTTTTTTCGGGTGCGGCAAAGCTTGCAATGGATTATTATCATACTCTAATGGAATAAGTGTTGCAATAGTCAGCCCCGACAGAATAATATTCATTATCATAACAAACCTCCAAAATAACGTTGTGTTTGTACGTGTTGATTGCGAATCGGAAAAGCGCACTAAGTCCATAAGCTCTTTCTCAGAGAGTAATGGCTCTTGATTGGTAAAATCTGCAGCTTTTCGTAATTCTTCTTCGAGTGTTTTTTTCATGTATTTCTCTCCTGCGTAAGGAGTAAATCAAGATTCTGAAATAAGAGATTGTTGTTGTAAACCCACACCTAAAAGTTCTGCAAGCGTTTTTTTGGCTCTGAATATTCTTACCTTAATGGAAGACAGCGAACCGCCTTGAATTTCCTGCACCTCTTTGTGTGATAATCCGCTAATCTCGCTGAGCATAATTGCCTCCTTCGATTCGGGCGACAATTTGTCTATTGCTTGATATAACAATGCAATATCTGTTGCAGTTTCGGGCGAAGTGTAATTCCGAAATAGCTCTTCAACCTGTTCAGCACTTGCAATAGTTCTTTTCGCATATCTGGCTGATTGGGCTACTCTTGAACATATAGTGAATATATAGCTCAAGAAAGCTTTGTCATCGCGTAACATCTCAAATCCCTCAAAAGCTTTTAATACAGTTTCACCGACAATGTCCTTAGCATCGTCACGGTTACGCGTCACCGTCAATGCAAAACGCTCCAAGCGCGGATAGACCGGCTTTAGTAATGCCATAAATCGTTGTTGTTTTGCGTTGTCAGTCATATCGGTAAAGAGTATATCAACCTTTTCTGAACAGTAAGTGCTTCATCACCCGTCATTGGTTACACAGAAGTAATGATTTTCTTTTATACATGGATTTTGTTATCACAATTTTATAAAAAAAAAGTCCGTACAATCAAAGTACAGACTTTTCTATTTTATAGGTATATTACTATTTTTCTACAATCCAGATTTATCGGCTTGTCCTCGTTTGACGGCATGTGCGCCAATCATTTTACCATGTTCTAACCCTTTTTCGCAATCGAAACGATAGTGAATACCACCGTAAATCCGTGATACCGAAGCCTCCGTTGCCATAGCATCAAATTCGGATTTATTATTCGGGAAAAGGTATGATAACACTTCCGCAGCCGCACCGGAGAATGTGGAGTGTCCGGAAGTATAAGCAGGGAAATTAGGAATACCTGTAGAAGTTTTTATTTCGGCATTTACTTCTGAAGGGCGCGGCACTAAGTAATAGTATTTGACATCCCAGCAGCATATACCGGCATCTTGCATTGCACTATTCAATAATGCCAATGCTCTTGCAGTGCGTACTTCGCTGAATTTATTGGCATAGGTTAATGCCGCGGCTTTTCTGTTCCAATGTCCGGGAGGAGTATATGTGCCTGCTCCATCTGCCCAATATGATGCAATGCGAACTTGCTCACGTGAGCGATCTTTTGCTATGGCAATAAGTTCATCAAGGTTTTGCTTAAATTCAGCACTCTCGAATGTAGGAGGCGGACCGATAGCAGTGCGCATGGCAATTTTTTCTTCAGCGGTAAAATTCCATGTTTTTACATTACCATAAGCAGGTAACATAGGTGGGCGTGGTGGCACTTCACGACTTGTCCAAATACGTCCGATACCACGTGCTTTTGCATCAGCAATTTGATTTTGATAACCGGGTTGATTATTTGCTGCGCCCATACCGTCGGTTTTTGCATAGGCAATAATTTTGTCGGCAACAGCTTTCCCTAAAGCTTCTCCGGCATCAATATCGCTTTGTACATTCATTCCCGCCCATAATCTGCTGTTTTTATGTTCATCGGATTTTTGGGTTAAGAGAGGAACTTCACCCGGAAATAAAAATTTCAGTATTTCTCGAGATGCCGCAGCTACGACAGCGTCTTCGGAAGGATATGAAGGTGCGTCTATTTGCGGCAAACGAGCTGTTGAGCCATTTGGCAGAGCATAAGGCGCTGTTCTTCCATAGAGTTGTCTAAAGTGAGATGTTGCCACGAGAGCATCGTACTGAGCAATAGAAAGTAAAGCAAAAGCACGCGATGCATAGGGAGGAGTAGCGAATGGGAAGCGCGGGTTTTTGAGCGGATTTGCCGGATCAGGATTGGGATACTTCCCATTTTCATCATAGTTTGGCGGTATATTATACGCTGCCGCCAACTCGCGAGCTATTTCATTCCAACGTATTACACCGCCTGCACCCCAAAATTTTATTGCCTGTTGTTGTGCTTCATTAGGATTTAATGCTTTAACAGCAGCAAGTTCTTGTTGATACTCATTGGAAGAAATATCAGCAGGTGCAACCACCGTAACATCTGAAAACGGAACAACGAATGGTTGCCAGTTTCCGGCATTTGTATCTAATTGCACCGGAGCATATGGCTGGAGTTCCACAACTTCAATGGTTTTTTCTTCACATCCGATAAATGCGAATAAGCATACAAGTATTACAGCACAAAGTGTATATTGTATTTTCATAGTTTTTTCCTTCCTTAGTCAACAGTATTAGCGTAATTTAGGTTCATTATCATGGGTCATTTCTTCATCGCCGCCGCCAAATTGGAAAATATATCCGAAACCAATATTCAACATTGTTGATTGTCCGAAATTGCGACCTGCAACCACTTGAGAAGCATTCGCCATAATGGAAACCATACCGATATTATAACGACCATAGAGACCAATGGTGGATGATTGCATCATTACCGTAGGAGTAGGCATGGAATTATAACGAATATCATCACCGCTTACGCATGTAAATCTGTCGAAATACGCATCTACCTGATAATCGGAAGTAATATGCCCTAAGCGCAACGTAAAATCCGCTGCATTCGGGATAGGGATAGAGTTTGTGTTATATAAGCGACCATTATAAAAATAGGACTCTTCATCAATGTCACTTTCACCGCGCACAGTGTATCCGGCTTGGAAAGTTCCATACCAACCATCGTTAGTGGTAAAGTCTGCCACCGCACGTAAGGAACCCGACCATGTTCCCATACCAATACTGGCGGGCAATTGGTTCACCACATAATTATGAGTGGGGATTGAACCGCCTACTGTACCAAAGAAAGCAAGTGTTCCTAAACTTGTTTCGGTTGTATATGCATTATATTTCAACCACAAAGAAACATCTTGAAATCCTTGATAACCGCTTAAGTAGCTATCGGAGAACCCTGTAGTGACATAGGGCAAAGAATAAATCACATTCAAATCATCAGTTAGTCCGTATGCACCCATAAGGGTAAGGATATGCGAGCGAAATGTACCCAGATTTGAGTTAGAACGTTTCACATCGGATTCCCAATATTGGGACCATGAGTTCTGTGAGTAGCTCAGCACTTGACAGAAGCTGTTTTTTGACATCATAAGACCGTCACCCGGAGTTTCTGCACGTAGTGAATGTGAGAATATACCGGCACTGATCATTGACAATAGCAATAATCGTTTCATCATACATAAACCGAGAAAAATTTACAACAATATGGACACAAAGATACGTATTATCATCAAGTTAGATTATAAATTTGAAGGAACAAGCCCTAATTTAGCAATTGCACCATTTTTAAAATGTAACGTCACACCTACAAGTCCAAACTTATGATTAGCAACATAGACTATTTTTTCAACAATCGGATCATCCTTGGTTTCTTCCACTTTAAGCACTTTAATTTTCCAAAAGACAATATCATAATCATCTGTTGTGGATTTATAGACAACTTGGCGAGTGATCTTTACATTATCATTATCCGTAAATTCATATTTATCCCCCACAATAGCAGAATATTTCACCAATGTAAAGGGTTTGGACAAATCTCCGCCACTATACATAAAATCCTGTATTCCCTCAGATGTGACTCTTGATTTTACATTGACCGTTAGATTCATAAATTTTCGGTCGGCAGTATCAAGACTTACACCGAATTTCTTGAGATAGGTATTGAGGATGGTAAATTTTTGGTCTCTGTTTAAAGTGTGAGTACCAATAAGTGTATCAAGTGATTTCGCGGATGTACTATCAAAGGTAAACTTGGCAAATGTCGTAACAATACCGTTATCATTTTTGGTCACAATGACGGAGTCTTTGACATTTTCGATATATGTCTCATTAAAGTAAAGATAACACGATGTCTTATCACCAACATCCGTAAAATCAACATTAGGGTTACCTCCAAAATCATTGGGATTAGGAGTGTTCGGGGTAGTCGAATCGCTGCATGACGAAAGAGAAAAAAGAAATGCAGCAAGAATAACCGAATAGAACATAGCTTTCATACATCACCTCATAACAAAAAAAAATCTGCTTAATTATTAATTCTTTTGAATCATAATAGTTATAACAGTTGTTTTTCAACATCGTTACACACGCAAAATTACGTGTTTTGTGTACTATGAAACTAAAATAATAATTAAGCAGATTTATAAATCTACTATGGGATTATGCTTTATTTTCTTCTTCGTTATTCTGTGATGCCTCATCATTTGATGATTGGGCTGATTCACCGGCATCAGCATTATCTTGCTGTTCTGCGACTTCTGAAGATACTTCAACATCTGAAGATTCGGCAACTACTTGCTCATTCACTTCTTCTGTGACAGCTACAACTTCTTCCACGACCGGAGCAGCTTGCTCTAATGGCGGAGAAACAACTTGAACGGGTTTAGCAACTACAGTTGAAGTAGATTTTTTACGACGAGCGCGTGATGCTACACCATCTTGTGGTTTTGAATAATCAACAAATTCGATAATAGCAACATTACCGCCATCGCCACGACGCTGTCCAAGTTTGGTTATTCGCAAATATCCACCATTGCGATTAACAATGACCGGAGCAATTTCAGTGAATAAATGCTCAAGTGTTTTTTTCTGAGTAATAAAACGAGCAACTTGGCGACGATTATGTATATCAACCGTCTGACCCGTAGGAAGATTACCCTGCTGTTCATTTAAAAGTGCATTTTTTGCTCGAGTAATGAGTTGTTCTGCAAAAGGACGCAATTCTTTAGCTTTCGCTTCAGTTGTCTTGATACGTTTATGCTCAAATAAAGACATTGCCATATTGTTAAGCAATGCTTTTCTGTGACTGGCAGTACGTTTTAGCTTTCGACCGGATTTAAGATGTCTCATAATTACAATTCAAACGTTATATATTCAATCCGCTTAGCCTGCGGTGGATTCTTCAGTTAACTCTTGTCTATAGTCTTCAATATTCATTCCGAATTGAAGTCCGTTTTCTTTTACGATATCAGCCATTTCATTCAAAGATTTACGTCCGAAATTTCTAAATTTCAATAAATCTTGTTCAGTAAGCTGTACCAACTCTGCTAAAGTACCTATGTTCGCCGCCTTTAGACAGTTGTGAGCGCGTACCGAAAGTTCTAATTCCTCAACCGGTTGGAAAAGGATACGTCTGATGCGATTTCTTTCTTGAATACGAGCTTCTTCTTCGGGGGTTAATTCTCTTTTTTCATCAATAACAACTTTACTCGGCTTGAAGTGACCAAACATTGCGAGATGTTCTTGAAGGATTATGGCAGCATTTTCTACTGCCTCTTGCGGTGTGATTGTTCCGTCTGTATGAACATCAAGCGTTAATTGTTCATAATCTGTTTTTTGCCCCACACGAAAAGGTTGGATTGTATAAACAACGTTTTTAATTGGTGTGTGGATAGCATCAATTGCCATCATACCAACAGGAAAATCAGCTGTATTCTGTTCTTCTGCGGGTACATAACCACGACCTTTACCGAGTCGTAATTCGACATCAAATTCAGCATCATCTGCAAGTGAAGCAATATGATGATTGAGGTTGAGAACTTCTATTTCGGGGGAAGCATCTTGTATATCTTGAGCAGTCCAAGCACCACTGCCTTTAATTTTAAAGGAAACGGTCGGAGCATTTGTACTCAAGATTTTGAAACGCACTTCTTTGAGATTCAAAATTATTTCGGTCATATCTTCGATAACACCGGGAATTGTTTGAAACTCATGAAAAACGCCTGAAATACTCAACCCTATAATCGCCGCACCGGGCGTAGATGACAAAAGCACACGCCTTAAGGCATTGCCTATTGTAACCCCATAACCCTCTTCAAGCGGTTGCATGATAAATTTTGCACTACTTTGTTCGGAGGAATTTTCGATTGTCACACCTTCCGGCATTTGCAATGCTGCAATCATACTGTTCTTTCTTTTTTTCGTTACTAAAATAGTTAGAAATAATACTTACAAAGTATTATTATTAACAAACATTTGAGAGATATTAGCGGGTCGTAGCAAAACTATTCTTAGACACGACGTCTTTTTGGCGGACGGCAACCATTGTGAGGAAGAGGTGTACGATCAATAATACTTAAAACCTCTAGACCTGCACTGGATAATGCACGCACCGCAGCTTCTCTACCGCTTCCGGGACCTTTTACTACAACTTCTAATTTGCGAAGCCCCATATCGTAAGCTTCTTTTGCACAACGCTCGGCAGATACTTGAGAAGCATAGGGAGTATTTTTCTTAGAACCACGGAAACCATTTCGTCCGGCACTTGACCAGCACAAAGCGTTACCATAGGTGTCAGTAATAGTTACCAACACATTATTAAATGTTGCTTTGATAAAAGCGCGACCATGAACATCGGCAACAACTTTTTTCTTAACCCGTTTTTTTATAGCAGCCATCGGCTCATTCGTGTAATTGAGTTAAACTGTAATTTCTTAATTATAAATTCTACTTTGTGAAGGCATGATAATTTTTGCTATATCATGCGGCAACTTTGTGACTTTGGTAAAAATAGTAAGCCACAGAAGATTCAAAGATTATTTCTTTACCGCTTTCTTTTTTCCGGCTACTGTCTTACGACGACCTTTACGAGTACGTGAATTCGTTCGTGTACGCTGACCACGAACAGGCAAACCACGACGATGACGTAAACCTCTATATGCACCGACATCCATCAAGCGTTTGATGTTTAATTGAATTTCGGAACGAAGTTGACCTTCTGTTTTATATTCTTGTATTATCTGACGCAAACGTGCAATCTCTTCATCTGTCCAAGTTGCAACACGCTTACTCTCATCAATACCGGCTTTTACCAGAATTGCTTCCGAAGTTGTACGTCCAATACCAAAAATGTAAGTAAGACCAATTACCCCACGTTTATTTTTCGGTAAATCTACACCTGCAATACGTGCCATTCAGCTCTCCTCTTATCCCTGACGTTGTTTAAAACGTGGATTTTTTTTGTTGATGATGTAAACGCGCCCTTTACGACGGACAATTTTATCATCCGGATTGCGCTTTTTTACTGATGCTTGTACTTTCATAAGAATATCTCTTTCTCTATCGAAATCTTGATTTTTTGGAACGATCTATGAATAGATTATTTGTAACGATAGACTATTCTACCTTTTGATAAATCATAAGGCGAAAGTTCTACTGTTACTTTATCGCCTTGAAGAATCTTGATGAAATTCATCCTCATTTTGCCGGAAATATGGGCAAGAACTTTATGATCATTGTCCAATTTAACAATGAATTGCGTATTTGGTAATGTTTCATCAATAACACCATCAACGCGTATAAGGTCTTGCTTTGGCATATAAAAGGATCCTAATGTTGAACAAATATACTATTATTATACCCCGCCAACACCAAGTGTGGCACGTCCGCGAATTTTTCCACTTTTCATGAAACCATCATAATGACGCATGAGCAAGTACGATTCAATTTGTTGTAATGAATCTAATGCAACTCCAACAACAATCAAAAGACTTGTACCACCAAAAAATGATGCAAACATGGGTGGAACTTGAAGTGCATTTGAAACGAAAGTCGGTAATATTGCAATTAATGCTAAAAATATTGAGCCGGGTAAAGTAATTTTTGTCAATATATTTTCTATGTAATCAGCAGTTGCTTTGCCGGGACGAACACCCGGAATAAAGCCCCCATTCTTTTTCATATTTTCTGCTGTGTCTTTAGGATTAAAAATAATAGCAGTATAGAAATATGTAAAAAAGATTATTATTGCGGCATACACTATAGCATACACGAATGAAGTTTCGCTAAACATCTGAGAGAGGTAGATGACTGCCGTGCTCTCAGGTGCAAATGATAAAAGTGTATTCGGAATAAACATCAAAGATTGAGCAAAGATAATAGGCATTACACCTGCTGTATTAACTCTTAGAGGTATATACTGTGTTTGGCCGCCATATTGTTTGTTACCAACAACCCTTTTTGCATATTGAACAGGTATTCTGCGTGCCCCTTGTGTAATAAGCACAACAGCACTAATCACAGCGAGTAATGCACCAAACATAAAGATATCTATTAACCAGCGATTACCACCATTTGCAATAACAAGATTGAACTCTTGACTTACAGCTGCAGGCAAACGTGCAATAATACCAATAAAAATAATCAATGAAATACCATTTCCTATTCCGCGCTCAGTAATCTGTTCTCCTAACCACATAAGAAAAATCGTACCTGAGGTTAAGAGAATAACAGCAGATATATAAAAACCTATTCCGCCTTCTGCAATTGCACCTTGAGAACGATTTGCCATACTTATAGCCATACCCCAAGCCTGCAATGCAGCAATAGGTACAGTAGCTAAGCGTGTCCATTGGTTAAGTTTACGTCTGCCTTCTTCACCTTCACGCTGCATCTTTTGTATTTGAGGCATTACAATTCCAGCAAGCTGAAAGATAATGCTTGCGGAAATATACGGCATGATTCCCAATGCAAAAATTGCTGCATTGGAGAATGCCCCTCCTACAAACATATCATATAAACCAAAAAGCGTATTTGCATCAGTGCTGCCCGATTGCATAGCAGCAACATTTACTCCGGGCAAAGTAATATATGCACCGATTCTTACACCAATAAGTACCAGAATCGTAAAGATAATTCGAGTACGTAATTCTTCAATTTTGAAGATATGCTGGAAGGTTTGAACAAGGTTAGCCATTTGTCAATGCAGTGCCTCCAAGTGATTCAATCTTTGCTTTTGCCGAAGCTGAATAACTATCTGCTTGCACGTGCAAAACAGAAGTAATATCACCATTGCCAAGAATTTTTACCGGTTGGATAGATGAACCAATAGCACCACTGGTACGCAAATTTTCGACAGTTACCGCTTGAGCTGGAATCCTCCCGGAATCAACAAGCGTTTGTATTGTTGATAGGTTAACAACTTGGTACTCCACTCTGAATGGATTAGTAAATCCAAACTTAGGAAGGCGACGCACGAGAGGCATTTGACCGCCCTCGAAACCGCTTTTATTTTTATGCCCCGAACGTGATTGGTGTCCCTTATGTCCACGAGTAGAGGTTCCACCATGTCCCGAGCCGGGTCCACGGCCGATACGCTTTGATTTTTTAACCGAACCGGCAGCTGCCGTAAGATTTCCGATATGCTTCATAACCGTCTCTTATAATCTTAATTTTCTACTACGTTAACAAGATGTGTAACAACCGCAATCATACCGCGTGTCTGCGCATTATCAGGCATCACAACCGAATGATTCGGACGACCAAGCCCCATAGCTTTTATTGTGCGTTTTTGGTTTTCTTTACACTTAATGATACTACGAGTTTGTGTTATTGTAAGTGTCTGTGCCATGATACGATTTCGTTCTGTTAATGTAATGTATGTACTAAATGTTTTTTTGATAATGTCTTAACCGTGCATTACTTTTGCAACACTCACACCACGACGATCTGCCACAGTATTAATGTCTTCAAGCATTGTTAATGCTTTAATAGTTGCCTTAACTGTGTTATGAGGATTTGAAGATCCCATACTTTTCGTTAAAACATCTTGGACACCTGCAAGTTCAAGTACCGCACGAACTCCTCCGGCGGCGATGACACCTGTACCGGCGGTAGCAGGTTTTATAAGAATTTTTGCAGCTCCAAATTTTCCGACTACATCATGTGGGATAGTATTATCCTGTAAGCGTACCTTGGTGACATTTTTCTTTGCCGCCTCTGTAGCTTTTTGGACAGCATCTACAACCTCACCGGCTTTGCCGAGACCGTAGCCCACATGCCCGTTGCCGTCGCCGACAACAACAATTGCTGAAAAATTAAAGCGGCGACCACCTTTTACTACTTTCGCCGTTCTGCCGACATGGACGAGTTTATCCTTAAGATCCAACTCTGATACTTTCGTTTTTGCCACGTAGATGTACTCCGTTTGAAGATGTTAGTGCTAATTAAAATTGCAATCCGCCTTCGCGTGCACCATCTGCCAGTGCTTTTACGCGACCATGATACATAAATCCGTTTCTGTCGAAAACAACAGATGTCACATTGGCAGACAATGCTCGCTGAGCTAAAATTTTACCTACCAAATGACTTCTCTCGGATTTTGTTTTGCCTTCCACTGATGTAACTACTTCTTTATCAGTTGATGAAGCAGCAGCAACCGTGTGTCCTTTAGTGTCATCAATGACCTGAGCATAAATATGCCCAAGACTGCGATATACTGTAAGACGAAGACGCTCTTGTGTTCCGAACACTTTTTTACGAACACGTTGCTTTCTTCTAGCACGTTGTTTGACTTTTAATTTCTGTACGCTCATTGTTTGCTCTATAAAGAGGTTGAGAACTTCTTTTTCGTATTAAATTAATGTGTAAGAGTTTTGCAATTCTTACTTACCTGCCGACTTTCCGGCTTTACGACGTATATATTCACCTGCATAACGAATACCTTTTCCTTTATATGGCTCGGGTTTGCGAAAACGTCTTACTCTTGAAGCAACTTCACCAACTAAATGTCTGTCAATACCTTTGACAATAATTTGAGTAGGTGCCGGAACTTCAAAAACTATCCCCGGTGGAGGTATAAATAATACGGGATGAGAATATCCAATGGTCAATAATAAATTTGTTTTTCTCATTTCAGCACGATAACCAACACCTTCAATTTGAAGTTGTTTCTGGAAACCATTGGTAACGCCCTCTATAGCATTTGCTACCAATGCTCGTGTCATACCATGCAAGGCACGAACACTTTTTTCATCGCTACTACGAGAGAATGACAAAACATTATTTTCTAATTGACAACTAATTTCGGAGGAAATACTTACTTGAAGTTCTCCCTTTGGTCCTTTAGCATTTACCTCGCCGTTGTTTATAGAAATTTGAACACCGGCTGGTATTGTTATAATCTTTTTTCCGACCCTTGACACTGTGTTATTCTCCTTGGATATAATCTGGTCTTACCAAACTGTACAAATAACTTCACCACCCGCATTAAATGCTCGTGCTTGCTTATCGGTAACAATTCCTTTTGAAGTTGAAATAATTGCTACACCTAAGCCATTTTTTACACGCGGAATTTCATCCGCCGGTGCATAAATGCGCCTGCCCGGTTTGCTAACTCGAACAATCTGGTTAATGGCGGGAGCACCATTGTGATAACGTAGAGTAACACGGATTGCTCCTTGCGGACCATTGCCCTCTACTCTTTCCCAATTTGCAATATATCCCTGATCTTTGAGAATCTCTGCTATAGCAGTTTTTTCTTTTGAAGCAGGTGCATCAACCGTTTTGTGTCGCGCCTGAGCCGCATTCCTAATCCGTGTAAGGAAATCTGCAATTGTATCTGTTACTGGCATAAATTTGTTTGAATTACGTTCAACTTTATCTATATGTCTGAATGTATTTATCGTTTACCAACTTGATTTACGAACGCCGGGTATTTTACCCTCTAAGGCAAGTTCTCTGAACTTATTACGACATAAACCATATTTTTTATATACTGCACGCCCACGTCCGGTCTGCGAACATCTACTGCGAAGGCGAGTAGGTGCACTATTGCGAGGCAATTTTTGTAAGCCTTCATAGTCGCCTTTTTCTTTCAATTCTGCTCGTATTGCAGCATACTTATCAATAAGGCGACGACGTTTTTCATTGCGTGCTGTTACACTTTTCTTTGCCATATATTATACCTTGTTAAGCTTTACGGAAAGGAAATCCAAATTCTTTGAGGAGTGCGTATGCCTCTTCGTCAGTTGAAGCAGAGGTAACAAACGTAATATCCATACCTGTTATGCGATTTACCTTGTCAACATCTATTTCAGGAAATATAATCTGCTCTTTGATTCCGATGGTCAAATTACCACGTCCGTCAAATCCTTTATCGGAAAAGCCACGAAAATCGCGTACTCGAGGTGAGGTAATATTCACAAAACGATCCAAAAATTCAAACATACGCGCTTGTCGCAACGTTACGTGACACCCGATAGGCATACCTTCACGTAATTTAAAGTTCGCAATTGACTTTTTAGAACGAGTTACCGCCGGTCTTTGGCCTGCAATAAGTTCTAACTCATTAACAGCGGCTTGAAGATTTTTCGGATCACTCACTGCAACACCAACACCCATATTCAAACAGATTTTCTCAAGTTTTGGTACTTGCATGATGGATTTGTATCCGAACTGTTTCATAAGGTTCGGAATAATTTGTTCACGATAAAACTGCTTAAGGCGTGGAGTTGGGATATCTCCTTGATACTGCTCTATCCTCGCACCTTCAGGCTTAATATCGAACTTTTTTGACGTTGTTTGTTTCTTTGCCATGATACGCTGCTATCAATTTTTTAGTTCTTTTGTATAATATTTTGAGCGCTTTGTACGAACAACACGGACTTTTTCACCGTTGCGTTCTTCTATACCCACTCTTACAGGAATACCATCAGAGTCAACAAGCTGTACATTAGAATAATGTATTGGCATCTCGCGCTCTATGATACCACCTTGCTGATTTGCGGCTGAAGGTTTCTCATGCTTTTTTCTCACATTTATACCTTCTACCAAAATACGCATAGTTTTCGGATAAACACGAAGAACACGTCCTGTTTTACCACGTTCCCAATGTTCAGATTGAGTTCCTTCAGTTTTTTCACTACGACCGGCAATAACCATGACCATGTCGCCTTTTTTAATCTTGAGTTTCATTTTCACATTCCTCTTCTTAAAGAACTTCAGGAGCGAGTGAGATAATTTTCATAAAGTTTCTTTCGCGCAATTCACGCGCTACCGGTCCAAATATACGAGTGCCACGAGGCTCACCTTGATTATTGAGTATTACCGCAGCATTCTCATCAAAACGTATATATGAACCATCTTTGCGACTAATTTCTTTTTTTGTCCGCACTACTACCGCTTTGCAAACATCACCTTTTTTCACATTACCATTAGGCAATGCCGCCTTTACTGAGACCACGATGACATCACCTACACCGGCATAGCGACGAGCATGACCACCTAGGATGCGGATACACCGTACGCGTCTGGCTCCGGAATTATCAGCTACAATAAGGTTTGATTCTTCCTGTATCATTTATCTGCTCTCCCTCTATTAAATTGCACGTTCGATGATTGTGTCAAGAGACCAACGTTTCTTAGCACTTAATGGACGACTTTCAACTATACGTACCGTATCACCGATTCCGCACTCATTGTTTTCATCGTGTATCATAACACGCTTTGTTTGCTTGAAATACTTTTTGTAAATCGGGTGTGCAACTTGGCGTTCCAAAGCAACTACCGCAGATTTATTCATTTTATTACTCACTACCTTGCCAACACGATACTTACGATGCGGTTGTTTTTGCTCGGTTTGCTGTTCGTTTACTGTTTCTTGCATTAATTATATCTCCCGATATTAACCCTGTGCCCGTTCGTGAAGAACGGTTTTAATACGGGCAATATCTTTGCGTAATGTATTAAGTTGAGAAGTATTTTGCAATTGTCCGAGTACACGCTGAAAACGAAGTTTTGTCAAAGTATCTTCATTTTCGCGGATTGCTATCATGAGCTCATCATTGCTCAAGTCACGTAAATCTTTGGCTGTTCTTCCTTTCATTCCATCACCGCATCATAACGTGTAACAAACTTTGTTTTGATTGGCAGTTTATGAGATGCTAACCTTACAGCCTCTTCAGCTGCTTCCTTAGATACACCGTCTATCTCAAATAATATGCGACCAGGCTTTACGACAGCAACCCAGAACTCAGGATTACCTTTACCACTACCCATACGTGTTTCTGCCGGTTTTTTAGTTACTGGTTTATCAGGAAAAATCCTAATCCACACTTTTCCGTCACGTTTAAGATAGCGATTGATGGCAATACGAGCAGCCTCAATTTGGCGATTCGTAATCCATGCTGGCTCTAATGCTTTCAAACCAAAGGTTCCAAAATCAACAGAAGCCCCACGAAACGATTTACCAGCTCGCCTACCGCGCTGTGTTTTACGATGTTTTACTCTTTTTGGTATTAGCATGACGTATTCTTCTAATTATTCTCTTTGATTGTGTTATTATACACTAATATTTCTCTTAATCGCCTGATTGTTGTTTTCCGATAATTTCACCACGACAAACCCAGACTTTAACACCGATTTGACCGTAAATTGTCGAGCCTGTAGAAACGCCGTAATCTATATCAGCGCGCAATGTATGCAAAGGAACTCTGCCTTCTTTGTACTGCTCTGTTCTACTCATATCTGCTCCGCCCAAGCGTCCGGAACACATAACACGAACACCATCAGCTCCGGTTCTCATGGCAGCGCTCACTGCTTGTTTCATTGCCTTACGGAAAGATACTCTGCCTTCAAGCTGAGATGCAATATTATCAGCTACTAATTGTGCGTCTAATTCAGGACGTTTAATTTCACTAATAAGAATTTTGGCATCTTTCTTAGTAAGCCTTTTCAATTCCTCTTCCAACAAAGTAATGTCTTTACCGGAACGCCCAATAATTACACCGGGACGTGATGTGTGGATGGTTATACGCATTTGCTTTGCAGTTCGCTCAATTACTAAGCGAGCAACACCTGCTTTTTTCAAACGGCTCTTGATATATTGGCGCACCATTAAATCTTCTGAGAGTTTTTCAGATAGATTTCTTTCGTCAAACCAATTAGCATCCCATTGCTTAATGATGCCTAAGCGCAACCCTATCGGATTAGTTTTCTGACCCAACGTTATACTCCTTGACGCTACTTTTAATTAGCAAGTTCTGAAACGACGATTGTTAAATGATGGGAGCGTTTACGAATTCTGTACGCACGTCCCTGCGGTGCAGGTGATATACGTTTCATCATAGGTCCCGCATCCACATATGCTTGTTTTACAACCAATTTAAAAAGGTCATAAGATTCAAGCGATTTATTTTCTAAGTTAGCTACTGCTGAACGAAGTACCATTTCGGCATCTTTTGATGCACCTTTCGAATGAAATCGAAGGATATTTAGTGCTTCACCAACTGACTTTCCGCGCACCAAATCAACCAATAGGCGCATCTTTCTCGGTGATGAGCGTAAAAACCGACGTATTGCTCGAGCTTCCATAGTGTTTGATTCTCTCACGATTATTTCTTACCTGTTTTCAAATCTTTACGATTACCTGAGTGTCCTCTGTATGTACGTGTCGGCGAAAACTCACCGAGTTTATGGCCTACCATATTTTCTGAAACATACACAGGTATAAATTTATTACCGTTATGTACAGCAAATGTATGCCCTACAAAGTCCGGAGATATCATTGATGCCCGAGACCATGTTTTAACGACTTTTTTCTGACCTGCTTTATTTAATTCATCAATTTTTTTCATTAATTTGACACTGATGAATGGTCCTTTTTTAAGAGAACGAGCCATTATTTCCTCTATTATTTAGTCCGTTTTCTGATAATCAATGCATCGGATTTTTTACCTTTTTTACGAGTTTTCAATCCTTTAGCTAATTGTCCCCATGGCGAACGAGGGTGTTTTCTACCGCCACCTGATTTTGATTTACCTTCACCACCACCCATTGGGTGATCTATCGGATTCATCGCCATACCACGAGTTTGTGGACGAATACCTTTCCAACGTGAACGTCCCGCTTTACCCCATAAGACATTTTCATTATCGGAGTTTCCAACAGACCCTAATGTCGCAACACACTCCGATGGAATATTCCTAATTTCACCTGATGGCAACTTTACCTGAGCATATTTTAGGTCACATCCGACTAACTGAGCTGATGCACCTGCACTCCGTGCAATTTGTCCACCTTTTCCAGGCTTCAACTCAATGTTATGAATCATCATACCGACAGGTATTTTGTTTAGCGGAAGCGTATTACCATCCTGAAAGTCTGCTTTTGGTCCGGAAATAATTTCTTGACCTACTTTAAGTTTATCAGGAGCGATAATATAACGCTTTTCGCCATCTTCATATTCTACCAAAGCAATACGACATGTACGGTTCGGATCATACTCAATGGTTTTTACTATAGCTTTGATGCCAATTTTATTGCGCTTAAAATCAATAATACGATACTTACGTTTATGTCCACCTCCACGATGTCTAGAGGTAATACGACCGGTATTATTGCGTCCACCGCTTTTCTTAATGGGTTCAAGCAATGATTTCTCAGGAGTATCTGTTGTAACTTCATTGAAGCTACTTACTGAGTAAAATCTTGTACCCGGTGTAATCGGTTTTAGTATTCTTAATGCCATTGTTTTATTTCCCTATTTGGCTCTTACCATCTTTCAATGGTAAACTTAGTTCTTATTCTTCAACGTTTCCTTCACCGCCAACGATGTCAATCGTGAAGCCGGATTTGAGTGTAATTATTGCTTTCTTACGAAGTGGTGTATGTCCTCTCATCAGACCACGTTTTGTCATACGGGTTTTATTTTTTCCACGTATTACTACTGTTCTAACATTATCCACTTCTACTCCAAACAATGCTTTAATTGCATGTTTGATTTGAATTTTATTCGCATCAGGAGTAACTTCAAAGGTATATTTTCTTGATTCTTGTACTTTATTAGCTTTTTCAGTCAGAATCGGACGTTTGATTACTGTAGTTGTCATAGTTTATTGCCTTCCCTTCATCAAAACGTTTCGATTACTTTTTGTACAGAACTTTTGCACAATACAATTTTCTTATGATTCAAAATATCGTATGCAGAAGCATTTTCAGCCTGCATAGTTTGGAACTTTGCAATATTACGAGCGGATAGGATAACATTTTCATCCATTACAGGTAATAAGAGCAAGGTTTTTTCATTCTCTATACGAAGTTTTTTAATTACCTCAGCCATGCGCTTAGTCTTAATCGTATCAAATGAAAAATCATCCACTACCATGAGATTGTTTTCTTTGACTCTAAGCGAGAGAGCTGATTTACGTGCTAAACGCTTTACTTTCTTTGGCAATCCCAATGTATATTTATGTGGTTTCGGACCATGTATAGTTCCACCACCAACCCATATAGGTGAGCGAGATGAACCTGAACGGGCAGTTCCACGACCTTTTTGTTTCCAAGGTTTTTTACCGCCGCCTGATACTTCCGTACGAGTTTTTGTTTTATGTGTACCTTGTCGCTGATTCGCAAGATATACTTTTACAGCCAAGTGCATCGCATGTTCATGCGGCTCGACATTAAATATGTCATCCGGTAATTCCATTGTCCCGGACTTTTGTCCATCTATTGTATATACGTCTATCTGCATGGCTCGCTATCACATTTTAATTAATTCGACAACGCTGTTAATTGCACCCGGAATACTGCCACTGACAAGTATTAGGTTTGAGTCAGGCATTATATCAACAATTTTTAAATTACGAACTGTTGTTTTCTTGCCACCCATTCTTCCTGCCATACGCTGACCTTTGAATACGCGCGATGGATAAGAAGATGCACCAATTGAACCAGGGGCACGCTGGCGGTCGGCTTGTCCGTGCGTTTGCATACCAACACCACTGAAATGATGACGGCGCACAACGCCCTGAAAACCTTTACCTTTACTCGTTCCTACCGCCTTGACAGTATCACCTTTAGTAAAAGCGCTTACGGTTATTGCATCACCAACAGCGTAGGCTCCTTGTATATTGCGAAACTCTTTGAGCAATCGCTTAGGAGTAACACCAGCTTTGGTAAATTGACCAGCTACCGGTTTTGATATTTTATCGGTTCTGGAATCACCATACCCTATTTGAAGGGCATCGTAACCATCCGAATCTTTTGTTTTCACTTTAACAATTGGGCAAGGACCAGCCTCGACTACGGTGCATGGAACTAAATCGCCTTTTTCATTAAAGACGCTTGTCATTCCCAGCTTTTTTCCCAATATTACACTCATGATTCTATCCTCGACGCTTCCAATGATTTAGACTTTAACTTCCACATCTACTCCCGCAGGCAATTCCAATCGCATCAATGCATCAATAGTCTTTTGCGTTGAACTAAAGATATCAACGAGACGTTTATGAAGACGTGATTCAAATTGCTCACGTGATTTTTTATCAACATGCGGTGAGCGAAGCACGGTATAAATCTGCTTCCGTGTAGGAAGTGGAATTGGACCGGATACTACTGCTCCCGTTTGTTTTACCGTACGAACGATACGTTCGGCGGATTTGTCTATGAGATTGTGGTCGTACGACTTCAGTTTAATTCGTATTCGCTGTGCAGCCACGTCGTTTCCTCTTTATGGAGATAAATGACAAAGGAGAATTCGGAGAGAGAAGAGTGTGGGATGGACATTCAGTCCTTCCCACTTTCTCATTCCGTGTTAATTTATTTATTATTTTATTCTATAATTTTTGTTACAACACCTGCACCTACTGTACGGCCACCTTCACGAATAGCGAAGCGGAGACCTTCTTCCATAGCTACTGTTGTAATCAATTCAACGACTAAGTTATCAACATTATCACCCGGCATAACCATCTCTACACCGCTTGGCAATTCAGCGATACCTGTTACATCCGTGGTTCTGAAGTAGAACTGAGGACGGTAACCATTAAAGAATGGAGTATGACGACCACCTTCTTCACGTGTAAGTACATATACTTGCGCATTGAATTTATGGTGAGGATTAATAGAACCTGTTTTAGCAAGTACCATACCGCGTTCCAATTCTTCTTTATCAACGCCACGCAATAATAAACCAACATTATCACCTGCTTGACCTTCATCAAGAAGTTTGCGGAACATTTCGATTCCTGTTACTGTTGTTTTTTTACGAACGCCGAAACCTACAATTTCAACTTCTTCATTGAGTTTTACGATACCGCGCTCAATTCTGCCTGTACCTACTGTACCGCGACCTGTGATTGAAAACACATCTTCGATAGGCATCAAGAATGGCTTATCAACATCGCGAATCGGTGTTGGCACATAACTGTCCACAGCATCCATAAGTTCAAAGATACATTTTGTACGCTCGTCATCTTTTGCAGCAGATGGATCAGATCCAGCATCAAGTGCTTTAAGAGCAGAACCTTTGACAATAGGAATATCATCTCCGGGGAACTCATATTTTGACAACAACTCACGTACTTCAAGCTCTACAAGTTCAAGCAACTCAGGGTCAGCAATATCTACTTTATTCAAGAAGACTACAATACGTGGAACACCTACTTGACGTGCAAGCAAGATATGTTCACGCGTTTGAGGCATTGGACCATCTGTACCGGCAACAACAAGAATTGCGCCGTCCATTTGAGCAGCACCAGTAATCATGTTCTTTACGTAGTCAGCGTGACCGGGACAATCTACGTGAGCGTAGTGACGGTTCGCTGTTTCGTATTCTACGTGAGCAGTTGCAATGGTAATCCCACGTGCACGCTCTTCAGGTGCATTATCAATGGAGTCAAATGAGCGAGCCTGTGATAGACCTGCTTTAGCTAGCACCATTGTGATAGCCGCTGTTAAAGTTGTTTTGCCATGATCAACGTGACCGATTGTACCGATATTCACGTGTGGCTTATTTCTTTCAAATTTCTCTTTTGCCATATCCTCACCTTTTGAGAGTAATGGTTGAACGAATAGTGGATTTATAAATATTAATATGTAAACTAACTCTATTTTTAACCAAATTATACTTTTATGTCATAACCATAAAATTTCATAGAATAACTGCCTCTTCCTTGAGTGATGGAACGTAACGTTGTTACATAGCCAAACATTTGAGCTAAAGGAACTATTGCTTCGACAGCTTGAGTACTTTGATGCTGCTGAATTCCTTCAATTCTACCTCTTCTCGAACTTAAGTCAGCAATAACATCACCAATGTGCTCCTCAGGTGAAACAACTTCCACACTGAATACCGGTTCTAACATCATTGGATGTGCTTTGCGACAACCGTCTCGTGTTGCTATTGACGCTGCAATTTTGTATGCAATTTCATTAGCAGATTCTTCAATAAAGTCGCCACCGATGACATTAACATGAACATCTGTCATTGGATAACCAGCCACAGGTCCAACACTAAGAGACTCAAGACAACTTTGAATTATTACATCAAAGTACTGTTTGGGAATTTGGGACATTTCAGAACTGATTTCAGCTGTATTTCCTGTACCGCGCTCGTTAGGACTTAGTTGTAAAACAACTTTTGCATATTGTCCCTTGCCATTAGCAGACTGACGTTCAAATATACCTTCTTGTATAACTTCACTGCTTATTGATTCTCTATACGAAACTTGAGGTCTTCCGACTTTTGTTTGTACATTAAATTCTCGTTTAATTCTATCAACTATAATTTCAAGATGTAACTCACCTACACCACTAATTATAGTCTGTCCGCTTTCTGCATCATTAAAGAATCGGAAAGTGGGATCTTCTTCTGAAAGTTTTGTAAGAGCTTCGACTAATTTATCTTGATCACTTGAGGTTTTTACTTCGATTGATTGATTGATTACTGGTTCGGCAAAGTCAATTTTTTCATAAAGAATAGGATGCTCGACAGCACATAATGTATCACCGGTTCTGGAAAATTTCATTGCGGGTACAGCTATTATATCTCCTGCAAATACTTGAGTAACTTCCTCTCTTTTATTTGCAGCTATCCTTAATAACTTACCGATACGCTCATTCTTGCCGACCGTGCTATTATGCACCCTCTCTCCAACATTTACTTTGCCGGAATAGACGCGCAAGAAAGATAACTGACCAACAAATGGATCTGTTATGACTTTGAATACCAAACCTGAAAATGGTTCATCTTCATTGGGTTTTCTATATTCAATTTCTTGGCTTGCTTGGGATATGAATCCTTGCGTCTCGCCTCTATCCAAGGGCGAAGGGAGATAATGCACCACAGCATCAAGAAGTGGTTGCACGCCTTTGTTTTTAAACGAGGAGCCGCACAGGACCGGAATGAATGAATTCTGTATTGTCGCTGCCCGAATAGTTTTCTGAATCGTTTCTACGCTTATATATTCACCATTGAGATACTTCACCATGATTTCATCATCAAAATCAGCAAGTGTTTCTAAAAGCGATGAATAACGCATTTCAACTTCATTTCTATATTCTTGAGGTATTTCAGAAGTTATAACACCACTTTTTGATTCTTCATCATCAAAATAGTATGCTTTTTTTTCAATAACATCTATTATTCCTTCAAATGAATCAGATGCACCAATTGGAATCTGAATAGGAACTGCTTTTGCTTTCAGTTTATCAACAATTGATTGAACTGCTTTGTCGAAATCAGCACCTACTCTGTCCATCTTATTCACATAAGCAATGCGAGGAACTTTATACATATCGGCTTGTCGCCATACGGTTTCAGACTGCGGCTGAACACCGGCAACACCACAAAATACAGCAACAGCCCCATCAAGTACACGGAGCGACCTCTGAACTTCAGCAGTAAAATCAACATGCCCGGGCGTATCAATAAGATTTATTTGGTGATTATCCCAAAAAAAAGTAATTGCCGCCGAAACTATTGTTATACCGCGTTCTCGTTCTTGTTGCATGTAATCAGTAACAGTATTACCTTCATCTACATTGCCCATTTTATGAACAAAGCCCGAGTAAAAAAGCATTCGCTCCGTTGTAGTTGTCTTACCGGCATCAATATGTGCCATAATACCAACATTACGAATATCTCTTATTTCTACCGAGCGCGACATAATTCGGTCTTTAGAGTTAATTTTTCAAAGTACGTCAAAAACTATCTTACCATTTGAAATGGGAGAAAGCACGATTTGCTTCTGCCATTCTATGTACATCATCACGTTTTTTTACGGCACCGCCTTCACCATTAACAGCTGCTAACAATTCATTAGCCAGGCGACTTGCCATCGTTTTATCTCGTCTTTCAGAAGCATACTGATTTAACCATCGTATAGCTAATGCAACACGTCTATCTTCACGAACCTCGACAGGCACCTGATATGTCGCACCACCAACACGTCTTGAACGCACTTCAAGAGCCGGAGCGACATTTCCTATTGCCTTGCGAAGAATTTCAACTTGATCCAATTTAGTTTTTTCAGCAACTGTATCAAGAGCCGAATAAACGATAACCTGGGCTGTTGCTTTTCTGCCATGTGTCATCAATTTATTGATGAATCTTGCAATCAAAACATCTCCAAAACGAGGATCAGGAATTACCGGTCTTTTTTCTGCTTTTTTCTTACGCATTGTTGTTCTTCACTTATCTTTATATAGCGTCAAAAATTATTTTTTCTTTCCACCCGGAGCCGGAGCACCTTTAGCATCTGCCTTAGGACGCTTAGCACCGTACTTTGAACGACCTTGTTTACGATCTTTCACACCTTGAGTATCCGCTGCACCACGAACAATGTGATAACGAACACCCGGAAGATCTTTCACACGACCACCACGAATCATTACAATTGAGTGTTCCTGCAAATTATGACCCTCACCCGGAATATAAGCCGTAACTTCAATACCATTTGTCAAACGAACACGAGCTACTTTTCTTAAAGCTGAATTTGGCTTTTTTGGTGTTGTTGTATATACACGAGTACAAACACCGCGTCTTTGAGGACAAGCCATCAATGCCGGCGATTTACTTTTGTATTTAACTGCTTGACGTCCTTTGCGGACTAATTGTGCTATTGTTGGCACCTTATTCTCCTGATTTGTATTTCATTAACACTTTCGTTGTGTTAAGAGCCTGCAAAATTAAGAAACTATTTTATACTGTGCAAATTTTCTTTGCAAATATTTGGAATAAGGAGATTTTTTTTTCTCCTTATTCCAAATTACAACTCAATTCTTAGCGTTCTCCGCGAGCGCGTTTTGCTTGGAATTCTTTAACCATATCATCTTGAACTTGCTTCGGTACAGTAGCGTATTTTGCAAATTCCATGCTAAACTCGCCTTTTCCTTGCGTTACCGAGCGTATATCCGTTGAATAGCCAAACATCTCGGAGAGAGGTACTTCTGATTCAATGGTAACATATCCAGCATCTGTTTCAGTACCCATAATCACTCCGCGACGTTGATTTATTTGACCAATAACAACGCCTTGGAATTCTTCTGGTGCACTCACCTCAAGTTTCATAATCGGTTCTAGAATTACAGGTTTGGCACTTGAATAGCACTCACGAATTGCTGTCATCGCGGCTGTCTTAAATGCCATTTCTGATGAATCCACAGGGTGGTATTGTCCATCATTGAGAACAACACGCACACCAACAACTTTTTGACCAATTAATTGACCATCACCAAGCTGTTCCTTAAATCCTTTATCACAAGCAGGAATATATTCACGAGGAATCACACCCCCTACGATATCATCCACAAATTCATATGTCTCGACAGCATCAGACGGTAATGGTTCGATATATCCGGCAACACGACCATACTGTCCCGAACCACCCGTTTGTTTTTTGTGAGTATAATTAAATTCAGCTTTTTGTGTAATTGCTTCACGAAACGCTACTTTAGGACGACCGACAATAATTTCGGTATTATACTCGCGGCGAATACGTTCGATATAAATTTCCAAGTGTAACTCACCCATACCTTTAATGATCGTTTCTCCGCTTTCTTCATCACGATATACTCTGAACGTCGGATCTTCTTTTGTAAAGCGATTAAGTGCCTTTGAGAAATTTACTTGACCTGATTTTTCTTTTGGTGTTACAGCTAATTCGATTACCGGCTCAGGTACGAACATAGAAGTCATAGTTATCTGTACACTACCATCGGTAAATGTGTCACCTGAAGCACACTCTACACCAAAGAGCGCTACAATTTCACCAGCTCCAACTTCTTCAATATCATGCATTTCATTTGAGTGCATACGTACAACTCTCGGTACTTTTACTTTTTTACCGTTTGCCATATTATAAATAGTATCACTTTTGCGAAGTGTACCTTGATAAATACGCATGTACGTTAGCTGACCGAAACGACCGTCTTCAAGTTTAAATGCAAGCGCAACAAGCGGTGCATCAGGGTTAGAAGACAATGTAACCTTTGCCTCATTATTTTGCTGATCTAAACCTTCATTTGTTACATCTGTCGGACATGGCAAATAGTCAATCACACCATTCAGCAATAGCTGCACACCGGTGTTTTTCTTTGCCGATCCACAGAAGACCGGAGTAATTGCCAATTTGATTGTTTCACGACGGATAACTGGTTTCAACTCTGCAGCCGTTACTTCTTCTTCCATTAAGAATTTTTCTGCGATTGCATCATCATAATCGGCTATGGCTTCTACCAAGTCATGACGTAATTTCTTGGCTTCTTCAAGTAAGTCAGCGGGTATAGCTTCATAACGTAGATTTTCGCCATTATCACCATCAAAATAGACGGCTTTCATTTCAATTAAATCCACAACGCCCGAAAGTCTGTCTTCTACACCAATAGGCATATTCATCATAACAGGTCTGTGACTTAATTTTTCTTTCAACTGCTGTGCGACACGAAAAGGATTAGCTCCTGAACGGTCAAGTTTATTAATAAAAGCCAGACGCGGCACATTATAGCGACGCATTTGACGATCTACTGTAATAGACTGACTCTGTACACCTGCGACACCGCAAAGTACCAACACAGCACCGTCGAGAACGCGTAACGCTCTCTCTACTTCCACGGTAAAGTCAACGTGACCCGGTGTGTCAATGAGATTAATATGATTTTCACCCCATTCGCAGAACGTTGCTGCTGACTGGATTGTGATACCTTTTTCGCGTTCCAGATCCATAGAATCCATTTTGGCACCTGCGCCATCTTTTCCACGTACCTCGTGAATAGCATGAATTTTTCCGGTGTAAAACAGAATGCGCTCACTAAGTGTTGTTTTACCGGAGTCAATGTGTGCGGAAATTCCGATGTTTCGGATTTTTGACATGTCCGCCATAATGCGATAACCCTTTACTGATGAAAGAATAAACGTGTATGCCTTTTGTTATGGCTCTACGTATGTTAATAAATCAAAGACTACAAAATTACGCAACTGTTATTGTATAGCAATAACTTATGAAAATTTAACACACTAACATCATCTGAAATAAACTCACTTTCTATCTCATATATGCAGTATGTCATGAGAGAGTATAGTAAAATTTGTCCAATAGTTTTTCAAAATACTCATTATCATAGCCCGAGCAAGTCAGCCATAAATTTTACAAAGTCACACTAAACCTAATATTATTATTTCAATAGATTTACATAGACAATCCACTATTCTTCGGAGAACAATGTTCGAGAATTTTGTTTCATGAATCCGAAATGCCTGTAACACAAATCTGTAGCTTCACGTCCACGTGGGGTACGTTGTAAAAAACCTTGCTGTATAAGAAAGGGTTCATACACTTCTTCAAGTGTACCGGATTCTTCTCCGACAGCTACGGCAAGAGTATTAAGCCCCACGGGACCACCATTGAACTTCTCCATAATTGCCATCAAGATGCGCTTGTCCATTTCATCCAAACCAAACTCATCAACCTCCAGAGCATTTAATGCCATCTCCGCAATTGCTTTAGTGATAGTACCTGTGCCTTTGATTTCTGCAAAATCGCGTGTACGACGCAATATACGATTCGCAATGCGTGGGGTACCACGTGAACGACGAGCTATTTCCATAGCGCCATCATCATCTATAGGAACATTCATTAAACCTGCGGAGCGCTGCACTACTTTAAATAAATCCTCGGGAGAATAGTAATCTAAACGGTTAATCACCCCAAAACGCGAACGAAGAGGTGCTGTGAGTAATCCGGCTCTTGTGGTTGCCCCTACCAATGTAAATTTTGGCAATGTTAACTGTATCGAGCGCGCTGATGGACCGCTATCTATCATAATATCTAAGCGGTAATCCTCCATCGCAGAGTATAAATATTCCTCCACGATGGCAGAAAGTCGGTGTATCTCATCTATAAATAAAATATCGCCTTGCTCCAAATTGGTTAAAAGTCCGGCAAGATCACCCGGCTTTTCCAAGACAGGTCCCGATGTAGTTTTGATTTCACTACCCATTTCTTGCGCAATGATGTATGAAAGTGTTGTTTTGCCCAAGCCCGGAGGACCGGTCAGAAGTACATGATCAAGTGCCTCACCTCTTTTTTTAGCAGCTGCAATAAATATTTTCAGATTCTCGACTATTTTTTGCTGTCCCGTAAAATCATGAAAGGATGAGGGGCGCAATGCTGCATCTCCTTCTTCATCGTGAGTAAGATGGGGATTTGCTGTTGATGGGCGTGAAAATTCTTTTGTCATGATCCAATTCCAAAACAATCGTAAAAAAAGAGAAAATTATAATGAGAGAGTGAGTTTATGCAGTACATCATGGAGTGCAGCCAGCATTTCTTTGCCTTCACCCATGGCGGCTATGATAATAATACCCACTGGTGAATGCCCGAACATAATACTTAAAGCACCACGTGAAAGAGCTGCTTGACACAATGCCGTATTCGATTGCAACTGCGCAGCAGAAAGCGAGCGAACATTCGGACCAACCACACATACCATATCGCAAGGCTGTATCTGAACATGTACTCCCGATACTTCAAGCAAATCACGCAAATGCTCATCATTACCATTCGTCACCATTATGCAATTACCTTCCGAAGAAAGCATAGCGTATAATGGATAACCATGCTGCTCTATAATCCGTAAAGATTGTGTGATAACCGATGCCGATTCATTCGGACCAACCGCAAGCGTAAGGCGCAAGCATTGTTCTTTCATGGTAATGCCACGGAAACCCGTACCCGTATCATCATTGTGCGGCAAGATAGTCGTCCCTTTATCATCAGGTGCAAATGTATTAAGCACTTTCACCGTAATGCCCTGCTCAACAGCAGGTAAAATTGTTTCGGGATGCAATACTTTCGCACCATAGTATGCAAGTTCTCGTGCTTCGGCAAAACTCATAAACGGTATCGTAAATGCGCTTGCTATGCGACGTGGGTCGGTGCTGGCTATACCGCTTACATCTGTCCAAATTTGTATTTCATCTGCTTGCACGGCTGCACCAATCAATGCGGCAGAATAATCTGAGCCACCACGACCAAGTGTTGTTGTTCTGCCAAGCGAATCAGCTCCAATAAAGCCTTGGGTAATAATAACTCCACCCTCACGCAATGGCTTCACAACATATTCTTCGGCAAGAACTCGTAACTCAAAGGTGTCAACGATACCTCCTAAGAATGTATCATCGGTTCGCATAAATTTACGAGCATCCGCAAAAACAGCGGAAACACCTTCACTTTGCGCATAAGCCGCAAATATCGTCGAAGACAATAGTTCTCCCATTGCAGACGAATATGCTATTGAACGAGGCGTACACTCTCCCAATAATGCAACACCTTCGCAGTACACCGCAAGTTCAGTGCACATCACACCTATACTCTCAACAACTTTTGACAAACGCTCCGGATTGGGTATCAACTCGGTACATAATGCCACATGGCGTTCGCGAAGTGCATGAATGGATTGCTGCACTGCCGCACGGTCTCCTTTCGCAGCATACTCAACAAGAGTTATCAAGTCATTGGTCGCACCGGAACAAGCACTGAGCACCACAATCGGTTGCCGCGGAATCTCGCGACGCACTATAGAAAGCACTGCACGCATCGCAATGGCATTGGCAACGGAAGTTCCGCCAAATTTTTGAATTATCATACCTTACCTTAAAATAAAAAGCGGCTTCCCTGAAATAGTTTCAAGAAAACCGCTCCACATAAACATACAGTATGCTTAGAGAGCAAAGCCCTGCGCCAACACTGTTTCAATTGCATCTTTTTCTGTGACAGTATTTCTGCTGCTTGTCGCCGAACGCCATGTTGATACTTCATTTTTGGTTTCGAAGTAAAACGTCGTCGTCGTGCCTTTGAGTATATACACACTCGGCAAACCCTCCAATATATACTTATCACTATGAGGATGACGACCGCTTGCGGTACGCATAGTGAAGATAGTAATTTTACTGCTCGGGATACCCGCTGCTTGCAATGTTTTTAATGCATGGGGTACATATTTACGTGAACCAACGCATGAACATCCCGGATTAACATACACAATAACGGAGCGATTGGGATCGGCACTGTATGAATCCGCTATTTGCTTCACCGATTCGGCATTCGGCGTATAAGTGTCCATTGTCGGCTGAAGCCATGTAAAACCCGGCTCTATGACCGCTTGCTCTACTGTTAATTGGCGTGCAATATCCTCTGGTACTGATACGGATTCATTGCAACCAAGCATGATGAAAAATAAGGGCAGGCACATTATGCTCTGCAATATTCTACGGTGTATCATGGTAAATACTCTGTAAAAATGGGAAAAACAACTTCAACATTGCACAATCTAACAATGTCTTAGACCAAATTATGCAATTTTTTTGAAACACAAAACTATGATTAATTTCTTTCTGCCTCAAGTGCCATAATCATCTCGTCAAAATCCTCATCCGTCAGATGATATTTCGTACTGCAATACTGGCAAGACAATTCATTCTGCTTTTCGTCACGCATTTCCTTGACTTCATTGATACCAAGTGTTTGGATAACAGCTTTGAAACGAGCCAAAGAACAACGACAATAAAAATCCAAAGGAGTGGTGCTAATCACATCAAAACCATCCGGCAATATGCGATGCAATATATCATCAGGGGTTTCATGATATGCGAACAATGTTCCCAAATTCGGCAATTCACGCATAAGCGATTCCACGCGCTCTATCTCCGCCTCACTTGCTCCGGGCATCGCTTGGGCAATAACACCACCGCTGCCGATGATTATACCCTGTTCATTATATGCCACATCCAAACGAACTCCTGATGGTATTTGCTCCGATTGAGCAAGATACAAAGCAAGATCCGATGTCACATCACCTCGCAATAACTCCACAATACCTGTGGTCGGTTCATAGCTATTGTATCGGAATTTGGTTACCTTCAAAAACCCCGCACCCAATGCCTCATGAAAATGACTTATATGCTCAAGAGGATTCTCCACGCCATGTTGCATACGTACATAACCGCGAACCTCCCCCACTTGCAATGCCTCAGCATACATATTTTGAATAACACCGCTGCCTTCCGTTTGCAAAATTATACGCTCCTCACCCTTAAGAAATGAGGCAAGCAATGCTGCACCCGACAACACTTTACCCAAAAAGTACGATGATAAAAGATCAAGTTCGTGTTTTTCCTGTGCCGCAAGCACTGTTTGCGTACTTTTTACTGCTACTGCACGGATATTACCACTTTTCGATAAAACACGAATGATTCTATCGCGATGATGATAGCGTTGTTTTAATTCTTCATTCATACCATTAGAAATTTATTGATGAGCCGATTACCACACAAGCCCTCTGCTCCAAGACGCACAAAACGACACAATTACTAAAAACAATCCCTTCGCAACCCAAAAGCAGCGAAGGGAAATATTGACCTCTCTCAATTACACTCAAAAACGTGTCGCAAGATAATGCGGCAACATCTCGCGCCATGTGGGCCAATCATGCGGCATATCCTTACCCCACAAATCCAGTTCATTCGGGATGCCCTTATTCCACAATATTTGGCTCATCTCCTTCGATGCAGGCGGATATTCATAATTACCCTGACCCGTCACAAAATGCAAATGCTTTTTACTGCGCAATAACTCTAAAGTATGATGATCGTTCATATTAGGCATATAATCAACCGGAGAATTAAAATAGCAGTTCTCATCATAATACTTACCCGTATAGAGCTTAATATCATATGTGCCGCTCATACCGATAAAACCATCGAACAAATCAGGACGGCGCAATACAGTATTCACCGCATGGAATGCCCCAAGCGATGCGCCCGTCGTAATAATCGGCACACGCTGACCGCCGCAATCATTATAGATAAAAGGTGCAACTTCTTCGGCAACATAGCCATTATATTGCTGATGACGTATGGCTTTATCTCGAGTCTTCATGCGTGAATTCAGCCAGCTTTCGCTGTTGATGCTGTTTATCGAATAAACCTTTACTTTACCACTATTGATATAAGGACGTATTGCGTCTATAAGATAAAAACGCTCATACTCCAAATAATCAGCAGCAGCCGTCGGGAACATCAATAAAGCAAAGCCATAATAGCCATACTTCACTATCTCCATTTCTTTATTGAGGCGAGGACTCCACCACTTCGTAATTCTTCTTTCCATAACATTCTACCCTTTCACTTTACACATATTGAAATTTTGTATGACAATTTACAGCGGCAAAAATCGGAAATTTATGAACAGCACCATACCTTCTTCCTCTTAACTCGCCAATTTTTCTCTTTTCTCTCTCGGATTGTCAGTAGTTTTGTGAAAACTTTTCTTCACGGAAACTTTTCAAGGAATAAACTCATGAGCGAACAGAACTCCGCCGCCATTGCCGTACCAATGCCCTCCATGCCCGCCGGCTTACAAGAATGGTTCAATGCTTTTTATGAATTAGTCATTATTCTGCGCAAAGAATGCCCTTGGGACAGAAAACAAACCCATGAATCCATCTCCCATCTTTTGGTCGAAGAAGCATACGAAACCTTAGACGCCATCGCACAAGGCGACGATAAAGAATTTTCCAAAGAATTGGGGGACTTATTGCTCCACGTGGTTATGCACGGAGTCATAGCAGAACAAAGAGGAGCATTTACCATGCAAGATGTCATACAAAGAGTATTTGAAAAATTAGTCCATCGCCACCCCCATGTCTTTGGCGAAAGCAAAGCCGACAATGAACAAGAAGTCAAACAACGATGGGAAGAAATGAAAATGAAAGAGGGACGCTCCTCCGTGTTGGAAGGCGTGCCCGCAGCAATGCCCGCCCTCCTGCGTGCCCAACGTATTCAAGAAAAAGCAGCAGGAGTCGGCTTCGATTGGTCGGATAAAAAAGAAATGTGGAAAAAAGTAGATGAAGAATTAGCAGAACTGCATGAAGCAATGAGCCAAGACAATCCCCAAAAAACCAAACAAGAATTCGGCGATGTGTTTTTTGCCCTTGTCAATGCTGCTCGATTTGAAGGAATCGTTGCCGAAGAAAGCGTACAATTAACCAATAGCAAATTCACCCGACGCTTTGCCTATATTGAACAAAAAGCCGCCGAATATGGCAAAAATTTACGCGACATGACTCTCGGCGAAATGGACGAATGGTGGAATGAAGCGAAAAAAATGGAATAAATACAATCTTTCATAAAAAAATCAAATAATGTCTGTACTCACATTATTACACTATCATAGTTACCTTTTCATACAATACGGTATTGAGTCATAAATTTTCAGAACATTATGAAATATAAGCTTTTAGGTGGTGGCATAGTTTCTGCATCCAATTACCAAGAACTCGCTGAGTTGCTTTGGGAAAGCAGCCATATACCTACACATACATTAGAGGAGTTCATGGACAGAACGGCTACAAACTGTAAGATACAAACAGGTGCAATTATATCCACATATAATGTCGAACAGTTTATTACAGATTTGATATTTGAAGGGTTTATTCAAGAAGTATAATCTTAAACAATATGGGAAATTCAGTTAATAACACTACAGAATCGTATTATTTGTGGGAAACTCAACCCGCATGTACCTTTATTATACAACAAATAGCTGATTTACTTATATGTCAACATTTAGGAATCAGCGATTACAAGTTGTGTTTTTTAGTTATACCCCATGATGAACGTTATATTTCAAGAAAATTTGACATCATAAAAAATACACCACCACAGGGATTGTCACTTAACTTTTGGGAGCAATTCAATTCCGAAACCCGTAGAAAGAACAGAGAGTCTTACAAAGAGGAATATATCAAAATACACACTGTAGAGCACTATAATCATCCTAATGGACTTGATTCAGGAACCTTGCAATCATATTTTCAGGAGAATACTTCAGAAAGTCAGGAAGCGGAAAAAGAATTAGATAAAAGAACAATATTGCGGTTCAAAAGAGACTTTGTGAATGAAATAATAAACGAGAGAAGAAACGAAGTACCATATCACTATAATTCCTCTTTCCCTCACACTAAAAGCGGTAATTTTAATGAGGGTCAACAGGAATTCGATATCTATATAATCTTGGGAGTGAATAAAAACCTTATTTTTGATAGCCTTAATACAGTATTTTTTTTCGATTATCCAAGTATAGGTTATAACTACGTAGAATGTGTCGTTAATAAATTTTTAGAACTATCGTATGAAACGCTTAATGAAAGAGATTTATCTTTCGATAATTCTATATTTAAACCCATTAAACCTAAAAATTCAGGGGAAAATTACGAATACTTAATACACCGTAATAGCGTCAACGAGATAACAAGAAAATCTGCAATAAGTATGATGCAGTCAGTAGAGCTCTTTTCAAGATATGAAGGCAACCCTGATTTATTAGCACTTAGTAAATTATTTTACACCTGTAATGCTGTTGTATCTTTAAACTATGAAGGAAAATCTTGCGATGGAGAGATTCTATTTCTAAATAGAAAAGACATTAATGTGTTGCTTAAACCTAATCATAAACTCGCAGGTTTTCGAGTTTATTTGGTATTCGAAAAACCAATCAAAATTTCAAATTTAAGACAACTTAGAAAGTTATTAGAAGCATCAGGGCAAGAAATTAAAATAGTATCAGACTCTGAATTTTTATTTGGTTTAGTTTCACTTGATGACAGCGTGAATTTCCATCAACTGCGTAGTATATATAGGGTAAAGTTTTCCAAACAATCACAATGGGAACTTTATGACAGAATTAATCAAAAAATTATGATTGTTGAACATGGCATACCGTCTTTACCAAAACCTAACACAAACACTAATGATTTAAATGTGGCACTAAACAATATATTCCAGAATATAGATGAACAGCAGGAACAGAAGTTGGGGAAATTGTTGAGTAACTTAGTTAATACCAAGCATGGCGCAACCCTTGTTATCACTGATCAAGCTCAGCTTGAAGCCGATAGATTGGGATCATCCTGTATAGCGACAGTGCCAAGAGAACTGGAAGTAAGTACCATAACAAGCATATCTTCAATAGATGGTGCCATTCTCGTTGATTTAGACGCTCAATGCTATGCTATTGGAGTAATACTTGATGGTCTCTCGAATAATAACACAGATAATAATGAAGACCCGGCAAGAGGGTCACGATATAACTCAGCAATCAGATACATCAACACAACAGAGAATAAAACGATTGTGGCAGTAATATCGGTAGATGGCATGGTTAATATTCTGACTAAAAAATCTCCCCCAACCTCTCTCTAATTCTTTGCTCTTTGTGGTGCATCACAATGCAACCTTATATTCAATACCCGCAAGAAAACTCCGCGTTAATCCATCGGGACGGGCTTTCCTCACAACAAATGGCATCGCTATATTGAGCTGCAATGAGTGACCTTGCCGGATAGTATAATCCAAAAATATATTCCCATTAAGTGTCAGCCCTTGCGAACCCTCAATCTCAAATTCTTTGCCCGCAACATCGGTAAATCTGTCATTTGCCAAATGATAAATCGGTACAATACTCGGAATCAATCTCCATGAATCAGCCAAAGAAATACCATAAGAAACTCTGCCGACAATATCACCGCTGCGTATGAAGTTCCGAGTGGAAGGAAAATTCTGTAATTGCATACTGTTTGCAGCCAAAAACTGATTATTATTCTGCGTGAGTGGTTGCTGCAAAGCAAGAGCAAAGCGCATATTATCCCAACGATATGTCATACCCGCAAGAATATCTATTGTGCCCAAACTTGATTGATAATCCATAGGTAAAGCATTGCCATTATCCAAACGATTCCCATCGGTCAAGGGGAATTTACCTCCTATGGTCACGGTAATATCATCCGCAACAGCGATTGCCGATGTCAGATATATATCTCCCAAACCAAATACCGATAATCCATTACCACTTTGTGCCAATGAAGTCATTTTCGCACTTAACCCCAAAACATCACTTGCACGCCATTGATATTCAAGATACTGTCCCCACACAATAATGTCATTATCTGCTTTACCCGAAGACATACCCACCGCAATCTGATGATAGCTGCTTGTATCCGCTCCCGTATGATCGCCATAGATACTGCATGCACCCGCATCGCTGCAACCTTGCGCCGAAAGCTCCGCTGAACACACCACACATAGTATCAAAAAAATGCCATAATACTTTCCCATTGTCAATTCCCTTTGTTAATGATACAAATAAAGACTCCCATATCTTTTGCATTATTGGTTTTACTCATTGTTTCCACATTATTTCCACACAGCATCAATTCCTCTAAACGTTTCATCCCGAAGGGATTATCATTCCATCTCCTTCCCCACGGGGAAGGACGGGATGGGGCGAAAAAAGCGGATCGGTTGTACTATAAAGCCAATCCTTAGCTGTCAGGCAATACACCAACAAAACAGGGTGGAGTGAACTTTCAACCCAACACTCGACCCTTAATCCACCTCACAAAATGAAGATAGAAAAAGATAATGAAAGTAATTTTGCATATCGTTTCACATAAAATCAAACTGATATGGACAACCAAATATCATCTACAAAACTTTTGTTCGGCTTGACAATTTTTATCGGCCTTATGCCATTGACATTTACATTCTCTCAAAACGGGACACAACTTCTACTTAATACTTCGCTCAAATATGTAGTTTGGTGTGGACAATTAATTATTCTTCTTGTATTACTCTTGACAAAACCCAAACTTAGCAAAAATCAACTTGTTGGTTTATCTATGCTTTTTGCACTTATTCCATTTGCATTTACTTTCAACGGCAATGGACTGACCTTTTTAATTTTAAACAAATACACAAGTTCAATTCTATCGTGGGCAATTGCAAGTGCGTTGCTCAGTAAAATGCTTATTAACACTAACTTTAAGCCCGGTCATTAACAGATTATGACAGCGAAACGCAAACAAGAGATACTGATAGCATTGAGCATTTTATTTGCATTATCCTCCATCGGATTTTCATTTGATGGAAAAGTATTTTTGTGGTTTTGGCAAAGATATCCTATCATTCCAATACTATTGCTCTTGTTTGTGTTTTTTGCACTTCGTTTTTGGCTGAAACTTGAAATTGAAAGACAAAGACAACAAATTTATTCTGAATACAGCCAAAATATTGAACCAAAAGAAAGGGAAGATCTTAAAAACTTACTTTCTGTGCGGGAAGTTGAAGTGTTGGAATTGATAACGAAAGGATTAAGTAATAAAGAAATTGCCGAAAAACTATTTATATCATTATCCACTGTAAAGACACATATCAATAACATTTACAAAATTTTGGAAGTAAAAAATAGAAGGGAAGCAATTGATAAGATGAACGAGAACTAAATGCCCGAACCGCTAACAGCGGTTGCAGTAAAAAGCCAATCGGTTGCACTGAAAACGCAATCGGCTGCACTGAAAACGCAATCGGTTGCACTGAAAACGCAATCGGCTGCACTGAAAACGCGGTCGGTTGCAGCGAAAAGCCAATCGGTTGTAACGAAAAGCCAATCGGTTGCGGCAAAAAGCGGATCGGTTGTACTAGAAAGCGGATCGGTTGTACTAGAAAGTCGGCTTTTTACCTCAACTTTCCCCCTTTTTTGCCAAAAAACGCCATTTTTTAGCCAATTGAGCCGATTACGAGGGCTCTCGATGCGACTACGAGGGGTCTCGACGCGACTACGAGGGGTCTTGATGCGACTACGAGGGCTCTCGATGCGACTACGAGGGCTCTCGATGCTCATCAATCGGGGTCGTCGTCGCTACAATTGGCTTCGTCATCGCTACAATTGGCTTCGTCGTCGCCACAATCGGCTTCGTCATCGCTACAATCGGCTTCGTCATCGCTACAATTGGCTTCGTCGTCGCTACAATCGGCTTCGTCATCGCTACAATCGGCTTCGTCATCAGAACAGGTTTGAAGAGATTAAAGGATTAACAGGATATACTTCTCTCTTTATACGCAGAAACACTCGCTGCATCAAGCACTATCTTGTCTATCATATAATCTTCATAATCGTGTGAGGACAGTAATAGCAGTGCAGGTATTATTACTCCTTACCCGCGGGGAAGGATGGGATGGGGCGAAAAATGAGGACGGGGTGGATATATTTTTCCGGACTTTCGCCCATAAAAAAAGCCGACAACGCGCTTTGCACTGCCGGCTTTCATGCCTGTATCAATTCCCTTGCGGTTTATTGATAGCCCTGAATCATAACATTTAATCGTAAATTTTGCGTAACATCAGCTGTTTGCTCAATATAGACTTGGAATGATGTCATACCTTTACTTATTATCACAGGATGCTGAATATCATTATCCAAAAGTGCACTGCCCTGTGATTGCATAGTGAGCAACACCACATAATTGGCATCTTCTTGAGTTTCGATATTGACTGTGATTGTAGATGAACTTGCATCGCTGGACTTTGAACCACCCGTAACCACACCACCTGCACCCGAAGTACCCGTGGAATTATTACCAATATCACCAATATCAAGCACACCGGATTGAACTTTGGTGCCACGTGCGGTGCTGATTTCTTGCTCAAAGTAAGGAGTGCCGCTGACTGAATTACCTTTGTACAATTGCACAAGCAATATCTTTTTTGATGATTGAACACCTGTGATGGTATGGGTTAATTCACCCGTGGCAAGATTATAATTTCCACCATTGACAATAGCATGTGTACTTGGTCCCAATATCTCAACGCTTGTGTTTTCTTTTTCTACCACACGGACGGTAAATTGTGTGGTCACACTGTCCACAACTGTAACATCGAAAGTAAATACTTGTGGTGCGGCAGGCGCCCCCCCACCGCAACTTGCTGACGTTGCACCCGCAGAAACTGTTTCTGTCCGAGTGCGCATTAAGTTTGTTTTTATAGTCACATCCACAGCAAATATATCGCTATAGGATGCTATAAAGCAAAGAAGAAATAGGGCAATCCCATAAAATGTTTTCATAATATTCTTCAAGATTTAATTATCAAAAAAATGTTTGTAATGGTTAGATGAAAGTACTGTTTATTGTTTTTGTTCAGCATATTCTTTCATTTTCATGTCAATGGCAGCTTTATTGAGTTCATCTTGCACATTTTTCATGACCGTATTTTTATATGCCGGATCATTGAACATTTTAGCAAAGATCGGGTTGGATTTCAAATCAATACCGCGATCTTTTAATTTTTGTTCAGCCATAAGGAAACCATTTTTGATAGCATCATCATCGAAGAATGTTTTCGGTACTTCATATTCAGTAATATTCACTGATTTTGCTTCGGTGAATTTAGCAACCGTTGCGCGCACAAAAGCTTCTTTTTCTGCTACTGATGCATTGAGAATAGATTGAGCAGAAGCAGAAGGGCTTTGCGGAATATTGGTCATGCTTTGTGAATTGATAACCGGTGAGGTAACATTTTTCGGTAAATCAATAGCAGGAATATCAAGTTTTAAATCGGGGATAGGATTTTTCAAGTCCACGCCTTTTGATTTAAGAGCCGCATCAAAACCGGGCAACATTTGCGATAATGCAGATGAGATAGCACTCATTTGATCATTGGTTTTTTTGATATGGTCTTGAGTATAAGACACTGCTTGTTGAAGTTGAAGAATTTGTTTTGCTTGTTTTTCGATAACAGCAGCCAAACTATTGGTATTAAGTCCGACAGCCACATTGATAATATTGATATTCTGATTTTCTTTGCTTGCTGACCATGCCACACCGACGATTTTTTTGAAATCTTCGGTTTTCATATTATTTGGAGAAACAGCAATACCAAAACCATTATTACCGCCTGAAGGAAGAATATAATCGCCTTGATTGACTTTGCCGAGTACACGCACGGGCACTTGACCCATGAAAGCCACTTTTTCAAAGTCTTTTTTGTTTTCGCCGGGAGCCGGAGTATTACCAAGCACGATAGGTTTGCTGGAAATAACCATAAATTGATCGGCATCGGCAGTATTTTTTGTGATTTTACCTGCTTTGAGAGCAACGATATCGGTTGGGACGAATTTTTCAGCCGGATTTAATTTCGGCAACCATTCGGCATAATCGGCAGCCCCTGATTCATAAGAAACACCAACGTTGGCTTTCATGTAGGTAATATAATCGCATTTGAGTGTTTTTGCATCTTCCACACCTTGGATTGCATTTGCTAATTGGACAGCAGAAATAACGATGTCTGCAATGGCAAGAACGGCTTCGCCCACTTTTACCACAACAGTAAGAGCGGAAGCGGCGGCACTACCGGAACAAAGACCGAGCGTACCTGCGGCGCATGATGCTTCGCCCGCAGCTTCGACCACTGTTTGTGCAATATCAAGCCCGAGAACAACGGCACCTGTGATTGCTTGTGTCAAACCGATAATAGCATCATCACGGTCGCCTTCAGCACCTTGTATAATAAAATCATGAAGCGCAAGGGTATTGATATTTTCACTGTCACCATTTGGCGCTCCGTCATTAAGCTGGTCAATATCATTAGTTTGCTGTCCTTCGATACGACCCACGACTGTTCCGCCTGAATTACGGAACTCAACGAAGTGATTTGTTACACCCGGAGTCGCATTTCCAAGTTGGATGGCAATACCATTGCCGTCTGTGGGATTGATAAAGGTAGCGGTGAAGTTCTGATTTGCTGTTCCAGCACCTTCCATAACAAAGCCGGCAGAGTATTTTGCATAGTATTCATTGGCATCGGCTGTTGAACCATTACCAAGCGCAAAACCATTATTTGCTGCAGTATTGCCTGTGCCGAGTGCAAAAGCAAGATCACCTGTGACGCTATTATTGATACCGCCGAGCACTGCACTGTGATTGCCGGAAACAACAAGGTTATTTTGACCGCCAAGTATGGCATTATAATTACCTGTTGTGATGGTATTGCTTAAACCACCGCCGATAAGGTTGTGGGTACCGCCATTGATATTATTGGTCACACCACCGAGTATGGCACCGAAATTCGCACCGGTAGCAATATTATTATCACTACCGCCACCGATAACTGCATTAGTTGTTGTACCAATATCATTTAATGTACCGCCAAGGATTGCAGAATTTGTGCCTCCATTGGCAATATTATTATCATTACCGCCACCGATAATAGCGTCTGTTGCAGTACCGATATCATTGGAGCGACCGCCACTGATAGTTGCATAATTTCCGGCATCGGCGATATTATTATCATTACCACCACCAATTGTTGCATCGGTTGTTGTACCTATATTATTATTGATACCACCACTGATTGTTGAATTCAGCGCAGTTGTTGAAATATTATTGGTTATACCACCGCTAATGGTTGCTCCGTTAGAGAATGAACCGATATTATTATTATTACCGCCACCGATAGTTGTATAGTTGGCAGTATTACCAATATCATTGCTATTACCACCGCCGATAGTTACAGAAAATGATGCATTACCAATAGTATTGGTATGACCACCACCGATAGTGGATGAGATAGAATTGCTGTTGATTGTATTATTATTACCGCCGCCAATGGTTGAAGCATCGGCATCAGTAGTAATAAGGTTCATCGCACCGCCACCGATAGTTGCGCTGTCGGCATTTGTGATTGTATTACCGCGACCACCGCCGATAACACCAACTAATGAGGTCGTTTGGATGGTATTATTCATACCGCCGCCAATTATCGAAGCATCTGAATTATCATTGATAAGATTGCTTGCACCGCCACCGATAACCGAGCTGTCCACATCATTCTGTGTATTGAGATGACCTGCACCAATAAAACCATAGATACTTGTTGTCGTGATAGTATTGGCTCGACCACCTGTGATTGTTCCTATGCGGGAATTGTCGGTAATCGTATTATTGATACCACCGCCGATGAAAGAACCATCGGATTCTACAGAAATTGTATTGCTTGCACCGCCGCCGATGGTTGAACTGTCATTGGTTAAGATGCTATTGAGCATACCGCCACCGATGAAGCCATATAATGAGGTTAAGTTCACCACATTGCGTGAGCCGCCACCGATAAAGCTGGTATCACCGAACATCTGATTGCGATGACCGCCACCGATGAAAGAAACACGACCGCCTGTACCGCCTTGATCAACAACATTGAATTGACCGCCACCAATGAAAGATTTTTCTGCACCGGCAGTATTATCAAAACCACCGCCGATGATAACATGATTGCTTGTAATTAAATTAGAGAAGCCCGATATAATACCGCTATTAAGACCTGCATTGTTGATTTGGTTTTCACGACCGGAGCCAATCATAGAATTTTCGCCCATTGCTTGATTACTTGCTCCTGTACCTACCAAAGCATTTTGACCGGAAGCAGAATTGCCGTTACCTGCCACCACTGCGGAGTTCACACCTGATGCAGTATTGGAAGTTCCTGTACCGATAAATGCTCTATTAAGACTTGCCACATTGTTCTCACCGCCAACAATAGCGGAACTTACGCCGCTTGCAAGGTTATTGAGACCTCCAACCACAACGGAAGTTTGACCTGATGCTGTATTGGTATTACCACCAACAACAAGTGCTCTGGTGCCGCTTGCCGTATTATTGCTACCAGAACCGACAAAGCTTTGTGAGCCGCTTGCTGTATTATTATCACCGCCTGTGACCACTGCGCCTGTGTTATTGGCAACATTGCTGCTACCGCCCACAACTAATGAGGTTTGTCCTGATGCGGTATTAGAATTACCACCAGAAACAACACTGCGAATACCGCTTGCTGTATTTTGATTACCGCCGCCGATAGTTGCGCCTGTATTAGAAGCAACGTTACTTGTACCACCGCTTACTACAGAACCTGTCCCTGAGGCAAGATTGCTTTCACCGCCACTGACAACGCTCGATAAACCCGAGGCTTGATTAAAACGACCACCACTGATGACACTATAATTACCGCTTGCTACTTGCCCCGGAGCGGAGCGACTTGTTTGTAAGTCAATGGCTTCAGTACCACGCAAATTTCCTGCAGAACTGCGCTGTAATGAGCCGGAAGCAAGAAGATATAAACGAGTAGTATTATTGACACGAACATCAAGCGGTGATGTATTGGTTGTGCCCAAAAAGTCACCACCCGCTGCGGCATTACCATCAAGACTCCAGCCACTCAAAGCACTCAAACCCGCAGGTGCCCAATAAAGTTCACCCGTGCCATTATTGGTCAAAACTTGACCCGCAGCACCTTGTGTTTGAGGAAGTTTCCAAGTAATATTATTAGATTGTGAGCGGGCACGCAATGCAGTATAATTACCACCGCTGCCGCCAAATTCTTCCACTATGCGCAATTCACCTGTTGTTGAACTTGTTGGCTTAACAACAAGATTACCCGCTACTTCAAGTTTCTCTACGGGCGTATCTTCATTGATACCTAATGCACCTGTGGGCGTAATTCTTAATCGCTCTGTATTATTGGTTTTGATTATAAATGGCTGACTATTCGTGCTACCAATAAACGATGTACTCGTCAAATTGCTATTGCCTATGGTCTTCCATTCTCTTAAATCTGTCCAACTTAAATTATTGTTCGCATCTGTCACAAGAGCACTTCCCGCGGCACCACCCGCAGCAGGAAGGGTATAAGTTATTGTTGCACTTTGGTTTGTTGTGCGGAATGCCGTATAATTAGCTCCCGACGATGCAGCTATGCGTAACTCAGGTGTACCACCCGTGTTCGTAATCATCA